>Ga0182030_10014129_pt1 | contig 15808 bp, 10 predicted proteins | sample 812S3MmetaG_FD_121299 | JGI IMG/M metagenome (GOLD analysis project Ga0182030, IMG submission 121299) | Permafrost microbial communities from Stordalen Mire, Sweden - 812S3M metaG (Illumina Assembly) | ecosystem: Environmental > Terrestrial > Soil > Wetlands > Permafrost | place: Sweden...
CCCCGTCGCCTGATCGACAATCTGATACGTCAGCGTGGCGTTGTTCGTCTTGGTCGCGTCGTCGATGCCCAGATTGTATACCTGCATCCAGAAGCTCAGTTGCTGGGTCCGGTTGAAGGTCACCGGCGTGGCCGGAGTGTCGCTGACCCGCGGCCGGATGAATGTGTTGCCGATGATGAAGTTGCCGTTTCCGATCTGACGCGAGGAGACGGTGTTCATGGTGTCGGCAAGAATGAGCGTGGAGGCTCCGAGTTTTTCGTCATGGTAAGTGGGCACCGTGATGCCGCGGCCGTAATAGCCCATGTGCTCGGGATTGTTGACGTCCTTGATGGCGATATCCAAACGGTACAGCCCCGGCACCAGCGGCAGCGCCTTCCAGTAAACCGACTTGCGGTCGAGGCTTTTTTCCAGCAACTCCGCCGGCTGATCGACTTCCACGGTGTCTTCAAAGGTCTGCACCGTCTTGTCGGTCAGCGTAGTGACTTTGCCGAGAATGTTGACTACGCCCTTCGAGACGCCGTCCTTGGTCACAAAAGTGATGTCGCGATTCCTGATCTGGATCGTAATCGGAACCAGATCGGTGCTCTCCGTGACCTTCACAAAATCAGTGCGCACATCGAATGGGAAGACCGGCCCGGAAAGCAATTTGTGCTCGGAGATAAAAGCATTGAGATCTTTGAACTTGACCGGCGGCGGAGTAAACAGCTTGGCGGCCAGTTCAATGCGATCGAATTCCTTATTCGTCCAGGCCTGCGCCTGCCCCGGCCCCATGCCCAAGGGATCGCTGCCGTCCATGCGGGCTTTCTTGTCCTGCCCGTGCGTCTGCTCGTAAAAGGTGGAACCGGCGTTGGGTACTTCCTTGAGCGCGTCCTTCTCCGTGGGGTCGATGGTGAAGTGGTAGTCGCCGCACATGCAGGTGTCTACAAATTCAATGTTGATGTTCTCGCCCAGGCCTTCAATATATCGGTAATTCCAATCTTCAAACGGGAACGTCGACGTGGATCCACCGCCCTCTTCGATGGGGCGCTCATAGTTTCCTCCCGAAGGATGCGAGTCGATGCTGTCGGGAGGGCCGAATGTGATGTAGATGCGGCCGCGGTCTGTCTTCCAGCCCGGCTTGCCGGCGGCATAGTGCTCATTGGCGTAGGCGATGCGGCGGTAGTGCTCTTCGCGAAACTCATTCTCAGGAGAATCGGCGTTGGCGTTGCGGCGCAGCCAGAAATTTTCAATGAAGGCGTCGCGCTCTTCATCGTTGCTCAGGGACATGAACGCCTTGCGCTCGTCGTCGCTGATGATGTAGGTGACTTCCTCGTTCAACCAGGTCTTGTAGGTTCCCTTCAACTCCTGGCGAAGAGCCTTGCGATTTATAACGCTCGGAGTCGGAGCGCTGGCGCTTGAGAGGGTCCACTTCCTGATTTTGATTGGAAGGCTGAGGAGCAGCCGTTGGAGCCTGAGCCGACTGCGCCGGGACCAAGCGTGCGGGCAGCGCGAACAACCCAAAGGCCAACGTGGAAACTAGGAAACTATAACGTCTGTACATCATTGCCTGAAATACTCCTGCGAGCCTCTATTCTACGGGTCCTGGAAGGGCAGGGCAAGGCTCAAATCGGAGTTGTCCCACCCCACTTGGACGGGCTCATGGCATGAAAGTAACTCGCGTCAAGGCTCAGAATGCTTTTGAATCGCGACCGGCAAACGGTTAGTCTTACTACCAGCAGGGATGGATTGCCTCCTTCGGAAGGTGAACGGTCAAATCGGAAATGGCACTAAATAGCGTTGAAACCGACAGTTCGGCCCAAATCGCGGAAGATATCTCCGAAGACGTCATCGTCGTCGAGGATCTGTGGCGTTGCTACGATATGGGCTCCGAGCAGCAGGTGCAGGCGCTGCGCGGCGTCTCGCTGCGCATCCGGCACAACGAATACGTCGCGATTATGGGCCCCTCCGGCTCAGGCAAATCAACGCTGATGAATTTGATTGGCTGCCTCGACACGCCTTCTAGGGGCCGTTACTGGCTCAACGGACAGTTGGTGAGCGACCTGAACGACGACGAGCTGGCGCGCATCCGCAACAAGGAGATCGGCTTCGTCTTTCAGACCTTCAATCTGCTGGCCAGGTCCAGCGCACTGCAAAACGTGGAATTGCCGTTGATTTATAACGGCACGACGGCGGCCGCACGGCTCGAACGCGCGCGGCAGGCGTTGACGGACGTGGGCCTTGAGACGCGCATGGGTCACAAGCCCAGTGAGCTGTCCGGGGGCCAGCGCCAGCGCGTGGCAATTGCCCGTGCCCTGGTGAACCATCCCTCGATCATCCTGGCCGACGAGCCGACCGGTAACCTTGACTCCAAAACCAGCCTCGAAATCATGGCGCTCTTCGATCAGCTTCATGCCAATGGAAATACGATCGTGGTCGTGACTCACGAGCCGGATATCGCCGAGTTTGCCCATCGCGTCGTCCATATCCGCGACGGCCAGATCTTCTCCGACGAACCATCCAAGCGCTTTCGCCAATGATCCGACCCGCAAACACTACGATTCCGTGCCCCATCCTTGCGCCTTTTTATTGGCGCAAGGGTGGGAGACCACAACTTCGGCACCGGATAAGTAAGCTATCGCAGGGGGCATGATCGCATCCCAATCCCGCCAGTGTTCATGGGGCAAAACTCCTGTGGACCTCCACAACATTCATGCAGATTTATTGATTACCCTTGACAACCAAGTCGAATAAGGGCAAGATTTCCACAGACCGTATAGGGAAGACGCTGGCGGTCAGGATGCCGCACAGGCGCAAGATGCAATACCACCCTGCCCCACCTTCACCCCCAGTCTTCCATCAACAGCGGAAGAGTGTACTCGCATACTCTACATCGGCAGAAGATCGCTCTTCTAAGAAAATGACCGTTCGGCATGGGCTGGAGTCAGCGCAGAATAACCGGGAGATTCCGGTGCGTTGGCTCCCTGCAACGTCGATCTTGCGTGAGTGCAATCACTGAAACGGGCCCTCAATACCTGCTAAAACGATGGAAGCGCAGTTAGGATTGCACCCTTTCTCAGCGCGCGCCGGCATGGCTCCATTGGGCGCGAATACGCGGAGGTGACCTATGGTCGTGAAAACCAAATGCGCGGGAAACAAAGTCATGGGCCTGGATGTGGGCGCATATAACGCGCGCCGTTATTTTCCCAGGCATCTCTCAGCCATTGAACTGCAACTGGACCACCTTCGCATCGAGTGCGGCCTGAGCCCGGAGTTCTGGAACGGCCGGCCCGAGATTCACGACCGCCGCCTGTGCAGTTGGCTGGAATCCAAGCAGTTCCATAAGGCATCGAAAAACTCAGCCGCTCTGATCATGATTGCCGAGGGAGAAAACTCATTCAAGCTCCTGCCGGCCAAGTTCAAGCCGGCATCCGAGGGCGCAAACGCAGCCAGGCCCCCGATCTTTGTCTCCGGATTGCGAGCCGCGGATTCCGATCTGCGAAACTCCGGCTCCGATTTGCGAGCCTCCGTTTCCGCCCCGGCACGCAGTGTCATTTCGCCGGCATCTACGGACCCTGTCAATTAAGCGGAAAGGAGATCGACATGAGAACCGCCAGTTCGCACCATGATCTTGGAAGCCGCGCCGCCCGAGCCCTTCGAGCCCTTCTGAATCAGGTCTCCGTAATTCGTCTGATCGACATTCGCAGCGAGGCAAGCGACTCCGGAGGCGATTGTGTCCTGATTGCCGACATCGACGTACTGGGCCGCAGGTACACGCTGGCGGCCGATGTCCGGCCGGCCGTTCCGCCAGAAAGCCTGCGCAGCTTGTTCAAAGCATCCGTCGGCAGCGAGATGGAAGCGCGCATTATCATTGCACCCCATCTGTCGGCAGAGGCGCAGGCGCTATGCAAGTTGAACCACGCCGGCTTCCTCGACCTCGACGGCAACGCGCGAATCTCTCTCGGCGAAGTATTCATCGGCAGGCGCAGCACGGCGTGCCGCCCGGCACACCGTCCGGCAGATCAGCCTGCACTGCCCATTGCAAAAATCCCCTTGCGGGAGGGAGCCTTTCCGATGCCATTGCCACCGCGCGCAGTGAGCGGTACCGCTCGGGGATTGTGAAGTTTTCTACAGCTACTTTTCAAAACAAAATTCAAGGTCTACTGGAACATATTGCCTGATAGCGGTATGTGATATCATAGATATGTGTTCCGAGGAAAGACGGAATCGGTGCACGCGGTGCGCCAATTTCCTCGAAACGCGGGAGTGAAGCCATGATGGAGTACAAAGGTTATACGGCCGGGCCGATCGACTTTGATCCCGATGAGAATACATTTTCAGGTACAGTTGCGGGACTGAACGATGTGATCCACTTCGAAGGCTCGACGGCCAGGGAACTTTCGCGTGCCTTCCGCGCGAGCATCGACAGCTATCTGGAGTTGTGCGCTGAAGATGGTAAGCAGCCGGATAAGCCATTCAACGGAAAAATTCTGGTTCGCACTGAGCCGGAGTTGCACCGGAAGGCTGCTTTGCGGGCCGCGGTCGAGGGCGTAAGCCTGAGCAGATGGATTTCGCGGCAAATTGAGAGCGCGCCTTAGTGCGATTGGCCATCAGCCACTGGCTTCAGAACGGCGAATTTAATGGCCGCGTCTTGCTCGCACGGCGGCTGCCAATTCTCCTAACAACTCATGCGTCTCCGGCCAGTCGATGCAGCCGTCAGTGATGCTTTGGCCGTAGACGGGCTCCTGGCCGGGAATCAGCTTTTGCGTTCCGGCTACGAGGTTGCTCTCGATCATTACGCCAACAATACGAGTGTCGCCGCGCTTGTCTCCACCTGCAATCTGACCGGCTACGTCTTTGCAAACCACCGACTGGCGCCGGTAATCCTTCTCCGAATTCGCATGGCTGAAGTCGATCATGATGCGCGCCGCCAGGCCGGATTTTTCAAGCTTGGCGGCGGCGGCCTCGACGGAGTCGGCGTCATAATTCGTCACCCCGGTGCCCCCGCGCAGGATGATGTGGCAGTCGGGATTGCCCGATGTCACGAAGATGGCGGACTGACCGTGCTTGGTGTGGCCCAGGAAGGTGTGCGAGTAGGCAGCGGAAAGAATCGCATCGACAGCCACCTGCACATCGCCCGAGGTGGCGTTCTTGAAACCAACCGGACACGAGACGCCGGAGACAAGCTGGCGATGAACCTGGCTCTCGGTCGTCCGCGCGCCGATGGCTCCCCAACTGACAAGTCCTGCAATGTACTGGGGCGAGATCATATCCAGAAATTCCGTCCCCGTGGGCACACCCATCTCGGCCAGATCAAGCAGCAAGTTGCGCGCCAGTCGCAGGCCGTCGTTGATCTTGTAGGACTGGTCGAGGTCCGGGTCGTTGATCAGGCCCTTCCAGCCGATCGTAGTGCGGGGCTTCTCAAAGTAAACGCGCATGACGATCCGCAGGTCCTTGGAAAATTCGCCGATCGCATTCTGAAGCAGCGCCGCGTACTCGCGCGCGGCCTTGGTGTCGTGGATGGAGCAGGGGCCGACGAGGACCAGGAGACGGTCGTCCTTGTGGTTGAGAATGTCGACGATCTCGCGGCGGGCGTTGAAGATAGTGGCGGAGGCGGCTTCGGTGACCGACCGCTCTTCTTCGAGGAAAACCGGGGGAAGGACAACTTTCGTCCACTGAATGCGCAGATCGTCAATGGGCTGGAACATGGGAATCCTGTTTAGAATCTATCAGATTGTACGCGCAGGATTCGGATTCCGCAGCGCCCCAAAGCCTGGCCGAGCGAAGTCGAAGGATCTCCCGCTTGAGCAGGAGTCCGGCTTTGACCCGTGGAGATGAGAAGAAGCACGGCGTTTGTTCTTCGAAAAATCGGGGACAATTATAACTCTCGTAAGTTGTTGATTGCACGGGGCCATAGAAATTGTTTCTCAGGACGCACGGGAGTGCGCAAACGCCACCCCCTTCTCTTATCCGAAGCCGAATCTCTAGTCACTCTTCCCTACGCCAATCACATCCAGACGTGGGTGCATGAATGCCTGCGCGGGAATGTCGGTAAGCTTCAATCCGGGGCCTTCCCACAGGACTCTCGGCGCGCCAACGCTTGCCGTGTTCAACCCTTCCACATGAATGCTGTGCAGGCCGGCTCTTAATCCAATGGTCCCGCGATCGTAGCGGAGTGCGTTTCCAGTCGAGCCGCAGACTTGTGCGAAGGGTTGGCCCGTCCTGGCCACTTCAACACCGTCGACCAGGAGCCGCGCGCCGTCGCTGTCAATTAAATGAAACGTGTAGCCGCCGTCAGCGGGAATATCGATGTATCCATCCCACGCAGTTGCGTATCCGGAGGTGTCGCGTAAGCTGCTCTGGATATTTGCCGACTCGCCTGAGAGAACTGGAGTGAGATTGGAAAGGTCAGGCAGGCTGTACCAACTGCCGACGTATATTTTGTATGCGAGACCGGGAGCCATGGGAACGGAGATGCCGGCAGGCTCATGCCATTGATTGACGACGACAACGCCCTGCGCGGCCCAATCAGAATTTTGGTTTGGATTGTCGCCCGGATTGCCTTTCTTGTCCACTTCCAGCAGCACGCGGAAGCGGCCTGCGCCGTTGGTTCCATCGAGGTCTGTACCAAATGCGTCGGGGAAGCGATGCTTCACGCTGCGGCCTTGCGCTCTGGTTCCATCGCCGAAGAGCCATGTGTAGCTTGCGCCCGGAACTGGTATGGCAGTGAAGGTAACTTTGTCGCCGGGTGAGAAGAAGGACGGGGCAACAGTAAACAAGGCCACGGGACCGCTTGCGGGCAGGTACTTTGGTTGCTGTGCGCCGTCGGAGACGACCAGTGGCAGCTCAGCGTTGTCTGTGCTGAGGGTCTGGCCGTATATCACGTTGTCGAACGACACATCTGCGACGTCGCCTTTTTGCAGCGAGGGCGCGAGCGGCGGTTGATCGAGCGCCCAGATGTTGTGGAACTGGATGCCATGGACGCCGGGCAGTTCCTGCTCGATTTGCACGAGCGAATACCAGTTGTCGAGGAAGAGATTTTCAAAAGTCAATCCGCTGTGGTCGCCCTTGGCTCCGTTCGTTCCCCAGAGGCTGAGCAGCGCAAAGGTCTGGCCGCATGCGCCAATGCCACCGTGGAGAATATCGGAGTCGCGCAGGGTAAAGTTCCCGGAGTTGAAGACCTTTTGCGGCCAGCCGGCGCGAACGATGTTCGAGATGCTGGTGGAAAGCTCACTGTTTTCAATCAGGATGTTGCGGACATCGTTGCCCGGTCGCACCATGTCGGCTTGGGTATAGCCATCCCAGTTGCCGAGCGTTGCGAAGACATCATCGGAGACGCGGAAAAAGGAGTTGCGAACAATGGTGTCTCCGCCGCCAAGCCAGTCCATGCCGTCCTGGTTGGCATTGGCCGCGTCGCCGGCAATCACGCGCAGATCGTCGAACAACAATCCAGTCGAATCCTTCATCTGGATGGACCATGTGCGCGAACGGACGATGCAGGTAAGCCCGTCGATCTCCACATTGTGAGCATTTACAGATCCGATGCAATGCCAGTCGGGCTTCTGCATCCAGCCCTCGTCGGAGTTGGGGTCCTGCGGGCCGTCGTAGACGATTGTTCCGCGCCCGAGAATCTTCACGTTGTCTACGTTGAACAGGTTGAGGCTGCCAAAGATGTATGCGCCGGGGGCAAGGTACCAGGTGTCACCTGATTTTGGGTTGATGCTTTCGCGATGCACTCCGGCGGGGACGATGTGGACGTTAGGTCCAGCGGGCGGAGGCGGCGCGGGCGCAGCGCCGGCAAAGAGAAACAGCATTTTGGCTTGATTTAAAAAGTCGCGCGGGCGGGAGATGGAGAGCTTTGCGGGGGTTGTAATTTTGAAGCGGATGGTTTGGCCGTCGCGAACTGGCCGCAGTCCAAAACGCCATGGCTCGATGTCGACTCCGCGATCCCAGAAGCCGGGTTCGGCTGCAGTGATGGCGATATCCGCAGTGCCGGTAGTGTCGAAGCTGGCAAACTCATAGCTTGAGACCGCGCGGACCACATCGATGGGCTGGCCGTTTACGGTGACGGTGAAAAGGCTCGAGAGCATCTCGGGAGGCACGGGGGCGAACTGCACATGCGCAGCTGCGTGAGCGGCAGTGGACAGCGCGAGAAGGAGGAATAAGAGACAGCACCAACGCGGCAATCGTCGCGACCCCGGCTCATGAGTAGGAACCAGACCAATGTAACATCGCGGGGAAAGAACCGTATTTGCCTAGATGCCTTCGCCCATGGAGACGTAGGTTTGCAGCCTTTCAAGCTCGACGCGGTAGGCTGTGCGCTCAGCCTCTTCTTCGGCAAAGGGATTGGTCTGGTGGTCCGCTGTGCCGAGCCGGGCTTCGAGCTCTTCCACTCGCGCGGTGAGAGCGATGAGCGCGTCGGAGAGCGGGTCTTTTACTTCATGGGGGTCGGTGATGAGTACGCGCTCGCCGTTGCGGTAGACGATGTGCGCCGGAACGCCGACGACAGTGGAGTTGGGAGGCACGTCGGCCAGCACAACCGAGCCCGCGCCCACGCGCGAGTTTTCTCCCACCGTGATGTTGCCGAGCACGTTGGCATTGTTGCCGACAAAGACGCCGTCGCAGAGCGTCGGATGGCGCTTGCCGTGTCCCTTGCCTGTTCCCCCGAGCGTGACGCCTTGATACAGGGTGACGTCATTACCCACGATTGCGGTTTCACCAATCACCACTCCCGTGGCATGGTCGATGAAGAGCCGCCGGCCGATGGTTGCGCCGGGATGGATATCGACGCCTGTGAAGAAGCGCGCGATTTGCGACAAGATGCGCGCGAGCAAGCGCATGTGCGAGCGCCAAAGTTTATTCGAAATGCGGTAATACCAGACAGCCCAGAGGCCGGGATAGCAGAGCAGGACCTCGATGGGCGTGCGCGCAGCGGGGTCACGCTCCATGACGGAGTTGATGTCTTCGCGGATGTGGTCGAGGAGTTTCATTCAGATGCCATGGAATGTGCAAGGGAACGCGGGACCAAGGGAACGAGGGACCAAGGGAACAAGGGAACGAGGGAACAAGTTGACATTTATCCAAATCAAGTTCCGAACCGATACTTGCTTTCCCTCGCGGCTGGTTCTCTTCTCCCTAGTTCCCTTGTTCCCTGCTTTTCTACGTTGCTGCGATGGGCTCGGTCGGCAGCGCCAGCGCCTGTTGGCGAAGCGGTTCAAAGAGCACACTCGACAGATAGCGCTCGCCGAAGCTGGGCAGGATGGTGACGATTAGCTTGCCTGCGTTTTCAGGGCGTGCGGCAACTTTGAGCGCCGCGACAGTGGCCGCGCCGGAACTGATGCCCACAAAGAGGCCTTCTTCCTTGGCCAGGCGGCGAGCCATCTCGACAGCTTCGTCGTTCGAAACCTGGATGATCTCATCGATGAGCTTGGTGTCGAGAATGCTGGGAATGAAACCTGCGCCGATGCCCTGTATCTTGTGCGGTCCGGGCTTGCCGCCGGACAGAACCGGACTGTCAGTCGGCTCGACGGCGATGGCCTTGAAGGAGGGCTTCTTGGGCTTGATGTAGCTCGCCACGCCGGTAATTGTCCCGCCGGTGCCGACACCGGAGATCAGGAAGTCGACCTGGCCGTCCGTGTCGTCCCAGATCTCCGGGCCAGTGGTGTGCAGGTGGATGGCGGGATTTGCCGGATTGTCGAATTGCTGCAGGATATAGCCGTTCGGCGTCTTGGCCAGGATCTCGTTGGCCTTGGCAATGGCGCCCTTCATGCCGTTGGGGCCGGGGGTGAGCACAATTTCCGCGCCAAACGCGAGCAGCGTAACGCGGCGCTCAAGGCTCATGGTCTCCGGCATGGTGAGGATGAGCTTGTAGCCCTTGACGGCTGCAACGAAGGCCAGAGCAATGCCGGTGTTGCCGCTGGTGGGCTCAATGAGGACAGTCTTGTCCGGCGAGATCTTGCCGGCCTTTTCAGCGGCTTCAATCATGGCCAGGCCGATGCGGTCCTTGACGCTCGACACAGGGTTCTGGCTCTCCAGCTTGACGACGACGATTCCGGGCAGGCCGGCGGATACGCGGTTGAGACGCACCAGGGGTGTTTTTCCAATAATTTCAGTTACATTCGCGGCGATACGCGACATAATGATTCTCCTTTTCCGGGACGCAGGGCCCGGGCCTTTCATGGATTGAAATGTGGGGTAACGGTGCAGCTATCGGTTGTAAAACCTGAAGCGCGATCGGGCGCACGGGAGCGGCGGAGCCTGCACCACGGGCGGTGTTAGCAACATCGACGCATGGACACAGACTAGACCCAAGCAGTGGATTATGGCAAGCGCTACTTCCTGCAAATTCATGAACTTGATAAAATCAAGCTGGAGAGCCAACACGATGCCTGCTCCGAGAATCGACGCCACTCCCACAAGTATGCAGGCGCATCAAGAACTCTCTCCACCGCGACCTGAGGCTCTCGGATGCCTGCGCAGGCTTTCCTCTCGCTACGTCTGGTGGAAAACGACCGATGAGGCAATGCAATTCCCGGATCGAGTAGCAGCGCAGGTGATGAACCTCGGCACATTCGAAGATCTTACGGCGTTGATTGAAACCGTTGGCGAAGAACATCTGCGCGATGTTCTGCGCCACGCCGAGGCAGGCCAACCGGACGCGCTCCTGGCACTATTGGCACTATCGCCTCGGACTCGCGGAGTATGGCACAAGGCCGGTGCCGCCGGTGCCTGTGAGGAAGAACGCGTAAAGGCTTGAACAACCACTCACCCGGTATTTCTCAACCCCGCCGAAATTCCGCTAATGGTCGCCGCGATGGCGCGATTGACCTCTGGCGTATCTTCGCCGGAGCGCTTGCGGCGCAGCATGTCAACCTGGATGAAATGCATGGGATCGACGTACGGGTTGCGGAGCTTGATCGAGTTCGAGAGCACCTTGTTGGCTTCGAGGAGTTCTTTCTGGCGCAGGATGGCGAGAACCGCGCTTACGGTGCGATGCAACTCGGCTTCGAATTTTCCGAAAACGCGTTCGCGCATAGCGGCATCCGGAACGAGCGAGGAATAAAGGCGCGCCGTGGCCAGGTCGGCCTTGCCGAGAGCCATCTCCACGTTGCGCAGCAGGTCAATGAAGAGCGGGAACTCCTTGGCCATGGTTTGCAGCAGGGCAAGATTGGATTCGTTGCGGCTGAGGAATTCTGTAAACGCATGGCCCACGCCGAACCACGCGGGGATCAGAAGCCGCGACTGCGTCCAGCCAAAGACCCAGGGGATGGCGCGAAGATCAGTGAGCACACGCGATGCGCTGCGGCGCGAGGGACGCGATCCGATCTTGGCGTTCTCGAGCTCGGCCATGGGCGTGGACTGCTCAAAATAGGTGAGCACTTCGGGATCGTCGAGAATCTGCTGGCGATAAAAGTCGAAGGCGAGCGCGGAAAGTTGATCGAGGGCCGTCTCCCACTCGGGCTGAAGAATGCCGGTGAAGTGGCCTTCCGGGTCTTTGGCATTGGGACGGGCGAGAGCATCCAAAGACGCGGCAATCATGAGTTCAAGATTGCGCTCGGCGAGAATCTCGTCTGCGTATTTGAAGTTGAGTACCTCGCCCTGCTCGGTGATGCGCAGTTGGCCGTCGAACGAATCGATGGGTTGTGCGAAGATCGCCCGGTGCGTGGGGCCGCCGCCGCGGCCAACCGTACCGCCGCGGCCATGGAACAAGCGCAGCTTGACGCCGGCCTCGCGGGCCGCGACGTGCAGATCGCGATGGGCGCGGAAGATCTCCCAGGTGGAGGTCAACATGCCGCCGTCTTTGTTGGAGTCCGAGTAGCCGAGCATGACCTCCTGCCAGTTGTCCCATGTGGCCAGCAACTTCTTAAAGTCGTCGCGCGCCCATAGCTCGCGGCAGATGGCTGGGGCGTTGCGCAGGTCTTCAATGGATTCGAAGAGCGGCACGGGCATCAGGCCGGGGTCGGAATTTTGCTCATGGTCCGATCCCTCGACGCGAACGCCGCCCAGACGCGCCAAGCGGACAACGGCCAGAACGTCGTCTACCGACGATGCGCCGCTGATGACATATTGGCGAATCACTTCCGGCGCGCAGCCCTGCTTGATCTCCGCGATGGCGCGGAAGGTTTCGAGTATGGAGGATGTCTCCGGCGAAAGCGCGCCGGGCAGCGTGGCAGCGCCCGTGTCGGCGACGGCCTCTTTGAGCGCGACCGCATGCAGGCGCGCGTGCTGGCGCACGTCGAGCGTGTGCAGATGCAGGCCGAAGGTACGGATTTGAAGAAGGAAGGGATCGATAAGCGAGCGGACGATGCGGGTGCCGCCGTGCGCGGCGAGCGAGGCGCGCAGGCACTCCAGATCCTGAATGAACTCCGTAACAGACGGATATGCGGGAAGCGACTGCGAGAGCTTTTTCTCACTTGCGGAGAGCGTGTACGACGAACCGGAGATGGACGTCGCCGACCCACCGTCTGTTTCCTTTTCGTGCTTGAGAGTGCTGTGGATGCGGGCTTTGATGCAAAGAATAAAGCGACGATAATGCTCGAACTCAAATTGCGCGCCCGGTAAGTCGGACTCGGTTGAGCTGAACTGGCCCAGGTAGGAGTGAATACGATGAAGCAGCTCATCGCTGACGGGGCTCTGTTGAGCGCTGGAGGAGACCAGATCGAGTAGCTGATCGAGCTGCCGCAGGTAGAAGCGAAGCAGATGCGCGCGCGCAAGCTGGATGGCATCGCGCGTAACCTCGGGAGTGACAAAGGGGTTGCCGTCGCGATCGCCGCCGATCCATGATCCGAAGTGCAAAACCAAGGGTAGATCCACGGGCTCGATGTCGAGATCATAAGAGGCTTTGATCGCAGCAGAAATTTCGCCGTACAGAGTGGGCAGCGCGGCGAAGATGGACACGTCGTAGTAGTCGAGGCCCATCTTGATCTCGTCATAGACGGTTGGGCGGCGAGAGCGGACCTCGTCGGTTTGCCATAGGCTGGTAATTTCGGCGAGCAATAAGTCTTCAAGCCGCGCCATCTCCTGCGCCGGGACCGGAATGCTATCGATCTGGGCGAGGAACTCGCCAATGCGCCGCCGCTTGAACATCACAGTGCGCCGCGCCACCTCAGTGGGGTGGGCGGTAAAGACGGGGACGACCAAAACGCGGCGGAGAAATTCGAGGGCCGCTTCGGCGGCGATGCCCACGCGGCGCATCTCGCTGAGCGTGCCGGCAAGCGAGCCGCGCTGGCCGGCGCGCCCGCTGAGTTGCATTGCAATGCGGCGGCGCTTGCGATGGTTCGTCTCCGCAAGGTTGATGAGCTCGAAGTAGAACGCGAACGCCCGCGTCAACAGCAGCGCGCCATCGACCGGCAGCGAGTGGACGATGCCCATGGCGGCGGCGGCATGGCGCGCGGCCTCTTCCGGCTGGGCCGCCGACTCTGCCGAGCGGCGGCTGATGGTTGCCTTGCGCAGTGCTTCGACGGCCGCGAATATCTGCTCGCCGGCCTGCTCGCGCAAAACAACGCCGAGCAGAGTGCCCAGCGAATTCACATCGCGGCGCAGCGGTGTTTCCTTTAGTTCGCCTGACTGCGCCTCAATCTCGGCCAGGCGCTCAGACCATTTTTCCGGATATCGTAAAAGGGCCATCGTGATTCCTTTATATATGATCGGCAATGAGATTCTTGTAAGGCATTCAATCCGCCCATGCATCGTGTCATGGTTTCGCGGCATCATAATGGTAGTGGTGATGTGCAATGGATCGATTCAACTTCAGTCCATTTCCGCGTGTATAACACCTTGCATGTCGGGCGCAATCAGGAGCAGGAGTTGAGTGTAGCCACAACCGAAACGAAACCCGAGACGAATCCGGAGAGCCATGAGCCTGGCGCAGCCGAGCACGGCGTGCCGGCGTGGCTGATCCTGCTGCTGGCCACGGCGTGCTGCATGATTGTGGCGAACATTTATTACTGCCAACCGCTGGCCGGGCCCATCAGCCAGGCTCTCGGAATGCGGCCTGAGATTACCGGACTTGTGGTCACGCTGACGCAGCTGGGCTTTGTGACGGGTCTCCTGTTCGTGGTTCCCCTGGGCGATCTCATCGAGACACGCCGCCTGGTGGTGACCGTGCTCGCCGCTTGTTTTCTGGCCCTACTTACGGCAGCCACATCGAAACACGCGCTGCCATTCCTGGTCGCAGCGCTTGCCATTGGAGTTTGCACAACAGCGGTGCAGATTCTGGTGCCGTATGCGGCTCACATTGCGCCCTATCACCAGCGCGGCCGCGTGGTGGGCAAGGTAATGAGCGGCTTGCTGCTGGGCATCATGCTTTCGCGGCCCACCGCCAGCTTGCTCGATAGCCTGTGGGGCTGGCAGGCGGTATATTACTTTGCCGCCGGTTTGATGGGCATCATCGGCATTGCGCTTGCCCTATCGCTTCCGCCGCGCAAGCCGGAGGCAGGCGCGCATTATTTTCAACTGCTGGCTTCCATGGCGCACATTTACCGCACTACGCCAGTGCTGCGCAGGCGCGCGTTTTATCAAGCCTTCCTGTTCGGCGCGTTCTCGCTCTTCTGGACGACTGCGCCGCTGCTGCTTGCCAGCCCGCTCTTTCATCTTTCGCAACGGGGCATTGCGGTGTTTGCGCTGGTAGGTGTCGCTGGTGCGTGTGCCGCTCCGCTCGCCGGCTATCTTGCCGACCACGGCCACAGCCGCTTCGCAACGGCCTTCGCCATGTGCGCGGTGTTCACCGGGTTCCTGATGACGCGGGTGATGCACAGCGGGTCAACAACAGCGTTGGTGCTGCTCACGGCCGGAGGCGTCGTGCTCGATTTTGGGACTGCGGGAAATCTGGTGCTTGGCCAGCGCGCAATTTATACACTCGGCGCAGAACATCGCAGCCGCCTCAACGCGCTGTTCATGTCGACGCTGTTCATGGGCGGAGCTATTTGCTCCACGCTCGGCGCATGGGCCTACGCGCGCGGCGGCTGGCAGATGGCTTCGCTGGTCGGCATGGCGCTGCCGCTGGCGGCGCTGGTTTATTTTGCGACCGAGAAGACGCAGGAACATTCGTGAGTTGAAGTGAGCAGAGGCCATTTCTTGATCTAGACAGCGCTAGCCGATCGTAGATTGCTCTTCCAACTGCATCATCAGCTCTTCCCACTCGGCGGTCAAAGAAGCGAGTTGCGTGCGGAGGTCTTCAGCCAGCGTCGTCAGGCGCTGCGATTCCGCGGCAGAGATGTAGATGCCTAACTGCTCTTCGGTGTGGGCCAGCGCGGACTCGATGCGCGGGACTTCTTCTTCTAAAAATGTGCAGCGTTCTTCCATCTGCTTTTGCTTGATGGGGTTCAGGCGGCGCGGGCGGTCTTTGGCTGAGTCGATTTGGAGTGTCGAATCGGATTGGGCGGCGGCGGATTCAAGGCTCTTGCTCTCCCACCCATTCGCCAAAGTGCGGCGAATGGATGGGGCGCCAGTCTGTTGTGCAGGTTCCGGCGTTTTCGTCTTGCCATCCGTGTCAACCAAAGCACTGCCGGCTGCGAGCCCCTTGCGGCGAAGGTAATCTTCGTAGTTGCCTTCGTAGCTTGTGACAGCGCCGTTCTCCACTTCGATCACGCGGGTGGCGAGGCGGTCGATGAAGTAGCGGTCGTGGGAGACGAAGACTACCGTGCCGGAGAAGGCGGCGATGGCTTCAAGCAACACATCCTTGGCGCGCATGTCGAGGTGGTTGGTGGGCTCGTCGAGAAGCAGAAAGTTGGATGGCGAGACCAGGATACGTGCCAGCGCAAAGCGGTTGCGCTCGCCCCCGGAGAGTACGCCCAGCGGCTTGAAAACATCGTCGCCCGAAAACAGGAAGCAG
>Ga0182030_10014130_pt1 | contig 15802 bp, 15 predicted proteins | sample 812S3MmetaG_FD_121299 | JGI IMG/M metagenome (GOLD analysis project Ga0182030, IMG submission 121299) | Permafrost microbial communities from Stordalen Mire, Sweden - 812S3M metaG (Illumina Assembly) | ecosystem: Environmental > Terrestrial > Soil > Wetlands > Permafrost | place: Sweden...
GCTGACGCTCGGAGCGCCCTTCTGCCTCGACAAGATCACGCCCGACGATCTCATCCTGGCCGGCGCGCTCGCCTCGCGACAGGAGAACGACGACACCATCGATCTGGCGGTGCTCGGCGGCCTGAAAGACAAGGGCGCGTTAGAGCCCTATCAAGTCACGCACTTCATACCGTTCGATCCCGTGCACAAGCGCACCGAGGCGACGGTGAAGGGCGCCGACGGCAAGACCTTCAAGGTGACCAAGGGCGCCCCGCAGGTCATCCAAGGCCTGTGCGAGAACGCGGCGGCCGTGAAGGACGCAGTCGATCAAGCCGTGAACGACTTCGCCGCGCGCGGTTTTCGCGCGCTGGGCGTCGCGCGAGCCGAGGTCGACGGGATTTGGCGATTGCTCGGGGTGTTGCCTCTCTTCGACCCCCCGCGCGTCGATGCAAAGGCGACCATCGCAACGGCGGCCAAGATGGGCGTCAAGATCAAGATGGTGACGGGCGACGCGCTGGCGATCGCGCGTGAGATGGCCAAGACCCTGGGGATGGGCGCGAACATTCTCGACGGCGGCGCCATGGGCGATTCCAAGACCGACGAAACGGCGGAGGTCGCCAGGGAGATAGAGGACGCAGACGGCTTCGCCCAGGTGTTTCCGGAGCACAAGTTCCACATCGTCGACGTCATGCAGAAGCACGATCATATCGTCGGCATGACCGGCGACGGCGTCAACGACGCGCCTGCGCTGAAGAAGGCCGATTGCGGCTTCGCGGTCTCCGGCGCGACCGACGCCGCGCGCGCGGCCGCCTCCATCGTTCTGGTGGCGCCGGGGCTCGGCGTGATCATCGACGCGATCAAGGAGAGCCGTGAAATCTTCCAGCGCATGAACAGCTACGCGATGTATCGCATCGCGGAGACATTGCGCGTGTTGCTGTTCATGACGCTGGCGATCGTGGTGTTCGACTTCTTCCCCGTGACCGCGATCATGATCGTGATGCTCGCCCTGCTCAACGACGGCGCGATCCTGTCGATCGCCTATGACAATGTCCGCTATCGGAACCAGCCGGAAGCCTGGGACATGCGGACGGTTCTGACGATCGCAACTGTGCTCGGGGTCGTCGGTCCGATCGCCGCCTTCGGGCTATTCTACATAGGCGACAAGGTCCTCCACGTCGACCGCCCGCAGCTTCAGACCATGATGTACCTGTTGCTGTCCGTGGCGGGACACCTGACGATCTTCCAGACCCGCACGCGTGGGCCCTGGTGGTCGATCCGGCCAGCCCCGATCCTCTTGGGCGCGGTCGTCGGCACGCAGGCTCTAGCAACGGCGATCTGCCTGTTCGGGTTCCTGGTGACGCCGCTGTGGTGGGGCTGGGCGGCGATGGTCTGGGGCTACGCGCTGGGCTGGTTCCTTGTGACCGATCCGCTCAAGCTGCTCGCCTATCGCGTTCTGGCCGCCACCGCGACGGCCGCGCCAAAGCGAAGCGACGAGCCCAAGACCGCCCCGGCGAAGCCGGACGTCCAGCGCGCGTCGCCCCACACGACTCGCGCCGCCGGATAGACCGTCGAACACAGCCGCGGCCCTGCGCCGCCGAAAGGGTCGCCATGAAGATCGAAGCCAAGGACTTTCGGGTGTGCGAGGGCGACAAGGTCAACCTCGACAAGTGGCCGACGAAGGTCGACCCGGTCTACAAATCGAAGGGGCAATACAAGAGTCTTCTGGAAGAGCACGTCGCAAAGCTCAGCGAGATGCAGCAGCTCCATTACGCCTCCAATCGTCACGCGATATTGCTGATCCTTCAGGCGACCGACGCCGCAGGAAAGGACGGCGCGATCCGTCACGTGATGTCCGGCGTCAATCCTCAGGGATGCCGCGTCTACAGTTTCAAGCAGCCGACGGCAGCGGAGCTGGAGCACGACTTCCTCTGGCGAACGACCGCCGATCTCCCTGAGCGCGGTCGGATCGCGATCTTCAATCGTTCGTACTATGAGGAGGTGCTCGTCGTCCGGGTGCATCGCGACATTCTCGAGAACGAAGCCATTCCGGACGCGCCGCATCACGACAAGAAGGTCTGGCGCGAGCGTTACCGTTCAATCAACGATTTCGAGAGGCATCTGGACGTCAACGGAACACACATAGTCAAAATTTTCCTCCACCTTTCTAAGGATGAACAGCGAAAGCGCCTCCTCGATCGCATCGACGATCCCAAGAAGAACTGGAAGTTCAGCGACGCGGATCTCAAGGAGCGCAAATTCTGGGACGATTACGCCAAGGCTTACGAGGAATGCCTGACCGCCACGAGCACCAGCGAGGCGCCTTGGTATGTCGTTCCCGCCGATGACAAGGAGAACGCCCGTCTGATCGTCTCGCAGATCCTGCTCGACACGCTGGAGGGGCTCGCGATGAGCTATCCGAAGACAGACGCGAAGCGGGAGATCGAGCTGCAAGCGTTCCGTAAGGCGCTGACCAAATGAGCGGGCTCCGTTTGCCCGGCGGCGCGAGCCGCTCCGATCCGCCATCCAATCCCTCGGCGTCGCGCCGCCCGCTGAAACGCGACTTCGACGTTCAGGCGCCGAAATGAAAAGCCTTGTCGTTTTCGATCTCGACGGCACGCTCGCCCCGAGCAAGTCGTCTCTCGACGCCGAGATGGCGGCGCTGCTGGGCCGGCTGCTCGGCATCGTCAAGGTCGCCGTCATATCGGGCGGCGCCTGGACGCAGTTCGAGAAGCAGGTGCTGGCCTTTCTCCCCCACGACGATCGGCTCAAAGGCCTCTCGATGCTGCCGACCTGCGGCACGAAATTCTATCGTTTCGACGGCGACTGGAAGAAGCTCTATTCCGAGGATTTTAGCGCCGACGACAAGAAGAAGATCATAAGCGCGCTCGATCAGGCGGTCGATCGCTCAGGCTTCAGGGCGGACAAGCATTGGGGCGATCTGATCGAGGATCGCGACAGCCAGATCACGTTCTCGGCGCTCGGGCAGGCGGCGCCATTGGCCGAGAAGGCAAAATGGGATCCCGACTTCGCCAAGCGTCGGAAAATCGAGGCGATTCTCGAGCCCATGATTCCGGGGTTCTCGATACGATTGGGCGGCGCCACGTCGATCGACGTCACGCGGCCCGGCATCGACAAGGCCTACGGGATAAAGAAACTGAAGGAGACGCTGGGCGTGCCGATCGCAGACATGATCTTTGTCGGCGACGCGATCTTTCCCGGCGGCAACGACTATCCTGCCGAGCAGGCGGGCGTCGAGTCTATCCGGGTACGTGACCCGGACGAAACCAAGCGGGTCGTCGAGGCGATTTGCGCGTGCCTGGAGAAGTAGGATGGGCGCCGGCGATGCGCGGCGTTTCCATGCGCCCGCGCGATCTCCGCCCCGGGAGCATAGGTAAGTTTCAGCATCGCTCGTCGGACATTGTGGCCGACGATTTTCCCGGGAACCGGTTCGGCAGGCTGGATTCTCTCCGGCCTGCCGCCCTGCTTGGAGCGACGCACGGACCGATGTTCGGACCTTCGCTAGCGCCGCATTGCTTGCGCGTCAGGCTTTCGGCAATTCGAACGCCACGAAGCGCGAGCCGTCGGCCGTCTTGATCCTCATCAGCACCGCCTTCCTGCCGTCATGACGCGCAGCCGCGATGTCGGCCGTCACCTCGTCAGGTTGGGAGACCGTCTTGCCGGAGACATCGAGAATGACGTCGCCGCTCGAGAGACCCTTGCCCGCCGCCAGTCCGCTAGGATCGACATTGACGATGACCACGCCTTGATCGCCGGCGCCGGCCACCTGCTTGGCCGGGGCCAATTCCACGCCCAGCAAGGGCGCGGCGTTGCTTTGCGAGTCGTCCGCCTTGGCGGTCTGCTCGTTCTTCTGCGAAGCGAGCGTGAGGCTGACCGTCTTCTCAGCGCCATCGCGAAGGTAGAAGATCTCCACCTTGTCGCCGGGCTTTAGCGAGGCGACGTGGCGGGTGAGGTCCGCGGCGTCCGCTATCGCCTGGCCGTTCAATTTGGTGATGACGTCGCCAGACTTCAGGCCAGCCTCGGCGGCGGGCGTTCCGGGCTCGGCCTGGTCGACCAAGGCGCCGCCGGCGGCTTTGAGCCCGAGCCCGTCAGCGATGTCTTGACTGACCGGCTGAATCATGACGCCGAGATATCCCCGCTGCACAACGCCGCCGTGTTCGAGCGAGCCGACCACGCTGTCGACTGTGCTCGCCGGAATGGCGAAGCCGATCCCAACGCTGCCGCCGGAGGGCGAAAAGATCGCGGTGTTCACGCCGACGACTTCGCCTTTCAGGTTGAAGGTCGGTCCGCCCGAGTTGCCTTTGTTGATCGGCGCGTCGATCTGCAGGAAGCTGTCATAGGGTCCTTCGCCGATGTCGCGACCTTCGGCCGAGATGATGCCCGCGGTCACGGTGCCGCCGAGGCCGTAGGGATTGCCGACGGCGACGACCCAGTCACCGACCCTCGGCGCCTCCTTGGCGAATGATACGAACGGGTAATCGCCCTTGTCAGTCACCTTCAGCAACGCCAGATCGGTCTTTGGATCCGTGCCGATCACCCTGGCGTCCAGGGTCTTTCCATCATTTGTGGTCACGGTGACGGTCTTGGCGTTGGCGACGACATGGTTGTTGGTGACGACGTAGCCGTCGGCGGAAATGAAGAACCCGGAGCCGAGACCGATCGCGCGCTGCGGCTCCGTCTGACGCGGCGTCATGCCGTTCTGATCGCCGAAACGCCTGAAGAACTGCTGAACCTGCGGCGGCAGATTGTCCATCTGGCCGGAAAGTTCGTCCGAGCTGGCCGCTGCGTTCTCGATGTTGACTTTGACCGACACGACCGCCGGTTTCACGCGTTCCACGACCGTGGCGAATGACGGCAACGACTGAGATTGCAGATCCGACGTCACGACGGCGGCGGCGCTCGCCGGCGCCGAAGCGGACATGACCGTTCCGCCGATCGCGCCAGAGGCGATCAGCGCCACGACGGCCGCGGAGGCGAGCATGCGATGGCGATGATGGCTGCGGTCGTTCAAATTGAAGAAAGACATAATGTGCCTCCATGGCGGGAAAGGGAGTTCTCCGCGCTCCATGACGACACCATGCGCTTCGGCGCCTGCGCACCAGGTGGCCGGCGCGTTAAGCTTTCTTCATCGCGCTGGGAAGGAAGCCGCTTTGACCGAAGCTTGCTCATCGCAAAGCTTGGGAGTTCATTGCGAATCGCAATCGAGCGGCGAGCTGCGGTATTTGACGCGCCCCGGGAGCGTCAGGTCTTTTTGGCCGGCGCCGGTTTCTTCTGAAACTCCGCCATGATGACGCTCGCGCGCGCCGCGCCTTTGTCTCGGTCGCTCGGCGACATCGATGCGAACGCGGCCTCGCGCTCGACCTTTGCAAAGCCGAGCCCTTCGATCACCGCCACTTCCGACCAGGCGTAGCTCTCGATCGGATCGGCCGTCGTTCCCAGCCCGAAACGGTACATTTGACCAAGCAGCATCGCGGCGCGTGGATTGCTTTGCCGCGCCGCCTGGCCCAGGAGATCGAAAGCCTTCGCATAGTCGGGCGGCGTGAGGTCGCCGTTCAGATAGATTTCTCCGAGCCTCGCCTGCGCGGGAATTGAATTCTGGGCAGCGGCTTTCTCGTAAAGCGAAATCGCCTTCGCAATGTCTTTCGGCACGCCCAAGCCTAGTTCCGACATGTGCGCGAGCCAATATTGAGCCGTCGCATTGTTTTCGGCGGCGAGGCGCTCAAACAAATTCAGCGCGACGGCGTCATTCCCGTTGGCGAAGGCAAGCTTGGCGAATTTGAGCTGTTGCGCACTCGATTCCATGGGTGATGGGACGACGCCGGAAAAGCCGCCGCGCCACCGCATTTCCTGGAATAGCCCGCCGATCGCCAAAGCGACCAGAATCGCGCCGACCGTGGAGAGCGAGAGCTTCGGCCCGGCAGGGGGTTTCCGGCGTGGATCGGCTACAGTCATATCATCCTCAGTTGGAAAGCCGCCTCGGCGGGAGACGTTCGCCGATCATACTGCCGCCCCCCGGACAGAGCACGTTCATGTCGTTGTCCTTGACGCCCTGACGCGCGGAGAAGACATCACGGATCAGTCCGACGCGATCGATCTGGCGAGGGGAATTACGAGTCGGGATCGTCATCCGTTGGGTTCCCAATGGGCGCCGGAGCCGAGGACCTCATGCCCTGCGCCGCCCAACATCAGGCCGATCTCGGCCTTCAGCGCGAATCCGCGGTGGTCATCAGATGCGATCCCAACGTGCATTGTGGCGTCCCCTGGAATTGCTGTCGCCCCGCGGATGCGGAGTGACGAAACGCCGGCGCCGCGCCCATTCGCCGGCTATTGCCGAGCCTTCCGCCTGCGCGCTCGCGAAGATAGCCGCGAACGCTTCGCTCTTCAGGCTGGCGCCATCCCACTGTCGGGCCGTCGATCTCCGGCGGCGACGATGATCGCGCGCGCATGGGGAACTGTGCGCTTCCCTCGCCAGGTCGTCGCGTACGGCGCCAGTTCGCAACAGGACTTCAATGCTCCCGCGGGCTGTCGATTGTGGGCGAGGCTTTTTCCGATCCGTTGGGTCGCGCCGTCGAACGGTCCGCCTTTTCCAGAAGGTCGAGGAACGGCTTCATGATGTCGATCGGCATCGGGAAAACGACCGTCGAATTTTGCTCTGCGCCAATTTCGGTCAAGGTTTGGAGGTAACGCAACTGCATCGCTGCGGGAATGCTGCCGAGAATCTTGGCGGCGTCGACGAGCGTCTGGGAGGCCTGGAACTCGGCCTCGGCGTGAATGACCTTGGCGCGCCGGTCGCGCTCGGCTTCGGCCTGTTTGGCGATCGCTCGCACCATGTTTTCGGTGAGTTCGACGGTTCTGATCTCGACGTTGCTGACCTTGATCCCCCAAGTTTCCGTCTGCGAGTCGAGAATGCCTTGGACGTCGGCGCTGAGCTTCTTGCGTTCGGACAGCATCTCGTCGAGTTCGTGCTGGCCGAGCACGGCGCGCAAGGTCGTCTGCGCCAACATGTTCGTCGCCGGGAGATAATCCTGCACCTTGATGATCGCCCGTTCGGGATTGACGACATTGAAATAGAGGACAGCGTCGACCTTCATCGAGACGTTGTCGCGTGAGATCACATCCTGGCTGGGTATCTCGATGACCTGAATGCGCAGATCCACCCGCACCATTTCCTGTATGAACGGAATCAAGAGCACGAGGCCTGGGCCCTTGACCCTTTGAAATCGTCCGAGCGTGAACACCACGGCTCGCTCGTATTCGCGCAGGATGCGCACCGAGGCGGCCAGGCACACGACGACGACGAAAGCAACGACGGGAATGAGATAGGCGGAATAAGTCAACATTGGTCTGGCGCCTTTCATAGGTCTTGCCGGGTCGAGCGTCGACGCGCCGGCGGAATTGATGCGGCGCGCAAGCGGCACGCTCGCTTGCTTCGCGCAGAGGAGAAAATAGGCCATGACGAAACGCCAGGGCAGCCTCGGAATCTACCCACAGCGCCGAGCGACTTAGGCGACCGAACGGTCCCCGGCCTGACGCGCCCGCTGGACGCCTCGGCTCTCTTACATCGAACCAACTGCGACAGGGTCGCCTAGCGGCGGCGCCGGCCAACAAGACGACCAGAATCGTCTGGGCGCGTCTGACGAAGAGCGGCGTTCGCGGTCGGCGCTCCCATCGGCGCCCCAGGGGCCCCCACGGCCTCACAAGGCAAGCCGCAACGCGTCTTCGTCCCGAAGGCTCAACTTTCGGTCGACTATAAACCATCTCTGTTCCAGCGCCGGACAGGGACCCGTCGGGTCGCCGTCCGGCGCTGGAACAAGCCGTCGCCAACTCTGGCGATCTTCGTTCAGCGACCGGGGCGAAGCGTCAAGGACTCGACACCTGCCGCAAGAGCGAGACCCGTCTGCCCTTGGACCGATAGAGGCTGCAGGGTAAACGCGCGGTCAGAGCCGCCAACCAGAACATTGGCGCCGACTCCTACGCCGACCGTCGCCGACGCATCGACGCCGCCATACTCGCCCGCGAGCGCGTGACGCCGCGGTCCCTCGACGGGAGCAAAAACGTCCCAGGCGAGAACGCCCCCGTCGGTTGCGCCGAGATCGAGGCCGAACTTATGGATCCTGCCGTAGTAATGTTCCCGCCAACCATGCATGGACGTGAAGGCGCAACTCAGTTCCTTGCTCGACGTGATGATGAGGCCGAGGCCGGCGGAGACCTCACAACGCAAGGCGCCGACTTTGACATGTTGGTCGGCCGAGGCAGGCAGCGCCATTGCGAAAACGAATGTCGCGGCGGCGGCGGCGGCGACGAGATTGTTGAAATTCATCGATTCGTCCAATCTGTTTGCCCAGAAATCCGACGCGACGCCAGCGCGCTGCGCAAACGTCCATCTTCGCCGAGAGTCGGGTCCTTCTCGCTGAGAGCCATCGGCCTTCAACACACGGTTCGATACCTTGCAGCCGAACGCCGATGAAGAGTCGGAATCTACTCACGCTCGACGATTCGCCGAGTTTGTCTCAAGCTCGGCTCGCTCCGGGCCAAGAACGCATCTATGTTGCATTCGCCGAGCAGACTTCGATTTCGGATTCGGGTTACCGTCAACGCGGTGACTCTCGAGCCGTCGGCGCGCGAACGACGGCGACAGGGAGGGAATGGATTCAAGTGACGAGAAATGGCCCCCATCACCACGCCAAGCTGAACGCCCGAAGGCGCGACTGGCGGCACGTCCATCACTCGCCGTGGTTCTGGGTCGGCGTCGCGATGTTTCTTGCTGCGATCTTGACCTATGTGTTTTCGGAAGATCTCTCCTTGCGGCCGCGCCTGCACCGATCCGCTCAGGGCGTCGAAGGCAAGTCCGTGGTCGGTCTTTCGAGCCCTTAGCGAGGGCGCCAGTCAACCTTGGGGCTATTGCGCCCGAGCGAGCGGATGTCTTCGAGTGAATGAGCGGCGCGGCGGACTATCCAGTCTCCGGTGACGAAGCCGGCCGCGGGCGCATTGGTGGACCGCGGCGCAATGGTCATCTCGCAATCGCCGGCTCTACGCCCGGACACGACACCGCGAGGCGACGGCCCCCAACATAGTAAGACTTAGGGTCTAAGGGCCTACCTTGGCCGGCTGGTTCGCCTTCCAGTAGGCGTCCGCTTTCTGGCTATCGCTGTTGGCGTCTGCGCCAACCGTGAAGGAGTTTCTGCTCACGTGCGGCGCCGCGTCGAGCACGCTCTTGGTCGTGTCCAGCACCAGCAGACTCGCGTTCGGCGCGGCCTTGAAATCGTCCCACGGGATCGGAATGCGGGTTTCATCGAAGCCGAAGAATCCGCCTCGCGCGATCACCAGATAGCCGAGCTTTCCCGTCCCAGGATTCACCGCGAGGTCATCAACGCTGCCGAGCGCCACGCCGTCCGGGTTTCGCACTTCGACGCCGAGCAGTTCGTCGGAGCGGAAGGTTACGTTCGATCCTATGACCGGAACGGAGGCGGCGATCTGTCGCTCGCGCCATTGGGGCAGGTCGACCTGCGTGGCGCCCTCACGTTGCAAATTCGACAAATAGCTCTCGTAAACTCCTCGCGTCTCGGTGAGCACGTCCTCGCACGGCTGTTGCCGCCCGTGCCGCGCCAGGATGTTCGCAGAGGCCATGAGGACTCGCACCTCGTAGCCGGGCCGCTCGTTGTAGTCGTCAGGCCCCATGTAAGCCCCTCGCGCCTGAACGGCGGGTCCGCTCGTCATTCCGCCGTACATACGAAGCCGGCCGCGTCCACGGGGTAGCCGAGACTGTAGCCTTCACCGGCGACCCAATAACCGTCCTTCTCCATCCGATGACTGAAATCTTTCAGGTCGCTCCGACACGCGTCCGCGGACTTGGCCGGAGCTGTGTCGCTCCCTGTCGCGGGCGGGGGCGTCGCGTTCGCGTTGGCAGTCGGGGCGGCCACAAGCGGACCCGTCAGCGCAATATAGAGGCACGTGGCGACGGGGCCGAAGCGGATACTGCGAGGCATCTTGATGTTCCTCAATGTCGACCGCGCCGAACGTCGACAGGACGGTCGGCGCGTCACCGAGGCTCCTCTGCTATATCGAGTCCAGAATTGCGCCAGCGTCGGAAAATACTCAGCGATCCAGCGGCTCGATGCTCTTACCCGCAAGCGCGCCGCGAAATGGATCGGACAGAGGCGCGTTACCGTTCAAGCGCTTTGCCCACTCGCTCCTTCTCCCAAATCCGACAATGGATTTCAGGGTTTATATCGGCGTAGGGTCCGGAAGCCGATCGGCGCAGCAAGCATCTGACGAAATTGGGCGGAGAGAGGTCAGCATGTGGCGCCGCTTCATACCGGACGCCCCGTCTTCCGCGCGCCAAGCCAGCCGCCGGTAAATCCGGCTCTGTCGAGCCCGACCACGAGATGGGGACATCGCCGCATTAGATTCCAGATGAGGCCAGTGCGGAAATTTTCGATCATCAAGACGATGGGTCCCTGGTTGATGCCGAAGTGGAACGGCGAGACCCATAATTGGGGCGGATGGGATCTCTCGCCGATCGTGGCGTTGAAAGTGGCCTTGAACCCATAGGGATTACCTTCCCGCAACTTCAGCGCCTCGAAATATCGTAGAGCCGGCGCGACGATCTCGGGCGCGAACGGCAAGGAGGCGGCGACCGCCCACGGCGCGAGGCTGCCGTCGTCGGGTCCGACAGGCGCGCCTCGGGCTCTGTAGCCAAAGAAACGTCGCCTCTCTCCCTTGATGCGATAGGTCGCCGGGCCCGGACCGTCGCTCGCCGTGAACCCCCAGGCGTTTTCGCCATAGCCGGAGAAACGGTCGGGATTGGCGATCGCATGCTGCCGATGAACGTGGGTCGCGCGACGGCTGTTGTCGAAATAGTCGCTGCGCTTGCCGCGCATATATTCGTCCTGAATTCCACGAAAATCGACCCAGACATGAGGGAACTGATGTGTGAAGAGCGGTCCCGCATACAGAAATTCCTGGTCGTAGACCTTTCGCGATTGGTAGGTGGCGGTCCACTGCGGATAGCTTTCGACCGGCAGCGGATGCGTCGGCGAGCCCAGGCCCAGCAGGTAGATCAACAGCCCCTCGTTGTAGCCTTGCCATCGATAGCGCAGGAAGCCGCTGCGGGACTTCCAACCAAGGGTCACCGTCGGGGCGCCGTTCTGCGCCCAGTTCCAATCGGCGCGGCGGTAGAGCGTGTCGGCAAGTTCGCGGATCTCGCAATCGTCGGCGCCGCCGCCCGAGAAATACTGCGCCGCGGTCATCATGCCCGCCAGGAGAAGCGCGGTGTCGATCGTCGAAAGCTCGCAATTCCAGGCGCGCTTGCCGTCGTTCATGTCGAGGAAATGGTAGTAGAAGCCCTTGTACCCCGTCGCGTCCGCGTCCCTGCTCTGTACGCTGCCATGAAAGAATCGCAGGGTCGCGAGCGTTCGATGGACGGCGTTGGCCCTGGTCATGAAGCCGCGCTCTACGGCAACGGGATAGGACGAGAGGGCGAAGCCGACGGCGGCGATGCTGGCGGGCCAGCCCGCTTGAGTTTTGTCGGCGATCAAACCGTTGAGCGGGTTCGCCTCGTAGACGAAATAGTCGAACGCCTCACGTTGCAAGGCGTCCATAAACTCCGGACTTATCAGCTCCGCGCCGGTCATGGCGGAGAATGGGTCGTGGATCGCTGCAAGCCGATCTCGCAGACAGGCGATGGCTTCGAACTGCGCCCGTCGAAGCTTGCATCCGCTGACGATTGAGAGCCAAGCCCCACGCGAACCTGCCGTTGATCGCCGCCCAGGACGCGGAATTGCCGCATCGTTCTTACCACGCACCACCTTCCAAAGCGGTGATCAAATCCAGTGACACTCAAGAAGTCGCCTCTCTTCATCATCAATTCGGATAGATCTTCATGCCGCTCGCCACCGAGTCGGCGACGTGCTCCTTGGTGATGACGCCCACGACGTCGTCGCCGTGTGGAACGCCGCGGCCCTTGACTACGATCGCCATGAAGGCGCGTTTGCGCCACATCCTTGCGATGACATCGAAGGCGATCGCGTCGTCGCGAACGACGGTGCAGTCGCGCGTGGCTACGTCCCCCAGGGTTACCGGCGTGTGCGCGCCTTCGAGGCCGCGCCATAGACCGGTGTTGACGCGGATGACCCCGTAGAGGCGTCCCTGCTGGGTCACCACGATATGCTGAAGGCGGCCTTGTGCCTCGTGCTCGCGAAGCAGCGAATCGAAGCTCGTCTCGGCGGGCAGGACCAGCACGTTGGGGTCCATCACCTCGCGCGCGTGGCGCACCAGAAACATGTTGGCGTGCAGCGCCTTGGGCAGAGCGCGGCCGCGTCGGACGAGTTTGAGCGTGTAAATGCTCTCGGCTGACAGCAGCCGGCGGACGCCGACGCTGGCGGCGACCGCAAGGATTAGCGGCATGACGATGTCGTAGTCGCGCGTCATCTCGAAGATCATGGTGACGGCGGTCATCACGGCGCCGGTGCCGCCGCCGACCATCGCGCCCATGCCGACCATGGCGAAGGCAGGGACGCTCAGAGGCATGTGCAGGCCCGCGTCCGCCAGCAGCGAGGCGAAGCCGCCGCCCAGCGTCGCTCCCATGAACAGCGACGGCGAGAAGATTCCTCCCGACGAGCCGGAGCCGAGGCTGATCGAAGTCGCCAGCATCTTGCAGACGAACAGCAGGCCGAGCAGCCAGGTCGTCGTCGGGTCGGTGATGAGAATACTCTCGATCGTGCTGTAGCCGACGCCGTCGACGTAATATTGGCCGAATGCTCGGAACAGCGCGTACATCATCGCGCCTACCATCAGCATGCCCAGCATGTGCCGCGCGTATCGCCACGGGATGCGGTCGAAAGCGTCCTCGACGATATGGATGCCGCGGACGAAACCGGCGGCGGCGACGCCGACCAGCGCGCCCAAGAGCGTGTACAGGAGAAGCAGCGACACAGTGTTGGCGTGCGGCGTCATCGCCACAATCGACGGCACCTGGAAGGCGGGCTGATCGCCAAAGATCCAACGGCCGACGAATGTGGCTGCGCCGGTCGCGATCGCGACGGGCAGAAAGGTGTCGACGCTGACTTCGGGCAGCATCAGTTCGATCGCAAACATCACGCCGCCGATCGGCGTGTTGAAAGTTGCGGCGATGCCCGCGCCGGCGCCGGCGGCGACGAGCGTGATGCGCTGGCCCGCGGGCATAGTTATGATTTGGCCGAGCGTCGAGCCGATCGCCGAGCCGATCTGAATGATCGGACCTTCGCGGCCCACCGACGATCCGCTGCCGATCGCAAACGCCGAGGCCAGCGACTTCACCAGGGCAACGATCGGGCGGATCATGCCCTCTTTGTAGTAGATGGCGTCCATCACTTCCGGAACGCCGTGCCCCTTCGCCTCGGGAGCAAAGTTGCTGACCAGGAAGGTGACGATGACGCCGCCGACGACCGGCGCCAGGATGACGAGCGCGCCCCATCGGCTCGGCGCCGTGAATTCGTTGGCGTCATAGGAAAAGGAGAATTGGCCGGCGAAAAAGAGGTTGTGCAGCAGGCCGATCAGCTCGCGAAACAGCACTGCGCCGATTCCTGTCACGATTCCCAGCAAAAGGCCGAGCAGGGTCAGACGGAGCAGACTGAGCGTGCGGGTTTCGTCTTCTATGATCGCGCTGGAGGCGGTCGGCGAGACGGGGAGATCGGCAACGTCGGGCTTCATAATGGCTTTCGGCTCGATTGCTTCCGGCCTATCGCGCCGTCGCCGGACGCGACCGATTTTCGGTCGATCGGTCGCGCGTGATGCGTGGCCTCTTGATTCCAAGGGCTGGCGGAATATGTCACGTCATGACATAACCACGAGCGTTTGAAAAGCGTGGTTCGATGGGCTTCGTCCGCATGGCCGCCGGCCTCAGCGCCGATCCGATCGCCCGGGATTTTGCGAAGAGGGCGGCGAAACCGTGCCGGGCGCTTGCAACCCCGAACGTCGACACAGCGCCGAGATGAACGAAATGACGACAGTCGATCCGAGCGTTTATGAAGGTCTGGCGGCGTTCCGGCTGGCGCTGCGCCGGTTTCTGACGTTCAGCGAGGCGGCGACTGGCGCGGCGGGCGTGACGGCGCAGCAGTATCAGGCCTTGCTGGCCATCAAGACTCATTCGACCGGCGCGATCATGATCCGCGAATTTGCCGATCAGATGCTGCTCCAGCACAACGGCGCGGTGCAAATGGTCGACCGCCTGGTCGCCGGCGGGCTCGTTCAACGAAACCATTCGCCGACCGACGGTCGCAGCGTGCTCGTTTCCATTTCCGCAAAAGGGGCGGCCTTGCTGGAGCGCCTGGCTGCACTGCACGTAGAGGAATTGCTGAAGCAGGAGCCTCTGCTGGTCGAATCGCTCCGGCGGCTCAGACAAATCGGCCGGGCGCATAACGCCGCCGAATGGACGGCGCCGAAACAACGGAGCACGCGATGATCGAGATCCTGCCGCAGAGCCACGACGCTACGGTTGGCGTCCGCGCGAGCGGCCTTTTGACCGACGCCGACTACAAGCAAACTCTGATACCGCTGCTGGAGAAGACAATCGCCGAGCACGGCCGCGCGCGCCTGCTGGTTGAAATCGCGGACACGTTCGGGGGATGGGAGATGGCTGCGGCGTGGGACGACGTTGCCTTCGGCTTCACCCATCGCGCCGACTTCGGCAAGATCGCGATGGTCGGAGGGCCGCAGTGGATCGCTTGGTCCGCCAAGCTGTTCGCGCCATTCATCGCCGGAGAGATGAGGACTTTTCCTGCCGGTCAGTCGCTGCGGGCTTGGGACTGGATCGACACGGCGTGATCGTGGTTGGCGATGCGGCGCCGCGATCAGGCAATGGCGCGGCCTCCTCGCGCGAGCGCCCCACACGGGGGCGGGCGAATGTCCGCCGCGGCGTCCCTTGCCGATGCGGAACGGCCAAGTGTCCGCGGCGCCGTCATGACCCGAATGGATTACACAACCCTGGAGGCCGGCGATGGAACCGATGTTGCGCGAATTCGGACCCGGAATCTGGACGACTGAAGGTCCGGTCGTGTCATTCTTTGGATTTCCCTATCCGACCCGCATGGCCGCAATCAAGTTGTCTAGCGGTGGACTGTTCGTCTGGTCGCCCGTCGCGCTTTCTCCGGCGCTCAAACGCGAGATCGACGCACTGGGACCGGTTTGCTGCGTCGTTTCGCCCAATCTGCTGCACCATCGTCTTCTCGGCGAGTGGAAGGCCGCGTGTCCCGATGCGCGCCTCTTCGCTTCTCCGGGCCTGCGACGGCGGCGAAAGGACCTTGCCTTCGACGCCGACTTGGGCGACGCGCCCGATCCGCTCTGGGCGGCGGACATCGATCAGGTTCTCGTGCGCGCAGTTTCGCGATGACGGAGGCAGTCTTTTTCCATCGCGCCAGCGGCGCCGCCATCTTCGCCGACTTGATCCAAAACTTCCCTCAAGGCTGGTTCAATGGCTGGCGCGCGCTTCTCGCTCGCTTCGCCGGCATCGTCGCACCCCATCCGGGCGCGCCGCGAGATTGGCGCGCCAGCTTCACCAATCGCAGAGCGGCGCGCGCTGCGCTGGAGCGTATACTGGCCTGGCCGATCGAGCGTGTGCTGATGGCGCATAGCGAACCCGTTTACGCCAATGGCGCGGCGTTCGTTCGCGACGCCTTCGGCTGGCTGTTGGGTCGACGGCGATTTCGCGCTCCGGTCGACACGCCCGAGACGATGGTGAATTCTGGCCGCGTTCCGGCGGCGCTCCAGCCGTTGAGAACGCCGGCGCCGAAGGCGCCGCCGCCGCCGCCGCCCGAGAGGGCGAGATAGA
>Ga0182030_10014132_pt1 | contig 15801 bp, 10 predicted proteins | sample 812S3MmetaG_FD_121299 | JGI IMG/M metagenome (GOLD analysis project Ga0182030, IMG submission 121299) | Permafrost microbial communities from Stordalen Mire, Sweden - 812S3M metaG (Illumina Assembly) | ecosystem: Environmental > Terrestrial > Soil > Wetlands > Permafrost | place: Sweden...
CTCCTCTTCGACCACACCACCAGCCGGGATCTCCGCCCTAACACCCTGATCCTCCGGATCCAACCTGACGAGGGCATCAGCCTGGAGTTCGGAGCCAAGATTCCCGGCGAGAAGTTCCACCTGCGTTCGGTGGCCATGGACTTCTCCTACGCCGAGGCCTTCGCCGGTGTCGAGGCAGCGGACGGGTACGAGCGTCTCATCCATGACGCCATGGTCGGCGATGCCACCCTCTTCATCCGCTCCGACGAGGTCCAGCAGGCCTGGAGGATCGTGGACCCGTACTTGCAGGCGTGGTCGGAGGGCGGCGATGCCCTGCTCACCTACCCTGCCGGCACCTGGGGGCCCCACATGGCCGACCTCCTGGTCGAGCGGTCCGGGGACGCCTGGCGCAACCCGGAGATCGATCTCGAGCTGAGCGGTGGCCGCTTGACCGAGCTACCCCAATGAACGGCCGTGTCGAACAGGTCGGATCCGTGCCGGAGGCCTTCGCCGGGTTGGTGGCGGACCGAGTGGCCGCTCCCCGGGACGGCGGGTTCTCCCTCTTCCTCTCCGGGGGCCAGACCGCCCAAAACTGCTACCAGGCGTTGGCCGGGCTCACCACGCCGATCGACTGGAGCACCGTCGACATCTACCTGGGCGACGAGCGCTGCGTCCCGCTGGACGATCCGGACTCGAATCACAGGATGATCACCGAGGTACTTCTCGACGCCGTCGGCCCAGTGCGCTCCGACCATCCCATGTACCGGTCGGGTCCACCCGAAGAGGCGGCCACGGCGTATCAGGCCGAGATCGAGCCCCTGGGCCGGTTCGACCTGGTCCATCTGGGACTGGGTCCCGACGGGCACACGGCTTCGTTGTTTCCCGACTCCACGGCGTTGGCCGTCGACGACTCCTCCGTACTGGTGGTGGCCAACCGGGATCCCAACCACAACAATCCCCACGACCGGATCACCCTGACCCTTGGGGGGATCGCCCGGGCCCGGCTGGTGGTCTTCACGGTGACCGACCAGTCGAAGCACGACCCCTTCTCCCGGATCGTGGGCGGCGCCAACCTGCCGGCGAGTCGGGTCATCGCCGACGAAGTGCTGTGGCTGGTCGACGCCGACGTCGTCGGCGACACCGTCCTTCCCACGTGAGCCTTCGGCTTTCCACGTGAGCCTTCCCGCTTAGCCCGCCGAACTCCTCCGGTAAGGTGTCGCCGATGCCTGCCGACCCCGGCTCCACGCCCGTTGGCGCCGCCCCCTCCCAGCTGTCGCAGACCGATCCACGCCAGCTGTTGACCATGTCGCTGGAGAGCCTGCAGGCCCGGGCCCGCCAGGTCCGCCACGAGGCCCACGGCAACCGGATCACCTTCTCGCCCAAGGTCTTCATCCCCCTGACCATGCTGTGTCGTGACCGCTGCGGCTACTGCACCTTTGCCAAAGCCCCGGCGCGGCTGGAGTCCCCGTACCTGCCCCTCGAGGCCGTCCTGGAGATCGCCCGGGCCGGCCGGGACGCCGGCTGTCACGAGGCCCTGTTCACGTTGGGCGAGGGTCCCGAGGATCGCTATCCGACCGCCCGGGAGTGGTTGGAGGCGCACGGCTACACCTCGACCGTCGACTACCTGGTGGCCTGCTGCCAGGCCGTCCTTGACGAGACCGGCCTCCTACCCCATGCCAACGCTGGGGCCCTTGACGGCGAGGACCTGAAGCGCCTGCGTTCCGTCTCGGCCAGCCAGGGGATGATGATCGAGTCGGTCAACCCCGACCTCGCCGCCCATCGCTCGGCGCCGGACAAGACCCCGGCCCGCCGCCTGGCCACCCTGGAGGCGGCCGGCGTGGCCCAGATCCCCTTCACCACCGGTCTGCTGGTGGGTATCGGAGAGTCGCGCTCCGACCGGATCGAAACCCTGGAGGCCATCGCCCAAAGCCATCGGCGCCACGGCCAGGTACAAGAGGTGATCGTCCAGAACTTCCTACCCAAACCGGGCACGTCCATGCACCGGTCCCCTCCCTGCCCCAGCGAGGAGTTCTTGTGGACCATCGCGGTGGCCCGGCTCATCCTCCCGCCGGACATCCACCTGCAGGCTCCGCCCAACCTGTCGGACGACCTGGCACCGCTGCTGGCTTCAGGGATCGACGACTGGGGCGGCGTCTCGCCGGTCACCGCCGATCACGTCAACCCCGAGCGGGCCTGGCCGGCTCTCGACGTACTGCGGAATGCCACCGAGGCAGCCGGGTTCACGCTGGCCCCGCGGCTGACCCTCTACCCCGAGTTCGCCCTCGACCCCGGACGCTGGCTGGCCGAGCCGTTGCGGTTCCCGGTGCTCGACGCCTCCGACGCCGAGGGCCTCGGCCGCGACCACCCCTGGGTGTCCGGCGGAAACATCCCACCGCCCCGGCTGCTCGGGACCGAGCCCGCCGCTGGGCCGGAGCTGGCCCCCCGCTCGGTTTCCGGCGAGGCCGACGGCCTGGTCGGGGCTCCCCCGGTAACCACGGTCCCGACCACCCGCAGTGCCGTGGGCGACGTACTGGCCGGGGTGGCTCTCGGCCACACCGTGGGCGAGGACGAGATCGTCACCCTGTTCGGGGCCCGGGGCTCCGAAGTCCGGTCGGTCGCCGCGGTGGCCGACCAGCTCCGCTTCGACGCCGTGGGCGACGAGGTCACCTACGTGGCCAACCGCAACATCAACTACACCAACGTCTGCACCTTCAAGTGCAAGTTCTGCGCCTTCTCCAAGGGACCTCTGTCGCTCAACCTCCGGGGCGCCCCGTACCTACTCGAGCTCAGCGAGATCACCGACCGGGTGCGCGAGGCCGAAGAGCTGGGAGCTACCGAGGTGTGCCTCCAAGGAGGTATCCATCCCAAGTTCGACGGGGAGTACTACCTCGAGGTGATCAAGGCGGTCCGTGAGGCTTCACCCACCATCCACATCCACGGATTCACGGCGTTGGAAGTCACCGAGGGCGCCCGTCGCTCGGAGATGCCACTGGCGGACTACCTCATCTTGTTACGCGACGCCGGGCTCAAGACGCTCCCGGGCACTGCGGCCGAAATTTTGGACGACCCGGTCAGGGCCATCCTCTGCCCGGACAAGATCAATACCGATGAGTGGCTCTTCGCCCACCGGACCGCGCACCAGGTCGGCTTACGGTCCAACGTGACCATCATGTTCGGCGCCGTGGAGCAAACCCGCTCGTGGGCCCGCCATCTGATCCGGACCCGCCACCTGCAACAGGAGACCGGCGGCTTCACGGAGTTCGTGCCTCTCCCTTTCGTCCACATGGCCACACCCATCTACCTGACTCGCAAAGCGCGCCGCGGACCCACCTTCCGCGAGACGCTCCTGATGCACGCAGTGGGCCGCATCGCTTACCGGGGCACCATCGACAACATTCAGATCAGCTGGGTCAAGATGGGAGCGGACGGTGTCCGCCAGATCCTGCGGGCCGGCGTGAACGACCTGGGGGGAACGCTGATGGACGAGAACATCTCGCGGGCCGCCGGCGCCTCCCACGGCCAGATGATGGACGCCGACCAGTTCCGGGCCATCGTGGAGCCCCTCGGTCGCCATCTGGCCCAGCGGACCACGCTCTACGGTCGGGTCCCGAGACCTGGCGACCACGCCGCAGCTCTCGCCGGCACCCTTTGAGCGGATCGGGATGACTCCAGAACCCTTGGCCGTGACCCCGGATCCCGCCGAGGACCGCGCCGAGGCGGCCGCTGACCTCGCCGAGCCCGCCCCGGACACAGGCTCGGAGCAGGCCGTGGCCTCCGCGGCGGACAAACTGCTCGAAGAGCTGTCCTCGGGCACTACCTCTCGGGCCCAGCGGCGCCTGTACCAGTCCATGCTGCGCACGGTGGCCACCCTGGCTACCGACAGCACGGAGGTCATCGACCTGAAGGTGGCTGACAGCGCCCTGGCCGAAATGGCCGAAGCCTTTCGGGTCTTCCAGCCGTACCGCCAGATGAAGAAGGTCACCATCTTCGGCTCGGCCCGCACCCAACCGGACCATCCGGCCTATCGATGCACCCGCGACCTGGCTGCCGCCATAGCTGCGGCGGACTGGATGGTGGTGACTGGTGCCGGTCCCGGGATCATGGCCGCCGGCATGGAGGGCGCCGGCCGGGACAAGTCCATCGGGGTCAATATCCGACTGCCCTTCGAGCAGGGGGCCAACTCCTTCATCGCTCAGGATCCCAAACTGGTCGAGATGCGGTTCTTCTTCACCCGCAAGCTCATGTTGATCAAAGAGTCCGACGGGTACGTGGTCATGCCCGGTGGGTTCGGGACCCTCGACGAGGGATTCGAACTGCTGACCCTGCTGCAGACGGGCAAGGCCGAACCAGCACCCGTGATCCTGCTCGACGTCCCCGGTGGCTCCTACTGGGACGGATGGGAGGAGTTTTTGGCCTCGGAGGTCGAACCCCGGGGACTGGTGTCCGCCGATGACCGCGCCCTGTTCCGGAAGACCGACAACGTGGGCCAGGCCGTGGAAGAGATCTTGGGCTTCTACCGCAACTACCGGTCGTGTCGCTGGGTGGGCGACTTGCTGGTCATGCGGTTGGCGGTAGCCCCCGACCGCTCCGAGTTGGCCGACCTCAACCGCCGCTTCACTGACATCGTGACCAGTGGGGCCATGCGACTGTCCAAGCCGCTACCACCCGAACGCGCCGACCACGACCACCTCGACCTGGAGCGCTTGGTCTTTCGATTCGACAAGATCCACTACGGACGGCTCCGCCAACTGATCGATGCCCTCAATCACCTCGGAGAGCAAGGCCACTGAGCAAGGCCACTGAGCAAGGCCACTGATCCAGGGCGCTGAGCAAGGCCACTGATCCAGGGCGCTGATCGAGGGCGCTGATCGAGGGTCAGTCCTGTCCGGACCCGCCGGAAGACCCAAAGCTGAGCTGGTCCCGAAGGGGCGGATCGATCACGACCCCCTCGGCTTCGAGGCTTCGGACGATGGTCACCAGCACCTGAGCCAGATAGGTGGCAACCGTGGCGGCCTGGGTCGTTGTCACCAGTATTCGTCGCATCTGCTGGTAGGGAAAGTCATGCTCGGCGATGGCATCGAGGATGTCCATATTGATCGACTTCAGAAGTGCTGCCGATTCCGGCCCTGGATTCCGAATGTCCGGTTCATCGAGCATGCTCAGGACGATGGCGCTGGCCAGGGCGACGGCATGCGCATCGGCCTCGGCCGCGATGTCCTCGGGTTCGCCACTCATCACTGGGATCAGGGTCCATCGTCGATGAACGGGTCAGCTCCCGACGGTGCCAACAGGCGGGCGGCCTTCTCCACCGACCGGCGGGCCCGGGTGATCCGCTTCTCCTCCGCCGTTACCAGCGGGTCCGGCTCTCCACCGGCGCGGACCGAGTCCGTGGCCTGGCGCAGCCGGTCCAGGGCCAGATCGGCCAGCTCCTCGGCGATGGCGGCCAACCGGTCGGCGATGTCGACCGGATCCGTGCCCACCACCGTCACCGACCCGACGGGAGCTCGACCTCGACGACGTCGAGCTCACCCGCGGGGTACTGGGCCCGGAGCACCTTCTTGTCGAACTTGCCCACACTGGTCTTGGGCACCTCTGAGACGAAGGCCCATCGCTCCGGTAACCACCACCGGCTGACCCGACCACTCAGGAACTCCACCAGCTCCTCGGCGGAGAGATTGCTGCCTTCCTCGCGGACCACGACCACCATGGGTCGCTCGCTCCACCGCTCGTCGGGCACGGCGATGACTGCGGCCTCGATCACCCCGGGATGGGCCATCACCTCGTTCTCCAGCTCGACCGACGAGATCCACTCCCCACCGGACTTGATCACGTCCTTGGTCCGGTCACTGATCTGCATGAACCCGCGCCGGTCAAGCGAGCCGATGTCACCGGTCCGCAGCCAGCCGTCGTGGAAACGCTCGGGGGCGGGGTCGAGGTAGTAGGAACCGCAGATCCACGGGCCCCGGACCTCGAACTCGCCCACGGAAGTGCCGTCGTTGGGCAGGATCGACCCGTCCTCGGCGGCTACCCGCACCTCGACACCCGGAACGACCCGGCCGGTCTTGGACCGCCATTCGATCTCTTCTTCCGGCGGAGTCCCCCGCGGCGGAAGGGCCAGCGAGCAGAGCGGGCTGGTCTCGGTCATGCCCCAACCCTGGACCAGCTCGACACCGAGCTCGTCTCGGAACTGCTCGATGAGCTGCCGGGGCACTGCTGCACCCCCCGCGGTGATCATCCGCAACGAGGACAGGTCGACCGGGTGGGTCCGGGAGTACCGGAGCAGGTCGCTCCAGATCGTCGGCACGCCGGCCGAGATGCTCGGTCGGTGCCGGGCGATGATGGCGCTCAGCGGTTCCGCCTGGAGGAACTGCTGGGGCATCACTAGGTCGGCACCGGTCATGAAGCACCCATAGGGGGTACCCCAGGCGTTGGCGTGGAACATGGGCACGATGGCCAAGACCCGGTCGAGCTCGTTGATCCCCAGCGAGGAACCCGAGGTGATGGCCATGCTGTGGAGGTAGGTCGAACGGTGGCTGTAGACCACGCCCTTGGGGTTGCCGGTCGTGCCCGACGTATAGCACATCGCCGCCGCCTGGCGTTCGTCGAAGGTGGGCCACTCGTAGCCGGGCTCCTCCGCCCCGACCAGTGCCTCATAGGAGAGCGTCTCCCCTAAGGCTGTGGCGTCACCCTCGCCCGCCACCACGATGTGCTTGACCGTGGTCAGCTGGTCCCGGACTCGGGCCAACAGCGGGATCAGTGAAGCGTCGACGATGATGACCTGGTCCTCGGCGTGATTGATGACGTAGGACAGCTGCTCGGGGAAGAGCCTGAGGTTCAAGGTGTGCAGAACCGCTCCCATCCCCGGGACGGCCAGGTACGCCTCCAGATGGGTCCGGTTGTTCCACAAGAAGGTGCCGACCCGGTCGCCGTCTCCCACGCCGAGCTTCCCGAGGGCCCGGGCCAGCCGTTCGGCCCGTTCAGCCACCTCGGTGAACGAAGACTCGGTGGCCTCGCCGGCCGGGCCGGTGACCGTGATGACCTGGCTGTCGCCGTAGACGTGTTGGCCGTGACGGAGAATGCCACTCACCAACAGCGGAGCATCCTGCATGGTACTCAGCATGAGCATTCCTCCCTATCCCGATGTTCGGTGCCAGACGGCCGAGCTTATCGATCGAGGACAGGGCCTGATGGCGCCTCGTCACGCTCCGACCCGGACCTACCCACCCGCCACTGAGCGCCAAAAGCAGCAACGGATTAAACCTTCACCTTAAAGTTAACGGTTAGAGTATCTCTAACAGTCAACCAGAGCTTGACTCTCATAGTTCCAGGTAGGCGCACCGGGATATGGCAGCAGGACCTCGCACGGTTGGACACGTCCATCACTAGTTGACGCATCAGCAACGCTCACTTAGCCTGCGCTCAACCTGCGGGGGCGGGACGAGTGGCCTACCTCGGTCGTAGCGGAACAGAGGAGAGAGATGACAGGGATCAAGAACCTGTCTCGTGCCGGGTGGTTGATCGTCGGGATCGTCGTGGCCCTGACCCTCGCAACTCCAGGCCTCGCCACGGCGATGATCGTCCAACCCGGGGCCGGAAGCGGGGGCCGGAATGCAGAAGGGGCAGCTGCACTGACCAGTCCCTCCTTCTTCAACTCATCCTTCCAGGTGCTTCCGGGCTCTCTCGTGAGCCTCCACTGGGGTAGTGGAACCGGAAACCTCGAGTCCGATCTTCACTACCTGGTCACGTCCTCCCTTCCGGGCTTCTCGTCCGGGTCGCTCACGACCTGGCCGCCAGGTACGTCCCCAGCTCCAACCTGGACCAGCGCCGGCTGGACGACGAATGCTCGCGCCGTGACGGTGACAATTCCGAAGGACGCCACTGCCGGAACTTCCTATACCGTGACCATCGCCACCTGCGACTCGACGGAGTGCAGCCCGGCAAACCTCGCCGAGCTGACGGTTCCTTCTTCTCCCACCAGCTGGGTCACGCAGAGCTTCCGGTCGACCTATCCACAGGTCACTACCTTCGCCACACCGGGTCAACCCTTTGGCACGACCTTTCTGACCACGGACAATTCAATCTGGACCTCTAGCGAATTCAGCTACGACGTCGCGGAGATCAAGGACAACGCCAAGCGGGCCAACGCCTTCCAGGTCCACGTCCCCAAGGGGTCCTCCCCCCTCTTTCAAGAACCGTTCGCAAACTGTGGTACTTCGCCGTGCAATCGGACCGCCATCAGCGCCCTGAGCGAACAGGTGATAACCGCCGGTGGGATGATCTGGCTCACCTTTGGCGGTTGGCGGTGGGACAGGGCCTCGTCGCCTCCGAACCATTCCGAGGTGGTCGGGTTCGATCCGACTACGAGGAAGTTCTGTACCTATCTACTCCCCGGGGACAACAACGAAATTTCCGGCATTGCCTCCACCGGGACGGGAAAGAACCGCCGGATCTGGGTAGTCGAATCGCGTGGGTCGGGGAATGATGCCTCCCTCGATGGCTTCGACCCGGCAACGATCGGCGGCGGCTGCGACGGCCAGGCCGACGAAGCATACGTACTTCCGACTTCGGTCAGATTGCTCACATGGCCCCGGAGCGGCGGCCAGTGGCCCGCCCAGATCGCTGTCGACCCGACCTCGGCAAGCTTGTGGATCACAGACTTCGACGGGTACGAAACTGATGGAACGACATACAGCGACATCGACCAGGTGAACATCTCCGATCCCGAGAAGCCGGCATTCGAGAGTAAGTACTCGATACCATCCACGAACCCGGCGTCCTTCTTGGGGGCGAAGCCCTGGGAGATTACAGCTCCTTCAGATTCCAACTATGTGTATACCGTCGACAACGGGGACGCTGAGGTCGTTCGGATTGATAAGAACACCAAGCAGGTGGACGAGTTGGCCATTCCTCTTACCTCCGACGTCGAGAATGGTTTCGGCCTGGCCATAGCCTCGGGACGGCTGTATTTCACCCTGGCCAACGACGCCCTCACCGACTTTGGCGAGGCCTCGACCTTCGGATACGTGAACCTCTCGTCATGGCCACGAGGAACCTCTCATGCAGACGGGGTCCTCTACACCGGATTGTCCGGGGTAACGGATCCGAACGCCAAGGCGGACTATCGGGCCATCGCAGTCGGACCTACCGGGCAGATAGCAATAACCGACAAGCACGGAATGATCCGCCTGACACCTAAACAATGACATGGTCAGGCAGTACTTGGACGGGCACGGGCCGCCTTATCCGCAGTGATGCCGGCGCTGCCGGCGCGCCGCCGCCACAGGCCACTACGGTCGACTGACGCCGACCGGACCAGCCACACGTTTTAGCGGGCAGCACCGCAGGAGCCGGGATTGGGAGCCACTCTGTGGTGCCGTTGCCTGTGGTGCCGTTGCCCTAAGGTTCAACTCTGATGGATTCCCGGCGGACCCTATTGGCATTCTCAGCCATCACCACCATCGTCGCCCTTATCGCCACTGGCTGCAGCAGCTCAGCCAGTCCCAGCCCCACGGCGCACCCAGAGAAGACGGCCGCTTCTACGGCGCCGGCCTTCGTTTCCAAGACCATTCCCAAATCACCGGTCGGAGACCAGCTCTCCTGGTTCATCGGTGCCATGAGTACCGTGCCGCTGACCGATCGGGTGATCGAAGCTCACTTCAGCTCCTCCTTTCTTCACGCCGTCGACCCCGACAAAATCAACACCGCCTTAACAGGCGTGCAATCCGCGTCCGGCTCATCGGCAGCCGATCCCTCAGGTGCATCCCTGGACGGTCTGCTGGTGGTGGAACCGGCGGCACTCCAAGCCGTCGCCACCATCGGCGACACGAAATGGACGATCTCCATCGCCGTCAATGGTGAGGGCCTGATCGAGGGACTGCTCTTGAGCCGCTACGTACCGCCACCAACGAGTTGGGATCAGCTCGACGGCGATCTGGCGGCGATTGCCCCTGATGTCAGCTTTCTGGTGGCCCGCGTCTCCTCGAGCGGGACTTGTACTCCGATCCACCAGGTGGCCGCCTCCACCACGCGGCCACTGGCCTCGATGTTCAAACTCTTCGTCCTCGGCGCGCTGGCTCAACAGATCGCCGAAGGAAAAATCGGCTGGGATCAGAAGCTCACGGTCCAGTCCTCGCTCAAGAGCATCGGGAGCATACAGGGTTCGCTCCAGTACAGCCCGGTCGGGACACAGGTCACGGTGGAGGAGACAGCCACCAAGATGATCTCCCTCAGCGATAACACCGCGGCTGACATGTTGATCGATCTGGTGGGTCGAACCGCGGTGGAGTCGCATGTTCAACAGTGGACCGGCAGCGCCACTCTCAACAACCCGTTTTTCACCACCCGGGAACTATTCCTCCTCCACTACGTGAACTATCCGGAGTTGGCCAACCACTACCTCGCTCTGAAACCGAGCCAACGGGCATCCTTCCTGGCGTCGTCGGTGGATCCTCTCTCACTCAGCCAGGTTCAAGAGTCCTCCAGCCCGCACGATGTCGGCACCCTTGAGTGGTTCGCATCACCATTGGACATGTGCCGGGCATTTGTGGGTCTGCAACAGCTGGCTACCCGACCCGGTCTGGGCCCTATCGACTCTGTTCTCTCAACCAATAAAGGGGACATCGGTCTCACCAAGCCGACGTGGTCAACCGTCTGGTTCAAGGGCGGATCCGAGCCCGGCGTGCTGACCCTGGGTTATCTGGCGAAGAAGCGTGACGGCCAAACCTATGTCGTGGTGGCCATGGCGGAGAACCCCTCGGTGGCGTTACGCGCTTCGTCCACAGCTGACCTGGTGTCGATTGCCCGAGGGGCCTTTGGACTGATCGGTTAGTACGCCGCGGCAGCCAAACCCACAGACCGGTTGCGCCTGAACCATCCCTTGCGCCGGCGGTGACCCGGTGGTGGACTGGGGTGGCCGTCGGAGGAACCTGCGTATCCCCCGGCTCCCTTCTCCGGAGGGCCTCGGATCTGAGCCTGGCTGCTCACACCACTCCCCCACCGTCGTGGAGGTCCGGATATGGGCAAGCTGGTCGTAGGCGCCGCCGTCGCACTCTTGGTGTTCACCATGGGTCTGGTTTCGATCGTGGCTGTGGTCAGCGGTGGCTCGTCGGCCTCTGGCACTTCCGGCACCTCCGCCGGCTCCGGTTCCAGTGGGACCGGCTCCGGCGACGGTGGCCCGGCCATCCCGGCCGGGTGGCTGAGCCTGTACCGACGGGCCGCGACGACTTGTCCGGGGCTGCCGTGGTCGGTGGTGGCAGGTATCGGAACCGTCGAGACCGGTAGCGGGCGCTCGACCGCACCGGGGGTGTGGTCCGGAGCCAACGCTGCCGGGGCCGAGGGGCCCATGCAGTTCCTGCCGGCGACGTTCGCCGAGTACGCCACTGTCGGCCCGGGTGGCGCCCGACCGGCGTCGCCGTACGATGCCGTCGACGCGGTCTATTCCGCCGTGGCTCTTCTGTGCGCCAACGGGGGCTCCGCCTCGCCCAGCCTGCGTGGGGCGATCCTCGACTACAACCACTCCGCCCTCTATGCCAACACCGTGCTCACCCTGGCCCTGGCCTTCCAACAGGACCCCACCACCTCGGGCACGGTGGTCACCGCCTTGTCCTTCACCGCCCGACAGCTGGGCATCCCCTATCTGTGGGGAGGCACCGGGGTCGGCGGATACGACTGCTCCGGGCTGGTCCAGGCGGCCTACCGGTCGGCCGGAGTGGAGCTGCCCCGGGTGGCCCAGGACCAGTTCGACGCCGGCCCGGCGGTGGCGGGCGGCGCCACGGTCGAGCCCGGGGACCTGGTGTTCTTCGGAAGCGGACCTTCGGGGGTCGAACACGTCGGGATGTATGTGGGCTCGGGCGAGATGATCGATGCCCCCCATACCGGCACGGTGATCCGCTTCGACGCCGCCGACCAGCCGGATCTGGTGGGGGCCACCCGGCCCGGCTGAACCATCCCGCCCGTCTAGCGCAGGGCCAGCTGCCCGGGGACGATGGGGGCGGGCAGATCGGTCCGTCCCATCAGGTACCGATCCACGGCCGAGGCGGCCGACCGGCCCTCGGCGATGGCCCAGACGATCAGGCTCTGGCCCCGGGTCATGTCACCGCACACGAACACGCCGTCCACGTTGGTCGACCACGACTTGTCCGCGGCCACGCTGCCCCGGGCATCGAGCTCGAGACCGAGAGCCTCAACGACCCCGGACCGCTCGGCGCCGAGGAACCCCAGGGCCAGGAGTACCAACTCGCAGCGGAGCTCGAACTCGGAACCCTCGACGGCGACGAAGTCCGGGCGACCGTTGTCCCCATAGACCAGCTCGACCTCGGACCCCCGCAGGGCCCGAACGTGGCCTTCGCCATCATCGAGGAACTCCGCCGTGGTCACCGAGAAGATGCGCTCACCCCCTTCTTCCAGCGCCGAGGACGTCCGCAAGATGAGCGGCCTGGTCGGCCGAGGGTTCTCGCCGGAGCGCTCGGGCGGCGGCTCGGGCATGATCTCGAGCTGGTGCACGTTCAGGGCCCGCTGACGGTGGACCGTCCCCAGACAGTCGGCCCCGGTGTCCCCACCCCCGATGATCACCACGTGCTTCCCCTCGGCGCTGATCGGAGACCGATCCAGCTGCCCCTCTTGGACCAGGTTGGAAGGCTTGAGATACTCCATGGCCAGGTGGATGCCGGCCAGCTCCCGGCCCGGGACGACCAGGTCACGAGGGAGCGTGGCCCCACCAGCCAAGAGAACACTGTCGAACTCCGTCACCAGCGAGCGAGGGTCCACCACGGTGGCGTCGGCCGCGGCAGCACCTCCCACCTCCGGGGCGCACTCCCCCACCGAAGTCCGGCACCGGAACTCGACCCCCTCGGCCTCCATCTGCTCGAGGCGCCGGTCCAGGACGGCCTTTTCCATCTTGAACTCGGGGATCCCGTAGCGCAGCAGGCCTCCGGGCTTCTCGGCCCGTTCGAAGACCACCACTTGATGCCCGGCCCTGGCCAGCTGTTGGGCGGCGGCCAAACCCGACGGGCCGGATCCCACCACGGCCACCCGCTTGCCGGTGGACTCGGCCGGCTTCACCGGTGCCACCCACCCCTCGTCCCAGGCCCGCTCGATGATCTCGTACTCGATGCGCTCGATGGTCACCGGGTCCTGATTGATGCCCAGCACGCAGGAACCTTCGCAGGGAGCCGGGCACAGGCGCCCGGTGAACTCGGGGAAGTTGTTGGTGGCGTGGAGGCGCTCGGCGGCTTCCGACCAGTCGTCCCGGTAGACCAGGTCGTTCCACTCCGGAATGAGATTGCCGAGCGGGCAGCCCTCGTGGCAGAAGGGAATCCCGCAGTCCATGCACCGGGCCCCCTGCCGCTGGGCCTCTTCTACCGCAAAGGGCTCGTAGACCTCTTTCCAGTCGCGCAGTCGCACCGGGACCGGTCGACGCGGCGGCAGTTGCCGCGAGTACTTGAGGAACCCGGTCACCTCACCCATGGGAGGCCTCCATGACTGCCTCATCCACCGAACGTCCCTCGGCGATGGCCCGCTCGGTGGCTTCGAGCACCCGCCGGTAGTCCTTGGGCATCACCGTGACGAACTGCTCCGACGAGGACACCCAGTCGGTGAGGATCTGGTCCGCCACCTCGGAGCCGGTCTCGTCGCGGTGCATGGTCACCCGGTCCTTCAGCCACATCCGATCCTCGGGCGAGAGGGGCTCGAGTTCGACCGTGTCGTTGTTGTACACCCCGGCCAAGGTGTCGTGCCGGTCATAGACGTAGGCCACCCCGCCGGACATTCCGGCGCCGAAGTTCCGCCCGGTGGGCCCGAGCACCACCACCCGGCCCCCGGTCATGTACTCGCAGGCGTGGTCCCCCACCCCTTCCACCACGGCGATGGCCCCGGAGTTCCTCACACAGAACCGCTCACCGACCTGGCCCCGGAGGAACACCTCGCCTGCGGTGGCCCCGTAGAGGATCACGTTGCCGGCCACGATGTTGTCCTCGGCGGCGAACGGGGCGTCTTGAGCCGGACGCACGGTGATCCGACCACCGGACAGCCCCTTGCCCAGATAGTCGTTGGCGTCACCCAGCAGCCGCAGGGTCACGCCTCGGGGCACGAAGGCGCCGAAGCTCTGCCCGGCCGAACCGGTGAAGGTCAGGTCGATGCTCCCTTCAGGCAGGCCCTTACCACCATGGCGGCGGGTGATCTCGTAGCCCAGCAACGTGCCCACCGTGCGGTCCACGTTGGTGATCTTCAGCTCGGCCCGGACCGGGGTGCCGTCGTCGATGGCCGGCTGGCAAGCCTCCAAGAAGGCATGGTCGAGAGCCCGGTCCAGCCCGTGATCCTGCTCGTTGATGCAGTGGCGCACCGCCCCGTCAGCCAGTTCCGGTCGGATCAGGATCGGTGCCAGGTCCAAGCCACTGGCCTTCCAGTGCTCCACGGCCTCGGCCGCGTCGAGCAGGTCCACCCGACCCACCGCTTCCTCCAGCGAACGCAGGCCCAGGGCGGCCAGGTACTCGCGGACCTCATCGGCGATGTACTCGAAGAAGGTCTCGACGAACTCGGGCGTACCCGAGTAGCGCTCCCGCAGGGTCGGGTTCTGAGTGGCGATCCCGACCGGGCAGGTGTCCAGATGGCAGACCCGCATCATGATGCACCCCGACACCACCAGCGGGGCGGTGGCGAAGCCGAACTCCTCGGCCCCGAGCAACGCCCCGATGATCACGTCCCGGCCGGTCTTCAACTGGCCGTCGACCTGGACCACGATGCGGTCGCGGAGATCGTTGGCCATCAGGGTCTGCTGGGTCTCGGCCAGGCCCAGCTCCCAGGGGATCCCGGCGTGCTTCTGGGAGGTGAGTGGGGTGGCCCCGGTTCCCCCATCATGACCGGAGATCAGCACCACGTCGGAGTGGGCCTTGGCCACCCCTGCGGCCACCGTTCCCACCCCCACCTCGGCCACCAACTTCACGTGCACCCGGGCCACCGGGTTGGCCGACTTGAGGTCGTGGATGAGTTGGGCGATGTCCTCGATGGAGTAGATGTCGTGATGGGGTGGCGGTGAGATGAGGCCCACGCCGGGGGTGGCATACCGGGTCTTGGCGATCCACGGGTGGACCTTGTGACCGGGCAGTTGGCCGCCTTCACCGGGCTTGGCCCCCTGGGCGATCTTGATCTGGATGTCGTCGGCGTTGACCAGGTACTCCGAGGTCACCCCGAAGCGACCCGAGGCCACCTGCTTGATGGCGCTCCTGCGCAGGTCACCGTTGGCATCGGGTGTGAATCGGTCCGGGTCCTCGCCGCCCTCACCGGTATTCGAACGCCCTCCGAGCCGGTTCATGGCGATGGCCAGGGTCTCGTGGGCCTCTGCCGAGATGGACCCGTAGGACATGGCCCCGGTGGAGAAGCGGGCCAGGATGGCCTCAGCCGGCTCCACCTCGTCAATGGGCACGGCGGGCAGGGCCCCGGTCTTCAGGCGCATCAGACCCCGCAACGTGGCCAGATGGGCGGCCTGGTCGTCGACGGCCTTGGTGTACTCCTTGAACACGTCGTACCGCTTGGAGCGGGTGGCGTGCTGCAGCTTGAACACAGTCTTGGGATTGAAGAGGTGGATCTCCCCCTCGCGGCGCCACTGGTACTCGCCCCCGTCCTGCCGCTCGCGGTGGGCCAGTTCCGTCGGACGCGCCAGATGGGCCAGTCGGTGACGGGCGGCCACCTCTTCGGCCAGCACGTCCAGCCCCACACCTCCGATGCGGGAGACCGTGCCGGTGAAGTACTCGTCCACGACGTCGGAGGCCAGCCCCACCGCCTCGAACACCTGGGCGCCGGTGTAGGACGCCACCGTCGAGATGCCCA
>Ga0182030_10014133_pt1 | contig 15800 bp, 14 predicted proteins | sample 812S3MmetaG_FD_121299 | JGI IMG/M metagenome (GOLD analysis project Ga0182030, IMG submission 121299) | Permafrost microbial communities from Stordalen Mire, Sweden - 812S3M metaG (Illumina Assembly) | ecosystem: Environmental > Terrestrial > Soil > Wetlands > Permafrost | place: Sweden...
CACGGTCCCGACGTCAGCCGCGAAGGCGTGCAGCGCGACATCCTGCCGATTGTCGAAGGCACCACGGTGAACACGCGCTACGGCTTCGTGCGCACCGATCATATTTTGTTCATCGCCGCCGGCGCGTTCCACGTTTCCAAGCCCAGCGATCTGATCCCCGAATTGCAGGGGCGCTTCCCGATCCGCGTGGAGTTGAAATCGCTCACCGAAGGCGACTTCATCCGCATTCTGAAGGAGCCGAAAAACGCGCTGATCAAGCAGTATCAGGCGCTGCTCGATACCGAAGGCATCAAGCTTTCGTTCACCGAAGACGCCATCCAGGAGATTGCCGCGTTTGCCACGCGCGTGAACGAATCCGCCGAAAACATCGGCGCGCGCCGCCTGCATACGATTCTCGAAAAACTGCTCGAGGAGATTTCCTTCGACGGTCCCGATCTCAAAAAGAAGAACGTCAAGATCGACGCGGCCTATGTTCGCAAGCAACTCGCCGCCATCGTCAAAGATCAGGATTTGAGCCGCTATATTTTGTGAGGCGCCGCGTGCGAGGCTTGGAGTGTCCCATGCGGCCAGCCGCGAAGTTCCTTGTCACATTGGTTCTTGCGTCGCTCGCCGCCGGATGCGGCTACATCGGCGACGTCCATCCCCCTCTACTGAATATTCCGGCGCGCATCGTGAATTTGCGTGCCGCGGAATACGGCGACAACATCGCCGTCGCCTTCACGCTTCCGCTGCTCACCACCGACGGGCAGTCCCTGACCGGCATCCGGTCCATTGAATTGCGCGTCGGCGCGAGTCCCGATCGTATTTTTCGGATTCCATCCAAAGATTCCGGCCCGATCACATTCGACGCTCCCGCGGCCGATTTCGTAGGGAAAACGGTGACGTTGGCGGTTCGCTCCACCGGGCCCAAGGGAAAAGCTTCCGAGTGGTCGAGCGTGTGGACGCTGGACGTCCAACCGCCGCTCTCGCCACCGCAGGCGGTCGCTGCCGCGAACGCACCCAAAGGCGTTCGCTTGACCTGGAACGGCAGTGGTCCGCGCTACAGAATTTTTCGTGCATCGGGCGTAGGTTCGCCCGCGCGCATCGGCGAATCCGACAAACTCGAATACGAGGACTCCGCGGTCGAGATCGGCACGGAGTACCGCTACTACGTGCAGGCCATCAACGGCGATCTGTACCAGAGCGAAGTGTCCGCGCCGTTCTCCTTCACGCCGCAGGACCTCTATCCGCCCGCTGTGCCCGAAGGCCTGGCGGGAATACCGGGCGTGGGAGCAATCGAGCTGGTGTGGCAGCGCAATATCGAAGACGATTTTGCCGGCTACAACATATTCCGCGCGCTCGGCACTGGCGAATTTCAAAAAGTCGCCGGACCCATTGACGCTCCTACGTACAGCGATCGCGAGATTGAGGCGGGCAAAACGTATCGTTATTCCGTAAGTTCCGTGGATCGCACCGGCAATGAAAGCGTCCGCAGCGCGCCCGTGGAAATCGTCGCACCGTAACGTTTGCGCCGAAATGTTTGCGGCCGTAACGTTCGCGTGTGTTACGCCAGTTCTTCCTCGGCGGTCTTATGCCAAAGGTTCCGAGCGAGCCACGCGACCAGTAACAACACCACCGCCCCGCCTCCATTCGCGATCGCGTCCACGCTCATCAGTCCCTTCGCGCCCCAGTGTTTATATCCTACGCCGTCGAGCCACGTCATATAGCTGATCGCAAGGTTGCTGCTTGCTACCAGCATGGAGTACGAGGTCCCAGCCGCCTTGCGCTTGCTTCCTAAAACTTCCAACACGAGCGCCGTGAAGACTGCGTACGCGAATCCAGTGGCGATGGAATAGCCGGCGTATCCGGCTCCGAAACTGAACGCAGTGGGATGTGCCAAGGCCAGGTAGATCGCAAACACGGCGCACAATCCTCCGGAAAGCGCGTACGCCACCATGCGATTCATGCGATCGCAGACGTAGCCGCCCACGAAAGCGCCCGCCGCGGAAAGCAGCCCGCCGGCGATACCTGTGATCCACAGGACCTCGGAATCGGGCGCATGATAATCCGGCCCGACGCTCGAAATCAGATTGCCGATCGCTCCGCTGCCCACGGGAGAAAGAAAGAACACCAGCCCGATGAGCGTACGGGGAGAAGTGAACAACGCCCGCAGATCGCGGAACAGCGGCGCGAAAAGCGCGACAAGCGCGATGCCCCCGGTTCGCTCGCGCGGCCTCGGAGCTTCTTCGATCCAAAGGGCAGAGACCACCGGTGCCGCCACTAACAGAAAAACACCAAACGACAGCCCGGGCAAGCTGGAGACTCCGGCGAGCCAGAGCGCCACGCCGCCGCCAATCGCGCCGCCTCCCAAATTTCCCGCGTTGAGCCAGCCGGCCGCTTGGCCGCGAACCGTGGGAGACAAAGCCGTCAGCAACGCGCCGCCCGCGCTGGATTGCAATCCACTCGCGGCGCTCGCCAGAAACAACAGGATCGTCAACACAGTCAGCGATCCGGCAGAGAGCAACGTCCCAGCGGCGCAAAACAAACCGGCGGAAACCGCGCTGAGGAGAATCCACGTTCGCCTCCGCAGTCCCAAGTCGACGACCGGCGAGTACGCGACGTACCAGACCGACGGAAGCGTCGCGATGGCCACCACTTCGGCGATACGATCCACTGGCACACCATGCTTACGAAGCACGAAGGGCGTCAGAATGGCGATGATGGCGTTGGAAATTCCGTACGGCAGCGATAACAGACCGAACAGCCACGGCGGATTTTCTCGTGCGGGATCGTGAGAAGTCAGAAATCTATTCTAACTTGCTAGCCGGCGTCTTCCTGCCCCCGAGCGCCCGGCACCACTGCGGATTTGCGTAGCTTCGTCAATTCGCGGCGCGCCACGGTGGCCCACTGGCTGGCAGGATCCAGCTTCAAATAAGTCATCCAATGATGCAAAGCCTTGAGAGGTTGATTCGAGCCTTGATACAACAGCGCGATGTTGTAATGCGCATCCGCATAGTTGGGAGAAATCTTCAGCGCGATCAGATAATGCTCCAAGGCCGACGTGCGTTGGCCGCGCTCGTCGTAAAGATTCGCCAGATCGAAGTGCGCCAGCGCGTAGTCGGGATCCACCGTTAACGCCTGCGTATAACAGGTTTCGGCTTCCGCGAGATTGCGCGCGTTGAAATACAAGGTGCCCAGGTTGACCAGCGCTCCCGCCGATTGCGGATCCAACTCCATCGCCTTGCGATACGCCTGCATCACGTCTTCGATGGGGCCACCCGTTTGTTCCAGCTCCAGGCCGCGTTGGAACCAGCGCTCGGCTTCGGTCCGCTTCTCGGCTTCCGCTCGTGGATTTTCGCGAGCTTTAAATTCCAGCAGGCGATGGATCTCGGCAGGCGCGAAATCCAGCAGCAATTGACCGGACTCGGCCTCCATGTGATGGCCGTCGATCTTGACGCGAATTCGTTTGCCTTCGGTATAAACCTGCAGGCCGGCGAGAGGCTGCGCGGTGCCGTTCAATTTGCGGGCAACCGCGTTCAGTGCGCGGCGCATCTGCGCGGCCGCAACGCCATTCTTGCGAAGCTGCGTCAGCATGCGCAGCGCGAGCAACTCACCGAAACCGTAGCTGTCGGTGGGCGCAATTAATTTTTGCTTTTCCCAGCTGCGCAGTTGACGTTCGGAAATGCTTGCCAGCCTGAGCGCTTCTTGGCGCGAATACGCTTGCGTCATCTCCTGCCTTGCCATTGTGCCGATTCTAGCATTGGCGCGGAGCCCTCCCGGAACCTGCGGCAAAGCGATCTTGGAACAACGAGATCGCGGCAATTCCCGCCGCTCCGGCGGCAACGCAATCCACCGCGTTCTGTTCCGTGATGCCGCCCAAGGCCAGCACGGGAATTTTCACCGCACGCGCGGCCTGCCGCAATCCGGCCAATCCTCTTGGCGCAAGATCGGACGTTTTCGAATGCGGAGGAAAGACTGGCCCAAACACCGCATAGTCCGCGCCTCTTCGTTCGGCAGCGAGCAGCTCCGCCAGCGTATGACAAGACGCGCCGATGAGGAATCCCGGCGGTGTGATCGATCGCCAACGGTTGGGCGATGGCGACCCACCGGGAAGATGCACGCCCGCCGCGCCCGCCGCGATCGCGACATCGAACCGCGCGTTCACCAGGATCTTCACTCCTGAAGGTTTGGCCGTGGCCACCGCCTGCGCCGCAAGCTCGTACAATTCCCGGGAAGACAGATCCTTTTCGCGAATTTGAATCCAGTTCGCACCATTGCCGATCGCGCACGCCACCGCGTTTGCAAGCGTCATCCCGGCGCCCAGCAGCTTGCGATCCGTAATGTAACAGCGAACCATGATCACCAGTGTACGCGCCTGTGCTATAACAACTGCGTGGCGTTAGACGAACGAGCGTTTTTTCAAGAGTCCAAGGCAACCAAGCCAGCAACGCTGAATTGCCCTTACTGCCGGACGGCCGATACGTACGAGCTGAACTGGCTGGTCCGCAAGAAAGTGGCGCAGGTCCCGCGCGGTGCCGACGAACGCGATCGCGCGAAGTTCGCCAAATTTCTAAGCTACATGGTGCTGCTCGACGACAAGGCCATGTGCAAGAACATGCGCTGCCGCAAACGTTTCGATATTTCCGGCGTCAAGACCACGGCCTTTATTTAGCGATCCGACGCTCAATGCGCGAAATAACTGCGGCTCGGCGCAGGCGGATCGGTCCCTTTGATGGCGATCCACAAGATCGCATTCAATTCGTCATCGTCCGCCAGATCTTCCTGGCTAAAGTCGAGCTTCATGGAACGCGCCGCCGTCGCCGATTTCGCCGGATTCCGTTCGGTCAGCGATATGCGCGGCTTCTCCGCCACGTAGGGAGCATTATTGGCAGTCGCAGCAAAGGCCGCATCCATGGGACGCGCGCCCGCGTCGAAATGCGTCATGGGCCGCAGCCCGAGAATCAGCTCCATTGTCCGCAGAACCGAAGCCGTGTTGTACATCGAACTATCGACTATGCCGCGCCGCGTGTAGGGCGAGATCGCGAACATGACGGAACGATGCGAATCCACATGATCCGGCCCGTCTTGCGCGTCGTCTTCCAGAACGAAAATGGCCGTCTTCGACCAGAACTTGCTGCGCGAAACGGCTTCGACAATCGTGCCCAGTGCCGCATCGTTGTCTGCGAATGCGGAAAGCGGAGCGATCTTTCCCGGAGTCGTCCCCGACGTGTGATCGTTCGGCAAACGCATGATCATCAAGCGCGGCATCGCATTGCTGGTCTCGAACTGATGCAGGTCTTCGAGAAACACCTTTGCGCGTTCCACGTCTGGATAGTCCATATCGAAGCCTTTGTAGTTTTTGTTCGTCACCTTCTCGATGGCTGGATCTCCGGTCTTGCCGTCAAAAACCCACTCGCCGTAATTGCGCACGGTCAGCCCCGCGGCCAGCGCATTCGTCCACAAATATCCCGCCGGAGGGATATTCGCGGGCTCGTTGCCTTCGAAACCGTAGTACTTCAACCGGTGCCCGTAATTGCTCGGCCACAGCTTCTGCGCGAAATCCGGAGCAATCGCCGCCACGGACCAATTGTGCCCGTCCGCGCTTACGTCGGCGTTGACGTAGAAATTGTCGAACAGAACGAATTCCCGCGCCAGCTTGTAGTGATTAGGGGCCGCGGACTCATCAAACAACGTGAGCGCTGGATCGCCGTTGCCCTTTCCCAGCTTCCCGAGCACTTGATCGTAGGTGCGATTTTCTTTGATGATGTAGATCACGTGCTCGATGGGCGAAGGTCTTCCCTCGCGCGAATAGATCACGGAATCCTCCGGCACGCTCGGCGTATCGAGGTCGTTGTCGCTGTAGCGCATGCCGCGCCGCACCGTCGCGCTATATTCGTCAAGCTCGTCGTTCGAAAATTGTTCGATCACGGACAGCGTCCCGCGCTGCGAATCGGCGACATATCCGGAGCGAGGATCGTCCGCTCTCACTCGCTTGGCCGACCCCCTAAAGGCCGGATTGGCCCCGCTTCCCAAACCCCGCCCGTTCAGCACGACCAGCCCGCCATCCGGCAGAGAACGTGCAGCCGTTGGATACCAGCCCGTTGGCACGAATCCTTCCACATGGCTCCGTGACGTGGACACATCGGCCACTGCCACGGTATTGGCATCGGAACACGTGACAAAAAGCTTCTTCTGATCCGCCGAAAGTGCCACCGCGCTCGGAGTCATCCCGGCGGGCTGCCGTGGCGTGAGCGCGACGTTGATCGTCTCCAGCAATCTAAGCGAACCATTCCCGGTAACGCCGACTTCATAAACGCTATTCGTATTGGCGGCAGCTACAAAGAGCCGATAGCTCCACTCCGGCGCAGGAGGCGCGCCCGCTTTATCGTCATCGTCGTCGCCTTCGCCCTGATCCGGCTTGCGCGCGCTCAAGACCATGTCGGTGGCATGCGGCCCCAGCCCGATGCGGGCGATCTGCTCTCCCGTAGTGGCGTTGTGCTGATGAATCGAAGCGTCGCCCCATCCGGAAACGAAAAATGTCTTTCCATCGGGCGCAAACAGGATGCGATAAGGACGCCGTCCCGTCTTCCAGCGCTCGATCGCGCGCCCCGATTGCGGATTGATCACGACAATGGAATCGCGAAACAAGTCGGCCGCATAAATCAAATGACCATCCGGCGACACCGTCACATCGCCGATAAAATCCAGCGCCGTATGTTCGGCCGTCGCCTGCATTTCACGCAACAGCTTCAGTTCGCCGCCGTCCGAGAACGAAAATTCGACCACCGTTCCGCGCGCCCCACCGCTCACGTAGACCAGTTTGCCTCCGGGAGCGAACGTCAGCCCGAGCCACGCATCCGCAACCGGGACACGCGCGATTTCCTTCATCGGCGAAACCGTCAGCACACTGATCGACGGTGGACGATACCCTCCATTCAACACCAGTAAATACTTGCCGTCCGGCGAGAGCGCCGTCGACATCGGCATCGTGTCGAGCGGAATCTGCCGGCCTGCCGGCTGAATACCCCAGCCATTCGGCAGCAGAGTAAATCCGCCGGGCTGCGGCCCCGGTTGCTCGCGGCCTCCCGACTGGGAGCACAAGATGGACGCGGAAACGAACAGCACGAACGCCGCTACATATTTATTCATCGCGCACCGCCTTCTAGCCGGAATATCTTTGCGCAATCGGCATCCGCCGTCCAATGCCGAAGGCTTTCGTGGTTACCTTCAGGCCCGGCGCGGCCTGCTGGCGCTTGTATTCGTTGTGGTCGACCTTATTGACGATCCCTTGCACCAATTCCAACGGGACCTGCAACGTCTCGGCGATCTCGCGCGGCGCGCGAGAATGCTCGATATACGCTTCGAGGATCGGATCCAGCACGTCGTAGGCCGGCAGCGAATCCGTGTCTTTTTGATCGGGCCGCAACTCCGCCGAGGGAGGCTTGCTAAAAACAGTTTCAGGAATAGCCCCGTTGTGCCGCTGATTCGCAATGCGCGAAAGTTCGTACACCAGCGTCTTCGGCACGTCGCTGATCACGGCGAGCCCTCCGCACATATCGCCGTACAGCGTGCAGTAGCCCACCGCGATTTCGCTCTTGTTGCCGGTGGTCAGCACCATGGCTCGGGTTTTGTTGGAAATGGCCATCAACGTTACACCGCGTGCGCGCGCTTGCAGATTCTCTTCCGTCACGTCGCGCGGCAACCCGTGAAAAACATGCGCCAGCTCCTGCTCGAAGCGTTCGCACACGCCCGTGATCGGGACCACTTCGAAGCGGATGCCAAGCCGCTCCGCCATTTCCCGCGCATCCGCCAGACTATGCTCGGAGGAGAAAGGCCCCGGCATAGCCACACCCGTCACGTTCTCCTTACCGACAGCCTCCACCGCAATCGCGGCGGTCAGCGAGGAATCAATCCCGCCGCTCAGCCCAATCAACACGCGCGAAAAACGGCACTTGCGAATGTAGTCCCGCGTGCCCGCGACCAGCGCCTCATAGGCAGCTTCGCATTCGTCGGTTAAATTTTCGTGACGATCGCCGGTGCCCGCGTCGATGTCGCAAATCACCAGGTCCTCGTCAAAAGACTTGGCCGCCGCGATCACTTCGCCTTTCGCGTTCATCGCAAAGCTGGAGCCGTCGAACACCAGTTGATCGTTGCCGCCCACCTGATTCACATAAACCACGGGCTTTGCGTAGCGCCGCGCCGCCGCCCGATAAATGCCCCGCCGGATGGAGCGTTTGCCCATGTTGTAGGGCGAAGCGTTGATGCACACCATCATTTCCGCGCCCGCACCGAAAAGCTCTTCCACGGGATCGCGTGAATAGAGCCGCTCTTTCCAATACTGGCGATCGTTCCACGCGTCCTCGCAAATCGTCAGCGCCATCGGCCGCCCGCGCAAGGGATAGAGAAACTCGCGCTCGGCTGGACGAAAATAGCGCGCTTCGTCAAACACGTCGTAGTTCGGCAGCAGCATCTTGCTCTGCCGGAACAGCACCTTGCCCGAGTCCAAGACCGCGGCGCTGTTCATCGCTCGCTTGCCGGTCTCCGCCTCGGATCTTCCAACGTAACCGCAAATCACGCTGAGATTCAGCCCTGCGGTGACCGCGGCCAATTCCTGTAGGGCGCATTCGTTGGCTTCTACAAAACTGCTCTTGTCGACTAGATCGCGCGGCGGATACCCCGGGATCGAAAGCTCCGGGAACACGACGACTTCGGCCTCGCGCGCAGCCGCGTCCCGCGCAAAACGCGTCATTCGCGCGACGTTTCCCGCAAGGTCCCCAATGGTGGGATTAAGCTGCGCTAAGGCGATGCGCATGGAACTTCCATTCTACCTGGGTGCTCAAGGTGTGCACCGGCTGCTCAATGTGTATTTGACGAGTCGATGTATTCCGCGCCCGCCGGCGCCTCGAAGCGGAATAGCGCATCCTCGATCGCAGGATCTTTCTTCTCATTCTCGAAAACGAATTGCAAAATCGAATTGTCTTGGCCCTTCACATCCAGTTTCCGGATCGCACTGTCGGGGCCCACGAGGAACGAAATTTCCGAATACGGAAGCTTGTCCGATTTCGGAATCGCCGTGATCGCAATCCCGCCATCTTCCTTCTGCGCCCGGAATTCGCGGAAATCGTCGGCGAAGTGCAGCTTGCCCAGCAAGAACGCGAGCGGCGCGCGAAGGTCGTCCGCTTCTTTCAGTTTCATTTTCTCGGCGCGATTTTCCTGCGGCGTGTAGGAGTAAATAAACTTCCCGTCCGACACGAACAGCTTGCCGGCCGGAGCCGTGTACTGCCAGCGCATGCGCCCCGGCTTGCGCAAAAACAGCTCGCCCTTTTCCACGCGCGCGCGGCCTTGTACGCGATAGGTTTCCGTGAATCCCAGTTGCAGCGATTGCGTGTGGTTGTAGCGATCCTCCACACCCTGGAGCGTGCGATGAACGTCCACAACATCTGCCGCCGAAGCGACACAGGCGAAACACAGAAACGCGGGCAGCATGAGCCGCACGGATAACGATTTCATCCCCACTCCTTCAGTATGCGCGCGGCGCGGGCTTTTTGGCGGAGCTCGGTCTGGGCGAAGATCCGATATCCTGAAAGTGCCATGGATAAAATTCGCAAGACCGACGAAGAGTGGCGCGCGCAACTCACGCCCGAACAGTTTCAGGTCGCCCGGAAAAAGGGCACCGAGCCCGCTTTCACCGGCGAGCATTGGGATAACCACGACAAAGGCATGTACCGCTGCGTCTGCTGTGGCGCCGAGCTGTTCGACGCCGACACAAAGTTCGATTCCGGTACCGGCTGGCCCAGCTTCTACGCGCCCGTCGATAAAGAGCGGGTCCGCGTCGACGTGGACACCACTCACGGTATGCGCCGGGAGGAGGTTGTCTGCGCTCAGTGTGACGCCCATCTCGGGCACGTCTTCCCCGATGGCCCACGGCCCACCGGGCTCCGCTATTGCATGAATTCGGCCGCGCTGGGATTCGAAAAGAAAGACTAAGGCCTCACCGGCCGTCGCCGTAAAGTTATAGCGCTATAAAGTTCCCGTGGATTCCCACCGATCAATCCGCAGGAGCGTTTTGTGGAACTTATCGGAGCTATATTGGGCCAATTCATGGCCATCTTCGGTTACACGGTCTTGCTTGTGGGCGTTTACAAGCTGCTCAAGATCGAAACCGAGCTCGCTGCGATTAAAAAGCTGCTGGAGAGATCGGCGGCTTCCGTTACGGCTCCGGCTCCGGCGCCGACCGAGCCTTTTGCCGGTGTGACTCCCGTCCCGGAACCTCACAGCTACGACGACGCCACCGAGTATGCCGCGAAACTTCTCCGCGCCGTGAACGCGCCATCCAATCCTCCGATGACCCCGAACTATCCGGTCCATCCGGAATCGCGTTAATTTCGCTGTTCGCGACCTCATCTGTTACAATGGGATTTCCCCATGCGCTTTGGTGTCGTCGTGTTTCCGGGTTCTAATTGCGACCACGATGCCTGGTACGCAGTTTCCAAAAACCTTGGCCATTCGGCCGAATTCATCTGGCACGATTCTTCTTCCCTAGGCGACGTGGACGCCGTCATCCTCCCCGGCGGATTCTCCTACGGCGATTACCTGCGCTGCGGAGCCATCGCGAAATTCTCTCCCGTGATGCAAGCGGTTCGCGAGTTTGCGTCGCGTGGCGGATTGGTTATCGGGATCTGCAACGGCTTTCAAGTGCTGGTCGAAAGCGGGCTGCTCGCCGGCGCTTTGCTGCGCAATCGGGAACTGAAATTCGTCTGCCGTCCTGTGACGATTCGCGTGGAGACCACAAACTCGCCGTTCACCTGTAGCGCGGCACAAGGCCAAACTTTGACCGTCCCGGTGGCCCACGGCGAAGGCTGCTACTTTGCGGACGATGCGACGCTTGCGGCGCTCAAACGCGACGACCGGATCATCTTCCGTTACGTGGATAATCCCAACGGCTCGCTCGACGACATCGCCGGTATTTGCAGCGAAGGACGCAACGTCATGGGCATGATGCCGCATCCCGAACGCGCCGCCGATGCTCTACTCGGCTGCACCGACGGCCGCGTCATTTTCGAATCGATGTTCCAAACCCTAGCCGTGAAGGCCCTGACCCACGCATGAGCGATTTAACTGTTTCCGAACTCGACAAGGTCCGCGCCATTCTCAAGCGCGAGCCCAACGAAACGGAAGTCGGCATCTTCACCGTCATGTGGAGCGAGCACTGCTCTTACAAAAGCTCGCGGCTGCATCTGAAGAAGCTGCCCACCAAGAGCGATCGCGTCCTTGTCGGTCCCGGAGAAAACGCCGGCATCATCGACATCGGCGACGGCGTTGATGGAAAGCGTTGGGCCATCGCCTTCAAGATCGAATCGCACAATCACCCCAGCTTCATCGAGCCCTTCCAAGGCGCCGCAACTGGCGTCGGCGGAATCCTGCGCGATATTTTCACCATGGGCGCGCGTCCCATCGCCGTCATGGATGCGCTGCGCTTCGGGCCTCTCGACGATCCTTCTGCCGGTGAACGCAACAAGCGCGTCATGGAAGGCGTGGTCGGCGGCATTTCGCATTATGGCAACTGCTTCGGGGTGCCCACCGTCGGCGGCGAATGCGTTTTCGAGCCCTGCTACAACGGCAACCCGCTAGTGAACGTTTTCGCGCTGGGCATTTTCCGCCACGACGAAATTTTCTTCGGGCGCGCCACCGGCGTCGGCAATCCCGTGATTTACGTGGGGGCGAAAACCGGACGCGACGGCATTCACGGAGCTTCCATGGCGTCGTCGGAATTCACGGAAGACTCCATGCAGAAGCGTCCCAACGTGCAAGTGGGCGATCCTTTCATGGAAAAGCTCCTGCTCGAAGCCTGCCTCGAAGCCATGCGTACCGGCGCCATCGTCGGCATCCAGGATATGGGAGCCGCGGGATTGACCTGCTCCACCTGCGAAATGGGCAGCCGCGCCGAGACCGGCATCGAATTCGATCTCGCTCTTGTTCCGCAGCGTGAAATCGGCATGACGCCGACCGAAATCATGCTCTCCGAATCGCAGGAGCGCATGCTGCTCGTCGCCATTGCGGGGCGCGAGCACGAAGTCTTCCAGGTTTTCAAGAAGTGGGGACTCGACGCCGTCACCATTGGACGCGTGACCGACGACGGAATCCTGCGCGTCAAGAATCATGGAACCGTGGTCGCGGAAATTCCGAATCGCGAATTGGCTGACGAAGCTCCTCTGTACGATCGTCCTCACAACACGGCGCCGTATCGTCCCGCGCCGCTGGAAGTCCCCGCGTCGTTTTCGAAGGATCGCCCGGATCGCGACTTCAATGCGGATCTCGCGACGCTCCTCGGCTCCGGCGATCTTTGCTCCAAGAACTGGATCTGGCAGCAGTACGATTACATGGTCCGCACGAACACCGTTGCCGGGCCCGGCGGCGATGCCGCGATCGTGCGCATTAAGGATACCGACACCAGCGTCGCCATGTCGCTCGACGGCAACGGCCGCTACTGCGCTCTTTCGCCGCGCGAAGGCGCTCGCTTGCTGGTCGCCGAGTGCTGCCGCAATCTCTCCACCGTCGGCGCGACGCCCGTCGCCGCCACCAACAATCTCAACTTCGGCAACCCGGAGCGCCCCGAAATCATGGCACAGCTCGTCGAAGCCATCGAAGGCCTCAGCGAGGCTTGCAGTTTCTTCGACACGCCGATCACCGGCGGCAACGTCAGCCTCTATAACGAAACTTTGGGCGAAGCCATCTGGCCCACGCCCGTCATGGGAATCGTCGGCTTGATGAAGACCGCGCCGCCCGTGACCATCCCTTTCAAGAAGGAAGGACGCACCGTGATCCTCCTTGGCGGCCTCGGCACCTGCGACCAGACCCGCTTCGGCGGTACGCAGTACGTCAAAAGCGTGCTGAATACTCTGTGGGGATTGCCTCCCGCGCTCGATATGGATTACGAGAAGCGTGTGCAGACGGCGATTCGCAAAATCGTTTCCGAGGGTCACGCCGAATCCGCGCACGATCTAAGCGGCGGCGGTTTGGCGGTCGCGCTGGCCGAATGCGCCATGAACGGTGTGGGTGCGGCCATCGATATCAAAGGTCCCCTGCGCACGGATCTTGCTTTGTTTCATGAAGCTCCGTCGCGAATTCTGGTTTCGACCTCGGTGCCTGACGTCGTCGAACGCATCGCTCGCGAAAATAATGTCGAAGCACTGCGAATCGGCGTTACAATGAAGAGTAGATTGCGGATCGATCACAATGCAGTTACGCGCATTGATTCCCCCGTGGATCGGTTCCGTGGCGTTTTCGAGAGCGCCCTGGAAGGTCAACTGGCACCGCAGCATGTTTGACGAATTACACGAAGAGTGTGGCGTTTTCGCCATCCACGGCCATCCCGAGGCCGCCAATCTCGCCTATCTCGGGTTATACGCTCTGCAACATCGTGGCCAGGAAAGTGCCGGCATCGCATCGAGCGACGGCCGCGAAACCTATTGCCACAAGAGCATGGGCCACGTGGCGGATATCTTCACTCCGGAAGTTTTGGGCCGCCTGCCCGGCGATCACGCCATCGGCCACACGCGCTACGCCACTGCCGGCGATACCGTCCTGTTGAACGCCCAGCCGTTTTCGGTCGCGTGCAATAAAGGCAAGATCGCCGTCGCTCACAACGGAAATATCACCAACGCCGGCGAACTGCGCCGTGAACTGGAACGCGAAGGCTCCATCTTCCAAGCCTCCAGCGATACTGAAGTCATTCTCCACCTGGTCGCCCGTTCCCGCGAACGTACGCTGGCCGGAGCTCTGCGCGAAGCGCTCTTGCAGCTGGAAGGCGCGTTTTCATTGGTGTTTCTCGCGGGCGACCGCGTGATCGTCGCGCGCGATCCTCACGGATTCCGCCCTCTGGCCTTCGGTCAGATGGAAATGTCCGGCGGCAAGTCCTGCTACGTGTTCGCCTCGGAAACCTGCGCGTTCGATTTGATCAACGCCGTCTATTTGGGCGACGTCGAACCCGGCGAAATGATCATTGTCGGCAAGGAAGGCATGACACGGGAGCGTTACGCGCCCGTCCGCGATCGCGCCCAATGCGTCTTCGAGCACGTTTATTTTTCGCGTCCCGATTCCATCGTCTTCGGCCGCGCCGTCCAGGAATCGCGTGAAAAGCTTGGCCGCTTGCTGGCGAAAGAACATCCCGTGGATGCCGACATCATCGTTCCGGTGCCTGATTCCGGCACCGCCGCCGCGCTCGGCTATTCCGCCGAATCGGGCATCCGCTTCGGACAGGCGCTGATCCGCAATCATTACGTGGGCCGCACGTTCATTGAACCTTCCCAGGCCATTCGCGATTTCGGCGTGAAGCTCAAGCTTAACCCGGTGCGCTATCTTCTCGAAGGCAAGCGCGTCATCCTGGTCGACGATTCGCTGGTGCGCGGGACCACCAGCCGCAAGATCGTTCGCATGGTGCGCAGCGCCGGAGCTCGCGAAGTTCATTTGCGGATTTCCTGCCCGCCGACCGTTTCGCCCTGCTTCTACGGCGTCGATACACCAAGCATTGCCGAACTCATCGCCGCCAACAATACCGTCGAACAAATCCGCCGTTTCGTGGAAGCCGACACCCTGGGCTATCTCTCGCTGCCTTCGCTGCGCGAGGCCGTCGCCGACAAAAATCACGATTACTGCTACGCGTGTTACACCGGCAACTATCCCACCGAACTCGTCAACATCAAGCAATTGATGGAAGCCAAAGAGAGCCGCAGCTAGGCGTTCTTCACTCGTGCCACCGGGAGCCGACCGGCTTTCGTCAATCGCTTCGTTTCCTGACGCGCGAACATCGGCATCAGCCGCGCCTCGATCCACTGGAAGGCCGCATCCAGCCCCTCCTGCTCGTAGATCCTCCCGATTTCCGCCTCAGTCTCGCTCGGCTCCGACCAGCCGGAGAGAAACTGATTCGACGTCATGCGCATTTCCTTCGGGCCGTCCGTGACATTGTCCTCGCGCAGGATTTTCCGCCGCGCGTACAAACACAGCACCGCATCGCCAATCCAGGCGTCTTTCAAAGTCTGTTCGCGTTTTGCGTTCTTGGTCATGCTCCACCATTTTCGTCGATCAAGCGGAGCCCCATGCGTCAGCGTGGGGCTTACAAGAGAAGGTGCAAAAGGCCCCTCAATTGAACGAGAATAATGATTCCGATGCTCACCAAAAGCCAACTTCCCACGCCCGCCCTGCTGCTCGATCTCGACAAGTTCGAAACGAACCTCGCGCGCATGTCCGCGCACATCACGAAATCCGGCAAGAAGCTTCGCCCGCACGCCAAAGCCCACAAGTGCGTGGAGATCGCCCGCCGCCAGATCGCCGCCGGAGCCACCGGCGTGTGCGTCGCGACGATCTCCGAAGCCGAGCTTATGTCGAAGGCCGGCATCCCCGGATTGCTTCTGACCTCGCCCGTGGCCGATCCCTGGAAGATCGCGCGCATAGTCGAAACGGGCGCGATGGCCGTGGTCGATCACGAGCAGCAAGTCGAGTGGTACGAGCAAGCCGCGCAAGCGGCGAATCAGAAAACCGACGCCGCGCAAGGGGCGAATAAAAAGATGGACCTGCTCGTCGATCTCGACGTCGGCGACCATCGCACCGGCGCGGCATCCTTGGAACAAGCGCTCGCGATCGCCGAAACCATCGATCGATCCAGCCACTTGCGTCTGCGCGGGCTTCAAGCTTACTCCGTTCACGGATCACATGGCACAGGGTCCGAAGAGAGAGCACGCGTCTCCGCGGAATCCTTCGCGAAGGCCGTCGCTGTTCGTGATGCGATGGCCAAAAAGGGCCTCAATACCGAGATTCTCACCGGA
>Ga0182030_10014134_pt1 | contig 15799 bp, 19 predicted proteins | sample 812S3MmetaG_FD_121299 | JGI IMG/M metagenome (GOLD analysis project Ga0182030, IMG submission 121299) | Permafrost microbial communities from Stordalen Mire, Sweden - 812S3M metaG (Illumina Assembly) | ecosystem: Environmental > Terrestrial > Soil > Wetlands > Permafrost | place: Sweden...
AGACAAATGCCTGGTCGGCGCCGACAGCAAAAGCGGCAATCATCATGCCTTCCAGCACACGAAACGGGTAGTCTTCAAGGACGCTGCGATTCATGAAGGCACCAGGGTCGCCCTCATCGGCGTTGCAGATTACATATTTTTTCGGATTATCTGTCTTGGCTACGGTGCTCCACTTCAATCCTGTAGGATAGCCTGCACCGCCTCTACCGCGCAGTCCACTGCGCTGAATTTGTTGGACAACCTGTGCCGGTGTCCTGTCTTGCAAAATTTGCATGAAGGCAGAGAAGCCGCCCAGGGCAATATAGTCTTCAATGTGATCGGGATTGAGCATGCCGCGCAACTCGGTAACAATGCGCTTTTGCAGGCTGAAAAACGGGCCTGCCGTATCACAATGAAACTCTTTCAAAGTGCCGCCGGCTAGGCTGTCAACTATCTTGCCCGCATCGGCCGCTGTTACACCTTTGTACAATAAATCTTCTGGTTGCATTGAAACAAGTGGTGCATCGGCACAGTTGCCCTGGCAGCCTCCTGGCGAGATAAGGCATTCTTGTTCGAGCCCGCGAGCTTTCACTTCTGTAGTTAGTGCCGAAAGCAAGTCGGCGCTTTTGCACGACTGGCAGGCAGTGCCCATGCAAACGAATATTTTTTTCTTGTACGAGTCTAATTTTGACTTCTCGGCGACGGCAAAAGCTTGCAGATTCTCAAGGCTGGAGCCGGCTGTGTGATTGTTGTTTTGTCCGGATTCTTGCACCATTTGTTAGCCTTCCTCAGTCATTTGCAGCCATTCTTTCACTTTGCTCGAGGCCAATTCCGGTCCGATTGTCCCGAGAACTTGGCCATCGAAAACCGCTGCCGGAGCTATGCCACAAGCGCCAAGACAGCGTGCCGTGACAATGGAAACTTTCTTATCTGCAGTTGTCTCACCAGCTTTGATATGACAACGTTGCTCGACTGCTTCGAGGATTTTTCCGGCGCCTTTAATATAACAAGCTGTGCCGAGACAGACAACACAAGTGTGTTTGCCTTGCGGTTTCAGTCTGAAGTGACTGTAAAATGTGGCGACTCCATAAACGCGGCTAAGTGGTAGTCGCAGGCTGCGCGCCACATAAACCAGGGCTGCATCGTCGAGAAAGCCGAATGATTCTTGCAGCGTATGCAAAGTCTCAATTAACGAACTTCTGGCGTAGCCATGTTTACGCATTGTCGCTGCAACGATGCGCCAGCGCTTGTCATCGGATGGCGCTTGAATATTCGCGCCTGTATTCTCTTTTTGTGTTGCCGGCATCCTTTTGATTTGCCTCCCAAATAAATTTGGAATAGTGCGCTCATATAGTAATCGTTCGTGAACGATCGTCGCAGATTGGCCGGCTCGGGCCATCACCCCTAGTGCTGACTTACCAGCTTTTCAGTGTTGGCGGAAAATCATCCCTGCGGGCGATTGTATTGTACTTGATTCCGCTTGCAAAGGACTGTGAGGGGACAATAAATTCACGTGTTGGAAATAGTCTTCAAAGAGCTAAGCAGACCATCTACAAATGGTCTGCTTAGCCCGGGTTGAAACATTGGTCAGAAGAAAAACTTTGTTCGATTCAGGTCGTCGTTGTTGTCGTGCTCCATCGCTTTCGAACATTTAGATAATAATGCGTTGAGTGTGAATTCCGTGTGAATAATTCGGCCTTGTAGTTGTCTTTTCTGAAGCAATAATTATGCAAATAAATGCCCAGAAAGAACTACGCAGACCACTTGTAGATGGTCTGCTTAGCCCGGGTTGAAACATTGGTCAGGAGAAAAACTTTGTTCGATTCAGGTCGTTGTTGTTGTTGTTGTTGTCGTGCTCCATCGCTTTCGAACAATTTGATATTAGCAATGACAGTGTGAGTTTCTTGTGAAGTGTTTGAAGGAAATCAATTGAATTTGCAGAAAAAATGACTGCAAAGAGCAGCGTTGGGTTAGCGCCAGATATCTGGATCATCTCGCAGAAAGTAGGTGGTGCAGCCGAAGCAGAGACATAAGATGCCGACAAGAGCAAGAACTGTGGCTGCTATGTCCATGCTGATCGGCTCTGGGCAGCTTGCGCGCAGCTGATCGAAAATAAAACCACAGAGCAAGAAAACGAAACCGAGTACGCTCAAAGAGATATAGATGGTTTTTTTGAGTTGTTGGTAGCTGATTTCCATGATTCAGACCCTCCACGTTCCGCAGGGTAACACCGTGACCACTGCGGGGGCATCACCCCCGGGGATGATATGTTGTCGGTCAGTCTTACAGCTTCTGGGGCAGAGCTCGCATCGAGGCAGTGTTGCTGCTGTTCTTCAGGACTAAATCGTGAGCAAAGAGGGCCAGGATGAAACGGGCCGGCTCTATTCTTTTATATGAATTCGAGCAGAGTCATTCTAAAGGCTGATGATATTTTTGAAACCTCCGATTTCGACACTTACCCAAGAGTGAAAATTCAGTCTCAGGGTCGAGGCAATGGCACCGTACCCTATGTAAATATAGACCTGTACACAAGGTTTTTTTTGAGAAAAAACGGTAGGGTCACTTTTCGAAAGGTACCATCAGGACATGAACATGAAAATTTTACCGACTAGCTGTCCAATCGACATCAGCGTCCAAATCTTATCAAGCAAATGGACGATTGCGATTATTCGCGAACTTATGATTGGACCAAAACGTCCATCAGATCTAGAGCGGAGATTGAAGGGGATTAGTGCAAAAACCCTATCTGAACGGCTTCACGACCTGCAATCTTGGGGACTGGTAGAACGTCAATCACACGCTGAAGTTCCACCCCGGGTCGAATATTCTTTGACGGAGCTCGGCAGAAAGCTTGAAGTTCCTATGGAATCCTTAAAGAATTACGGTCAGCTCTGGCAAAAGACGATGGATAGCACAACCTATGATGACACTATCTGCAATGCTTGTCCCAGTGGAGAAGGCGTAAATATATGCCCCGCCGCTGAAGATTTGCACCCCAAAAATTCCAACGGTAATGGACACAGCATTCCGGTTGAAGTAGTGACATGAACACCACATTCAATTCGTTCGTACTGATTCTTACCTGGTATGCATTAGTAGGCGGATTTGTGGCGTTCTTCCTCTTTCTTTTCAATTTGGTGAACAAGCCTCGCTGGCGCGATGTACATGGTGACAGCACCAGTGAGGCGGGGTATTTCGAAGATGCGACTGGGCGGGTTTTACCTGAGCCGGGTGACCCTGAGTCTCCGGAAAAGGGCGATTTTTCTCCGCCGCATGTTCAGGCCTGAACAACATACATAAGGAGCCGTAACATGAAAGTCGTTGTAGCAATTGATGATTCTCCGCAATCGCAGCACATGCTCGATTTGATCGTGCGGCGTGAATGGGCGAATGACACTGAATTCAAAGTGGTTCACGTAGTCGAGCCGCTCAACGCAAGTGATTGGTCGGGCGACGGCTGGATGGAAATGCAGCACGATGTGTTGAGGCGCCGTCACAAAGGTGCCGAAAAATTGTGTAGTGACGCTCGTCATAAATTAGAAAGCCATATTCCGACCTCGATTGTGCATTACGAGGTACGAGAAGGTAATCCGAAAGCGGAAATCGTATACGCCGCGACTCAGTGGGATGCCAATAAAGTTATCATTGGTGCTCACAGCCGTGAAGTTTGTCCGCACAATTCGCTCGGAAGTGTGTCGCGCAGCGTGGCAGAACAATCGTCTTGCACTGTCGAAATAATTAGAATTGGAGCGGCTGCCAAAGCCCCTCGCAAGGAAAAGGCAAAAAGCGCTAAGTAGCCAGGTGCTAGTATGAATTTTGACGCCGATCTCAGGATTTGGAAAGCGAAAATGTCCGTCGGTCGGATGGCATATGACTCCGGATTATTCAGGCAAGCTTCACAACATTTCCAGCGGGCTTTAGACCTTGTGGAAGATAGACGCTTGCCTGATGAGCTGCTCAGCCTTACTCTGGTAAACCTGGCAAAAACGCTTGGCTCAATTGGACGCTTTGATGAAGGCGAGCGCATGCTGCAGCGAGCCTTAAAGCTGGATGAGATTACCAGCTCTAGCGATGCCGAATATTTAGTCGAGCTGATCGAAGATTATCATCAGCTCAGTTTGCTTTATTGGCGAGCGGGTAAGCCCCAGTTGGCTGAACAACCGCTGGCAAGAGCAATGGCATTGATGAGCCAAACACCAAAAATTCCCGATGAGTTGACCGCTAAGTTGATGAAGCATAAGGCTGTTCTGTCCGAGCTGTCCGGTGACTACCAGCTCTGCGAAAAGCTGGTCAATGAAGCGATCGAGTTTATTCGTTCAAGTAGCCAGCTCGGAAAGCATGCTGTGATATATGGCGATTGCTTGATGGTTAAAGTAATGCTTCTGACAGAGCTTAATCGCTTTGACGAGGCGGTGGAGATTTATCGTGAAGCAAAGCAAGTACTTGAAATTACTCGCGGCGTGGCACATCCTAAAATGCTTGAATTGATGGAAAATCTCGCGGCTCTGGCCGAGCGTAAAGGGCTCTTGCCGGCGGCTGAGTCCATGCACCGGCAAGCTGAGAAAATCAAAGTCTTATTGAAAGATCGCGAGAAATTTTAGAGCCGCCCCGCCCCGCACAATAAGCATAAATGGTGATTGAGTAAGCACTAAGCATGATGCTTTTGCGTGTCGAATAGAGGAAAATAAGTATGAGCTGGAATAACTGATAACTCAGCAAGCATCACTAATTCAGGACTAAAGATATGAAAATTTTGATTGCGATCGAAGATGAGATATTTGGTGAGGCCATCGCGCATTTTGTCGCAGCACATGCCTGGCCTGCCAATAGCGAAATGCGACTTATTCATGTTATGGAACCCATTCATGTCAACCTGCTCTCGGGCTATCCCAGTGAGCTAATTCATAGCGTTAATGAGGAAAGACAAAGAGCGGCGCGAAGTTTGCTTTTGAAAGTCGGAACTGAAATTGCTAAGAAAATTTCGGGTGTGCAGCTTAAAGAGTTGGTTCTTGAAGGGCACCCCAAAGACATAATTTTGGATCAGGCGTCGGAATGGCCTGCTGATTTGATTGTGCTTGGCTCGCACGGACGTTCTGGTATGGGACAATTCTTGCTGGGCAGTGTTTCGCTATCTATTATGTCGGCGGCTCCATGCTCGCTTATGGTGGTCAAACTTCCAAAGGCGGTAGCGGCGGTGGTGCCTGAGCAAAGTGGCGCGGAGCTTGTGAAAAATTAGTGTTGAAGTTGATTATTAGGCAGTCTAGCGCCATTCGCTTCAACTTGCCTGGGCGGTTGTTATGAAAATATTGGTTCCTATCGAGGATGTACTATTTGGTTCAGAGATAGCAGATTTTATTGTAGCGCACAGTTGGCCTGCTGGCACAGTCGTCAAGCTTTTGTGTGTGATTGAGCCTTTCTTGCTCGAACAAGAGCAGTCTCATGCGCCTTTTGCAAGATTGATGGAGCTGTCTGGGCAACAAATCATTGGCGCTGCTTACCATACTCTTGAAGAAGTGATGAAACGAATTAAGCGGACAATGCCAGACTTGCAGGTCGAAAAGCATGTAATCGAAGGTCCTGTAAAAAATGAGATTTTGCGAAACGCCGCTGAGTGGCAGGCTGATTTGATCATTGCCGGCTCGCATGGTCGCAGTGGATTTAATCGCTTTTTCCTGGGCAGTATTTCGCTCATGCTTGTTTCGGAAGCACCATGTCCAGTTCTACTGATCAAACCTAACGCTCAGACCCTGAGAGATTGGGACAAAATCAATACTTTTGATAGCGATGTGAAAGCAGAACAAGCCGGCAAGAACGAGCATATGCGAAGAATTCTTGTCGCTCTGGACGATACCAATATTTCCGATCAGGTAGTAGATTTTGTTATTTCGCACCACTGGACGCAGCCAGCGCATTTTAAATTGCTCTCGGTAATGCGTATGCCTGCTTTCTTTGAACGAGCGCAATCCGAGTTCGCATCTGTGTATGCCGATAAAGTTCGCATGAGAGAATGTATTCTTCGCAAATTGGCATTGAAGATGCGCGACTATTTTCATTCGCCTCATATCGAAGAAGAATTGCTCGAAGGTGATCCGCGCAAGTTGCTCACAGTGGGCGCAGAAGAATGGAATGCAGACCTTATCGTTCTTGGCAGTCATTACCGTGATCCGGCAAAGCGATTCGCGCTCGGTAGTGTCGCGTTAGCTGTTTTGTGTTCATCTTCTTGCTCAGTGCTCGTGCTGCGACAGGGAGCTGGACAGAGCGTTAAAGAATCTGAGCTAGCCGCTGAGTGTCTAATTAAGTAGTTATCGTGCCTGCGGCTATTCCAGCAACTCGTGGTTGGAACTGGCAGACTATCTGGTCGCCAAGAGCCGAGGGTGCTGCAGGGCGGGGCTCGCCCGAAGAGCCTGTGGAGAGGACGTAAGACCAGTCTCTCGCACAGCTTCTGTGAGCCAGGAGCCTCACTGTGTCAGCGGGAAGGGAATTTATTGCTTAGTCGGAATCCCCTTCCTTCAGGGATGGGAGGCGGTGATTTCAAATGCCCCCTAATTTATTCCTTTGGCCTGTTATACATTTACAGGTTAAGTGAGGACAGGACAAATGAGAACCGCAGAATGCCAGTTGTTGAAGATTCAAGAGCTTAGCGACAAATTCTTTTCTCAACAAGCCCGGCTGGCGGTCTCGCTGGGCGATGAATTCGGTGTCACTGCCCGGCCTGTCGGAAATTGGAAGCCCGTGATTGAAGTGGTAGCGACAGTCAATTCCAAAAATATCGCAGTAGCCTCGCACTGAGTCGGGCTAATCTGGGTGGTGCTGTGCAATGCCAACACTGGCAAATGCGGCGCAGTCAACAGCCGGCCAGGCATCGAGCGTCGCAGTTATGCTGTTTAGGTCTTCGCCGCTGAGGGTCTCTTGATCTAAGAGCAATTGCGCGCCATCCTCGAGATTCCGGCGACGTTCTTTCAAGATACTGTTTGCCCGTTCAAGTGCTTTGTTTACCAGGTCGCGAACGGCGCAGTCGATTTCTCGCGCTGTTTGCTCGCTAAAATGGCGAGACTCATGTTGGCTTTGATAGCCGTTTAAGAAGGGCGCCGGTTCTGATTCGTACGCCACCGGTCCGATTGATTGGTCCATTCCGTAACGTGTAACCATGCTGCGTGCTATTTCAGTTGCTTTGCTCAGATCGTCGGCTGCACCGGTCGATATCGAGTCAAAAACAAGCGATTCTGATGCTCTGCCACCGAGTAATACTGCTAGCTTATTTTCAAGTTCAGTTTCGGACATAAGAAAGCGATCTTCTGTCGGTCGTTGCAGGGTGTAACCCAGGGCGCCAATTCCGCGGGGAATGATTGAAACTTTCTGGATCGGATCGCTTCCTGGAATCGACAATGAGACTAAGGCGTGACCCATTTCATGATAAGCCACCACTTCACGCTCGCGCACATTCAATAGTCTGTTTTTGCGCTCGAGTCCGGCAACAGCTCGCTCTAATGCTGAAGTGAAATCGCGTCCTTCGACTGCTTCGGCACCGCGTCGGGTGGCAAGTAAGACTGCTTCGTTTACTAGATTTGCCAGATCGGCTCCAGTAAAACCAGGTGTGGATGCCGCAATCTCTTCGACGTTGACATTGCTGTCCAGGCTGACCTTACGCAGATGGACTTGAAGGATTTGCAAACGTCCGATCTTATCGGGTCGATCTACCAGTATGTGCCTATCGAATCGTCCGGCTCTGAGCAAGGCGGCGTCAAGTATTTCCGGACGGTTGGTAGCGCCAAGCATTACTACACCCTGGCGCGGATCAAAGCCGTCCATTTCCACAAGTAATTGATTGAGAGTTTGTTCTTTCTCGTCGTGACCACCGCCTGAAGGACTGAGCCCACGGGCGCGGCCAAGGGCGTCGAGCTCGTCTATAAATATGATACAAGGAGCGTTTTTCTGAGCATTGGCGAATAGATCTCGCACACGAGCGGCTCCGACCCCGACAAACATTTCGACGAACTCTGAACCACTTATTGAGAAAAACGGCACCGCCGCTTCGCCGGCTACGGCACGGGCTAAAAGAGTCTTTCCTGTGCCGGGCGGACCGACCAGAAGTATGCCTTTCGGCAAGTGACCGCCCAGTCTGCTGTATTTCTGCGGCTCTTTGAGAAAACCAATAATTTCTTGTAGCTCTTCTTTGGCTTCGTCTACTCCGGCAATATCCTGAAAGGTGGTTTTAATGTTGCTTTCCATGTAAGTTTTCGCGCGGCTCTTTCCAATCGACATTAAGCCAGGACTGACGCCGTCCTTTCCGGCCATTCGTCCCAGAACCAGCGTCCAAAGCCCGACAAAGAAGACTGCGGGCATTAACCATGAAAGCATTGTTCTGAAGAAAGTATCTTCTACTACGCCTTGAAACTTGATCTTTTGCGCAGCCAACCTTGTTGTTAATTGAGGATCTTCCACTTTAACAGTGCGAAATGTTTTGTTGCCGCTGCCTTTAAGTGTTCCGACTATGTCTGTTTGACCAACAGTCAGATCGCTAATTTTGCCTTCTTGAGCATAACTAATGAATGTGCTGTACGGGAGCGTTTCAACCTGGCTTGAACTGAACAGACCGGCAAGTGAGACGCTGATCCAGAAAGCCGCTAAGCCGTACAATAACCAGTTGTTTCCGTTAAATCCTGGTGGCGGCTGCTCGTTTATGGTTTGTTTTTTTTGACCGCTTGCGGAGTTTTTTGAATCATTAGTAGCGGTTTCATTGTTATCAGAATTGTCCACTGTCAAGACTTCCTTTCCTGATCATGTTATAGCAATCGAATCTTCAGCGCCTCGTTCGATATGATTAGCTGCAAGAAGTTGTCCTTAGCGCTAAGCCCCCCGGGGGTGGAGGACTTAGCGCTAACAGGGCTCTCTGAGCGATCATGCTTTTGCCGTTTCAGCTATCGCTTTAGCATCTAGCAATTTATATTGTGAATTTAGTCGCACTATGGAAACTGAACAGTGTGCGTGGTTAATGACTGAAAGCGAGACGCTGCCAAGGAAAAACTTGTCCAGCCCTGAGCGCCCATGCGAGCCAAGCACGATCCAGTCGTAGTTGCCTTCTTTGGCTACACGACAGATCTCGTACACCGGACGTCCGGTCTCGATCTGCGTTTCAATCAATGCTTCGGGAAATTGCTCTTGCAATTCTTTGACCAGATCATTGAGAAGCTTGACTGATCCCGCTTCGTCTTCGGCAGCGATCGCTTCAAGGTAGTGATGCGGCACAGCGAAGCCATAGTCTGGTGTGACTATCGGAACTATTACTGTCAACAAAGTGAAGTGAGTGTCAGGCGCCAGCTCATGCTTTCTCAGAAATTCAACTTGCGCTTGTCCAAATCTTCTGTCTTCTACAGGTACTAGAATTCTTGTCATGGTACTGTTCCACTTGGGGTTCTAGTCTGAGTTTGTCAGAATAAAGCTGTTTTGCCATCATTCTTGAGCTAGTCCCGAGGAATGATTTTAGCCAAACACCTTGCTACGTATTTAGTTTTAAGCTGACCGATCAAGAACGTTTGATGCCAACATAAAGCGCCATGATACCCGATAGAAGCTCGTCGCCGAGATTCAGTTTTAATGTCAATGGTTCAAGGGGATGACCGGCGCGACCTCGTGTCATTGCTGGTGCTAGTAATGTTTCCTTGAATGTTTCTTTGTCCATGGCATTTGAGCCATTAATCTTAGGACCAAGCTGCTCTGAGTTTCCTTTTTTTACCACTCGGAGTTGCGCGACAGAGCCGAGATTGTCGAAGCTCGGTTTGATATGTACGCAGAGTAAATCGCCGCTATTTGAATTTTTTGCTTGCTCAAATATTTCTTCAGCTAGTGCATCTGTGACTTTGGCAAGTTCTAAGTCTTCAAAGCTGCAAGCAGTTGCTGCAGCAATGTATGGAGTTGTTGTGTATGTAATCATGCAATCACCATTCTGTTATAAAACGCCCGTGAAAACAGCATGACGATTTGCAAGTGAAATTAGCGTGACCGCCGATCTGTAGAATTGTGCAAATATGATTGTGATCGGAAGCGCGCAAAAATTCACACGCGATTTTCACGCAGCAGAAGCTAGTCTTTCTTCATCGAAATGTTTTTGGCCTGTTGGGCAGCGAGGAGTGAATCATGGGTGCAGACGGATGTGTAGAAAGTGGGTGTGATGCGGAGCTAAGCGTTGTCGAAGCGCTGCCGGCACAAGTCATTCCAGCGGAAAGTAAGATTCAGTTCTGGCGACAAGCTATCCGGCGCTGGCGTGCCAGCGGTGTGTCCAAGAGTGCGTTTTGCCGTAAAGAAAGCCTGAGAATCAATACATTTAATATCTGGCTTTTGCGTTTATCGCGCGAAGCGGACGAAGAAATCGCGGTGGAATCGGAGTACAAATTCGAAGTGTTAGCTGAATTGCCTTCTCTCAGTGTCGAAACAGCTTGCGAAAAAGGCATAGTTGCTGAACTCAGTGACAAGCAAGGTCGTCGTCGCCTTACAATATTCGAAGGCGCTAGCGCCGCAACTATAGATGCCATTCTGACAAAATTCCTCAGTTAGAGCATCAGGCTGCGCTTCACGATCTCTTCACAAGATTCATCGTATCTTCTAACCATGAAACGTTTGGGGCGTGGTTTAGAGGAGCATGAAAATAGTGGCAGTAGAGAGCAAATTGAAATATTGGCAAGACACGATTCTGCGCTGGCAAGATAGCGGGTTGAGTAAGAGCGCATTCTGTCGGCAAGAGTCTTTGAGGCTAAATACGTTTTTGTTGTGGAATCTGAAACTCGGCGGTGATCGCTTGAGAAAAATTGTGGATGACAGTGCACTTGTACCAGCGCGTCTCAACGAACAACATTGAATTTATTTGGGTTCAGTCAGTTAAGGTGGAAAGCTAGTGCTGCAGCGGTAGTGTGAACCAGAAGCTGCTTCCTTTGCCTGGTTCACTGTCAACGCCAAGATTACCGCCATGTGCCTGTTCTAAAAGCTGGCAAATTCCCAATCCCGGTCCGAATCCTTCTTTCTTTTGTTTGGTGTCAGCCTGGAAGAACTTTTCAAATACGCGCCTGCGCATTTCACTGTTCATTCCCGGACCCTGGTCGATTACACATACTGTCATTTCAGAATTCTCGATTGAACTGCAAATGCGGACATTTGTGCTGCAAAATCTTTTTGATTTCTGTGCGCAACAGAAATATCTTTCCCAGGGTTCTGGGCAGCTTGGAAAAGGTGGCGAATTCCATACCGTGCTATGAGCTGTGTGGGCGCCTCCTGCCAGAGATCCTCTGTTTTGGCGAAAAGTTTCTGCAGAAACGAAAGAACTAGAGTGCCTACGAACAGGGGCACTGGCACAAGTATTAGGACTTGTCTGAAAATACTTTGTTTGTGAGCTAGCTTAGTCATCTGCGGCGAAACAGAGCAGGCGTGGATGGAGAATTAATGTTTTTAATCTGCGTATTTCCCTCATTGCGTTTTTTGAGGAACAAACTTCACAGAGTCTTCACGCGGATAATCATAGACTGAACTCATTGAAAGCGGACCACATTGTCCAACACTTACTAGGTTTTGTCGAAAAGGTGAGCGTTATGTCATTGCACCCTACTGAACGCGTCGAGTCTCCCAAAAGCAATCCGGCTGTAGCGCCCGCCGAAGGGCAGCCTATTAACCTCGTCAGCCTTCATGGCGGCGCAGCGTCAGCTAAGGGCAGCGAGCCACATTTATCGGCTCTGGGGGAGAAAGCGGAGAAATCTATTACTGATTCTTTGAAGAACAATTCGCACAATTTTGAGGACGTTTTCAGCCAGCTGCGAAATTTGAAGTCATCGGAGTCGGCAGCTGCTTTCAAGTCTGACCTGGGCAAAATAAATACTGACCTTGAAAAGAATGGTGTTTTGCCTAATTTCAAGATTAATGAAGACCTTTCCAAAAAGGAAGGCTTTACTCTCGGTACGTCTAATCCTGGACTTCAGGGCGATGCCGCGCCAAAGACTCATGCCGCGCCCAAAAGCGACGCGCCGGGGAATCAGCAAAAAGCTCCGGAACAGGTCGCTCCTAAACCTGCTGCACCAGAAAGTCACGCTGTTCCCCATCACGCTGAACGTCAACGTGGCCACGAGTCGCATCAGGCTCAGCCAGGCGCTCATCATGGCGGTCATCACGGTGGTCATCACGGTGGTCATCATGGCGGTCATCATCATCGTCACCATTCGCACTCTCGCCCTGGACATCATGGTAATAGCGGACATGGTGAGAAAGGCTCCAGCGGCGGAGACGGCTTCAATTCATACGACGGAACCAAAGCTCCAGATGAGGCAACTTTGGGCAATAGCGTTAAAGCCGTTTTGAACGAAGCAAAAGCGCAGGGGCTAAACGACACTGCCACAAAGGCTGCCCTGGCTTCAATGATTGTGGAAAGCAAAGGCAACCCCTTAGCCGTTGGCGATCGTGGTTCCAGTTTCGGTCTTTTCCAGCTTCACAAAGGTGGTGAAGTTAGCGAAGCTCTGCACAACGGGCTGCTCTCCAATCAAAAGGAGGCTTTCGATCCAGCCAAAAATGTGCATGTGGCCCTTGGTTATTTCAAACAACACCAGGGCGAGCATGATCCCGGACGCCTGGCTGTGGAAGCCCAACGTCCTAAAAATAGCATTCGTCCTGAGTACATAGCTAAAGTTGATAGTATGATCAAAGATGGCACCATCGATGCACTTATAAAAAAATACGGCAGCTAAATTCTCTTATTCTGATTGCTCAGTACTTGGTAGTATCTCAACTGTATAGCCGGATCCAGCAATCGTTTTTAGTACACAATCTTGACCTTCTAAGGTGATTTTTCGCCGCAAATTTTTGACGCAGGCGCGAACTGTGTCTTCCGACGATTCGGTATCCGAGGTCCATACTGCGTCAAGCATTGCTCTTGATGAAAATACCTGCCCGGGATGGCGCATTAGAAATTCAAGAACAGCATATTCTTTATTTGTTAGTCTTACTGGTTTTGCATCGACTGATACTTTGCGTAATTCTGGATCGAGAACAACATTTCCGAAAGAAATCTTTGCCGGAAGTAGACCTCCCGGTCTACGCAAGCGCGTGCGAATTCGTGCGGTTAGTTCGCGCATGTCAAACGGCTTGGTGATGTAGTCATCAGCTCCGCCGTCAAGACCAAAGGTCTTGCTGTCTAAATCGTCTCTTCCGGTTAAGAAAATCACAGGTGTGTCTCCACCATTCATTCTGAAGTTTTTTAGCACTTCAAAACCGCTCAAGCCTGGCAGCCCCCAGTCGAGAACAATAAGATCAAAACGATAATTCTCCAGCAGTTGTTGGGCATCTTCGCCGCAAGTGGCATGCTCAACCGTGTACTTCTCCATTTGAAGCCAGCTCAGTACTGAATCGGAGACATCTTTGTCGTCTTCCACAAGGAGTATTTTTGCCATCAAACCGCTGCCCCGTTGAGATGGAGATCATTATACTTGCTTTTATGATAGCGGCTGTCTGATTTGGGCAAGTCAAGCGCTGGCGGCGACTCGACTTGCTGAAGTCGAGTCGCTCGCCTGGGATGGGCAACAAAAACTGGGATCGCATTACCAGCCCGGCAGGGTGAAGCAGCCGGTAACGCGATTTCAGTTTTTGTTGGAAACAGTTTGTTTGAACAGTTGTGCCTCAAGCGGCTCTAGTTGTGGGACAGTATGGGCCTGATAGCGTGAAAAATCAGTGAAAATATTTTGGTATACAAAAAGCCGACGCCAGGATGAAAAGTTCTTCTCCCAAAGAATCATTTTGCTGGCGCGGCGGGTTGGAGGCTGTTGCGCAAATATTTTCCTGCCAAGCCCGTAATTTTAAGAAAACGATCAGGTGCAAGATCTGCTCCGTCGAGCCCGGGATAAACAAGATGTGCGCCCTGTGGCAATTTCTTCTTATCTGTTTCTACTTTGAATACTGCGGTGCCTTCATTTACTTCATCAAACATCGCTACGTACATCATGTTGACGTGCAGCGCAACTAGCTCTGAAATCTGTTTCAGGTAAAATTTGCCACCATTGCGCGGAACGCGATTGAGCACGCCTTTATTCGGTTGATTGATCTCGTGCATTAAGTTGTACCAGGAAAAGCCTGGAAAAATCACGGGCATATAATCAATGCCCAGGCGTTTTGTTTCGTCTAAATCTGGTTGCACCATAGTTTTCATAAAAACGAAAGCGTGTAACTCATCGCCGAAACGATTGACCAACCAGGGGCTGATTACATCGTACATGCGATAAATTTCGGCCCAACGTAAGTCTGTTTTGGCGTCTCCAATCAGCAGTCTCCAGCAGGCGGGCACGCCGCCAATTAGAGTAACCGCGCTCAACTGCGGGGTGCCGGCTTTCAGTTTTGTGATCAGCGCTTTCACTTCCGGAGGTTCGCCCGGATGGTCGTTGAAGCCAAAACCCCATAGCTGCAAAACCGGTTTGTTGCGATACCGCATATAGTTAGGGCTCGAAGTGATTTTAAGATCGTCGACGAGGTGCTGCCAGTCGTTTTCAATATCGCGAGTTACGGTAGATGCATTTGCTTGGCTTATGTCATATGTAACGAAAAACACGCGTCCGCTGGCTTCAGCTGCGGCTCGAATATTCTCCAGTACTTTATCTCGTCGTTGGCGTCCATCCGGTGTGGCAACATCTACAATGAATCTCTGGGCGGCGACGCCATCTATGCCATAATTTTGCATCCATTGAAAATGAACTTTCACAACATTCGGGTTCAATGACGAAAAGAGATATACTGGCGAACCATCGGGATGTCGCAAGTTGCTGCAGGCACACAGGTCGGACGGCTTGTATTCATCGGTAGCGGGCAACATGTCGACAACTAAATTGTTGATGTCGGGTGTTTTTATCGACCAGTGCGACCAGCTCTGGTTGCTTTGGTCATCTCCCGGACAGCCAAACCAGCCCTGGTAGCCTACTATGACTTTTCCGCGCAAGTCAGAGGCAAACTTTTCACTTTCTGCCCGCGAAGGTAATTGCGACCAGAAAAAAACAAGTAGCACCAGCAGTCCGCAAAATTGAGCTTTAAGCAAAGCGAAATTCATATGTACACGGGAAAATCGTTTGGCGCTGAGGTCGGGCTGAGGTAGTGGGGTGACATTTAAGTTTCTACCCTGGGAATGGTTAATGCAAGTGGCAAATCTGAGAAACTAAGGTTCATAAAGGAGATGTTTCGCCAGACCACAACTCAAACCGATAAAGGTCTGCCATCTAAATGGCTCAAGTAATGTCCAACTGGCGAAACGTTTCCACATAATTTTGCTTCATCACGTAATATTTCACCTGGCATCAACCGGCGAGGGTTGGCCACCATATGGCTTGAAAGAGCGTCCGTATTGTTTGGGTGAAATATTGCTCGCTGCCCAATCATGATCCCTGCCCAATCACGATCCCTGTTTGCCGTGTCAACGAAAGCTTTCGCTTTTGTTGACACGGCATTCATTTTTTAACGACTCGCAGGCTTAAAGTCGACGTCAAGTGTTGTATTTGCGGCGTTGACATCCAATATTCATACTTTTGACCGAGATCTAGGTGGGCTAGACGCGCTACCATTTTGGCTAAGTATGGAATCGGAGGCTGCAATATGGTTAGTTTCACCTTGAGCGACGAGCAAAAGCAAATTCAAAGTCTGGCAGCAGAATTCGCCGAGCGAGAAATTGCACCGAAGGCGGCTCATCATGATCGCACTGGCGAGTTTCCGCGAGAGATTTGTAAGAAAGCCTGGGAGCTGGGCTTGATGAACGGTCATATTCCCGAAGCTTACGGTGGTTTGGGGCTAGGTGTTTTTGACTCTTGCCTTGTCG
>Ga0182030_10014135_pt1 | contig 15799 bp, 10 predicted proteins | sample 812S3MmetaG_FD_121299 | JGI IMG/M metagenome (GOLD analysis project Ga0182030, IMG submission 121299) | Permafrost microbial communities from Stordalen Mire, Sweden - 812S3M metaG (Illumina Assembly) | ecosystem: Environmental > Terrestrial > Soil > Wetlands > Permafrost | place: Sweden...
TATGGGACATCATGGTACTTTACGGATTGAATCGCCCTTACAAATGGGTTTCAAAAGAATCGATTTACAACATCCCTTTCATCGGCTGGAACATGCTTCTTAATCAGTATGTCAAAGTTGCACGCGGCGATTTGAAAAGCATAAAAGAAATGATGGCGACCTGTCGCAAATGGTTGAACCAGGGCGCCTCAATCATGATCTTTCCGGAAGGAACGCGTTCGCTCGATGGTGAAATGCTCGAATTCAGAGATGGTCCGTTCAAACTTGCATCTGACTGCAAGGTTCCTGTAATACCAATCGTTATCGACGGCACACACGGTTGCCTGCCCAAAGGTACCTTGATGTTGAACTTCGTCGGTGACATCAAGGTCCGGGTCTTAGATCCCGTCAATCCGGAAGATTTCCCAAGCGTCAAGAAGTTTCGTGATTATGTGCGCGAAGAGATGGCAACAAAGCTTGATGAATTACGCGGACGACCTCATGTCATTGCAGCAGCGCCGACGAGGACTAAAAAAGTTACAGCAGAGCCAACACAAGAATCGGTAAGCCAATCATAATTCCTGTATTTCTAAGGAATTCCAACTGAAGAATACTTCTTTCGTTCTGACACAGTGCTTACCGCTTCATAGAAGCGTCCAGAAATGGGATTAACTCCTCCTTAAAGGCTCTATCCCGGGTCGGTCGCTCTATCTGGGTCGCTCTATCTGGGTCGCTCAGCAATCGACTTTCGCAAACGATTGCATCCGCCACAGAAAGGCTTAGCACCGTCAGTTGCTTACTAAACTACTCAACAGTTAGGTTACTCGATTTTTCCAAGATACGTGTTCTTAGCTCATCGGCACTGAGACCCGGCAATTTCTGCATTGGTGGATACTCTGCTACCGACTGAGCAAATTTTACAAGCATTGGTTGCACAAGACTGAAATGCCATGATTCACGGCGCAACCAGTTGGGGTAGTTTTGCGAACTGTCGTGACCGGCACTGCTTCTTTCGTAAGGATCGAGCCGCAAATTGGTCAGACTTGTTTTTTCCCTGTTGAACCGATATTTGTAATCGTCGAAACGCATGGCTTCAAGCGAACCACGATTGAAATAACAAACCTCATGGCGATTAGACGGTGCTTTGGCGGTTAGAAAATCCAGCTGATTGTAGCCATCTAGATGAATCTTGTAATTGCGTGCGCCAACGGGCTTGCCCTGCAGAAGTTCATCTTTGATATTTGCATCGCCGGCAACTGAAACAAATGTGGGGAACCAATCAAGACCCGACATGATTCCATTTTCAACTTTTCCAGCAGGGACTTTTCCGGGCCAACGCACGATACAAGGCGCACGAAATCCGCCTTCCAGTGTGCTGCCAGCGCCACCGGCAAAAGGAGTTTGGCCGCCATCAGGCCAGGCAGAAGGTTTAGGTCCGCTATCAGAGGCGAATACCAAGACAGTATTTTGCTCCATGCCACCGTCTTTTAGATACTTCATCACAGTACCGACCATGTCATCCAGCTGAGCCATACCGGCTTCTTCAACGCCCCAACCGTTTTCTGCGCTGCGCATTGCCTCGTATTTTGCTGACAGATGCGTGACGGCATGCATGCGTGAAGGATTTAGCCAAACGAAGAATGGCTTCTCTTCCTTCTTGCATTTATCCATGAACTGAACTGATTGACTCACGATCTCGTCATCGATCGTTTCCATTCTTTTGGCGTCGAGGGCTCCGGCATCCTCTACTTTCTGGCGACCGATATGCCCCCAACGAGGTTGATCGTTCGAATCATCAACATCCGTTGCCCAACTATGAACCACATTGCGCGGTCCAATCGCATCTTTGAGAGATGCGGGATAATTCGCTTCGAAAACGCTCAACGGATAAAGGTAGCCGAAAAATTCGTCGAAGCCATGCAAGGTCGGCAGATAAAGATTGCGATCGCCAAAAGCATTTTCACCGAATTGTCCCGTTGAATAGCCCTGCGCGCGCAGAGCCGTCGCTAGTGTAATTGCTTGATCGGGGATGCCCTGAAACGATCCAATCGGAACGCTTGAGAAAAGACCGCTTCTTAGAGGAAGTTGTCCTGTCAGGAAGTTGGCTCTACCGGCGGTGCTAGTTGATTCAGCATAATAATCGGTAAATCGCAGCCCCTCGTTTGCTAAGCGATCAAGGTTTGGCGTTTTGCCAGCCATAAGCCCTTGATTATAAACACCTATGTTGGACCAGCCGATTTCATCTCCCATAATGAATACGATATTGGGTTTAGCTTCAGTTGCCGCTCCGACCGGCTGAGGCTTCACCGCAGGAAGCACCACCAGTAGTGACAGGGCCAGAGCTAGAGTTCCATTACGAAAAGACAAAATCGTTCCTCCAAAATTTGCAAAGCAAGCTACCATGCTGCTTAGATGCCGATAAATCGGCTCAGATTCATAAGATTAGACGATAATGCTTGAGCGTGGTAATCGCTGGCTGATGTCATTTGCTGAAAGCTTTCTCAGATCGTAAAAAAACAAGCAAGCCGACATGCACAAGCCATCTGGACATAAGCGTTTCCGGCCGTGGCGACAATACTATCCAGGATATAAAATGAAGAAGAATTTCTGAAGGTTCGAAGTGACACAGTCGGGGTAACTATATATCCGTGAAACTGTAGAAAGCAAAAACAGCAGGAGATTAGCCCCCTACTGTTTATCGTTTTGGTCTTGTGAATTCTTCTACGATTTCACAGGCTACTTCTTGTCCGCGTTTAGGGCATCAGCGCAGTGGTCGCAATACTCGGGGTAAGCCGAATCTTTTCCGACTTCTTCAGAGAATTTCCAACAGCGACCGCACTTAGCACCATTAGCCGGCAATACAACAACGCGCAAGCCAGCTTCCGTAACGTCAGCAAGATAACCGTTGCTCTGCGACAGATCATGCTCTCCGGGCAGAATGGTAGCTTGCGAGGTAATGAATAAGCCAGTCAGATTTTTCTTCAGCAAATCTAGTTTTTTAACCAGGTCAGCGTTATCGACTTTGAGCATGACCTGTGCCTCAAGCGAACTACCGATTTTGCGATCGGCACGGGCAAGTTCCAAAGCCTTATTCACAACATTGCGCACGGTGATCAGCTCTTTCCAGAATTCAGCAAGTTGCGGTTGCAGATATTCTGTTTTGACCGTCGGGAACTTAGTCAACAAAATACTCTCTTCCGTTCCACGCAATGCAACTGGCGTATGCTGCCAGATGTCCTCGGCAAGGTGCGGTGTAACCGGCGCGAGCAGACGCACCAGCACTTGCAGCACTTCATGCAGCACAGTTTGCACGGCGCGGCGGCGGACCGATTTTTTCCCAGAGGTATAAAGAATGTCTTTGACGATATCGAAGTAGAAGGATGAAAGATCAACCACGCAGAAGTTTTGCAATACCTGGTAGTACTTGAAAAATTCGTAGCGATCGAAATCTTCCTGAAGCTGCACCAAGACCTCTTGCAAGCGATGCAGAATGTAGCGATCTAACTCGCTGAATTCTTCCGGCTTAACATGATCTTCCGGCGCGAAATCGTGCAAGTTGCCCAGCAGAAAGCGCACCGTATTTCGGAGTTTTTTGTAGACTTCCGCAAGCTGCGCCAGAAGATTTTTGCCGATTGGAATGTCATCGGTATAGTTGACCGACGCCACCCAGAGGCGCAGAACATCGGCCCCGTACTGTTTGATTACTTCTTGCGGCTCAACCGAATTGCCCAGTGACTTCGACATTTTCTTGCCGCTTTCGTCCACAACAAAGCCGTGCGTAAGAACAGTTTTGTATGGTGCCCTCCCATGCACAGCGACGCTGGTCAATAGAGAGCTTTGGAACCATCCGCGGTGCTGGTCACTACCTTCCAGATACATTTCGCACGGCGAGCCACGAAGCTCTGGACGAGCATCGAGCACCGCGGCATGAGTTGTACCTGAGTCAAACCAAACATCCATAATGTCGGTTTCTTTTGTGAACTCAGTGCCACCACCTTCACAAGTAAAGCCTTCGCCCAGGAAATAAGAGGCTTCATACTTCCACCAGGCGTCAGAGCCTTCTTTCTCAAAGACATCAGCGACTTTATTGATTACAGTCTCATTCAGAATAGGTTTCCCCGTCTTAGTTGAATAGAACACAGGAATCGGCACTCCCCATGAGCGCTGACGGCTGATGCACCAGTCTGAGCGATTCTCGACCATAGTGTAGATGCGGTTGCGACCCGATGCCGGGATCCATTCAACAGTATCGATTGCCGCAAGCGCTTGCTTACGGAAACCGTCAACTGAAGCGAACCACTGTTCGGTAGCTCTGAATATAAGCGGCTTCTTACAGCGCCAGCAATGAGGATAGCTGTGCTCAGTTTTTTCGTGATGCAGCAGCCTGCCCAGCTCGCGCAAGTGCTCCATTATGGGCTCATTAGCCTTATCGTAACGCATACCGGCGAACTTGCCGCCTTCTTCAGTAAAGATGCCGCGTCCGTCGACCGGAGATAAAACTCCGATTTTGTATTTGTTGCCCAGAATAAAGTCATCAGGACCATGCCCGGGAGCTGTGTGAACGAGGCCTGTACCAGTATCGGCGGTAACATAATCGGCAACCATAACCAGACTGCGGCGGTCGATAAACGGATGTTCGCACTCGAACAAATCAAGCGATTTGCCCCGCACCACAGCAAGCTCTTCTACCTGGGAAGGATCTGCTCCTGCCGCAGCGAGCACCTGAGATTTAAGCGATTCGCAAACCACAAGAACGCCATGCCCCGGCACCTTCAAGAAAACATAGTTGAAATCTGGATGAACAGCAATACCAAGGTTGGCAGGCAATGTCCACGGAGTTGTCGTCCAGATCAGGAAGTACACATGAGGCTCGTTTTTAACAGCATCAGGCAGCTTCGCAACGTATTCGCTCTTCAGCGGAAACTTCACGTAGATTGCATCTGACTTGTGATCAGCATACTCAACTTCAGCATCAGCCAGAGCTGTTTCGCAATTAGGGCACCACGAAACCGGTTTCAAACCTTTGTACAAATACCCTGCGGCAGCCATTTTGCCGAACACGCGGATTTGAGCAGCCTCAAACTTTGGATCAAGAGTGATGTAGGGATGTTCCCAATCACCCCAGACGCCGAGGCGCTTGAAGTTTTCTTCTTGTCCTTTTAGATTTGCCAATGCGAATTCTTTGCAGCGCTGGCGCAGTTCAAGCGCGGTCATAGAAGCGCGACCGCCTTTCACGTTTTTCAGAACAGCGTTTTCGATTGGCAAGCCGTGGCTATCATAACCAGGCACATAAGGCGAATAAAAGCCCCGCAGCGACTTGTACTTGGTGACGATGTCCTTCAAGATTTTGTTGAGCGCTGTGCCAATGTGGATTATGTTGGAACTCAAATATGGAGGTCCGTCATGAAGAATGAACTTTGGATTTGCCTGGCGAAGACTCAAGCTCTTTCCGTAGACATCTTTGTCAGTCCACATCTGTTGAATTTCAACTTCGCGAACAGCACTATTTGCTTTCATCGGAAACGTTGTCTGCGGCAGATGAACAGAGACCGGTTTCTCTGATTTCTTTTCCGGTTTTTCACTACTCATTTGTTTATCCTTAAAATCCAAACACCATTGTCACAGCACTTTTGCGGGGCTCATCGTCAGTGGGCGCAAATGCGTCTAATAACAAAAAATCCAGCGGCTAGCGCTGGAGCGAATTGCTAAGAATCGCACCAGCAAGGTCAACTGCTAATAATTATTTCCACAACCAGGAATGATATTTCCATAAATGCCTCTTGGACACAGAAATTCAGATTTATTGACCTTCTTTAATTAGAACCGAAGGCGGTCCTATTATCAACCTCGATCGTCTCCCTTTTAATGATTCTTATTTTAGTACAATTAAACGGAAGATGACGCTCTCAGCGCAAGCATTTTAGGACAAAACAAGTATCCTGTTGACAGTAAGCTGCCACCCACAAGAAGGATGCTTGGACAACGTATGTTAACAGTGTGACATAGGACTAGATGTTGCAGAAGGCTTGCAGAGTCTTCTGAACATAACCTTTACAGATTTTTTCTGTTGTTATATCAGCAGCGTATTTGTTCGCAGCAACCGCATCTGAAAATGAATTCGTTTTTTCCTGCCCTTCAGTGCCGATGCGGCCAAACTTCACGATTACATCATTGCCCTTGACACAAACTTTCCAAAATTTGCTAGAACTGCCCTCTACAAATTCAAATTCGCGCCAGACACTGGAGTCCTTGACTGTAGGCTGGCTTTCCTCGGTAATTTGTTTCTGCGCTTTTCCAGAAGTCGGATTAGCTGTGCGCTTAAAAGACTCTTCGGCTTGTCCAATGGCGGCTTCCAATTTAGCTGCACTTTTAGTTGTCTCAACCATTGCAGCATTAACAGCCGCCGAAGCAACTTGAGTCGAAACGGAAATACTAACGATATCTGTTCGCAAGCGTTTGCCCATCCCAGGAATGAGCTAAGAGAAGCCCTGGCTCGGTACTCTCCGCAGCCCCTTCGCCAGCGCTTTCGATGTTCGAGGCAGAGGACCGAGCTCGACTTGAAACCGCTCGAACCGGCATTGTGCCACCAAGACGATCTTTCTCGAAATCTTCTCCAAGATAATTGCGCAGATGCTTGCACGTACGAGATTCAATAGCCGTGCTCAAACCTTGATAGAAAATGTCAGTTATGCGCAAAACATCTCCCTAGTTTCGGTCACTTTCTGCTTTCGCTTTCAAGCCTTTCGCAAACTGTTCGAAGGATGGTGCAAGGTCAGGCATCGAGGACCAAATCATGTTCAACATTGGACCGGAAAATTCTTCTCTCATATTGAACTTTACAGTGCCATCGTCTTGCGGAGCCAAAACGAAAGTGCGAACTCCCTTAAACAGACCCAAAGGCATCCCTCCCGACCAGACCATGCGCGAATACGGCCTCAATTCCGTTACTTTTACTGGAAACGCGCGCCCAGGGCTAACTTTGGAAAATACTTTCACGGTTGCTCCCAGTGCGACCTCTCCCTCAACGCGCTCGACGCCTGAATCCCATTGCGAATAGCCAAGCGTATTCGTAAGAATTTCCCAGATACACTCTGGTGACGCACTAATTATTGATGACGCTTCGTAATGTTTCATAGCCGCTCCTAACTGATTGCCGCATTTTAGCAGTGAACAACAGCAAGAACCGTTCCGATAATAAGATATTAGGTTTCATCGTCGCGACATGGCTTCCTCAAATTCCTTCTTTCCTTTGCATTTTTGCGGCAAATTACTCGACCAATGTGTAGATTTACGCAGCAGGCATTGCGGGCGCCACCGTGGGCAGAAGACGCAATAGTGCACACTTATAGCAAGAATGTAGAACTACGATTTTTACTCTACAGCGGCGTTTCGCAAGGTGGTTTCGGCGGTGGTAGCAGAAGCAGCTTTAGCAGCATCAGCAGCAGTTAATTTATCCCTCAACATAGTGCGGGACGAACAGACAATTTCGCCCGGACGTAATAGGGCTGAGCTCGGCTCTAATACCGATGCCAGAGGCTTGTCCACAGACCGTCCAGCTGCCTAGCAAGATGTGATAGTCTTCGTGTTTAGCTAATGGATGAATGGATTGAAGTACGTACCCTTCCTTTCCATAATTCCCCGAAGTGTCAACACCTTTGGCATAATCATCAGGGTAAATCAGCGAAATATTCAATCCCTGTCGGCCGAATATTGGTTTGCGCGCGTGTGGTTTATTAACCAGACGCGCGGCATCGTCTGAGTCCGAGAAATACGATTCGAGCAGCCACCTGCAGTCTGGAGCAAGTTTCCATAGAACTGGCAGAATTCCTTTGTTTGACAAAATAATTTTCCAGGCTGGTTCAAAGAATGTGGTGCGTCCCTCTTCGATAATCGGACGCAAAGTTGACTTACCTGTTTGTTTTTCGATCAGCTCGTCATCTTCTATGAATTTCTCCCATGCGTATAATTTAAACAGCGTGGTAATTTCGCCTCCCGAAAGATCGATCAAGCGTCCCGTTTCGTCGAATCCCAAGTCATGAAGATACAAAAATTTGCTATTCAATCCCGCGAGGCGAGCGCATGATTGCAAATATTTTGTCGTCTCCTCATCCTCCTCGAATCCGGCGGCACAAGTAAAATGCATGTCAGGCATTCTTTTGGACAAGGATGAAAACGCGGCGAATAATTGCTCGTGAATCCTGTTAAACTGCCCGCAGTTAACTTCAATCTGACCTGAGCTAACTAAGTCGCTAAACCAGATTGATTGAAATACCGCCGATTCATAAAGCGCACTTGCTGTGTCGAAGTTCAGTTCTAAGAGTTTTAACTCTCCGTTTGAATAGGCAAAATCCATTCTTCCATACAGAGATGGTGAGCCTTGCGTCCATGAAGCTCGAATAGCTTTCCAATAAGCCTGAGGTATTTTCATTCTCTGGAGAATGCTGTCAGACTCAGGGCTTGTGCAGACATAATGAACGGCTTCCAGCGCCAGCCGATTCAGTTCGACTGTCGCTGGAATTATCAATTCTTCGATTTCATCAATTGAAAACACTGCGCAGAATGGTTGCTCAATTGCCTCAACCCAATATGGTGGGTCATCAAAAAGTGTCGCAAAGAAACCGAGCTGCCTCGCCACATCTTTCCAGTTCTCTCGCGCTTCTACAGTTCTGAATTTCAAACTCGCCATCCTCAAAATCTCATTAGCTTAGCATTTGTGGAAGATGAATTTGCTAGAGAGCTTCACTATAACTAGACTACAGATGCTCCGGCAATTACTCATCGAACACAGCAGCATATCGTCAGCGAAGCGGAAATTTGTTTGTCAGCGGACATGTCAAAGGCCGCTGATTCTGGGGAAGGTGGTAATCTTATGTTTTGGCATGACAATGGTGGTATCAATGAGTCTTGATTCTGTAAGAACTACAGCACGGATAGCGGCGGAAGCGGCAGGCGAGATCTTGCGGGAACGCCTCGGTAAATTAACAAGTATCGACTATAAAAGCGCGTTTAACATCGTCACAGATGCAGACAAAGCATCGGAAGCCGAAGTAATTCACATTATTCGCACTGAATTTCCAGACCACCAGATATTAGGCGAAGAATCCGGCGAGCTAGCAACGAATTCAAAAAAGCGCTGGCTCATCGATCCGCTCGATGGCACCACAAATTATGCGCATGGTTATCCATTTTTCTGCGTATCGATCGGGTTTGAAGACGACGGTGAAATGGTTTTCGGTATGGTATACAATCCGATTTCCAACGAGATCTTTCATGCCGAGCGCGGGGGCGGAGCCTATCTCAATGAAACGCAAATACATTGCAGCAAGACGAGCAAATTAGCAGAAAGTCTTCTAGCAACAGGCTTCCCACCAGATACAATGAATGCTAAGTTCAGCAATATCGAAGAATTCCATCGACTAACCGACCTCTGCCACGGCGTTCGTCGCGACGGCTCAGCGGCGCTCGACCTTTGTTTCGTCGCGGCAGGTCGCTTTGAAGGCTTCTGGGAATTTAAGCTGTCACCGTGGGATCTCGCCGCTGGCACTGTTATCGTTCGTGAGGCTGGAGGCAACGTAACTTCACCCACAGGTGGCCCATTCGACATCAACTCAGGACACGTATTAGCCACTAACAGCCTGGTTCACGACGAAATCATCGCGGCGCTTGCTGCCGGGAAGCAAGACCTCAATCTGGTCTAATCTGCTACTTGCAGCCTGCCAAAAATGCTAAACTAAGCGCCAGAGGTGCTAGTTATGCTAAAGAATTATCATAAAGGAGCTCTAATTCTGTCGCTCATCACAATGGCGCTTCAGATGCCCTTGTGCCTGGCTGATGATTTTCCGGGCAAAGGCGATCGCTTCGCCTGGAGCAGCGCGCTGCCCTATTACAATTTGGCTAACAAATACCTTGAGCATGGGCGCTTTGAAGAAGCGAAAACCAATTTCGAAGAAGCTATTTATCGCTACGAATACGATCCCGATTTCTATGTGAACTATGGTGTCGCATTGCGCAAGCTTGAGAGTTACACAGCGGCTGAAGAGGCTTTCAAGAAAGCTCTGGAGCTACGCGCAAACGATTGGCAATCGATGAGTAATTTAGCTAATGCTTATTTGAAGCAAAACAAGCTTAAGGAAACAATCGCTTGCTTTCAGAAGGCGATGAAAATGAAACCGCCGCCTCCTCCGCAAGAACGCGAAGCAATGTTGAAAGATATTGCCGACATTAACAAAATCCTGAAGATGCAAGCGCCACCACCGGCAGTGAAAGCCGCCGGCGCGTCTAAATCGAATAACTCGCCCGACTCGTCAGCGAAAGCTTCTACTAAAGGAACTGCAGGAAACCAGTCCGGCAATAAGATAGCGGCTAAATCTGCTGGTCGCAGCGCCAAGCAATCTGATGCGCAAAACGCGACCACTGGTTCGCTAAATGGCGGCGCTGCAAAAGGCGAGAAGCAAAACCTCAACAACTCCGGCTGGGATTGGGTTCAACAATAAATGGCTACTCAAATTCAACAAAGCGATATCTACGCAGCTAAAATAGCGAAAGAGCTTCAGTTGCCGCAACGCAGTATCAGCGCCACAGTGGGGCTCTTGGCTGAAGGCTGCACAATTCCCTTCATCGCGCGATATCGCAAGGAAGTAACGGGCACGCTAGACGAAGTTCAAATCATTAATATTAGAGACCGCCTGAGCCAACTAGAAGAACTAGACAAACGGCGCGACGCCATCGTAAAGTCAATGCAAGAACGCGCGTTGCTAACGCCTGAGCTGGCTACGCGCATCGAGCAAGCACCTACTCTGGCAGAGCTTGAAGACATTTACTTGCCTTACAAGATCAAAAGGAAAACGAAAGCCAGCGTAGCTCGTGAGAAAGGGCTTGAGCCATTAGCCGACGACATGTTCGCCTTCAAAATAAATGAGCCTAAGCAACTTGCGGCGAAATTTATCGACGCAGAGAAAGGCGTAAACTCAGCTGAAGAAGCGCTCGAAGGTGCGCGCGATATCATCGCAGAGCGTATCAATGAAGACGAATCATTGCGCAAAGAGATGCGAAGCTACTGGCGCCAGAATAGCTTGATGATGTCCAAAGTACAGAAAAACAAAGAAGACGAAGGCGCAAAGTTCAAAGATTACTTCAATTGGTCCGAACCTTGCAAGACAATTCCCTCGCACCGAGTGCTCGCGATCTTACGCGGAGAAGCGGAGGGATTTTTGCGCGTATCGATTGCTCCTGACGAAGAGAAAGCTCTTCTGTCGATGGAAAGACGCTTTGTCAAAAACAAATCTGAGTGCGGCAAACAAATAGTGCTTGCTTGCGAAGACAGCTACAAGCGCTTACTCGCTCCCTCGATGGAAACAGAGTTGCGAGCAGAACTAAAACTCGCGGCAGACACGGAAGCGATCAAAGTGTTCGTCACCAATGTGCGAGAACTGCTCATGTCAGCACCTTTAGGCGAGAAGGCAGTTCTAGCGCTTGACCCAGGTTTTCGCACCGGGTGCAAAGTCGTCTGTTTAAACAAGCAAGGCTCGTTGCTCGAAAACGACGTGATCTACCCACACGAAGATTCTGCAAGAGGCAAGGAAAAGCGCGCACAGGCTGCGGATAAGATCGTGCAGCTGTGTAAGAAGTATTCGATTGAAACCCTGGCCTGTGGAAATGGCACCGCGGGGCGGGAGACCGAATCCTTCATCAAAAGTATTGACTTTCCAAAGAATGGCTTGGAAAAGCTGCCGGTAATTATGGTCAATGAAAGTGGTGCATCAATCTATTCGGCATCCGAAGTTGCTCGCGAAGAATTTCCCGATCATGACTTAACCGTGCGCGGCGCAGTTTCCATCGGCAGAAGACTGATGGATCCGCTGGCAGAGCTGGTGAAGCTCGATCCCAAATCAATCGGCGTTGGACAATATCAACACGATGTCGATCAAAAATCATTACAAACGAGTCTCGACGACGCGGTCATGAGCTGCGTCAACTCAGTCGGCGTTGAACTCAACACGGCAAGCAAAGAGTTGCTCTCCTATGTATCAGGCGTGGGCAAACAGATAGCCACAAATATTGTGAAACACCGCCAGGAAAACGGCCCCTTCAAATCAAGAGCGGAATTGAAGAAAGTCACAAGACTCGGTCCTAAAGCCTTTGAGCAGTGCGCCGGCTTTCTGCGCGTGCGCGCCAGCAAGAATCCACTCGACGCAAGCGCAGTGCACCCAGAGCGCTACGATGTTGTGCAAGCAATGTGCAAGGAACTAAACTGCACCGTCTCTGATTTGATGAGCAAACCAGAGTTGCGCCAAAAGATTGACATCAACAAATTCGTCAGCGCCACGGTCGGCATCCCCACCCTCAATGACATTTTAACTGAGCTGGAAAAGCCCGGCCGCGACCCGCGCGCCAAACTCGAAGCTTTTGAATTTGCCGCTGATGTACACGATATTGCTGATTTAAAAGAAGGCATGAAACTTCCAGGCATTGTCACCAACGTCACCGCATTTGGTGCATTTGTCGATGTCGGAGTCCATCAAGACGGACTGGTGCATGTCAGCGAGCTGTCAAATAAGTTCATCAAAGATCCAAATGAAGTTGTGAAAGTTCACCAGAAAGTTAGCGTAACAGTTATGCAGGTGGACAAAGACAGGCGGCGAATTTCGCTAAGTATGAAGCGCTAAGGCACCTTTAAGCAAAGCCGAGAGCAATTCGGTGTATATTCTACTTTCGGTTTTGTTGAACCTTAAGTAGTCATACTCATTTGCTTTAACGCTGAAACGACAAACGAAACGGAAGGGAGAATCCATGAGCTCGAAGAAAGTATTAGCACTGGTTGTGCTCATCAGCACCGTATTTCTCCAGATGCCAGCCATAGCTTGTGGCCCGTTTTTCGACGAAGTTGATTTTAGCTATATGCTTCATCCTGACATTCCATTCAGTAAATTTGCCGGCGGTGACCTCGGAATTCTCAAAACAACAATGGCTCGTTCATATCTTGTTATAGCGTGGAGGTATCTCAACGGTACGCCACTCTCGGCTGCAGAAAAGAAAGCCGCTGTGAATCTCTGGGAGCTGCGGCTCGGCGGATTGGACGGCAACGACTCTAAAGACATGGGACAAGAGTGGATCGACCTGAGTAAGAAACTAGGAGTAGCAGCAGCTAACAACTCGATCTATCCCAATAAAAGTTTCAATGGCAAAGAAACCTTTTTCACTTATTTAAACTGCCCGGACGACGCATTCAATGCGGCAATCAAAACATCTCAACAGCTAAGCTCGCAATTTGGTGCATCGAGCCCTGAATTTAAAGATTGGCTAAATGCGCAAAATAAAGTGTTCTGCAATTGCAGTGGCGGATCAGCAGAAGGCGACAAGGCTTTGCCTGGTCCACTCGGCTCAGCGATAAACGCTAAGCTAAAGCCCTATCGCGACTATCAAATTGCGTCTGCCGATTTTTATGCAGGTTACTTCGATCGGGCGAAAGAAGAGTTTGACAAGATTGCCAAAGATCCAGAATCGCCATTCCGCTCTTTAGGAACCTATCTGGCAATTAGAGCTGACGTTCGAAAAGCTCTGCTTACCGAAAAAACTGACAACACCCTCTTAGCTGCAGCCGAGAAACAAGCCAAAGCCATGTTGAATGACAAGAGTCAGTCGGGCTTACATGCAGCTTTGCAAGATTTGCTGGCATTTGTACGATTTAAGTTAGAACCGAAAGAACGATTTAGCGAATTATCCAAAATTCTGGTTTCAAGCTCCGAAGGATCGAGCCTGAGTGACAATCTTGGTGACTTCACGATGTTGTTCGACAATTTGACCGGCGATAATGACGGTAGTGGTCCCAACCTGACAGATGCAGAGAAAGCAGCGAACCTCGATTTTATAAGAAAGAGCAGCGAGCTTGGCGACTGGCTTTTGACCTTTCAAGCCAAAAATGGCAAGCCCGCTGATGCGACAAAACACGCCATCGACAAATGGAAGCAGACACATAAAGCACCATGGCTGGTGGCAGCCATTAGTACTATCGACAGCAAAAATCCTGAGTGCGCCAAACTTATCGAAGACGCCAAAGCTGTTGCCAAAAGCTCGCCGGCATACCTTGATTTGCAATATCACATTTTGAGACTTAGTGGTGCATCCAACAAAGAACAAGCCCGGCAAAAATGTGAAGACTTAATAGCGGACAAAAGCCTGGACATGGGTCCATCAGCGCGAAATGAGCTGACAAATCTTCGTTTGTCTTTTGGCAAAGACTTTGCCGATTTTTGTCGTTTCGCTCTTCAGCGCCCAGCTTCGATTGACTCCGGCTATCTTGTTGAAGAGATACCCAATGACTATAAAGCAATGGAGTCCTCAACTACATACAAACTCTTTCCGCCAACGTTCAGCTATTCGTCCGCCAATTTCTTCAACGCGTTTGTTCCGCTCAATTTATTGCTTTCACTGAAAGACAATACAAATATACCTAAGGCACAGAAGGCTGATGTTCTCCAAGCTTTGTGGACAAGAGCATTTCTACTGAAGGATGATAAAGCGATGGCAGCTGTTGCACCGCTGTTGAAGCAAGCAATGCCGGTACTTGCACCGATGTTGAGCGAATACGAAAAAGCCAGCAGCCCAGAAGAAAAGGCTTTCGCCGGCGCTTACATGCTTGTGCGCAATCCGGGCATGCGCCCCATCGTAACAGGTGGGCAGCAGCGCCAAACCGAATTCAATCATATAGATGACTATCAAGACAACTGGTGGCAAAAGGAAAATTTCGCAGTTAATAAGAGAGGCTCTGATTTTGATCCGGTAAAAGATCAAGTTGCTCAAAGCTACACAGCTTGCTTAAATAAGACCGACGCTGCAACCGGCGCTGCAGAAGTGAAGAAGCTCGTAGCAATGGGTCCAGCGCCAGCGGTGATCTGCGATGCGATGCTGGCGTATGCACGCAAAGCGCCGCAAGATCAACGCGTTCCACAAGCGCTTGCGCTGGCGGTAAAAGCGACTCACTTTGGCGAAAGCGGACCTGCTACGAAAAAGGGATCAAAGGATTGCTTTACACTTTTGCATAGCAAATATCCCAAAAATCCATGGACGGCTAAGACGCCTTACTACTATTAGTAGATCCGCTAAGCGGGCGACGCATGCGTCGCCCCTACCTCTGGCGTATCTACACTCCTCTACATTGCGATACAAAGCAATCTACTTAAATGAATCTTTATAGCCAAGCTTCTCAGCAATCTGCCTGTCTTTCGCTGATAGATCCCAGCGATTCATTTTCTCGTAGCACTTGCTGCGGCTGACATAAGCTGCGGCAAAGCGCGGATTGGCCTGAATGAACTTATCGAAATCCTTCACAGCAGGAGCGTACTGCGAAAGTTTCTCCTCGGCTTCAGCTCGGGTCGCATAGGCCGCGGAACAAGCTGGGTCGATCTTAAGCGCTTGATTGCAATCTGCCAGAGCCAGATCGGCTTTGCCCAAATTGTTGTATACATCGGCTCGATTGTTGTAAGCCATCGCATTGTTCGGCTCGGTTTTAATTACTTCTTCCATGTCGTCTAGAGCTTTGTCGTAGCGCTTCATCGAAATATAAGCTGCGGCGCGGTTCCACCGAGCAGCGTTTACGCTGGCTTTGAGCGATATAGCTTTGGTGCTGTCGTCTGCAGCTTCGGCATCTTGTCCGAGAGCAAGATAGGTGCAGCCACGCGCATGATACAGATCACCACGTTTGGCATCTAACTTAATCGCCACATCAAAATCAGCAAGCGCATTCTTATACTGCCCTTGCTCATAGAAAGCTTTGGCTCTGCTGGCAAACGGCTCACACTTATTTGCATCAAGGCTGATTGCA
>Ga0182030_10014136_pt1 | contig 15799 bp, 16 predicted proteins | sample 812S3MmetaG_FD_121299 | JGI IMG/M metagenome (GOLD analysis project Ga0182030, IMG submission 121299) | Permafrost microbial communities from Stordalen Mire, Sweden - 812S3M metaG (Illumina Assembly) | ecosystem: Environmental > Terrestrial > Soil > Wetlands > Permafrost | place: Sweden...
GCGAGTTCCGGCCAGCCGTGCAGCAGCAACAGCGGCGTCGGGTCGTCCTTCGGCCCCGCCTCGTAAAAGCCCATGCGCAGCCCCGGCAGCTCGGCGAATTGCAGCGGCGGCATGTCGAGCATGAGCGTCTCCTACAGCCACCGCCAAATCCCGGCGGGCCAGCCTGTGAGCGGAATATGCGCCCAGGTCGCCGCCAGCCAAACCACGAGGCCGCCCAAAATCGTGTGAAGCCCGAAGCCGCCGAGCCGCGCCCGGCCGGTAAGGACGGCGGCGAACGGCAGGTAGCTCGTCTTGGTCTCCCACGCGGGCCAGAAATCGGGCCGCGCGCGCGCCTTCTTAAAATCCTGAAGCGCCGAGCCGACGAGCGCCAGCACGATCATGGCGAGGCAGACGACGATGTTCTTGGCCACGGGAAACACGGCGATGTGACAGGCGCCCCACAGCGCAATCGACCACATCATCGGGTGGCGGGTGATCGCGAAGACGCCGCGCTCCGTTTCGACAGTCCCGCCGCCGGGAAACGCGGGATTACGCACCAGCGAACCCATGAGGAGAATGGCCGCGAGCAGCATGACCAGGGTCGCGAGCGCCCAAAGTCCGTCGCCGACCGGCCACAGCGGCAGCGTCAGCGGCGCGGAGCGGTAGGCGAGCGCCAGCCAGCCCAGGGTCGCGACCGCGACAACCGCATAGAGGATCGCAAACCCGGCCTCGCCGAGGGCGCGCACGATCGGCGCCCGCAGCGGATGCGAAAGCGCGAAATGACTGCCGACGAAGGCTATCGCCGCGGCCGTGACCGAGATCAGATCGTCCAACGCATGTTCCCCGCTCGTGAGCCGGCGCTCGCGCGACGACGCGGCGTGAGCCTTGTCTATAGCGCGGCAGTTCGGCTGGAGAGAAGCGCGGCGGCTATCGCGTTGATCTTGAACGCAGGCGCCGGGCCTCGCGATGGTGAAGGTCGGGATAAGAGGGAAAACGGGTCCGGCGGCCGTCGCGCCCGCGGGACGACGATTTATCTAGTGCCGGTATTGCTGGATGCGCGTCGTGCGCAGCCCGGCGAGGCCGTATTGGTCGATGGAGACCTGCCAGCTCAAGAATTCGTCGACGGTCAGCGTATAGCGGGCGCAGGCCTCTTCGAGCGACAGCAAACCTCCGCGCACCGCGGCGACGACCTCGGCCTTGCGCCGGATCACCCATCGTTTCGTCGAAGGCGGCGGAAGATCGGCGATCGTCAGCGGGCTCCCATCGGGACCGATGACGTACTTGACCCTCGGCCGCAGCGCATCACTCATCGAACACTTCCACGCGAACGCAACCCTACGATGCTCAAGTTACGGGCGTCGGCTTAAAATTTGGCTAAGCCCGGACGTCCATTTCTTAGCGTCCGCCACGATGACTGCCGTTGGCGCCGCCAAGCGAAACGCGCTAGGGATCTTGCGCGCCGCCTTTGTGCCTCCCAAATCGGCGCCAGCTCTTGACGGATCGCCCGATGTCCCTCGCCGCCGCATTCGCGACGCCTTCGCTCAACTCTCTGGGGCTGCCCAAGGCCCCGGAGCAGACGCGCGTCGTCGTCGCCATGTCCGGCGGCGTCGATTCCAGCGTCGTCGCCGCCATGCTCGCGCGCGAAGGCTACGACGTCGTCGGCCTGACGATGCAGCTATACGATCACGGCGCCGCTTCACATCGCAAGGGCGCCTGCTGCGCCGGCCAGGACATCCACGACGCTCGCGACGTCGCCGCGAGGCTCGGCGTGCCGCATTACGTGCTCGACTACGAAGCGCGCTTTCGCGAGAAAGTGATCGAGCCGTTCGCGCGCGCCTATGTCCAGGGCGAGACGCCGATCCCCTGCGTCGCCTGCAACCAGCACATGAAGTTCGTCGACCTGTTCGAGGCCGCCGACGATCTCGGCGCCGACCTGCTGGCGACCGGCCATTACGTCGCCTGTCGCGACGGCGGGCAGGGCGGCCAGGCGCTCTACCGCGCCGCCGATCCCGAGCGCGACCAGAGCTATTTCCTGTTCGCCACCACCCGCGACCAGCTCCAGAAGCTGCGCTTCCCGCTTGGGCCCCTGATGAAGCCGGAGGTGCGGGCGCTCGCGCGCGAGTTCGGCCTCAGCGTCGCCGACAAGGCCGACAGCCAGGACATCTGCTTCGTGCCGACCGGCCACTACAGCCAGATGATCGAGCGTCTGCTTCCCGGCGCCGCCGAGCCCGGCGACATCGTCCACGTCGACGGCCGCGTGCTCGGCAAGCACGACGGCATCCTGCATTACACCATCGGCCAGCGCCGCGGCCTCGGCGTCGCCGCCGGCGAACCGCTCTATGTCGTCGCCCTCGACGCGCCGCGCCGCCGCGTCGTCGTCGGCCCGCACGAGGCGCTCGCCACCCCCTTCGTCCAGTTGCGGGACTTCAACTGGATCGGACCGGGACGGCTACAGGACATTCCGCACAAAGGCCTCAAAGTCGGCGCGCGCGTGCGCTCGACCCGCCCGCCGTCGCCCGCTGTCCTGTTCGCCGACGGCCATGTCGCGTTTGCGGCGCCGGAATCCGGCGTCTCGCCGGGACAGGCCTGCGTGCTCTACGACACCACCGACCCGCGCGCACGCGTCCTCGGCGGCGGCTTCATCGCGCAAAAGTCTCCGATCTGAAAGGACAAGGGATGCCGGCCTTCGACGAGGAAGCCGCCTTCGGCAAGCCCCTGGCCAAGCCTGCGACCCATATCATCGGCGAGGCCATCGATACGCTCTCGGCGCCGGAGCTGGCCGAGCGGATCGAACTGTGCCGGCGCGAGATCGAACGCCTGGAGACCGCCAAAGCCGCGCGCGAGGCGACAAAGGCTGCTGCGGACGCGTTTTTCCGGCGCTGACCTGTCCCATTCTGGCGCAATCGTTCGCGCGTTAACCTTTCGTTAAGAGCTGTCGGTTAACCTGGAATTCGTAAATCGGGGTTCTCGGGGCGGTTCCCGAGCCGGTTTTCTCCTCCCTAGCTACCTTCGGCCGCCGCAAGGCGGCTTTTTTTACGGTTGTCGGCGGCAGCTATTCACGTTAACCTTAACACAAAGCAAACAAGGCATTGGCGGATAACGGCGTTATGCTTGCAACGTTCTCGCGCAACGACTGGGCGGCTCGGGGAGTTTTGCATGAGTGCTCGTAACAGCGTCTACAGCGGCGGCCTAAAAGGCGAATTGCACGAGATGGCGATTTCTTTCGCCCATCGCCACACAAATTCCGAAGCGTTCAAAGCCCTCTTCCGCGAGGGCATGAATCTCGTAGAGGAGGCCGCGAGCTACCTCGACGGCCCCGGCCGCGACGCCTCCAAGGCGCTGCGCCGCCCGGCTGCGCTCGCCTACGCCACCGAAAGCATGCGCCTGACGACGCGGCTGATGCAGGTCGCCTCGTGGCTTTTGTTGCGCCGCGCCGTCAACGAGGGCGAGATCACCCAGGCGCAGGCGCAGACCGAGCGCCATCGCGTGCGGCTGACCCGGCAGGAGCTGTCCTGCGACGCCACCATGCTCTCCGAGCTTCCCTACGAGTTCGGCGATCTCGCCGAGCGCTCGCTGCGGCTGCAATCGCGCATCATGCACCTCGACCGCTCGCTGGCCGAGCCGCAGCCGCTCGCCGCCGCGGCGGGAAATCCGCTGGCCGCCGATTTCGCGCGCGTCGAAGCCGCGTTCCGCAATCTCTGAGCGGCGCCGCGATTTGGCCGCAAGCGCCGGATACCGGCGGGCGCCATGTCCGACACCCGCCTCTATCTGATCACGCCCGCGCTGAGCGACGCAGATCTCGCCGCCTTTGCGCCGCGTTTCGAGGCGGCTCTGGCCGCTGGCGACATCGCCAGCGTCCTGTTGCGCTTGGAGACCGGCGCCGACGCCCGGCGCATCGTCACGACGCTTCTGGAAATCGCCGCCGCGCATGATTCCGCGCTGCTGCTCGAGGACGACGCGCGCCTCGCCGCGCGACTCGGCGCCGACGGCGTGCATCTCGCCGTCGCCGACGTCGCCGACGCCGTGGCGAGCTTCAAGGGCGAGCGCATCGTCGGGGCGGGGCGGCTGAGGCTGCGCGACGACGCTATGGCGGCCGGCGAGGCGGGCGCCGATTACGTGTTGTTCGGCGAGCCCATCCACGGCGTCGCGCCGCCGCTCGAAGCGACGCTGGAGCGCCTCGAATGGTGGGCTGAGATATTCCAGACGCCCTGCGTCGCCTACGCCGCGCAAGCGGCCGACGTCGCGCCGCTCGCCGCCGCCGGCGCCGACTTCGTCGCGCTCGGCGAATTCCTCTGGGACGCCGACGCGGCGGAGGCGGTGGGCGCCGCGATGCGGGCGCTCAAATGAGGCTCGGTCTCGCCCTGGCGCTCTGGCTCGCGGCGGCCGGCGCGGCGTCGGCGTTCGATCCCAATTCGCCGATTTTTCAGGCCCCGACGTCGCGCGAGCCCGGCCCCGACGCGCCGCTGAAGCCCAAGCCCGGCGATCCCCCGGGCGACCTCGCCTTCGGCGCCTATCAGCGCGGCTACTACATCGCCGCGCTGCGCGAGGCCGAGAAGCGCCTCGCCGCCAATCAACGCGACGGCGCGGCGATGACGCTGATCGGCGAGATCTACCACGACGGGCTCGCAGTGAAGCGCGACGACGAGGAGGCCGCGCGCTGGTGGCGGCTCGCGGCCCTGCACGGCGACGTCGCCGGCGCCTACGAATACGGCGTCGCGCTCCTGTCGGGCGCCGGCTCGCCCCAGGACAAGGCGGCCGCGCGCGAACAATTCGCCGCCGCCGCGGCCAAGGGGCATCTGGGCGCGCTCTACAATCTCGGCGTGCTGGCGCTGGAGGGCGCCGACGGCAAGCCCGACTATGCCTCTGCCGCCAGCTATTTCCGCCGCGCGGCCGAGGCGGGCGACGGCAATTCCGCCTATTCCTACGGCGTGCTCGTGCGCGAGGGCAAAGGCGTGCCGCTCGACACCGACGAGGCCGCGAAATGGTTGAAGCTCGCCAGCGACGACGGCATCGTCGCCGGTCAGGTCGAATACGCGATCATGCTGTTCAACGGGGTCGGCGTCGACAAGGACGAAGCGGGCGCCGCCAAGATTTTCCGCCTCGCCGCCGCGCGCCGCAACCCGATCGCGCAGAACCGGCTCGCCCATCTCTATCTGAGCGGGCGCGGCGTTCCGAGAGACGTCGTGCGCGCCGCGCTATGGGCGGGCCTGTCGCGGGCCGCGGGCCTGAAGGACGACAAGCTCGATTCCGCCATTGGCGCGCTGACGCAGGAGCAGATCCGCCAGGTCAACGATCTCGCCCGGCAGGAGGCGGAGTTCTGAGGCGGCGCCGCGCCGTCCCTGCGAGAAAGGGACCAGCGGATGTCAGCCACCGACAATATCCTTCACCGTCTGGTCCAGCGCGTCGCCGAGGTTGACCCTGTCGTCTACCAACAGATCGAACGACCCCGTCGCAAAGAACAGCGCGACCTTGTGCTCGCCGAGCCACGGAAGCTTGATGCGGTCGAACGCCGCGTGCGAATAGGTCTTGATGACGTAGTTGGGCGGCAGATTGTTGAGCCAGAGCACGCCGTTCCCCGACATGACCGACGCGCCGTGTTGGGCGCCGACGCTGGGGCCGCCGACGCTTATATTCATGGCGCCGGGCCCGAGGTTAAAGAACCCGAGGCGATCCACTTCGTATCCGAAATACAGGGCGGCCGATGCGGAGGTATAGTTGAGCCCAGCGCCGTCGAACGCGTCGAAGGTCACTGGGTCCGTCGTCGTGAACGCCGCCTCGTCGCCGAACGAAGCGCCCGCCTTGGCGCCCTTGTCGAATCCCGGAATGACCGTAGCGCCGAAGCCTACGCCGCCGACGATGGCCTGTCCGCTCGCCGTCTGGCCGTACTCGTTGCGCAACTGCACAAACAGAAGCGACCCGGCGGCGACGTCGGCGACGGTCACGCCGGCGGCGACCGAAATGAACCAGTTCCTTGTCTTGGCCGAGTGCTGCATAGTGCTCTCCACCCGGCGCGGCACGTTCTGCTGCAACTCCTGCGCGATACGGATCGTCACGTCGACGCGCCGGTATTTCTGATCGTTGTTGCGTTTGTCGCCTCGCGCCGCGACAATCGAGTCTGACTGACCGCGGCCGGACGATCCGATGACGACGGTATGGTCCGGAATGTGCGTATCGTCGGGATAGCTGACATCATATTGAAACGTCAGGTCACGCCCGACGAGCGCCTTTCGCAACGTCTTTTCGACCACGTTCTTGACGGCGTCCGCCCGCGCTTCCGACAGGCGCCGATTGTTCTCGACGCGGTTGGCTTCGGAGTTGGCGCCCTGCCATCGCGGGCTGGATTGACCGACGATCTCGACGTTGACGACGAGACGAGGCTGGATGTTCGGCATGATGCTGGTCCTTCCCATTGTGAAGTTGCCTTATGGGAAGGAAGGCTAGGCGCAGCTGGCCGCGCGCGCTGTTCCCGAGGGAACAGGCTTGACTTACCGACGCGGACTATCACGTCGTTGTGCCGACACGGAGGGTTCATCCGCCGCCGCCTTCGGGCTAAAGCCTCTATCGTGTCGTCAGGAGCCCCCGCATGTCCGAGGAATACACGCCGCCGAAGGTCTGGACCTGGAACAAGGAGAGCGGCGGCCGTTTCGCCAGCATCAACCGCCCCATCGCCGGCGCCACGCACGAGAAGGAGCTGCCCGTCGGCCGCCATCCGCTGCAACTGCATTCGCTCGGCACGCCGAACGGCGTCAAAGTGACGATCATGCTGGAGGAGTTGCTGGCGGCGGGCAATTCCGGCGCCGAATACGACGCCTGGCTGATCGACATCGGCAAGGGCGACCAGTTCGGCTCCGGCTTCGTCGCGATCAACCCGAATTCCAAGATCCCGGCGCTGCTCGACCGCAGCGAGAACCCGCCCGTGCGCGTGTTCGAATCCGGCGCGATCCTGGTCTATCTCGCGGAAAAATTCGGCGCGTTCCTGCCGACCGAGCGGGGCAAGCGCGCGGAGACGCTGTCCTGGCTGTTCTGGCAGATGGGCTCGGCGCCGTTCCTCGGCGGCGGCTTCGGCCATTTCTACGCCTATGCGCCGGTGAAGATCGAATACGCCATCGACCGCTACGCGATGGAGACCAAGCGCCAACTCGACGTGCTCAACCGCCGCCTCGCGGAGACCCGCTTCATCGCCGGCGACGACTACACCATCGCCGACATGGCGATCTTCCCCTGGTACGGCGGGACCGTAAAGGGCTGGAGCTACGGCGCCGGCGAGTTCCTCAATGTGCAGGAATACGGCCACGTCATCCGCTGGGCCGACGAGCTTTTGCAGCGCAAGCCGGTGCAGCGCGGCCGCATGGTCAACCGCACGCAGGGCGACCCTTCGACGCAGCTTCGCGAGCGCCACGAGGCGAGCGACTTCGAGACCAGGACCGCCGACAAGCTGCCGCCGCCGGTCTAGACTTGCCGCGTTCGCTCGCTCATCTCGCTTCGATTTCGGCTAGATGCGGCCGGCGGCGTACAGCCGGCCACGCGACGACCTCTAAGGCGGCGTAGTCGCGCGCGAGCCACGCGAGCGGCCCCGGCGCCGGTTTGGGGCGCCGGCGGCGGCTTGGGTTCGCCGGGGCGAACTCACGAAGGAACTTCCACATGTGACGCTCCCGTGTTGGGATCGATACATGGTTCGTTAACCTCGCGCGCCATGTGGCGCAGCCCACACACGGGAACGTCACAGACCTGCCGCGCCTGCGGCTCGCGCAAAAAAGGCATCCCGGCGCGGCATTATCGCGCTTGCCGAAGCCCGCCCGCGCGCCCCAGATCGCGACGCGCGAAGGGGGCGGGATGAGAACTTTCGACTACGTCATCGTCGGCGCCGGCTCGGCGGGCTCGGCGCTGGCGAGCCGCCTGACCGAGGACGGCAAGCATACGGTTCTGGTGCTGGAGTTCGGCGGCTCCGACCGCTCGATCTACATCCAGATGCCGGCGGCCCTTTCGATCCCGCTCAACATGAAAGCCTACAACTGGGGTTATGCGAGCGAGCCGGAGCCGCAGCTCAACAACCGCCGCATCTCCTGTCCGCGCGGCAAGGCGCTCGGCGGCTCGTCCTCGATCAACGGCCTCGTCTATGTGCGCGGCCACGCGCTCGACTTCGACCGCTGGGAGGCCGAGGGCGCGCGCGGCTGGTCCTTCGCCAACGTGCTGCCGTATTTCCGTCGCGCCGAGACGTTTCGCGGGGCGACCAGCGAATACCGCGGCGGCGACGGCCCGTTGGTGGTGACGCCGGGCGCGCGCTGGAATCCTCTGTTCGACGCCTTCATCGAGGCCGGGCGGCAGGCGGGCTACGGCGTCAGCGCCGACCTCAACGGCGCCGAGGGCGAAGGTTTCGGCGGCTTCGACATGACGGTGAAGGACGGCGTGCGCTGGTCGGCGGCCGACGCCTATCTGCGCCCGGCGATGAAGCGCAAGACTCTCGCCGTCGAGACCTACGCCCGCGCCACAAAGATCCTGTTCGAGGGCCGCCGCGCCGTCGGCGTGGCCTACGAGCGCAAGGGGCAGGCGCAGACCGTGCGCGCCGCGCGCGAGGTCATCCTGTGCGGCGGCGCGATCAACTCGCCGCAGTTGCTGAAGCTGTCGGGCGTCGGCCCCGCGGCGGAGTTGCAGGCGCTCGGCGTCCCTGTCGTCCACGACCTGCCCGGCGTCGGCGAGAACCTGCAGGACCACCTCGAATATTATTTCCAGGTCGCGTCGAAGAAGCCGATCACGCTCTACCGCCACACCGGCATTTTCGGCCGCGGGCTCGTCGGTGTGCAATGGCTGTTGCGCGGCACGGGGCTGGGCGCGAGCAACCATTTCGAGGCGGGCGCCTTCATCCGCTCGGCGGCCGGAATCGAACATCCGGACATCCAGTACCATTTCCTGCCGCTCGCCGTGACCTACGACGGCGCCAAGCTCGCGACCGAGCACGGCTTTCAGGCGCATGTCGGTACGTTGCGCTCGAAGAGCCGCGGCCATGTCCGACTGGCCTCGCCCGATCCGCGCGAGGCGCCGCGCATCGTGTTCAACTACATGAGCCATCCCGACGACTGGACGGAGATGCGCGCCTCAGTGCGCCTCACGCGCGAGATCTTCGGGCAGGACGCTTTCGCGCCCTATGCCGGGCGCGAGATCCAGCCGGGCGCGGCGCGGCAAAGCGACGCCGAGATCGACGAGTTCCTGCGCCAGCATCTCGAAAGCGCCTACCATCCCTGCGGGGCCTGCAAGATGGGCTCAGCCAGCGACCCGCTCGCCGTGGTCGATCCGCAGACGCGGGTGATCGGCCTGGAAGGCCTGCGCGTCGCCGATTCCTCGATCATGCCGTCGATCACGTCCGGCAACCTCAACGCGCCGACGATCATGATCGGCGAGAAGGCCGCCGACCTGATCCTCGGCCGCGATCCGCTCCCCGCGTCGAACGCCGAGGTCGTGGTCGCTAAGGGGTGGCGGGAGCGGCAGCGGTAAAGCCGCGCGTCTTGTCGAGGTTCGTCGTCGGTGTTGTCAGGAATCCGACAAGTCTGGCGGGCCTCGGCTGGCCTCTCAAGCTAAAAGCTTGCAAACATTACAAATTAAACTTGGCCTAGGGCTTGCGAAAGCGGCGGTGGAGAGCGTCCGCGAGGGCGCTTCGCAGATCCAAACTCGCGCGCCCGCATGCCCCCGGCGCGCCCTCACAGGAGCGTCTCGTGGCCAACGTAACCTTCTCGTCGCCGGTAATGGCGAAAGACGTGACCGTCTATGCGGTCGCCGGCGACCGGGGAACCGTCCTCGCCGTCGCCAAGTCGCACAAGATCCCGATCCCGTTCGATTGCCAGGACGGCGAATGCGGCTCGTGCCTCGTCGAGGTCAAGCACCTCAACGAAGACCATCGCCCCTACGCCATCGCCCTGACCGAGAAGGAAAAGGAACTGCTGCGCCAACTCGGCAAGATCACGAAAAAGGAGATCGAGAACGCCGAGGTCAACGACATGCCGCCGCGTCACCGGCTAGCCTGCCAGTGTTTCGTGCGCAACGAAGACATTCTCGTCGCGTTCGAGGGCGACAAGACGCTGCCGGCGAAGACCGTGTCTCTGACGCGCGCCGCCAAGGTCTACAAGGGCGGCCTGCAGATCAAGTCGGTCGAGGAATTCCACAATTTCGCGGTCAAGGTCGAGCAGGACGCCGCGCTGCACTACGACAAGCTGGCCGCGGAGATGGCGAAGGTCGGCAATGCAGAGGTGGCGAAGCTGTTCGAGCAACTCGCGAAATTCTCGCGTCTGCATCTCGCCGAGGCGGAGTCGCGCGCGGCGAAATATCATGTCGACGCCGAGATCCCTGCCGACTACGCGTGGCCCGATTACGAGACGCCGGAGCATACGGACCTGTGGGCCGGCGACCCCGCGCTATCGCGTCTCGACGCGCTGCGCGCGGCGCTGGTCGGCGAGAAGCGCGGACACGATTTCTACTTCGCCATCGCCGGCTCGACCCAGGACGAAGAGATCGAGGCGGCGGCCAAGGAATTTTATCACGAGGAGGCCGAGCACGTGCGCGTGCTCGAGGCCTGGATCACGCGCGAGGATTGGTTGCAGCGCCACCCGCTGGGGTAGGGGAGCGGCGGCGCCAGCCTAAGCCACGAAGCCTTTCAGCTTGGCGGCGACCGCGCGCTCGTCGCGGGCGGCGAGCGCGCGGTGCATGTCTTCGCCGTAAGGGCAGGGATGCGCGCGCCACGCCGGCGCCATGACGAGGCCGCCCCGTTCGAGCAGGCACTGTGCGGTGAGACGCTGCACAAGCCCGTTGCCGTCGACGAACGGATGGATGACGCCAAAGAACGCCATGATCGCCGCGACCGTCAAAAGCTTGTCGTCCACGCTCGCGAAGCGCCGCAGGCCGTGCTCCTGGACGAGGCCGGCGTACTGGACCATCAGCTCCGGCACCCGATGCGGCCCGGCGATGGCGGTCGTGCCTTGCGCGTCGTTGAAGGAATAGAACACGATCGCGTCCCGCAGGGTTGCGAAGTCGCTGCCGCGGAAATTGCCGGCCAACTCCGGCGAGCCCGGCGGCGCCAGATCGCGATAGAGGGTCTTGTGGAGTTCCCTGGGATCGGCGAGCGCGGCCAAAAGGTCGGCGTCGCTCCTTGCGCGCAGGTCTTCGAGAACGCGCCCGCACCGCTCCTCGAAACCGCGGTTGGCGGCGTCATCCCGAGATAATAGCCCGAGGTACGAAATCGCCATTTCAGTCAGAAACTCTTGCCGGCGCCCGGAACGGAACAGGCGCCGTCATGCCTACCACGTTGCGGCTCCCGGATAAACTCGCCAAGTCGGCCCCGCCCCGACGAACCGTCAGATCGCGCGCCGTCTCGCCGCCAGCCGCACCACCGCGCTCGGCCCGACATGCAGCGCGCCTTCGTGCAGATCGACCTCCGTCTCCTGCAAAAGTTCGATCTCGGCCTCAGCGAAATCCGCGCGCAGTTCGTCCGCCCGATAGAGCAGCGCCGCGTCGCGCGGGCCGCCTCGCGCGCCCGCGTTCTGCTTCTCCAACTGCGCCGGCGTGAACGCCTCCAGCACCACCCGGCCGCCCGGCCTCAGCGCGGCCAGCGCGCGCCGGTGCAATATCAGCCGCTGCGGCGCGGGCAGATGCAGATAGAGCAGTGCGACGACGTCGTAAGATCCCTCGCGCCACTCCCAAGCCAGCACGTCCGCCTGCTTCGCGTCGAGCTTGACGCCGCGCGAGAGCGCGAGCCGACGCGCCTTCATCACCCCTTCGGCCGAAAGGTCCAGCGTCTCGACCTCAAGGCCGAGCTTGGCGAGATAGACCCCGTTGCGCCCCTCGCCGTCGCCGGGGACCAGCGCCCGTTCGCCCGGCCGAAACGAAAACGAGGCGAGAAACGCGTTCGGCGCCTCGCCATAGGCATATTCGGCGCCCCGGTATCGCTCGTCCCAGAAGGCGCCGTCCGCCATCACCGATAGGCGGCGGCGATGGCCAGGAAGTCCGTGGCCTTCAGGCTCGCGCCGCCGACCAGCGCGCCGTCGACGTTCAACAGGCCCAACAGCTCCTTGGCGTTGGAGGGCTTCACCGAGCCGCCGTAGAGAATGCGCACCTTGGCCCCGGCCGCGCCGAGCAACTCGCCGAGCAGCAGCCGGATCGTCTTGTGCATCTCGGCGACGTCGTCGGCGGTCGGCGTCAAGCCGGTGCCGATGGCCCAGACCGGCTCATAGGCGACGACGAGATTTTCCGGCGTCGCCCCCTGCGGCAATGAGCCGCGCACCTGTCCGCTGACCACAGCCAGCGCCTCGCCCGCGTCGCGCTCGGCGCGAGTCTCGCCGACGCAGACTATGGCGGTAAGGCCCGCCCGCAGCGCCGCCGCGGCCTTGGCCTTCACTTCCGCGTCGCTCTCGCGATGCATCGCGCGGCGCTCGGAATGGCCGACGATGACGTAGGCGCAGCCCGCGTCTTTCAGCATTTCCGACGAGACGTCGCCGGTAAAGGCGCCGCTGACCTGATGATGGCAGTCCTGCGCGCCGAGCGCCACCGGGCCGCCCGCGAGCGCGGTTCCGGCATGAGCGATCAGTGTCGCGGGCGGGCAGACCGCGAGTTCGGCGACCCCGGCCTCGCCGCGCTCGACTCCGGCGCGGATCGCGGCGATCTCGCCGAGAGCCGCCTTCACCCCGTTCATCTTCCAGTTGCCGGCCACCAGCGGGCGCACGTCAGGCGTCATATTCCATCTCCCCTTTTATACGCGGGGTTACACGGGATTGCCGCCTATGCAAAGCCCGTCAGGGGTATTAGAGAGGCCCGCGACGCTAGGACTTAAGTTGATGCTGGACGGAATGCGCAAAGCCTCGCAAGGGGCGATAGGCAAGCTGGTGATGACCGTCGTCATGGGGCTCATCATCGTGAGCTTCGTGATCTGGGGCGTCGGCGACATGCTGCGCGGCTTTACCTCCAACACGGTCGCCAAGGTCGGCTCGATCACGATCACCTCGCAGCAGTACCAGAACGAGCTGCAGAGCGAGCTTTACCGGCTGCAGCGCCAGATCCGCCAGCCGCTGACGCCCGCGCAGGCGCGCGCCTTCGGCCTCGATGCGCAGGTGCTCGACCGCCTGATCGATCAGGCGGCGGTGGACGAACGCGCCCGCGCTCTCGGGCTCGCCATTTCCGACGACACCATCGCCGAGATCGCCCGCGCCGATCCGCGCCTGAAAGGGCTGGACGGCCGCTTCGACCGCGCCCGCTTCGACGCCTATCTGCGCGACTCCGGCCTGAGCGAGCGCGGTTTCTTCAACGAGCAGCACGACGTCTATCTGCGCCAGCAGCTCCAGTATTCGCTGGTCGACGGTCTCGCCGCGCCCAAGCCGCTCGTCGACGCGCTGCAGGCGACGCGCAACGAGACGCGCGAGATCGCCTACTTCCTGCTCGGCCCCGCCGCCGCCGGCGATATCCCGCCGCCCGCCGACGACACGCTGAAAGCCTATTTCGACGACCATAAGGCCGTCTGGCGCGCGCCGGAGCTGCGCAGCTTCGACGCCCTCGTCGTGACCCCCGCCACGCTCGCCAAGCCGCAGGACGTCAGCGACGCCGACGCACAAGCGCAATACGACAAGGACAGGCAAGCCAAATACACGACGCCGGAAAAGCGCAAACTGCAGCAGATCGTGTTCCCGACCGAGGCCGAGGCCGGCGAGGCCGCCGCCAAGATCAAGGCGGGCGCGACGTTCGAGGACATCGCCAAGGCGCGCGGCCTCAACGACGCCGATCTCGACCTCGGCGAGGTCACCAAGACCGGCGCTTTCGATCCCGCCATCGCCGAGGCCGCTTTCGCGCTGCCGCAGGGCGGCGTATCGGGGCCGATCAAGGGCCAGTTCGGCTATGTGCTTGCGCGCGTCGTTTCGATTACGCCGGGCGGGGTCAAGCCGTTCGACGCGGTCAAGGACGCCGTCAAGCAGGAGATCGCCGCCGGCCGCGCCTCCGATTCCGTGCAGGCGCTGCACGACAAGATCGAAGACGCCAAGGCCAGCGGCAAGACGGTCGCGGAGGTCGCGCGCAGCGTCGGGCTTGAGGCAAAGTCCTATTCGGGCGTCGACCGCCAGGGCCGCAACGCCGAGGGCGGCGACGCCGGAGTCGTCGACAAGGACGTGCTGTCGCCGGCCGTGTTCGCCTCCGACATCGGCGTCGACGACGAGGCGGTCCCGACCAAGGACCGCGGCTATATCTGGTTCGCCGTGACCAAGATCGACCCCGCCCACGACCGCGGCTTCGACGAGGTCAAGGACAAGGTCGCCGCCGCGTGGCGGGCCGAGGAGACGGCCAAGCGCCTCGCCGACGCTGCGGCCGAGGCCATCAAGAAGCTCAACGCCGGCGGCGAAATCGCCGAACTCGCCAAAGCCGCAGGCGCCGAGCTGAAGACCGCCAAGGACATCAAGCGCGCCGGCGGCGGCGGCCTCGCGCCGGACGTCGTCGGCGCCGTATTCGCCGTCGCTCCCGACCGCGCCGGCTCGGCGACGACGGCGGACGGGCGGCTCGTGTTCAAGGTGACCGCCGACGCATTCCCCGAGACCGTGTCCGGCGACCCCGAGGCGGCAGGCGTGGCGGATCAGCTCAAGGCGCAGACCTCAAACTCGCTCGTCGAGCAATATGTCAACGCGCTGAAGCGCGAGATCGGCGTCAGCATCGACCGCCGCGTGCTGCAATCCTCGGCCGCGGGCGGCTAGTGCGATGAGCTTAGGCCCATGTAGTCGTCCGCCCCCGTCATGCCCGGGCTTGTCCCGGGCATCCACGTCGTCGAGCCGGGGCGCCGGTCAATCATTGGAAACAGCGGAAGCCGCAACGGCTCTGCTATCTATTCGAGCGTCGCGTCGCGGCCCGACGTGGATGGCCGGGATAAGCCCGGCCATGACGGCGAGGGAACCTGACCGGGACGCGATCTGATGGACATCGAGACACTCTACGGCGAGGGCAACGCCTCGGTGCTGACGGCGACCCTGGTCGCCGATCTCGAGACGCCGGTCTCGGCCTATCTCAAGCTCGCGGCGACTAGGGCCGGCGACATGTTCCTACTCGAATCCGTCGAGGGCGGCGCCGCCCGCGGCCGCTATTCGATGATCGGCCTCGACCCCGACGTCGTGTTCCGCTGCAATGGCGCTGAGGCCGAGATCAACCGCCGCCCGGCGCAGGACCGCGACGCGTTCACGGCGCTGGACAAGCCGCCGCTCGACGCCCTGCGCGATCTCATCGCGGAATCGCGCATCGACCTTCCCGAGGGCCTGCCGCCGATGTCGGCGGGCGTGTTCGGCTATCTCGGCTACGACATGGTGCGGCAGATGGAGCGGCTGCCGCCCGCCAAGCCCGACCCCATCGGCGTCCCCGAGGCGCTGCTGATCCGTCCGACCGTCATGGTCGTGTTCGACAGCGTGCGCGACGAGATGGTCATCGTCGCGCCGATCCGCCCGGCCCGCGGCGTCTCGGCGAAGGCCGCGCGGGAAGCCGCGGAAGGCCGCATCGAGGCGGTCGTCGCCGCGCTCGAAGGCCCGCTCGACCATGCCGCGCCCGCCGCCGATCCCGCGCTCACGGCGCAAGAGGCCGTCTCCAACACGACCGAGCCCGAGTTCTTGGGCATGGTCGAGCGGGCGAAGGAGTACATCCGCGCCGGCGACGCGTTCCAGATCGTGCTGTCGCAGCGCTTCACCAGCCGCTTCGAGCTGCCGGCGTTCTCGCTCTATCGGGCGCTCAGACGGGTGAACCCGTCGCCCTATCTCTGCTTCCTCGATTTCGGCGGCTTCCAGATCGTCGTCTCCAGCCCGGAAATCCTGGTGCGCGTGCGCGA
>Ga0182030_10014137_pt1 | contig 15799 bp, 16 predicted proteins | sample 812S3MmetaG_FD_121299 | JGI IMG/M metagenome (GOLD analysis project Ga0182030, IMG submission 121299) | Permafrost microbial communities from Stordalen Mire, Sweden - 812S3M metaG (Illumina Assembly) | ecosystem: Environmental > Terrestrial > Soil > Wetlands > Permafrost | place: Sweden...
CCTCTTCAATCTCTGCCAAACGAAGTTGGATTTGTGCAGCTCGTAATTCGGAATCAACGCCGCATTCATTTCCAGGCATCGTATCTCTAGCGTTGTGTTTGGGGAACACATAGTCCATCCTAGCATAGCCTCTTTCTCGAGCTTTGTCCGTATTGTCGACCTTTCTTTCCTCAAATCTTTCATCGTCTTTCGGAAGATTAATGAACGTCCTTGGTCCAGAACCGTCACGATGCTCTATAGCAATAACCACAAACCCGTAACTTGCAAACTCTCCACAAACAGAACTGTATGTCGTTCTCGTCCCTCCAAGCCCGTGGCTGAATATCAATAGTGGAAAACAAGGGACCTCGGGCTCTCCTGGCGGAGGCGAGCCCCTTGAATTTTTGATATTATATCCTGCTTCCCTCGCATTCTTGTTCGGCGGCCAATGCTCTGCAATGTGGGCATTTCTCCAAGCAGGGAGCTTGGTAAAAGCTGTAGTGATACCTAGACAAGATCAGCAAAATTTCGATAATAATACAGCGGCCTCACCGAACCAGCCCACAGTAGGCCAACTTGGGATTCCGGCAAACTTTCCATAGCCTTTCGCAACTTCAACCCGGGGTCTAGGTAGCCAAGTGGCTCGGCTCCATTTCTTCTCCCCTTCCGGACTCTTGCCTTCTCCTGACCCAAATCCTGAAGGATAATACACGGAAAACAGAACAGTCTCCAGCTCTAAAAGATGGCGATGATCTCTTTTTATATTTGAAAAACTCCTGGGTTCTCTCGCCGGATATTCTATATCCATAATGCCAACACTGTAAGGGCCTGAATAGTACGGAAGAGGTGTTCGCAGTAATTTCTCTCTTATCCCAGCTGGAGGCCGGGATTTAGGTTGTTTGGAATTCTTGGGAACATCGTTAGGTTTGTTGGCTGATTGCATTGCCGTTGAGGTTGCACGGTTCATTCTCTCCCCCATATTCTGGGGATCCCCTGGATCCCTTTCATTCCTGGTCCTTGGGTTCATGTTGGCGTATTGGATGTTGCAACGCAACGCATTGATAGCTATTATTGTTCAAGAGCCGCCATGATGAACGTTCGGCTTGCCCTCCCAAAGACTCAATAGATACTGATAAAAATATACAAAGGTACAAAAGGAGCCTGCAAAATAAATGCCAGAAATCGAGCACGTGTGCTCCATGACGCCGGAACTAACGGGCTCTAACTGACGTCAATAAAGCGCTATAGGCTTGAAATTGAGGTTCTAGAGGATCTGTAACAGTCGACGGGTCGCTTTATTAGACCTCACGTGCGATAGTGAGTTCCTACCTTAGGTAGGTAGAGACGACACTCGGCTCCTTTTCCGAGATCCGCGTGTGTTTGGAGAGTAACAGTGCAGCTCCTACATGTGGCGCTTTATGGGAAACCTTAAACAGAACCATGATCTTTTCTAATCGAGTTCCTGGGTTATATTGAAGAAAAATTAGATTTATTTGGATAGGAGGTAAGTTTGGTTGAGTTTGTTTGAGTGGGAAAGTACTTGAAGGAAACAAGCTTGGATGATGATTGCCACAACATCACGTGATTCTATCTTTGGGAAAATTTTTGTTGCACGTCGCAAATTCACTTCACCCGGTGAATGTTCCTCCTCGACTAAGTTACGCTAAGGTAGGACTTTAATGAAAATGCCTGATATGGGTATGCTTCGTCGAAGCATTTAATTGAAGAATGTAGCATCACGTGGGAGCAGTTGCAGCCATCCTACAAATTCATTCGAGCAGTCAATAATATTGCAATACTTCTTGTACACTTTGTTGAACCCAAATAAGTACATTCTTAAACGCCGATAGCCTTTACAGAGCGACAGCCCCGGAATCAATTCCTTCCATGCCAAATAATACATCCTATCTAGCTTTGCTTGAAACACCAGCACCGATCACACCAGGTAGCTTCTCTTCTCCGATACTGAAGAGCATCCCAATTGCCCAACTAACAAGCCCGACCATGACCACAGTGAAGATTGCGAAAAGCCAGAAAGGTCCACTAACATCCTTTTTCTGACAAGCTGCACCACCCCAATATGTAGTCCTAATGGCTGGAGTCTTTGCTTCGCCCTCCAAAAATTCCTCGGTGGTAGATTCGCACTTGCAAGCAAAACAAGATGGGGATACATCATCATCCTCCCTAGGACCCGATCTCCTGTAACATTTCCCATGGCCTGAGCAGCTGCGTGTCTCCTTAGTGCAGGCATCTAGCGAGGTATAGCAGCGTGGAGGAACACCAGTGAGTGGCTCGGGGTCTGAGGAGTTGGATGCTTTCACTTGTTTCCATTGTGATATTGGTGAAGCTGACGCTGCTTGTTCCGTCATTGGTTCCTCTACTTGTCTTCGACCAAGAGGTGCTTGAGAAGGCGAATCGTAGGTTCCATATGGTTTGTAGGTGTTCTTTGCGTGTCGTGATGATTCGGGCATTAAGATAACGACGACATTCATCTCCTCGTTCTTCGCAAATGTGGTTAACCGTTCTTGAGCGAGCATCAAGTCTTCTATTTTAGGTGACTGCAATCGAAATTAGCCCAGGCACATATTCCCGCGAGCACATTACTTACGCTCTTATCCTGCAGGTCAATCTGCATAATCTTTTCCCTTCCATTCCAGCACTTGATGTCGAAAGGATTAATCGTATCCTCGAATGCACATTTTGGGACGCTCGTTCCAGTCTGCTTTTGCAAATCGCGAGCCAGTTCAAGGTTTGAAGATGCAGACGGTGGATTCGAGATTGAAAAAGCTGGTTTCATTGACGACCATGCATCCAAAAGAGCAAAAAGAGGTTGTCCCGACTTGTAGGATACTCCCTCCACTATCAGCACCAGTTCTGCTGCTTTATCTTTTGCCGCATCCTGGAATAACGATTCCCGCGATCCCCCAAATGTATTTATATACGACAAAGTACTCTCGCTGGAATCCCCTAGGTTATGGTATTGTGATACGCCCAGTCGTTGTGCAAGGACGAGTCGTGCTTGTTCTGGAGAGAGTGTAGGAGGATTCGAGGTATTTGGCCATTCCTTTCCTTGGAGTATGTAGACCTTCGCTTCGGATGTGGCAGAAGCTGCGCCAATCAAGGCTGGTAGGAGAAGACCTTTTAACAGCTTCATGATTGACGTTGGAAGTGATGATTGTGCGCTTGAAGCTGAAGCTTGAGGTGACGAATGTTCTGAAGCTCGTCGCTGATAACACGCTGACTTAGCCTAGTGCAGTGCTGATTTAGAGTGGTACTCGCCGCTTTTGAGCCCCTTCAACTTACCAAATCACACCTGAACACCAAATGCACAGAGATGAGACTCGAAATACTCTTTTTATTGTAACAAAAAGTTTCTATATAATGCAAATCATGGTTTTAAATTCTTGGAAGGGGAAAATTAATGAGGCAGCGCTCTGCATTATCTCCCTTCCATTTGCATTTTCTCAAGATGTCGGGTCCTTTCTCTTCCTTCCCTCCAATGTTTGAGTGCATCCCACAACTCCTTTGACGACTGTTGAGTAATTTCATTACCCCCCAAGAAATTTTGTTCCTAAAGTTCAGCTCTTCAAGTCTCCCTCAAGAATACATGGACCTCAAGTTGAGCCCAGCCCCAAGTTCCCTACCTCAAGATTATGCCGTGGGCCCCCACCTATGCTCGGGCATAAAAGGACATCTTCGTTGCACTTCTGAGTAGGAAGAATCTTCTTCCGAAGCCCAACCACTCTGTCCCAACTTTTCGTTGCACATCTGAACCTACCCACCGCCCTCTGAATACTGCCTCTTTTTCTGCAAGTCACCGCCTTCTTTCTTCGACTCCTTTCAACTAGACACTTTCGTTGCACATCTGAAAAGACTAACCTTCTTCGGAAGCTTAAACAAAGCTGTCATGAGTTTCGTTGCACATCTGAGTTTAGCCACCGCCTTTACTTGATTACTGCCGTATTCGAAGATTGCTACACATCTACAAGGCCTTTTCTCCTTGAGTCCTCCCCAAGCAGACAATTTCGTTGCAAATCTGCAATGGAAGATCCTTTCTCCGAAGCCCTACTATGCTGTCCTAGCTTTCGTTGCACATCTGTCCCAAGTCACCGCCTTGGCTCTCGAATTACTGCCCTCTTTGACTAGTAGAAGACATTTTCGTTGCTCATCTGCTGGAAGAACTCTTTTCCGAGGCTCAACTATATTGTCTCGCTCAACTTTCGTTGCACATCTGAAAGAAGGCGGTAGGGATACTGCCCCACTTCCTTCCTGGGTACCAAAAAAAACATGTCTCCCTCGAACTCCTTCATAGAGACAATTTCGTTGCATGTCTGCTGGACGAACCTTTCTCCGAAGCATGAAGCTGTCCTTGAAAGAAGTGAGCGGGTAGGTTTGCCGGTATGAAAGGATGTTTGCTCCTAAGCAGCTTAAGACTTCAACCATAGACAGTTTCGTTGCACATCTGCTGGAATAACATTTTCCCGAAACACGAACCTGTCTGAAGTTTCGTTGCATATCTGCACGAGGCGGTGGGTTCTCAGCTTTTCTGCCATCGAGGATTCCCTCGAAGTCCTTCCTATTTACTCCACCTTGAGGTATGAACAACTTTGCTGCATATCTGCATGAAGAACTTTCTTCCAAAGTTTCAAACAGAGGCGTCTTCTTTTTTTCCCCCTTACGTATCTGACGGAGGGCCTTGTATCCTGCCTTCGTACGGTTCACCCCCCATAAATCAGCTAGCACAGCGAAGTACCTTAACTTGGTCAAAATGAAATCCAATGGTCTTGATTCCTATCGTACTTTTCCTGAAGACTGATGACAATGCCCACCCTCGAAAACAGATCCAGCGCCTCTATATATCCCTAAACTTACAAACCCCCTTCCCAAAAACACCGCTTTTATTCCCATCCCCAACCCCAGCCCCCCAAACGCCTCACACTCCCAAACCTCAATGCAGCCTCTCAACCAACCTCACAACCCCCATCCACCCCTCACAACATTCTCTCGTCATCCCATGCCCACACCACGGACACTTGACCCCCATACTAACCACGCCCTTTACCCCGAGATCTTTATCCTCAATCGTCTCATCCGGCTTCGTCATGCATTCGTAAATCTTGGAAGGGAGGTCGTGGAAATAGTGGCAGGTGCAGCAAATCACGAAGATTTTGGCTAGTTGGGTGGGGTTGTTGGTGGACATGGCGGTGGTAGGGGGTGGAAAGGGTTGATTGGTGAGTTTTGGGGAGGGGGAGAGGGGTGCGGAGAGCCGGGCAGTGCGGAGGTGTTGGGATGGGGATGATGAGGAGAGGAGGGCGTGGGTTGACGGTCCTGAAGCAAGGTTGCTCTTTGCGTCTCGATCATCTTTAGATGACATTCTCTTCACTTTTCGCGTCACTGGTTCGTTCGGAGATTCGTGTTTCGGATTTGGAAGATAGCGGAAATCTTGCAGATCTGGGTTTGATATGGACCGGGCCAGGCTTGGATGTCGTTGGATATCAGTGTTACTGACCTTCTCCATCCGTCCATTTGGTGGAATGGTAAGAATGTCTGATTGGGAATCCAAAAGATCTGGACTTGACTTAACTATCGATCTCGTATTCAGACGGTCTGGATAATCATTTAGCTTGGACGTGACGGTAGTTCCGCTCTTCCTTTCGTAGTGGCTATTTACTTCATCGTTATTTGAAAGAACTCCGCTCGTCACGGCGCCAGCGTCTTTTGTTACAGGATGAGAATTCAAGCCCGCGAAGTCTCGTCTTCTCTGTTCTCCTCGAACCGGAGACCTTCCCTGCTGAGAGTTCGGCGTCGACAGTGTGGGCGTGGTAGCATTTGTGGAGTAATCAAAGGTAGAATCTTCACTAGAGCCAGTTGCCGACCTTGATTGAGGGGGCAATCCATTTCTAGACCCACTATGGGCCGATGAAGATGATTCGTTTTCGGCGAGGAGGGTAGATTCGGCCTGAAAACGACCAGACCTTGGAACACCCGAAGAGAGTGGCCAAGGCTCTGGTGATTGCGTCGCTATAGATGTTCCCAGACCTCGATCAGCGTTGCGCTCACTGCTACGGAAATTAAGATTTGAAGGTCGTTTCTTTAACCGTGGCTGTAGATCTTTCGAACTCGAAGGTGCGTTGGAAGAGGATGAATCTGTAGTAGCAGGTGACCCAGATGCGTAAGAATGTCTGGAGAAAGCTGCCTTGGCAGCGTTTTTAAGCCCGTGGAATGAACTTGTGGTTGGGTTAGGGGTGGATGACCCTGGACTTAGGTTTGCAGGAAGTTCCAAAGGAGAGATGGGATTTTGGCTTGGTACAGATAACTCTGAGGAATTAGAACCGTCCACGAGAAACCTTTGATATATATCCCCGCTGGAATCATGAGTTTGTGCACTACTACCTGTTGGAGGCCTTGAATTTATGTCAGTAGAATTGCGTCTACGTCTAAACATACTTTGAATCGACCATGACCTTCCTCTTGATTGAGGCTTGCCTGATGTAGAATCTAAAAAGAATCGCTCGTCTTCGTAGCTATTGATGGAACTATCCCGGCTCTGTTGGCGATGACTATTGACATAGCTTCCCGAGCGTTCTCGTCCTCGCGATGATTCCATCAATCCAGGTGGCTCTCGATAACTGATCGGCGGTCTCTTGGGGGACGCGTTCGCCTTCCTCAACCTTGCAGATCTATGTGATTGCTCGGCCCGTGCATTTCGTAAAGGCGGTGATTGCAGAGGACTATCTGACCGCGCGACATCTCCTGACATACCATCTGCGGACTGGAGAACTTGAGAATCTGAGGGAAATTTCTCAGCAGCCGACATTCTACCTTGAACCCCTTCTTCGGTATTTCTCTCCACTACGTGGTTGGAGGTTTCTACTATCCTCGATGTATCTGGAATCGTAGGTGCAGTTCTGGAGGGAGGTAAGGGATGACTAGACGATGGTTGCTTTTGCCGCAGGGTGACTCTACTTGAGCTGTGATTCTTGTGGAACCCCTCCGAACCCGCTCGCACTTTTGTGATGTCTTCCTCAGAAAGGGTATTCGAAGGAGGCTGCCCTTGAAGTTCTTCTACGGCAACTTCCTTGGCCATATTGAGCTTCAATCCTTCAATGGACGCACCTTCCTCTCTGGGAGAAGGGAATTTATCTGTCTTCACAGCATTCCAAGCACCCCGTATTCCCTTCGTCGCTTGAATGAAAGAAAAATATCCTTCACCCACACTACCATCCCCTTCCTTAGACGTAGTATGCTCGGCTCTTATCTGCCTTGATGATGCTGAAGAAATAGGAGGGATAGAGTTTGCCTGGTCCATCGCTGCATTTTTGGAGAATTTCTTGTTTGCTGGTGGCGCCTTTGTCAAACGCTGTTTCTTCGGGCTCTTTTTCTGCCTGAGTTCTCTCCCAAGTTTCTCCTTCTCCTTCCTTCGCTTCTCTTTGGCTTCTTGCTTCTCTCTCTTCCTTTTCTTCATCTCTGCATCTTCCCATATTGGCGATTGGCAGATGGAAGAGGTATCTGATATGTCTCCTGCATGCAACTGCACGTCTTCGGGAAACGGGAAGCCGCCAGTTGTTTCACCCACCGAATCCATACCAGCTGCCTCTGTTTTTGTGACGATAGATAGAGACGGCGTAGCTATTGTTCGGTCTAAGGTGCTCAATGAGATCGGATGTTGAATTGATCGCGGACTCAAAGGCTGTCTTTGAATGCTGCTGGGACGAAACTGCTGAATGTCTGTGGGTGTTGAGGTTTGCATTCGGTTCACCTGCAGGAGAAACAGGTTAAACGTGCTCAGTAAAAGAAGACTGTCCTCGAAATACCTTGCTCTGCTTCTCCAAATCTAGCATTTTTTGGAAGGTGTTCTTCCTCGATAACTTTGTTGCCCCATGCCTCTCTTTAGTACTCATGGTGAGTCACAAATATTCGAATAGATATATATTGGAATAACCAGGTGCTCTGCCGAACAGCAGATAGTTTGCTGCTATCAGTGGTGGGTCGGCGGTCAAAGGCTTGGATCTGTTAGAACCTAGGAAAACGAGGTTGGTGGCCAGGATCTATTGCTTTGCGACGTTACAGCCAGTAATTTAGTACAGGTTGACCTTTACGCTATACTTCCTTTGCGATATCAAAAAGAGGTGAATGCTGATAGACTGAGGAAATTGGCAAGGAAACAAATGGTACCTGCGTTTGAAGTTGTGCTTTTTGAACAAGACTGTTGTGTGAACCACACTTGTGGTGACACACGCAAAGTCGACAGCAATTCGGATCTAGCATGGTCACACAGAGAGAATGTACTGGACCGTATAACTTTGAATCCCTTGGCGATGGTGCCCAAAGTTCGATAATGAGACTTCGGCGACATGCAGATAGAAGGGGGGGTCGTGAAGGTTCAGGGTTTAGATTCCATTCATTAGCCCGCATGAGCACGTCCCGGGCATCCACTTTGATGATGATCAGCACCAGGATCCAGGGGTTTTAGGCTAATGAAATAATCTTCCAGTGATCATTCCTTCTACTTTTCTTTGAGAATTTTACCGATGCATCCTGCAGTTCTATTGCGATGGAATTGTATAATGTCTTCATCTAATAGGGATGCTCTACAGCCTAGAGTTGTAACAACGAGAAAAAACGTGTTTCGACGTCTGATCTCAAGCTTCAGATAGTTCTCTAGCTGTGAACATGATTCAGAACGGTTAATGAGTTCCTCCATGTAAAGTTACGAGGCCTATTGGATTTAATCTCGTCTTCAGCGCATCTTGAATGTTGTAAGGTTCTGGTTCATGTGGGGGACCATTTCTCAGCCGCACAACCTTGCGACAAACATCTCGATAATGTGTCTCTCGATCAGCACTAGAGCTCCGGACTATATCGAATGCGCAGCCATGTCCTTCGGAACCTCCGTAGGTGACTTCATTGCCATTAGCCAAGCCCAGCTTACATCTCAATTGAAGAGGAGGAAGTCGAAAAGCAGAACTTAATTGAAGAGGAGCAGATGACAGAATACTCCTCCAGGAGTTCGGCCGATGCAGATCGGCCGGATGCTACTGCATTTAAGTCGGCCTCTTTCAGAAACATCTTCAAGTCGCAGGGTGCGTTGGTGCTGCGCGGGCACAGTGTGCAACCTTTGCGTAAGGAATTAATTCGGGTCTTGAAAAGGTTCTAAGTCCCATACACCGAAGTCGTATTATTCAGCGAGTCAAAGACTCGAGACGTGCGGTGGATTGCAGCTGCCACATTCCCCGATCAGCCATCGAAGCCGCTGCATGTGCTTTATACCCCACTGAGCACTGCTCCACAACCATCTTGCCCAGCTTCACCACCTGAGATGACAAGCTCTATTATTAAGGAAAAAGAAAAGGTAAGCGAGAGAAAGAAGATTTGCCTGTGCGAATGAATTCAAAAAGCTACCGAAGATTCAGGCTTTTTACGTTGGTATGATGAGGAGCCAGTTTAAAGGGAAGAAATACAGAATTATGGAGAACCTGCTGATATAGCTTGATGACAGTACATGAAGAAATCTATTTGGAAATGCATGGATATGCCGTGGAAGCAAAGGAGGCAAAGGAGAGGAAGAGGTTCCGATGAGTGGATGAGGTGAATGGTCGCTGAGGACTCACAAAAATTGGAAAATTAACCATAAAGGCGGGTCTCAATATGTTCCTGAGATGTGTATCAATTACGAGCTTCATCCACCCTCATACCGCTGATCGCCCTCAGCCATCGAATCAAGGAATCACAACGCCACTCGGACCCTCCATCCCCACAAGCCTATAAACATAAACGCCCCCTTCGGGACCCCACGCCAACTCGCCTCTTCACCCTTCACCTCCCCCCTCTCCCCATCTATCAAATCCCTCATCACATCCTCCAAAACCTCCCAACACCTATATCTCCTCTCTCCATCCTCCGCGTCCTTGCTTTCTACCTTATCAGCCTCTCTACTCTTCACTCTCCACCCGTCCCTCCCACTAACAACCATGATCTTCTCCTCATCTTCCCCCAGCTTGTACTCCTCCCATGGCTCCTTCCCAGCCCAAACGCTAACCACCTTTTGCCAAACTCCTCACTTAGTTCTCTGTCCTTATTCCTGGAATACCAGTCTTTCAATGTACCGAAGAGATATAACAGATCTATGAAATGATGACCTGGGATCTGGTATAAATCTGATCCCGAAAATGGATTACGCATTGTGAGTGTATAGCGATAGACCTTTCTATTGAGGGAAAGGAAGAGCGAAGTAGTGAGTTTATGTGTTGGTTCCGAGAACGCAATATCTCCCATTAGGTATGTGAGACGGGACCAGAAAAGGTTGTCATCCATATCCGGCGTGATACTGTAGGTTTGGACGAGCTTTTGGGTGTTGGTGGGCCCGAGGTGCGTAGTTGAGAGGTCGATGAATTTTTCAAGTGGCAGGTGGCGGAGTGGTTCCTTGAAGAGCCATCCCTGGGGTGTGTTAACTATGTTAACCAGCTATCTCAAATCAGATAATCGGATGAGAAGAGAAATCTACCTCATAAAAGCAATCCCCAATCGCCACCTCGTTTGCCCACTTACACTCCCTAATCAACTTATTCTCCGTCCACCACGTCGGATACCCCCCAACAAAAAAAAAACTCAAAAAAACTCATGCGCTAACGCCCTAAAAATAGGGATTTGCACCCCCTCAACCGCCTCGACCATTTCCCCCACCTCCACATCCATTAACATCTCAAACCGGTTCGGGTCCTGCTCATCGATACCGAGATACTTCAACAGCGCCAAATACTCCACCTATTTATACTTCACACTTACGGGCGGTCCCGTAGGTGCCATCCCAGACATCAGAATTGCGCGGTTGAAGAGCGGGGTTGAGGTGCTCATTTGCATAGCTATTGGTAGATCAGTATCGGCCCTTGAATGATTGCTTGGAATTGAGCAGCCTAGCTCATTCAAGCTATGAAGCGATGTTTCGGAAGCTCAGATCTAAAAACATTGTGAAATTAGGGGTGAAGTCGTACCAATGGATGCAGAGCTAGCAGACTCACCGAAGGCGGTGATGCGTTTGGGATCACCGCCAAAACCGGGGATGAAATGGTGGATCCAGGTGAAGGCGGTGCGTTGGTCGTAGAGACCAAAGTTGGAAGGTGGTTCTTTATGGGTTTGGGCGAAGTTGAGGAGGTCCTGGACAGTCTTAAAAGGGGGTTGATTGTAGGAGAGGGGGAATGAATGTAATATCTTACCTGGCAGACGAAGAACCCAAGCTAGTTGAGTCGGTAGCTGGAAGTTGGTTAGTCATGGTGTTGGGTGGGCAAGGAGGGGAAATTCACTGTATACTGACAATGATCACGGGATGGCCTTCTCGAACGGATAGGTCTACCATTCGGGTTGTATTTATTTGACATAAGCATATAAATTTCCAGATCCATACCCGATAAAACAACCCACCATGCAAATCCGACACATGCCCACCACCCTCTTTCAACGCTCCGCCATGAACATAAACCATTACCGGCAACGCAGCACCCTCCTCTCCCAACGTCTCTTTCGGCGCCGAAACGGTTAAGTTCAAACAACCGTACTCATCAAAAACCCTCTCTTGCTCGCCTGGAAGAGGTCCACCAATCGCACTACTCTCATGCCCTTGTGGGAGAGCAGGACACGCAGTGCCATATTCTGTGAAGTTCCTGGAGGAGTTCTGGTCAAAGTGGGTGATCAGGACGAATTGATGGAAGCGGCCGGGAATGCGAGCGAAGGGAATGGAACGGAAATGAGTTACGGTGGGGGTGGAAGCTGGGAGGCGACCGGTGAGGGGACTGAGTTGGGGATGGGTGAAGGTGTGATAGGTGAAAGTGGTTGCCATTGTTATTGAGGGGGAATCACAAGTTGCGCACGAAGTTATGAAAGTTGATCTATAGCTTCACTAGAGACAGAATGGGGAATGAGCAAGACCCAAGGGAGTTTCACTTGAAGCAAATGACCCTTTCTAGGCGATTGAACAGAAAGGGAATATCATTTTGGTAGTCTATAAGAAGAAAAGAGGAGTTGTCGTGATTCCAATGATGACCAATTCTGGAGGGGTGCAAGGACCCCGCAGAGGGTATAATAGGGGATGAAGTCATATTTGAAATCAAATGGATCTGTAATCGTGACAGGAAAGTAATACCGCTTCCAATTAGCCGAGAAGAAGTAATCAGTGTCACAGTTTCGATCCGCTGATCATACTTTCGAAGTCCGATTGGGTGAATTTGTAAAATAACAGCCAAGAAAGGGTTGTTGGAACCCACCACCAGACTCCAAAACGCCATATGCATGCATTTTTATATCCACACATCACCCTTACTCGTTATTTTATTCTTCTTCATCTTCATCCTCAAATCCAGCTTCGGAATCACCATCTTCCGAAGCATCCTCCATGTCCTCATCGCTACCTTCCACAGCCTTCTCCTTCTCCCTGTCTAACTTTCTCTTCCTGTCCTCCTCTCGTCTCCCTTCCTCAAACATTTTCGCTTTCTCTTCTCTTTGTTTTCTTTGTCCGACAGTAAAGGCTCCGAGTGGTGTCTTCTCCCATTCGAATCCCTTCAGAAAGCCCTCAACGCCAGCCCGATTATTTGGTGCAAAATCTACCTTTGCTCTTCTATCCTCAATCCACTTCCCATTTGCCTCCAATTTTTGTATGACAAGCACAAAAGCGGAGTTGATTTTGTTGTTCTTGTTTCCCGAACTCTTGTTGCCTGCATCCTTCAGCCATCGCTTCACCATAACTATGACAGGTAATGCAAGCTCAGGAAACGCAATACTGGTTGACCATAAAACGAAGAATTCAGAGAGAAGCTCCGCGACTTGTTCGCCCACCCCATCTTGGTAGACTCTCGTTCTGAGATACGTCTTTGGTGCCTTGTAATTTATCGAAAAGTCCAAGCTCTTGAGCGTGCTAGGCTTAGGTGGCTTCTTCATTTCGGCGGAATTGAGAACTTCGAGTAGGGCTGAAGCTAACGGGATGTATGTACCCGTTGCTCGTGATAGACGAAGTAGCGAACGCATTAGGTGGAACCGTAGGGGAAAGTAGGTGGAGGTAGGGATTAGACGCATAGCTCCAAGAGTTACTTGAACAGTCGGATATATTAATGGCCGTAACGGGGACTCCTTACCAGTCTCTGCTTCCTTGAGGGAATTGCAGTGCTCTGAAAGTACACAGGACCAGAAATCTAGAGAGTGTACATACTGCCAATTATACACTGTCTTGTATGATTCCTTTTGATTATTCGTAATACTATTCCGGAGGTGGATGGCCAATTGGCGAATGAAAGTAAAGCCGGTAGTATAACCAACTCCAGAATCAATGCCCCACAACTCTGCTGCAGAGTTCTTCATGAGGTTGATTCCTTGGATAGTATGGATAGTGGTATTTCGGCTTCCTTTAACGAGGCCTTGATACACTGTCTTCAAAACAGCCTCTTTCAGGCCAGGGTCTCCTATGACAGCAAGCCTTCGGATGACTAGAAAAGCTGTGATTCGTGTCGCTTCAGTACTTGAGGAATCAGACCAGATATCGACAACAGTCTTGACGATATTTTTAAGGCTTTTTCTGAAGGATAAAAGATATGGCAATAGTGGAGTAATTGAGGAGAGTGTAAGCTTGAGAGTCGGGGCGTCGGATAGAGTGGTAAGAAGGTGATGGAATGCGGATATATGTGATTTGAGGAGTGGTGTTAGAGTCTTGAATTTCTTTGAGTCGGTCGATACGCGGACCTTGCCAGCCGCAGTCTCTTTGACAGGCAGATGATGATCGAGAACCTCCGGTACGTACTTTAGAGTAGAAAGAAGCAGGTCATGGTACACATCTGGACTAGATATGGTGTATTTGTACTCCTTCCCGTCATCTTCGTTGACATGAGCAGCCGCTCTGAATGCAAGGACTACTTGCCGCATAGCGCGTAACGAATGCTGTTCAGCCATAGCTTTCTTCCACTTCGTGACCATCGCCATTGTTACTTCCGCAGAATCGTCCATCTCCTCCTCAGATGACGCTTCATCGTTTTCTACTACGGCTTTCTTCGACTTCTTTTGCTTCTTCCTTTTCGGCTTTTCTTCCGCGTCACTTCCACTTAATGCATCGACCTCCGCCAAATCCGCATCTTCGTCAAAATCCAGCGCTTCGGGGTCGTTTTCCTTGAGGTACTTGTAGAATTCAGGGTCCTTCTCAGCCAATGCATCCATAGCACCTTTGCTCATTCCAGTCTCATTCTCGGCTCCGCTTCCGCCCTCACTATCACTTAAGACTGGTGCCTCCTCAAAAGATGCTTCGGAAGAATCATCGTCGTCCTCTACTGTCCTCTTCCTCTTTCCAAGTTTCTCTGCAACGGATTTCTTGGATTTCTTTGCAAGCTTTTCTGGAATTTCGAAACCGCCTTGGAAGAAATCGTCGACATTCATCTTTCCAAACGGATCCTCCTTCGCAGATCCATTGGCCTTCGGTTCACCGTCCTCATCGTTGCCCTTTCCCAAAAATTCTGCATCTTTCGCATTTCGAGCCTGCCGCTTAGTTTTGATCTGTTGTCGTTGCTTAATCTTGGCTCCAGCTTTCCGTTTTTCGAGAGTATCCTTGAGATGATTTTTCTCGAATTTGCGAGTGGACTTCTTAGTGCTTTTTGCCATTGTGAGTTTGGTTGCAGAATACTTTTAAATGTTTCTACGAGTCAAAACTTCGAACTTTTTAATAATTTCGACGCTATGTAACAAGCTAAGCCTGTAATGGCACCGCTCTTGGCGGTAGATTGTGGCAGTATCTGTAAATGCCCCTCCTACACGCAATAGAGCAGGAAGCTTTCCTCTCATCACTGAAACGATGTATCAGAATCGACAGGCCTATGCGCCTACTCCTCATAGCTACATACCCAATACTACCTTATCGGCGACTATAAATCTTGACGAGGTAAGTTTCTCTGCTTCTTTTAGTGACAAAGCTAACAATCTCAGGAAGTTAAGCTCGCCGAAACGAGGGCAGAACGAGATCTGCAAGATTCTCTTGCCGAAGTCTTCAGCATAATCATAACACTAGATGAACTCGAGAAGGCCTATCTTAAAGATGCAATTTCAGAAAGCGACTATACGGAGATATGCGATCGACTGTTGAAGCAGTACAAGGCCATCTTAACTGATGAAGCTGTTGCTAGAGAGTTTGGTGACTTAGAGAGCTTCAAAAGGGAGTGGGAGGTTCGTTCAATCTCCATACATCAAGTGCGGTAGCTAAAGTCCAAAGATGGAGGTCCCTCGAGCTACAGAACGAATTCGAATTGGCCTGCCAAGCACAGTGACAGCACCGACACACAATGCCGCTACGACCTCGAATAACAGTACTAATGGTACTCTCATCCTTGAGGCTACGCAAGATTTCATCACTTTCCTAGATGCGCTGAAGCTTGGGTTACTGGCGAAAGACCAGTTACATCCGTTGTTGTCGGACGTTATACAAAGTGTGAACAAAGTTACAGATCGGGACTTCGATGGAAGGGGGAAGATTGTTCAATGGCTGATTGCTTTGAATCAAATGAAGGCTACTGAGGAAGTGTCTGAAGATCAAGCGAGGGAATTAGAGCTGGATATGAACTCTGCGTACCAAGGGTTCAAGGCTACGCTGAAGTAATGATCTAGCATGGAAATTTGGCAAGCATAGCGTTGGAGTTAAATAATCTGAAGTCTTAAATTTGCACACTAAAATATAATAGTCAGAACAGCCACTAGTATGTGAAGCTGAAATTTCCCACACTGAAAATGGACGAGGCAGGGCTCAGGTTTGGAATTATCCAGAGTGATGGTAATGCATTTATTTCTTCACACGAGGAAGGTC
>Ga0182030_10014139_pt1 | contig 15798 bp, 19 predicted proteins | sample 812S3MmetaG_FD_121299 | JGI IMG/M metagenome (GOLD analysis project Ga0182030, IMG submission 121299) | Permafrost microbial communities from Stordalen Mire, Sweden - 812S3M metaG (Illumina Assembly) | ecosystem: Environmental > Terrestrial > Soil > Wetlands > Permafrost | place: Sweden...
AATGTCCATCACCAGCACAATGCCGCGCTACCCGCTCGCATTCCCGTCGGCTACCTGGCCCCCGCCACGTCGAGTTCCTGGAGCTTGCCACGGACCTGCTGGCCTTCGGGGTGGCTCATGTCATCGAAGATGTCCAGGGCCTGCTGCCAGGTGGTGCGGGCGGCCTCATCGTGGCCGCCCGCGAAGTGACTATCACCGAGGTGCGTCAGAATGACAGCCTGGTAGTAGCGGTCGCCGCCGTCGCAGAAGAGCTGGAACGCCTGCTGGAAGCACCGGACGGCATCCGTGTACTGGCGCAGACCGTGGTAGGCGTAGCCGAGGCTATCCCAGGTACAGGCCGTACCGATCCGGTCGCCGCAGTCGCCGTGCAGGTCGATGGCCTGCTGGCAGCAGATGAGTCCCTCCCCGTAGTTTCCCAGCTGGATGTGACACCAGCCGATGGCATTCAGCGCTCGTGCCTGTCCGGCCCGGTGTCCTACCTCCTGGAACAACGCCAGGGCCTGCTGGCTGTGCGCGAGGTCTTCGGGGTAACGGGCCTGGCTGTCGAGGACGTGCCCGAAATCAAGATGGACACGGGCCTGCCCGACCCGGTCGTCCAGCTGCCGGTAAAGGTCCAGGGCATGACTGAAATGAGCACAGGCCACATCGGGTGCTCCGAGCTGGCTGTGGGCCTGGCCGAGAAACCGCCGCGTATGCGCCTGAGCGCCAACATCTCCCAGACGGCACGCGGCGGCCAGGGCCACATGCTGCACGGCCTCCCATTCTTTCCAGTGGGCACATTCGTTGAGGAAGTCCGCCAATGTCCACGCCAGCTGCCAGGCCTGGTTATCGAACCGGGTCTCGGCCGCTAGGACGACGGCCGCCAAGAGCACGCGCCTTTCCTCCTCGAACCAGGCGAGGGCCTCTGCATCGTCGGTAAGCCGTCCGGGTGCCGCCGTTCCAGGCGCAGGCGGCGCGAGCGTAATCGGATCCCGGTGGGGATGGAGCAGCAGGTCAGCCGCCCACGCGGCGTGGAGATAGTAGTCGAGCATGCGGCCCGTAGCCGCCCGGCGTTGCGCATCGCTGTCCTGGGCCAGGGCTTGCTCGGTGGCGTAAGCCCGGAGCAGGTCATGGAAGGCGAACCGGCCCATGTGGTTCTCGACGAGGTGGGACGAGGTGAGCTTGGCCAGCTGACGGGACGCCTCGGCGACCGGGATTCCGGCGAGGCTGGCGGCGGCCGCTACGGTGACACTCGGACCAGGATGCAGGCCGAGCAGCCGGAACATCCGGGCGACGGCAGGGTCCAGGTGCTGGTAAGACCAGGAGAAGACGGTCCGCACGGCGGTGCGAGGGTCGCCGCCGGCATCCAGGACGTCCAGCCGTTGCTGCAGGTCGCTGAGTTCAGCCACCAGGTGGGCGATAGGAGCGTCAGGACGGGCGGCGGTGAGTTCGGCGGCCACCCGCAGCGCCAGCGGCAGCCGAGAGCACTGCTCGGCGAGCACGGCCGCGGCGCGGGGGTCGGTGTCGACCCGGACGCCGATCAGCGCGCGCAGCAGCCCGATGGCGTCAGGTAGCCGCAGCAAGTCCAGGTCCAGGCGGACGGCGCCGTCGCGAGCCACCAGGCCGGCTAGCGCATCGCGACTGGTCACCAGCACGGTGCAGGTCGAGGACCCGGGCAGTAGCGGCCTGATCTGCTCCACCGACCCGGCGTTATCGAGTATCACGAGCATGCGCTTCCCGGCCAGCAGGCTCCGGTACCGCGCGGCCCGCTCGCTCTCCTCCGGTGGGATGTCATGGCCTGGAACTCCGAGAGCCCGCAGAAACCCAGCCAGCGCATCGGCCGCCGCCGTCGGCCGGTCCGGGTCATAGCCGCGCAGGTTGACATGCAGCTGCCCGTCAGGAAACCGGTCGGCGACCTGGTGCGCCCAGTGCACCGCCAGCGCGGTCTTGCCGACCCCTGCGGTCCCGCCGATTGCCGAGATCACCACCATCCCCGGCCCATCCTGATGCGCCCGGTCCAGCAGTCCGGTCAACGCCGACAGCTCATCTGCCCGGCCGACGAATTGCCGTATCCCAGCCGGCAACTCCTGCAGCACGGTCGTCTTGACGGAGCTCGTCAGCGGCACGGCCAGATCCATGAGCTCCAGGGCGGGATCCCCGGTGAGTACCTGCTGGTGCAACTCCCGCAATCCGGCACCGGGTTCGGTGCCCAGCTCCTCGACCAGCACCTGGCGGGCTTGCAAGTAGGCGGCCAGCGCCTCGGCCTGGCGGCCGTCACGGTACAGGGCCAGCATCAGCAAGCTGTGCAGGCGCTCGCGCAACGGATGCGCTCCGGCCAGCTGACGCAACTCGCCGATCACCTCGGCATGCCGGCCCTGGTGCAGGTCGGCGTCGAGGCGGATCTCCAGGACCTGCAGCCGCAGTTCCGTCAGCCGGGGCACCTCTCGCGCCGCCAGCACGTCCGAGTCCACGTCCGCCAGCGGCTCGCCCCGCCACAGCTCCAGTGCCTCCCGCGCGCGCATGGCGGCCTGGTCCCACGAGCGGTCCTTGGCCGCCGCTCGCGTCGCGGCCAGCAGGACCTCGAAGCGGGACACGTCCAGCTCGCCGGCGTCTACGCGGATCAGGTACCCGCGCGGCTGGGTGATGATCCGATCCCGGCCAACCTCTCCAAGTGCCCTGCGCAGTCTCATCACGTAGTTCTGCACGGCCACCGCTCCTGACGGCGGCGGCGCGGAAGTCCACAGCGCCTCGGCGAGGTCATCCAGGCGAACGGGCCGGCCGGCGTTGAGCAGCAACGTCGCGAGTACCACCCGCTGCTTGCCCGGCAGCACCGTTATCATCGCCCCGCCGCAGCGCACCGCCAGCGGGCCGAGCAGGCAGAAGTCCATCTCAGTCGCCATAGATCCCCTTATGCCAGCTGAGCAAGGGCCTCCGCACCGTGTTGATCAAATGTTAACAGCGTGATAGCGCCGCCGGTAAGGCTCGGCCTATGACAGCGCGCGTCATACGGAAAGTCCTGACGAGGTCTCATGCGGTTCAGCACCGGCAGCGGCAGGGCGCGCCGGTTACATCGGCGCGGGCGAGACGTGGCCGACCGCGGGCAGCGCTCAGACTGACCCTCACGGACGCCCGCCAGAACGAATCAACTCGATTCACGATAGTACAGTAAAGGAGCAGCATGTATTCACGTAGGCGCCTAGGTGTTATCGCAGCGTCCATTTTCATATCGGCAGGTGTACTCGCCGGAATCAGCGCGGCGCCGGCTCTGGCGATCCCGAACCACTGCGGCGGATCGGATCCCTACTCTCCCTACTATGGTGACGTCTGCGCCAATGTTGCTGCCATAGGCGGCGGCAAGATTTACATACACGTCTGGGCCTGGAACTACCCTTTTACCGGGCATTTCGAATTGCAGACGCCTAACCACAAGACTTACAACAGCGCAAACAAGAGATACTACGCGGGCGGCGCCGGCCCGACCTGGCCGCTCCCTGATATATACGGCAAGTACTGCGCCACCGCATGGCAGGAACTCAGCGGCGGCGGCTACGGCGAATTTGGTTATGTCTGCTTCACTGCAGGATAGCCCGTGCCTCACCAGAACGTGCGCTTTAGTTCCGACAATCAGGAAAGCAGGAGCGGTAGATGAGGTACATCGTTCTTTATGCGGATCGCTGCAGCGCTTGTTCCAAGGCCGCCCGGGTGGTTCGTAGCGCCGCGGTAGCTGGCCTGGAGGCCCGCGCCTTCGAGGATCCGCAGGTCTCAGAACTACTGGGCCAGGCTGGCCTGCAGATCCCCGATCGCCCTTCACTGCTGATCATCGACACCGAGGACATCCAGATCATCAGCGGCTGGGCCATGCGCAGGCGCCTGGCGAGCGTCGTCGGCTGGCGCCGTTCTGGCACCATCGTCCGGCTGCTGGCCGCCGAGTGGCGCGCACGGCTGGCCACCTCCGATAAATGGCGCGCTCCATCTCGGCGCGGAGTGATCGGTGGCGCGATCGCCGGGATCGCCGGCTGGGCTTTGACCTCCGGCCCGGCGCGCGCCTCGACCATGCCGAGCACGGGTGAGCAGGCGATGAAGCCCGCGGATCCGGCTACCTTCGAGCGGCTCATGAAAACAGCATCCGCCCAGCGAGCGGTCCGCACGTGGGGACCGGCCGAGCAAGAAGTCTTGGAGGTCAGTAGCGGCAGCCAGCCCGTGCTGGTCCTGACGCACCCCGGAAAGGACGTATTCACCTTCATCGACAATTCGCCTGGGGCAATGCGGAACGGCAATCCCACCGCTTTGAGCATGGGCGCGGCCCCGACCGCGAAACACGCACTGAGGTACTACACCGTGGACGGCGTACCGCTGGCCGATGTGGCGGAGTCGGGCGGCCGGGTCACGGCCAGCCCCGTTCCTGTGCATGCCGTCGAAGCAGTGCCGGAACTCAAGAAATGGCAGATCACGTGCTTTGCTCTGTGCGTCGGGAAAAAATCCGAGACGGCAGGGTGCATCATGACATGCCAAGGCTGCGTATTCGATGCCACCGGCACCCTGGCGAAAGTGATCGCGTGCACTCACTGCGTTGTGTGCGCTGGCCCGAGTGGGGTCGCCTGCCTCAAAGAGTGCAGCGCACTGTGAGGTCGGCGCTCACCCGCCAGAGCCGGTCCGCGGTGGCCTCGTCGTAGCTGCGCTTGGAGGATTTCCTGGGCTTGCTGTTAGCGAAGAAGCGGCCCGTCACCTGTTCGAGACCGGGATCGGGACCATCGGCCCGCTGTGCATCTGTGCCACGCGTCACCCTACCCGCCCCCGCGGGCGGCCGCGCGCTCCCGGTCCGCCAGCGCGAGCAGTTCCTCGGCGTGAGCCTGGCCGAACTCGGACTCTTCCAGCCCGCCCAGCATCCGGGACAGTTCCCGCGTTCGGGCCGCCCGGTCCAGCCGGACCACGCCGCTCGCGGTGACCAGCCCGTCGCCCGACTTCTCCACCACCAGGTGATTGTCGGCGAACGCGGCAACTTGCGGCAAGTGGGTGACCACGATCACCTGCGACGAGCGGGCCAGCCGCGCCAGCCGCCGGCCGATCTCGACCGCGGCCTTGCCGCCAACCCCGGCGTCGACCTCGTCGAAGACGAACGTGGGCACCGGGTCGGCGCCGGCGAAGACCACCTCGATGGCCAGCATCACGCGGGAAAGCTCGCCGCCGGAAGCGCCCTTGTTCAGCGGCAGCGGCGGCGCGCCAGGATGCGCGGCCAGCCTGATCTCCACGTCGTCGGCCCCGTACGGGCCAGCTGCGTCCAGGTCGGTGACCGCGGCGGTCAGCGACGCGTGCGGCATGGCCAACGCGGTCAGCTCGGCGGTCACCGCCGAGGCGAAACGCTCCGCCGCCGCCACGCGCAGCGCCGTCAGCGCAGACGCCAGTGCGGTCACCTCCGACCGCAACGACTCCTCTTCCGCGGCCAGCGCCGCGATCTTGTCGTTGTCCCCTTCGAGCTCGGCTAGCCGCGATCCGGCCTGCTTGGCCCAGTCGAGCACCGCGGCCACGTCTCCCGACCCGGCTACCCCGCCGCCTACCCCGCCGCCTGCCCCGGCCCCCGTACCGTAGGACCGGATCAGCCTGCCCAGCGCCGCGCGGCGCTCCTGCACCGCGGCGAGCCGGGCCGGATCAGAATCCAGTCCTTCGGTGTAGGAGGCGAGCTCTCCGGCGACGTCGGAAATCAGGTAGCTCGCCTCGGACAGCCGGTCCGCCAGCCCGGCCAGCACCGGGTCGTGCGCGCGGACCGCTTCAAGCGCCCGGCCCGCGGCGCTGAGCAGGGTGAGCGCGTCCGAGCCGTCCACCGAGGCCGCGGCCGGATCTCCGAGCAGGGCATCGTGAGCTGTGATGGCCGCCGCGTGCAGCGCGTCGGCGTTGGCGAGCTTTTCCTCCTCGGCGATCAGCGCGGTGTCCTCCCCTGACACCGGAGATACCGCCTCGACCTCGGCCAGGCCGTACCGCAGCGTCTCCGCCTCAGCCATGCGCTCCCGTTCCGCGTGGGTCAGCGCCTCCAGCTCGTCGGCGACCGCGCGGTGACGGCTGTACGCCCGCCGGTACTCGGACAGGGTCGTGGCCAACTCGGGCCCGGCGAACCTGTCCAGTGCTTCCCGCTGCCGTCCGGGTTTGAGCAACTGCTGCTGATCCGACTGCCCGTGCACGGCGACTAGATCATCGGCCAGCACCTGAAGCAGGGATACCGGCACAGAATGACCGCCCGCGAACGCCCGCGACCGGCCCTCGGCCGACACCGAGCGGCTGAGCACGAGCGTGGATCCGTTGTCGTCCAGATCTCCGCCGGACTCCTCGACTTCACGTGCCACCTTGGCGGAGACAAGCAGCCGCCCCTCGACCGCGGCCCGCGCCGCGCCTGGCCGCACCCGCGCCGGATCGGCCCGGCCGCCGAACAGCAGCCCGAGCGCGGTGACCACCATGGTCTTGCCTGCGCCGGTCTCACCGGTCAGCGCGGTGAAGCCGGACGACAGCTCAAGGACCGCGTCGTCGATAACGCCGAGGCCCGTGATGCGGACTTCCTCAAGCATGTTCGCCTGCGTCCTCCCAGGTACGGCCCCGCCAGCCCGCTACGGGCAGGCCGAACTTAGCCACCAGCCGGTCCGTGAAACGCCCGCCGCGAGCACCGGGGGTCTCCAGCCGCGCCAGGAGCACCGGCAGCACGCCCCGGCGCACCTCCACCCGGACCCCGGATGGCAGATCGACCTTACGCCGACCATCGCACCACAAAACCGCACCCGATGTCTCGTTGCCCACCATCAGCTCCACCGCGAGCACCGACTGCGGTGAGACCAGCATCGGCGGAGCGAACAGCGCGTGCGCGCTAATCGGGACCATGAGCAGTGCCTCCACCTCTGGCCAGACTACGGGGCCGCCCGCGGAGAAGGCGTAGGCCGTCGAGCCGGTGGGGGTTGAGCACACCACGCCGTCACAGCCGAAGCGAGACAGCGGGCGGCCGTCCACTTCGGTGATCACCTCGACCATCCGTTCCCTGGCGGCCTTTTCCACCGTCGCCTCGTTCAGCGCCCAGGTGGAGGCGATCAGCTCACCGTGGTCGCGCACGGTCACGTCGATCGTCATGCGTTCCTCGACCACGTACTGGCCGGCCACCACCTTATCGACCGTGTCGGCCAGCCCGTCCGGCTCCGCCTCGGCCAGGAACCCGACGTGACCGAGGTTCACGCCGATCAGCGGGACCCCGGCCGGCCGGGCCAGCTCGGCGGCCCGCAGCAGGCTGCCGTCGCCGCCGAGGACGATAATGAGTTCGACGCCCTCGGCCGCCCCGGCGTCTGGCGACACTTTGGTAGCGCCCGGGTAGTCGAGCTCACCGGCCAGGGTGCAGACACCGATGCCGGCGGCGGTCAGCCGGTCCGCCACCAGCTGGGCACTGCGCACCGCGTTTTCCCGCCCCGTGTGCGCCGTCACCAGCACCGACCGCTGTCCCACTAGCTAGGTCCCTCCTCGATCGCCCGCTGCAGCTGCCCCTCGTCGAGCGGCGGCGCACCACGGCGCAACCACACGAAATATTCCACGTTTCCCGCAGGCCCGGGCAACGGGCTCGCGGTAACCCCGCAGACGCCGAGGCCGAGCTGGCCCGCCGCCGCGGTCACCCGCGCTACCGAGGCCGAACGGTCCGCGCGGTCCCGCACCACGCCACCTGCGCCGACCCGGCCCTTACCCACTTCGAACTGAGGTTTCACGAGCAGCACGAAATCGGCGCCCGGCGTGGCGCAGGCGATCAGCGCCGGCAGCACCAAGGTGAGCGAGATGAACGACAGGTCGGCCACCACCAATTCGGGCACCGGCGTCGTGGCGTCGCCGAGGTCGAGCGTCCGCACGTTGACCCGGTCCATCACGGTCACCCGCGGGTCGGTGCGCAAAGGCCAAGCGAGCTGACCGTATCCCACGTCGGCGGCCACCACGTGCGCGGCGCCTGCCCGCAGCAGCACGTCGGTGAATCCCCCGGTGGAGGCCCCCGCGTCCAGGCACGACCGTCCCGCGACCGCCAAGCCCATCGGCGCGAAGACCGCCAGCGCCCCGGCCAGCTTGTGACCGCCGCGCGACACGTATTCAGGTTCTCCGGACTCGGTGACCGTGATCGGGGTATCCCTGGCCACCTGAGTGGCGGCCTTCCCCGCCCGCTGGCCGGCCACCGCCACCAGCCCGGCCGCCACAAGCTCGCCCGCCTGCTCCCGCGACCGGGCCAGCCCCCGTCTGACCAGCTCAGCGTCGAGCCTCGCGCGGGAACGGGTCAAGACCGGCCCTCGCTCAGCTCGCCCAGGATGTCCCTGAGCCGGCCGTGCACCTCTTCGAGCACGGTGACATGCTCCTCGGCGGGCAGACCCGGCAGCAGGCTCAGCCCGGCAACGGCAGCGTCCACCCGGTCATCACCTGTTCGCGTCGGTGAAACCACGGTCCGTTCGGACGATGGGTTTTGACTTTCATCCTCTGCACCCTGGTCTCTGTATTCCTCGTTCATGTGCGCTACCCTCCGCGTGGAACGCTACCGTCCGATGTTGACAAGAGCGAGGCGCACATGGCTTCAGCCGAGGAGTGCCGCGAGGCGCTGCAAACCCTCACGACCCGGCTGGCGGAGATGAATCCCCAGGACCGGGCCAGCTATTTCGGCAAGCGCTCGATGAGCTGCCAGGTGACTGATCTTGGCCTGACGTTCATAACCAGGTTCACCGACCACGGGGCCGAACCGGTCAAGGAAGCGGCGCCCGACGAGCCGCCGGCCGACATCAGGCTGACCGCTATCAGTGACGATGTTATCTCGCTGTCCGCGACCCCCGCCAACATCGCCCGGATGTGGCTCTCCGGCCGGGTCAAGGTCCAGGCCAGCATGCGCGACCTGCTGGCGCTCCGCCGCCTGCTGTAGCGTTACCTGATCACGCCCGCTTCGCGCAGCTCGGAGATGTGCTCAGCGGTGTAGCCGACCTCGGCGAGGATCTCGTCGGTGTGCTGGCCCAGGACCGGAGGCGGACGGCGGATGGTGGGCGGCTGAGCCGACAGCTTCAGCGGTGACCCCAGGGTCTTGACCGGGCCGGCCACCGGGTGCTCCATCTCGACCACCATCTCGCGCGCAGCGACCTGCGGCTGCTCAAGCGCGGCGGGCACGGTGTTGACCGGGCCGGCTGGTACCCCCGCCTCGTTCAGCAGGTCGGTCCATTCCGTGCAGCCCTTGGCGGCCAAGGCGGTCTCGATGCGCGGGATCAGGGTGTCGCGGTTGCGCACCCGGTCGGGGTTGGTGGCGTAGCGCGGGTCATCGGTCAGCTCGTCGAGCCCGGTGGCCGCGGTGAACCGGCGCCACAGCCCGTCGCTGCCGACCGCCACCATCAGCGGCGCATCAGCGGTCGGGAACACCTGGTACGGGGTAAGGCTCTCGTGCGCGCTGCCGTACCGGCCCGGTGTCACGCCGGTCGCGAAGTACTTGCCCGCCACATAGGTGAGCCAGGCGATCTGACCGTCCAGCAGCGACACGTCGACCAGCTGGCCCTGTCCGCTCGTCTCCCGTGCGTGCAGCGCGGCCAGGATGCCGATCACCGCCCACATGCCGCCCCCGACGTCAGCCGTGGAGGTGCCGCTGCGCACGGGTTCGCCGTCCGGTTCGCCGGTCACGCTCATCATCCCGGACATGGCCTGGGCGACCGCGTCGTAGCCAGGCAGTCCCGCGCTCGGTCCGGTCTGCCCGTAACCGCTAATCGAGGCGTAGATGAGTCCCGGGTTCTGGCGGGCCAGCTCGTCGTAGCCCAGACCGAGGCGCGCGGCGGTGCCTGGCCGGAAGTTCTCCACCATGATGTCGGAGCGCGCGGCCAGCCGCCGGACCATGTCCCGGCCCTCAGGCGTTTTCATGTTGACCGACAAGCCGCGCTTGTTCCGGTTCACGGACAGGAAGTAGGCGGCGTCGTCACCCTGGAACGGCGGCCCCCAGCGCCGGGTGTCATCACCGTGCCAGATGTCCTCGACCTTGATCACATCGGCGCCCAGGTCACCGAGGATCATCGTGGCGAACGGCCCGGACAAGGCTCTGGTCAGGTCGAGTACGTGCAAGCCGGCCAGCGGGCCCGGCGCGTCGGGAGTTCGCATTGCCGATATGTTATCCAGTCATGGGAGACCTGATCCTGTTGCGGCACGGCGAGACCGAGTGGAGCCTGGCCGGCCGGCATACCGGGCGGACAGACATCCCGCTCACCGCGCACGGAGAGGCCGCGGCCAGGGCGCTAGCCCCGGTGCTGGCCCGGCGTCAGGTCGCGGCCGTCTTCACCAGCCCCGCCCGCCGCGCGGTCACCACCGCGGCCCTGGCTGGTCTGGACCACGCCAAGCCCGACCCTGACCTCTGGGAATGGGACTACGGCGGCTACGAGGGCATGACGACGCAGCAGATCAGGGACCAGCGGCCCGGCTGGTACCTGTGGCGGGACGGCGTGATCGGAGGAGACGCCGAGCACCCGGGAGAGAGCGTGGACCAGGTCGGCCAGCGGGTCGACCGGGTGCTGGCCCGGGTCACCGGGTTCGCGCCGCTGCTGGCCGACGGAGACGTCGTCCTGGTCGCGCACGCCCACGTGCTGCGGGTCCTGACCGCCCGCTACCTGGGACTCGAGCCGTCGGCCGGACGGCTGTTCCGGCTCGACACCGGGACGATCAGCACGCTCGGCACCGAGCACGACCAGCGGGTCATCTTGTCCTGGAACGTACCGCCCGCCGCCTGATCCGCCCCGCCGCCTGATCCGCCCCGCCGCCCGATCCGTCAGTCGCGCAGGACTAGGCGCTGGTGTTTGGCGCCGGTCAGAACCACGGCCAGGCCGAGCACACCGACGTCGCGCAGGGCCGTGTCGGACAGGCCGGTGGCCATCAGGGCGACCACTATCTCCAGCATCAGCACGCTGGCGATGGCGGCCGAGGCCCGCGGGGCGATGCCCGCGATCAACGCGGCGGCTAGGACGAGCAGCACCCAGCCGTGCGCCAGCACCAAGATGATCGCCAGCGAGGAGGACTCCGGGATCACCGGGACGTACTGGGTCCACTGCCCGGGCTGCAGCAGCTCGTGGTACCCGAACCAGGCGAACACCACGCCAAGCAGGATCCGCCCGGCGGCCGGAGCCCATTCGGCGGCGAACGCAGCGGCCCGGTCGGTAACGGCCTGCGGAGGCTCAGCCGGCTGGGGCGGCCGGGGCGGCTCGGCTTGGGGCGGCCCGGCGAGCGGGGATCTCGGGCCGCCGCTGGCCCAGCGCTTGGTCATCGGATCGTCATGGAGCCGACGACAAGCACCGTGCTGCGGTCAGCGTGGGGCGCTTGGGGCGCTTGGGCTGCCGGGCCAGTGCCGCGCTGCGACCAGCCGAGGAAGGCCAGCAGAAGGCCAGCGATCCCGGCGAGCACCAGGACGGTCAGCCCGCGCGGTCCCACCGGAGTTGTCACCCTAAGCTCCCTCCGCGGGGCGGGTCTCCTCCCGCATCCACGTCAGATACGCGGTCGACCCCGCCACGATGGGCAGCGCGACGATTTCAGGCTCGTCGTAGCTGTGCCGTTCGGTGATGAAAGCGGCTAGCTCGTCGTAACGGTCGGCTGGGAGCTTGAACAGCACGAGCCATTCCTCGGCTCGCTCCAGCCCTCCGTCCCACCAGTACATCGACGCCACCGGGCCCGCCACCTGTGCGCAGGCGGCCAATCTCGACTCGACCGCGGCGCGGGACAGTTCCATCGCCTCGGCCCGGGAATCGGTCGTCGTCTGCACCTGGAGGTACTGCACCTCAAGGTCCGCCATGGCACATGATGGTACGCCCAGCAAGCACTAGTACGCTGGCCCGCACGTCGCCTGACCCGCGACGAGGACCAGGAGGAGCGCGTGGAACTTGTGCATTCCGGAAAAGTCCGGGAGCTGTACGCGGACGGCGACGATCTCATCATGGTCGCCTCGGATCGGGTGAGCGTCTACGACGTGGTCTTGCCCACGCCGATTCCGGGCAAAGGCAACGTGTTGACCCAGCTTTCACTGTGGTGGTTCGGCCAGCTCAGGGACGTGATCCCCAATCATGTGATCTCCGGCACCGACGTACCTGAGCAGTGGGCGGGCCGGGCGATGCGGTGCCGCCGCCTGCAGATGCTGCCGGTGGAATGCATCGCCCGCGGCTACCTGGCCGGACTCGGCCTGGCGTCCTATAACGAAACCGGCACGATCTCAGGCGTGGAGCTGCCGCCGGGCCTGGGCGAGGGTTCCCGGCTGCCCGAACCGGTCTTCACGCCGACGACCAAGGCGGCGACGGGTCACGACGAGCCGATGACCCAAGCCGACGTGGCGGCGCTGGTCGGCGCCCCGGTAGCGGCCGAACTCGAGCGGGCCACCCTGCAGGTATACCAGCGCGGAGCGGAGCTTGCCGCGGCGCGCGGCATCATCATCGCGGACACCAAGCTGGAGTTCGGCCTGCTCGAGGACGGCACCCTGATGCTGGCCGACGAGGTGCTCACACCCGACTCGTCCCGGTTCTGGCTGACCTCGGAATGGCAGCCAGGGCGCCCGCAGCGATCGCTGGACAAGCAGTTCGTGCGGGACTGGTCGGCCGGCCTGGACTGGGATCGCCGGCCGCCCGGCCCGGCTATCCCGCCCGACGTCGTGGCCGCGACCCAGGCGCGCTACCAGGAGCTGTACACGCGGGTCACCGGGGTCACCCGGCTGACTTGACGCAGGTGTAGGCGCCGTACAGCCGCCGCTCGAAGTCCACGGTGACGATCTCGAAACCCGCGGCGGCGAGCATCGGCTCGAGCAGCCAGCGGAAGGTGCTGAACTCGGTGCGGATGTGTTCGGCATAGTCGTGGCTGGTTTGACGTCCTCCCTGGCCTGAAGGCGCCGGGGATTCCTGCCGTGCCGCTCATGCGGCACCCCGGGGGGTTCCTGTTTCACTGACGGCCGCCACCGCAAGCGGTGGTCTTACGCTGTCTCCGCAGGCGTTTAGCCTCTCCCTGCGTCCCAGGGCGAGGATGTTTATAGCGGCGTTGCGGTCCCGGTCGTGGACCGCCCCGCACGCGGTGCAGGTCCACTGCCGCACGTTCAGCGGCTTCGGGCCGCCGTTGACGCCGCACGCGGAGCACGGGCTAGTCGACGGCGCCCACCGGCCGATCTTGCCAAAGTACCGCCCGTACCGCCGGGCCTTGTACTCCAGCATCGCGGTGAATGCCGACCAGCCCGCGTCGTGCACTGATTTCGCCAGCCGGGTCCGGCCCAGGCCGGCCACGCACAAGTCCTCGGCGTATACCGCTTGGTTGTCGCGGATGATCCGGGTGGAGGTCTTGTGGTGAAAATCGCGGCGGGAATCAGCCACCCTGGCGTGCGCGCGGGCCACCGCGACCCGCGCCTTGTCCCTGTTGCTGCTGCCCGGCTGCTTGCGGGCCAGGGACTTGCCGAGCCTGCGCAGCTTCCGCTCGGCGCGGCGCAGGAACTTCGGGGAGCGGATCACCGTCCCGTCCGACAGCACCGCGAACCACGTCAGGCCAAGATCGATACCCGCCTCCGCGTCGGTGGCGGGAAACCGGGTAGCATCGGCCGCCAGGCCGGTCCGGACCACGAACGAGGCGAAGTACCGGCCTGCCGGGTCCCGGATCACGGTCACTGCCGACGGGGCCGAGGGCAGGTCCCGGGACCAGCGCACGGGCACGTCGCCGATCTTCGGCAGGCGAAGCTTCCCACCGGGCAGGATCTTGAACCGGGCGTTGGCGGTGAACCGGATCGCCTGCCGGCGGTCCTTGCGGGACTTGAACCGGGGCGGCCCGGTCTTCGGGCCTTTGCGTGTGCCGGTGACTGAGGCGAAGAAGTTCCGGTAGGCCGCGTTCAGGTCCGCGAGGGCCTGCTGGAGCACCACCGATGAGACGCCGGCGAGCCAGGCCCGGTCCGGGGTGACCTTGGCGGCGGTCAGCCGGGCCGACAGGTCTGCGTCGGGGAGGTACGGCAGCCCGGCCGCATATGCTTGTTCGCGCAGGCGCAGCGCGTCGTTGAACACGACCCGCGCGCACCCGAAGGCCCGTGCCAGCGCGGAACGCTGCCCGCGGGTGGGGTAGAGGCGGTAGTTGTACCGGAGCTGCACACCTCGATCATACTTGCGCATTATGGCCAGGTACAGTACCAACCGTACCTGGACCATCGTGTCCTGCCTCGTGCATGCTCAGCTGGTTTCCTCACCAAATACCGGCATCCCGTGTTCACCGCACGGCACCTGGGACGCACCGAAGAGATCATGCGTGCAGTCTGCGCGGACTCCGGGGCCGGCCTGGCCGAGTTCAACAGCGAGACCAGCCACGTCCACCTGCTGGTGACCTGCTCGCCCCAAGCCGCCCTGTCCCGGCTAGTGAACTCCCTCAAGGGCCTCTCGTCCCGCCGGCTGCGGCAGGAACACCCCGAAACTCCGGCAGCAGGACTGGAAGGCGAACCGGCTGTGGTCCGGGTCCTGCGACGCCGGGTCGAGGTGTTCAGGTCCGGCATGCGCCAGTTCGTCGATCATCCATGAGTCGGCCACACGGTCATTGTCCCTACGACCGCAAACCTCATTTGCCGGCCAGGATGCGCCCGACCCAACGATCTCGTATAATTCATTTCCGTGATATCCGAAAATGAAGTAGCCGGTTTCTGGGACGGGCTGCCTGGGCCGGTGCTGGCCCTGCAGAAGACCACGCACCACACCCTGCACGCGCTGGGCACCGCGCTGGCCGACCTGAACCTGTCCGCCGCCGAGATCAACGCGCTTGGCAATCTCGGCGGCGGCGGCACCGTCAACGCATCGCAGCTCAGCCAGAGGACCGGGACCAGATCAAGCACGCTGACCGGTGTGCTTGACCGGCTGGAGAACCGCGGCTACCTGCGCAGGGAGCTCGACCCGGCCGACCGCCGGTCCTTCCGGCTGCCCCTGACCGAGGCGGGTCAGGCGGTGGCCAGCCGCGTGCTCGCCGCCGTAGCGGACCTGGAAAGTCAGGCGCTGGCCCGCCTTACCGCCACCCAGATCGCTGGTTATCGCGCCGTCATCACCGCACTGCAGGAGGCCTGCTGATGCCGCACCACGCGCCACAGGGAACGGATGGCACTCCCGACGCCGAACTCGCCGCGATCCTTCCTGCGATCACCGGCCCCTCCGGGCAGTTCCGGCACCGCCAGCACATCAACCTGGCCTTCCTCGCGGTGCGGCGTTACGGCATGCCCGCGGCCACCGGCAAGATTTGCACCTGGATCCGGCAGATCGCCGCGTACGAGCGCGCACCGCAGAAGTACCATTACACGGTTTCCCGCGCCTGGGTCGAGATCGTCGCGCACCACCTCGGCACCGGCCCGGAGTGCGCCGACTTCGATATCTTCGCCGCGCGGCATCCCGCACTGCTGGACAAGCGCCTGCTCAGCCAGCACTACCGGTCGGCGACCCTGGCCGCCGACGCGGCCCGGCACGGCTGGGTCGAGCCCGATCTGAGGCCGTTTCCCTGGTCCGCCCGGAGCTGATGCTCCTCTCGGAGCCGTCCCGGGTCCCTCAGCGGGGCGGCAGGGACACGGTGACGAACTGCTGGTTAGCCTGCGTCAGGAACGAGTCGATGCCGCTCACGGAGGAGCCGGACTGGGTCAACGCGGTGATGTCGTGGCTGCCGCCTCCGGTCAGGTCACTGACCGATGACTGCGTCCAGCTCGCCCCGGTGGCCGAGGTCCACACCGCGGCGTCCTGTTCGCCGTCCCATCCACTGAACTGGCTCGCTGCGGTGAAGCCGGCTGAGGTCTCGGTGACCGCGGTAATGCTGGTACCCGGGCTCGGCGAGCCGAACGGCACCAGC
>Ga0182030_10014140_pt1 | contig 15798 bp, 7 predicted proteins | sample 812S3MmetaG_FD_121299 | JGI IMG/M metagenome (GOLD analysis project Ga0182030, IMG submission 121299) | Permafrost microbial communities from Stordalen Mire, Sweden - 812S3M metaG (Illumina Assembly) | ecosystem: Environmental > Terrestrial > Soil > Wetlands > Permafrost | place: Sweden...
TAAGAAAGTTGTAGAACTACTGCTCGTCGCAGGGGCAGATGCGTCCACAATGGATGAGGATGGGTGGACGGCGCTGTACTCTGCTGTCAGGGAAGGGCATACAGGCGTTGTGAAACTGCTGCTCGGCGCGGGGGCTGACCCTTGGGCAACGGACAAGAACGGGTTAACGGCGATATCCCTGGCTACTGAAATGGGGAACAAGAATATTGTGAAGCTTTTGCTTGGCGCAGGGGCCGGCCAGTCGACCGCGGACCCAAGAGCGGGCATGTCTGAAAGCCAAAATACCACCCCTCATCAAGGAGTCACTGGATCGGATTTCGCCCCGAGGTCAGTTTCCTCACCAATGCATTTTCATTTGAACATCTCTTAGCTAACAGTGAGCTACCTTATAGCCCAGATGACATCGTAATAGCTGTCATTGGAACGACGGGTGCTGGAAAGAGCACTTTCATTCGACACTTCACTGACGAGAATGTGATCATTGACAAACCTTTGTCTCTCAGTAGCTGTAAGTATAGTCTCAGAAGTTGTAAGTGATGAGCAGTGATAAAATGCTAACGGCAACAAAAGTCACCACAAATTTTCAGATCTACAAATGCCGCACAAGGAGAGTCCCGAAGTTCTACATGTTAGATACGCCGGGATTTGAATCTCCCTACGAAACAGATACCGAGGTGCTGAAAAGGATAACAGATTGGCTTAAATGGGATAATTATAATATCCGGCTAACCGGGATCATCGTTCTGCACCGCATTACAGATGTTAGATTCGAAAATTTGGGCGGGAGGAATTCACGCATGTACAAGGAACTCTGTGGAAAGGACTTATCTAGTGTTGTTGCTGCAACTACTTTGTGGGATAGCGTATGTCTGGAAACAGGATCAAAGCGTCACTATGAATTAATTTCTTCGGAAAAGTGGCGCTCGATGATTAGGGAAGGAAGCAAGGTATTCCGTCAAGACAAGGAGAAGCAATCTGCCGCGCGTATTATTGAGCACTTGGTCGCACAGCGCAAGCCTAGAGAACCAGTTGTTCCGGCAACCGAGCACCAGATTGACTATGATATCAGGAAGCTACAATTACAGCATAGAGAAGAACTTGAGAGGCTTAGATTGGAGATGGAAGAAGCGATTGAAAGAGCTCAAGGCGTGGATCCAAATGAAGACAAGACAAGAGGCTGACAGGGGGACTGGGGACTTTGTGAGAGATGGGCTTGTTCCCTTCGTCATACTGGAGAAGGATCTGTACAGTCGAATGTCGAAAAGCAATTAATTGTGGGCTACTCATAATGTTATCCGAGGTTTGAGGCGTTCTGGGGAGTGTTTGAATTGTATGAAGTTATGCCACAATGTCACAAGGCATATGGGGCTATTTTCTCACAACCAATTAGTGCAACAAAGTGTCCACTCAGAAGTATTGTAGGCCATCTCTAACTTAGGAACAGTTTTCTTGAGGATTCGTTCAAAACGATTAAGGCCCGTTCAATTACAAACATACTCATTCATCACAAAATGTCTTTGCCACGACAAAGTAATCTAGATCGCGCGAGATGGCGGACAATGTGCCGAGAAAAGCTATCGGAGCATATTAGTAAGGATCTAAACGCTTTATATATTCCATAAATTTGTTTGATGCTAACAAAGGGCAATAGAAAGTAAGCTAGGGATATCAATCGATCCCTCACAAGTCCGTCTTGTTACACGTGCAGAGGATCCTTATTCCTGGAAGTTTCTCCCAGCAAGAGCACATCTCTTCGAAAAGAATCTAAGCGATCATTCGATTGGTGCTTATATAGAATTACATAGAGAAGCTGGTGTTTCGTTTGAAGCTACGGCAAGAGAAGTATGAAGCTAATCCCAGTACCAGCATGTTCTTTTCACCCAACCAGCAGCAAATTTTATGGACAGGATCGCAGATTTAGAGGCAGAAAACTCAAGATTAACGTCTGAGGTGAACAATTGGAGGGATACTACTGCAGATGCTGAAGGGTCCATGAATCAGCTCAGAGCGATCCTGTACTTGGTACCAAGGATAAACAAGTGTCCTCCATGCTGGTCTCACATCCTCGCTTCGGGGATTTTGACCAACGATATCGTAAGGATTAGGGGAGAGGAGGAATGTGAATTGGGTGTTTTTGGTATTAGAGAAGTTGAAATATTAACTGTCTATTCACAGCGATTTATAGCAGGCCGAAATTGTTATTGAGCCTTTCGAGTGGAACACGTGACTCTCGAGCCAAGAATCAATTTCAATATAACTGAGGTTCGTAGGGACTGGAAATTCATATTGGTAGCACTTATTAAGCAAGATATCTTAGGCCCAATCGAATGCTATTGGAAATCACTCTGGGACGATGTTGTGGTCAGAACATCAAGATGTCGTGACCAAAATAAGTCGGAACATTAACGCCAAGCTGAGAAATAGAACTAATAATGTTATGACCAAAATGGGTCATCAACGCCAAAAATATTTCGGCCTGAGAAATAGAGCTAATGATGTTCTGACCAAAATGAGTCAGAACATCAGCGTCCGAAATACCTCGAGACGGCAATTCTAAGTATAGATCCGGGGTATCAAACCCAGTCCCTTTCCTTAAATAGCAACAAAAGTGTATCAAACGTAAGAAGCCGAAGTAATTCAGGTTCCAATGTTAAAATTCGATGTCCTGTTTGTAGTACTACAATATGAAGTACTGCAAGGTGACGTATGCCTTATGTTCGTACTTCAGACCGGAGTACTCTGAGCTGTAGTGTTCCAAGTTTCATTACGTGCTTTATTTATGGTTCAAGCCAGAGTAGTCTCATTTGTAGTACTACAGATAAGACTACTCTGGCTTGAACCATAAATAAAGCACATACGTCATCCTGTAATATATTAAAGTATATTACTTCAGACGCATTCACTTTGAGTTGCAGTCTTTCCAACCGATCTACTCGCAATTGTAGTACTCCGAATCTAAAAATAGTTTCGGAACATGCTCTTTAGCACAGTCTGTAGAAATTTGATTCTGGATCCTTTTTATTTGCACTTTTTTAATGGCTTTTTCACGTGATTTCACCTTCCCCCAAAATGCTCCTAGTCGAGCCAAGCTCCTGGGAGCCATAGTTTCCCGGAAACTTTTTCCTAGAAGCCTCGAGTTCCTAGGACAAAGCTCCTAGGAGGCGTGGTCTCCTAATGTGATGGTTTGAGTTAAGGTATATATTGATTCTAGATACAAGACGTAGCGCGAAAAGCAAAAGAAGAATAACGCAGAGAGCTATCCTTAAATAGACGTTTGATATAACTCATCATGTGACTCAGCGTCACGTGGTCACGTGGTTTCGTGACACCCAAGAGCCATGAGATCCTAGAATTGTAGTCCCAGGATCCCCAGGTTCCTAGGTTCCCTGTCCTAGAACAACTGTCCTGGGAACCTGGGGATCCTGGGCAATAATGGTGATTAGGAAGAGGCTCCTAGGAACTCACAGCTCCTAGGATAGTATTGTGCCCAGGACGAAGCTTCTGGGAGGGCACGGCTTCTGGGAAAACGCTCCTATGAGCTCATAGCTCCTAGGTCGCTATGTCTGCTAGGAGAAAGCATAAAGGCACGTGACTTCACTAAAGTATGTAATGACAGGGCAACGCTTGACCACTCCCTCCTCACCACCCCCCGGTAGAGCTAAGTCACATTAATAACAGCTATTACTGGTAATATACAGTCAAGTTTCTTAGGAAGATAATCTGAGACACTTACGGGATGAAACTAGGTCTACTTCAATAGTCTCTGGTTATGGAATCCGGCCTTACTGGTTGGGAAATGGCGCCCTTAAGAACACCTCAAGCAGTTCGACGTGGTGCACTTCTTAGAGCCTCGGCAATATTTCTCGTCTGCCTTGCAACGTCCGAAAGAAAATGTCTCGTTTAAGCGCTGCTAAGGTTTCTCTACTCTGAAGATAGAGACACCTTAGTAAATATTGATTAAGTGCTAGTAGGGGTTTGATAATTCCCCAAAACAGAAAACCCCTGTTTAGTCTTGTAAAAAGAATAAGAACTATAGTAAGCAGAATCGCACATTGTGAGGACAAGTAGCACTATAAAGGGGCTTACAGAGCTCAGTCTATTTTTAGAATTAAAGGGGTTCAAATCTGGCTTCCCACCACTTGGATTCAAGGGGACCGATTTAGGCCCTCTATTGCGCAATCAAACCCTTCCTTTTTGGAGGATTGAGGGTTCAACTTCGACTTCTATGCCTCAGTTTTTAAGGCACCGGTCGATCACCAATACAAGACAATTCTTAATAAAGATAGCCATCAGACGGTCCTTAATAAATACAACTCCAAATAGCTCTCAAATGACTTATGCTTAAAGGGAATTAAAGGTAACTTAGAGAGATCTCCTTAATCTCTGGCACAACCCAAGGATAAATAGATACTCTAGAGATTAAACGAAACAATAAAAGAAAAAAAATAAAGAAAAAGAATAAAAAAATAAACAAAAGAAAGAATACCTTGATTAAAAAAGCCTATAAATTAGAAAAGTTTGATAGTATTGACGTGGCTTTGATCATTTGTAAACATGGTTAATACACTACGTACAGGTCTAGAGACTATGTATTGTGGCCGCTATCTGTAACAGAGATAGTAAGTAAAGCGATTTGCTTGCTTGAAATATACGACTAGTGCTAATACTTATTTAGTAAACTGCCTATTCTCTCCCAAAGAATATACTACCAGAAGATATCAAGAAGCGCTTTTTTAAATATACCAGAGAAAAAAATTGCCTTGCAAAAATAATAAACAGTAGGCAGACTACCTGCAAATAGATAGATAACCAGCAGCCTTACAAAAGAGAAAATAAGACTATAGTTATGGATATTACTGAATAAAGTCTTAGTGCCCTATTCTCTAATTTGTTTCATCTATGGCTTCCCTTATAACAAAAGTTGACTATAATATAGATAACAGGAAACATAATAGTCCTAACAAGGTAATAAACTAATAAGATAACGAAACTAACATAGTAACAACCCTAACTAACTAGATATAAAAAGGTCACCACAAAGGCAGATCCTTAACTCTGCAACCCAACCCAACTGTTCTGTAGTAGAGATAATACAGCATCAACTTAGAGACAGCAATACTTATAAAATATCTATAGTAGATATGTCTATAATTGTTTCTCTGTATTTCACTTCCTGCTCTTTGTATTCGTTATTTTTGGCGAGAATTGCTTGTAGATTTGTTTGTTTTAAGAGTTAAGTTGTTCTTGGTGCTTCACTAATCCTATATGTATCTGAATTAGTATTCTACTATGTTTTGGTTAGGTTTATTGTACATAAAAAGAATATATGTATTGAGACGGGTACATACAATACTCTCCTTCATTGGTTATCTTGGTTCTAGAGTTTATAGCCTGGATTACTTACCGCAGCCAACAACAACATCTACCAATTAGATTAACTAATACTATGAGATACGAAAACGTCTAAGAAGTCTGTATATATAGTAGAAGGCCGATTTTTGGTTCAAGAGAATAGGGTCAAGAGATTTAGTAAGAATCGTTAAAGAGAATCCCAAATACAGCTAAAAAGAAAGTCAAGAGATTATCGATCTAACCTAAAAAGTTTAGCCTTCTATATCTAAAATTATATCAAGAAATATGGTTTGTGGCTGTGTAAATTCTTAAATATTCTTTTCTGAATACGGCTCGCTCCAGGAGACTTTTGCAGGCGAGGCTTGGCAGCGCTTTAAACCCTTTCACTTCGTTTCAGGGCATTCTACAAGAAGTACTAAATATCTTTTTGTGCTCAGATTTTCATTGGTACCCGTTGTTTTCTATGTACTACGACCCTGGTATCCATCAAAGATCCACCTCCGCAAGGATGAAAGATGGGCACGTGATCTTAGGCACCTGCCAAAGTTGGTTGACGGAGGATTCGATCTTACCTTACATTGTACCATCGTGATGCAGAACAATCAAGAACTTCATTCATTTGCAATGTTCGCACTTCTAAAGTACAATGTCTTCTTCTTTTTCGCCCAATGTCCCACAACCTGACGGTACACTGTCGCCGTCGTCAGGGCCGGTGTACGGCACGTTCCCGGACGATCCAGCAGCGACCTCAAATCTAGAAACCGTCGTCCTCCTCCAACCCATCAACAATTTCTCTCCCCGTAGGAGGAGACGGGGAGCTTGTACCTGTTATTGCATCTTCGTTCTTTTCGCGGTTTTCGCTGTCGGGCTCGTCCTCGTGTACTCCTTGGGGAGACCGCCTTTCTCGTGTCTTGGGCGTTTTCCTTTGGTTAGTCCGCCGGACAGGGAGGTGACGCAGGATTGGAGTGCGTTTCGGAATCAGAGTTGGGCTGCGGGCTTCGACCTGACAGCTGGCTACGGCACCTCATCTGTAGCGTTCAACAACGGCACAGTCGTAGACGTGGTGAAGTGGCAGCAAGGGACGCAATATAACGATGTCTTGGCGCGGGTGTCGAGGGAAGAGGCGCAGCATCCTACGCCGCCCTATTACAATTGTACTGCTATACGAGAGGATGTAGGGAGGCAGTGGAATAGATGGTGGCGGAAGAAGCGCAGGATGCCGGCTTCTAATGATGTGTTGGCGCTTGTGTCGCCGCTGCTGCTGCTGAAAACGGACACGAATGCGTGGTTGAGGAAGAGGGGGATGGACGAGATGCAGGTTGTGTTTGTGACGGTCCCGCTGCTTCCGGCGATATATATGGAAGACCTGGTCGATGCGGCGGCGTTCGTGGGACTGCAGGTCCTTACGCTGCCGTGGGGCATTCATGGCAATGCATATAGTGTGCATTTGCCTGTCACTGAGATTAATACCGCGTTCGCAGGCATGGGGCTTGGTCTCGATGGTATTTTTCCTTCCAAAAATGAGACGGAGCCGTGGTCTGAAAATATCTTCTCGGTCCTCTTCACGAAGAAAGCGCTGACGGCACAAGTTTCATCTATCAAAAGCGCTCCGCATTTCTATGCTGCGGAGGGAATTGCGAATTTCAGTCTCGGTCTAGAGGCGATGGACGCAATGGGGAATGAGACGTATTGGCACGCCGTCCGCAGCGCGCTGAAGGATGCGCTGGATTCGGACTCGTACTGGTACTACTGGCATGGAGGGCATGAACTCGGTCGGGTCATCGTTCACGGAGAAGCAGCAGAGAACGACATTTTCCAGGGGGTTTTGAGGGAGGAGGTGAAAGCTGCTCAATGGAGCGATGAGGAGGAGAAACAGCCGCGGTTCTGGAGCGTTGGTCCCGTTTTTGCGGGGAGCAGGGGCGCAGCGATCTTTGGGAATTGGTGTCAGAGGGGGTTAGGGCAGAATTGGCATGCGTGTTTTCCTAACTTGACGCCGGATGGTCCGCCATGGTTCTAGAAGTTTGAGTGAGGGAGGGGGAGAGATTAGAATAAGTCTCATCAAAAGATCTTTATGAGATGAAATTTGTCTTTCTTCTATTTGGTTTCAGGTGTATAGTTTTGTTGTCACTTAACTGCAAGTATGAGGCTATGACTTCTGAATACTTTAAATATTAATTCTGATGTAGTTACAAGCATTAGAGTCGGAAATTCATTGAAGCAAATGATAGCCTTTCTATTCTTTCAAGTAGTCAGACTTTCATTTACCTTCCTTTTGTCTTTTTATAATTTATATAAGAACTATTTTACTCAGTTCTTTTGGAGCTTTTCAATGCAGAGAAGATCTAGAAAGATCTTTTGGTATGATATAGAATGATATTGAAACGATATGTTTCACGAAGCTGGTATTCCATTGTAGTCCTAAAATGCAAAGAAAGAAGGTAAGTTCTAGAAGTGTGGTTGCCTACATTTCCTACATTTTCTCTTAAGAACGTTCAGCTGGCCAGAAAAGCTCGTCACCTTTAGACACCAGATTGTTGTCCTTCGAATGTACAAGCTTCCAACAATCTAAGAATCTCTGTCAGCTCTTGATTTCGTCCGCAGAATCAGAATCGTCCTTTCCGCAGTCAGCTCTGCTCCAAAAAATAGCAGGAAGATTCAGTCATCTTCAGTCTGCAACTATGGATGTCAGCTGTGACATCGTATTATCTAGTAAGACATCGTTCTTATTTTCCGCAATTAAATGCTGACCAAAATTAAGCAGATGAACTGGAAGACAAAACACTGCGGCTTCAATATAATAAATATATCGAGAAGAGATAAAATGTACGCGAGTTGTGGAAATATTCTTCATCGGCTGATCGAAGAACGCCACGAAGGGAGCTCGAGAACCATTGCATCGAATAGCCCATAACACCCTAGGAGGAGTATTCTAAGTCGCCTTGAAGCATGGAGAAGCTGCGATCCCAACGGCGCTCGACAAAAGGCGTGACAGACAATTTTCGGAGAAGGAAAATCACCTTTATGGAAAAGGCAGACGAGCTGAGGAGCGAGTTCGGCTGTGACATTTACGTTTTGGGACGGAGGAACGGAAACTCTTCAATTATACATCTAGAGATGGACCTTCCTGGCCGCTCAGCTTGATAGAAGTCGTGAGTGGCGTTCTTTTAATCCAAGGCCTATAATCTAAAAATTTGTAGGATCAGAGTTATCCTAGGGCAGAAAGATATACACCGGCTAGCTTCTTGAAACGGGGCACCAAATCTCTGCTCTGTGAAGGCCGGAAGGGACAAGACAATCCCATGGTGAGGATTGAAGACTTTCAGATCGGAAACATAACGGGTGCTGAGGGATAGATTGGCTCTTTGGGTTTGAGGACTTAATGTTCGTCTATTTACTTTGAAATGCCATTTATTTCCGTGCGATCCAAATGCACCTCTGAGAATCCCCGAAGATGGTGGTACATCCAACCCTCTATCCAGACACTGGCCGGGATTGAACGTGACGTCTGCAGAAATTTTATATGGACATGTTTTGATTTTTGATCCATATTGCAATGCTGCTCCTTGCAAACTTCTCCAGTTTTGATGCACATAATTAGCTCTCAGTTGTGTTGTAATACATTTTAGGTGTTTCAATACCAGACGTCCTATGCTTGAAGTCCTTTCGTATCTTTGGCAGAAGTGGAGGTCACTTCGAGAGAAACAATGTTATTTCGTGCAATCTTTGAGAAACAAGCGTTGCGTGAGGATTTTACAGGTGGGCGATGATTGATTGATTAATTCATACACGGTTCCAGCCTCCAATACGGCGGCTATGCCGGAGAGTGCAGGTTGGCCAAATCACCAAAGCGCGTTGGACTCGTCTAACACGCCCTACTTCACCTATGCCTCAGCATGACCAGTGATCCCCTTCCTGCGCGTGGTCTGGCTTCTATCTACGCATACATACATATCCGTTGACAGAAGTGCTCTGTGACACTGGTATATGGCTCTGACTCAGCGACAAACTGTCCTCCTGTGTCCGCGCTCCCTAGATACCTGGTGGGCTACGGCCACAATGAAGCCATGTCGCAACTCCGCTGGCCATAGCAACCGTGATCCCCCCGACCACCCAACAACGTTCACTCTCGTCCAAATCGCCTCTTCCATGCCCCTCTTCCCTACCCAAAGATCTTGGATCCTCTGAAACTTGTGTGGTTGTGTGTGCCCTACTGGGCCAAGTGTGTCTGCAGCGTGTTCTGTGAATTGCTAATGCTGTTTCATTAAGGTTAAAGAATCGATCGGATCGGACTGCAGGTGCAGAGAGGCGGTGACGCAGATGAGCAATGGCAAGAACCCCGAAAGTTTGCCTAACCAAATCCAGAGTATCCACCCAGACTAGTGCCCCACTCCTTTGAACCAATAACTACGAGGACGTCCGCACTCAAAATAACTCTAATTACAGAAAGCAATATACAAAATAGTAAAAGATAAATAAGACATCAAAAGATCTAAAATATAAACAAAGCAAGTGAAAAAGGCCCCCCGACTTACTAGATTAAAAGCTAATATTCTATGATAAAGTAGAAGACATTGGAATTCTTTATTTAATACTTTACTTGTCCTTGTTGTATTTGTAGTTAAATGCCAACTTCAAAAGCCTACCTATACTTTAAAATAGAACCAACAGTAATTACACAAAGGAAAATTATAATAACAACTGTTATTATGACTTTCAAATAATTGCTTTAATATTACTTAAAGTTTTCTCTTTGATTTAAAAGAAGAAGAAAGGTAGAGGGGGGGGGAGAGGTAGAGAAAGGTAGAGGAAATCAGTTGTTCTTTCCTCACTGATCAAGGCCTATATAGGTCGATTTACCGCCTTGCGTCTTACTAATTGATGTGTTCTAAGTGGTGTGGTTTGTGAAAGATTATGTAGAAGAGTACTTAAAAAACGAATATCAGATTCGTATACATACCCAAAGAACGATCAGACTTGGTCTTTGAGTGTGTATATAGAGACAGATGGCAGTAAATGGACATTTTCTTTACACAATTTTCCAGTATTATTAAATAGGTATCGTTGTTTGAGTCTTTTATTCTACGTTTTATTCCATATATAATTACTTGCCTTGGTTTTCTCTTAAGGCTAGTGTCTTACTAGTAAATCGTTTTGCTACTGCTTTTTGCTGCTGGTTATTTGTATAGTAAAAAGGAATATAACTAAAGATAGTTTGCTAGTATTGTTGGGATACTAGAAAGATTACTTTTATAATTCCGGAATATAAAGTTGATATTATTACACCTATCTAGGTATATCTGGTAAATTGTTTTGTTCTACTTTTTTATGGAGTAATAGCTTGTCTTTTTTGTGCTCTGCCTATTCCTAGCTGATCTTTTAGTGGTATTGTAATGTCTTAAATAGATGCTCTTTATCAAGCAGTTCTGGCTTAGTTCTCAGATAAGAGTGCAATATTAATCATTAATATAATGTGCTAGGTATTATTAGAGTGCGCTAGGTATTGCCAGAGTGTGCTAGGTATTAATATAGCGTGCCTTGATTAGGCTTGTTTGTTGATTTCTACTGTGTGAGCCTAGTGCTTGTAATCATCAACTGTTCCTCTTTTTTTTTATTAGTCTTAATTATAGAAGGTGCCTGGGGAATATTTCTAGGTCCTAATCCATTTCTTAACCTGAGTCTAGGATTCAATGTCTTTGGCAACGATCTTGAACAGAGGCGTGAGAATGAATAGTATATATAAAGGGCATCTGTAGAACCAGGTAGATTGTTTTTTTATTTACCACTTTTTCTCCTCTGTTTGCAAACCATAGATCTTATTTTTTTTATTACTAGGGTGCTCATCACTATATCGTCTTTGGAATATGTATTCTGTCTGCAGGAGTAATCAATGATCTCTTTTCCTGTCTACAAAGCAACTACTTCTCTGAGCGCCTGCCTATTCGATACTAACCAGACAATAGACTGACTGTTAACAGTATTTCTCTCTAGCTATTCTATTACCAATTCTTCTTATTGGTGAAAGAAGGCAGTTATAAAAGTCTTCCGAATCTTATACGATTTTTTTCTTGTTATATATACTGTCGAATTTATTTCTTTTCTAGATCCTACAATTACTGCTATCTTACTTTCTAAAAGACTAAGGAGTTGGCTAAACACCTTTTTGAAACTTTTTTACCAAAATAAAGCTATTAAAGAGCTTTGTTATAACTCTTTATTATCTATAGTAAAGGCAATTATAACTATTATTAGACAAAGACTGTTCTTATATACTCTAAGATGGAAGGAGGACTGGCTCTTTTCAGTTTTGTTTTCTTTAAATATTTCTATAGTTACTAAAAAACTTAATTATTAGATTTATTTAGTATTCTGTAGATCTATATTTCTAGACTAAATAATATGGTACTATAGGTATTGATATAATATTATTTTAGAATTTCTTAATATACTACTTAACTTCTACAATAATCTTATTTAATTTACTTAAAAGCACAGGATAGTAGTTAACTAATTACTATTACTTTAAAAGGCAAGTCTTTATCCTTATATAGAAGTTATATATTACTAATATAGATAAGTAGATATTATCTTCTTAATAGTCTTTACTATGTTAAATAGTATTGACTACAATATTCTTTAATACCTTGTCTGATTCCTCCAAAGTCCTTTGGTTTTTTCTTGACCTGATTATATAATAGTTTAAAGAGTGGTACTCTAGTATTATATTAGTTAATCAAAAGCTTTCAATCTTAGATATATACTTTAGATCAAAAATTGTATATAAGATTAATCCAAAATAGCCTATACTTTTCTTGGTTGACTTTTTTTTTTTGGAAAAGTATTCAAAAGAATACTTTGTAGGAATTGGCAAAGTCAAATACAGAATTTGTGGGCAGATTCTTTATCAAAGTCTCAATTGCAGATATTCTTTTAGATAGTAAATATTTAAAAGATATTGGTAGGTTGTAGTCAGAGCTTGCTAATAATACCCTAGTATACTTAAGTGCAGATAAGAAGTTGATAGATTACTTTATATGCTTTACAGAAGTATGTTAAAATCCCTTTATAATATATATCACTAATATCAAACAGTATTTCATTCTTTTATAGAATATATATTCTACAATAGCTATAGACTTGGTCTTCTTTAAATAAAGGTTTCAGCCTTGTAAGTCTTCAGAAGTATAGAATATTATTAATCCAAAGAACAACTTTGCTAATTACAGAAAATATATGGCCAAAAAGCCTTTTTACCTTTCACTTATATTTTCATATATTATAGAACTATGATGTTCAGGAAATACACCAGACAAAATCCTTAAGATCTTTTATCTGTTAGTGGAGTACTTTAGAAGAAGATAGGAAACAAAGGTTAGAAAGAATACAAAAGTAGGGGAAAAAGCAATTAAAAAGAGGATAAGTAAGTCCTGGCACAAGATTCTTTAAGAACGTGTTTTGTATAACCTTTATATTAATTGTCTATAGAAATCCACTGAGTTAAACAGTGCATTTCTCTTCCTCCTGGACTTTAAGACAATTAAAAGGAAATGTTATACTAGGCCTTAACAAAGATACCTTAGATATAAAGAGAACAAAGGCAAACAATAACACACACCATAAAAAAATCAATAATTCCAAAAGCACAAATCAAAATATTAAAATAAGAAGTCACTTATCACAAGATGCTTCAAAATCTTTAAATCATTGTAAAGAGATTGAAAGCTTTCCTAGTTTTCAAAAGTTACCTATCAAACTTTGACATTTGATATAAAAAGAAACCTTCTTCTAATCATGGTTTTTCAACAGTAATACCCTCCAACTCTTAAAGCCTTAAAATAGTACAATATACTCGTTTCTAATACCTTCTATATTATATGTCTATTATAAATTACAAACTTTTACACAAGATCGTCTTTATTATACTTATCTTTTTCAAACATGGCTAGTAAATACCAAAAAAATAATTTACTTTAATCTAAAGTATAATATTTACAATTATTAGTTTATAGACTTAACTTGGCAATAAGGCTTTATTTCTAATCAATATCTATTTTACTATATTAAAATAATTACTAATACTAATCCAAAGAAGCTTATCAATACTATTAAGTACAAACTCAAAAGTACACAATTCTATAATAAGTTTCCTAACCTCAAAAGACTGGTTATAATAGATTAACATACAAATCTATACAGAAAAGTTCTTAGAAATAAATGGTCTAAAAAGCATTAAAATCAGAAGTCAAAATTAAACTAGAATAACTAGAACCAAAAATAAAGATCTGTATAGAAATTCTTTAAAAAACGAAATATCTTGATTACAACTCTGTTAACTATGCCTAATATACAGAAAAGACAAATTACAAACATTGTCTAGCAAAATATATTTATAAATACTTATATTACTAGACTTCTATCTGAATTAATACTACTAAGTTTAATATCTATAGTCTTTATATACAATAACAAGATAAGAAATAATAACTGGAACTGTAAAACCGACTGGTACCAAGCTAACTCAGAGCATAACATATCTGACAATAAGCCAGATATTAGGGATAATAATAATAAGTTTTGGGGCAAGGGTAACAATAATAAAAATAATGGCGAGAGGGATAATGAACCATGGGATTTGAATCTAGAAGTCTATTGCTTAAATTTGAAGAAGATATAGTGTAAGATGAGAAAAGCCAAGGAAGACTGAGAAAGTGATGATAATAGTAGTACAAGTAGTTTAGGAATTTAATAGAATATAGATTAAAAAAGGATTCTTATAATAACCTTAGTACTTCTTTTTATAACACATAACAGAAAAGCTAATGCTCCTATTTTGCCTGCCTCTATTCTTACCTTAATAGTTATTTAACCTTGCTAATACCTAATCTTCCTTGCTTTGAACACTGCTTCCCTTAATTGTACTATACTCCTGCATTAGGATTGACTGATAGAAGAATAAGATCCTTATCAGATATTTGTTTTAGTAAAGGCCTAAGGATAAGTAGGTATATAGAGCTATAACTATTGCCTATCTATCTATAAAAGAAAGCTTATTTGACTCTGTACTATACTATAGTTAAGTGTGTGTGTACTATAGGCTAAGTCTTGTCTAGGAACTTTGTAAAGATCTAGTTCTAAGGCTTATCTTTTTTTTTGTATACTAACAAGTATTGCTTGTCTAGAGACTTTTATAGGATATTTATTCTTGTATTTGAATAGCTTAGCTTATCTTTGCTTAAATACCTGTCACTATTGCTACTAAGATTGGGATTATTATTGCTTAAGCTACTTTTATTGTTATTATTGTTTGATAGCTTACTTTTTTTTGATGTAAGAGCTCTGGTATTAATGGCTCTACTATTCTAGGGTTAAGTACAAGTTATATTAATGTGGTTATAACCTGTCTTTGTGGTAGTTGGTAGAGTTACTTTACTGAACAAAGGTTGTGATAATGTATGCTAACTGAAGTTATTTAAGAGGTATAAATATTATTTAATTGGCTTAATAGTAAAGTTATTAATCTTTTTTATATAGCCAGTGTTGGCAATAAGTCAAGCTAGCTAGGCGAGAGAGACTTTTTGTCTGTTATAACTATTCTAGATGATTGTTGTGAAGGAGTAGTAGTATATAGAGTATAGATAAAATATAATCTTGGTTAGTATTAGTAAAATAGCTCTAGACAATTGGCCAAGACTAGAGTTGTCTAGTAATATTGTTATATCTATGTTTTATGGTATAAAAGATGCTGGTAAAGACAATTGGCCTTTGGTACTTAAGCTTGTAATAACTCTTGATCTCTGATCAAGAGGGGAGTGTGTGTTAGGATACTGGCAATAAGGTTTGGAAAGAGGTCAATATTAGTGGGAAAGGCTTTGCTAAAGATGGTATCTATGTTTCTTGTATGTTGGGCTACTATGATATGAGGATGGCTGCTTTTGCTTAGTAGGACGTAGCTTTTTTTTATTATTTCTGATTAAGTTAGTATTGTTGAGTTTATTGTTGTTGTTACAATTGTTTTGGTTTCTTACCTTGTTATAATTTGGCTTTGGAGATTGGTCAAGGTTGGGAAGCAATTACTATTAGTTGACTAGTCTTGGACTTTTACTAGTCTTTTTGGCTGTTATTATTGGTACTATAATATTTATTTTTTATTATAGTCTCTTATTTTTATTCTTATTATTATCTTTATCTTTTTTCTGCTTTATCTTTTGCTATTTTCTTGTTCTTTTATTAATGGAGAAAGTGTTGAGTATAGTAGAATTAACTAGTCTATATTTATCTGATATACCTTAACTGGTATAAAAATGACTCTTTTGACTGAGCTAGGTTTTTGGCGATACTTTGTAATAGTGTAAAAGTAGGCTTAAAAAGGAGATTATAGTCTTGGATCTGGTATAGTACAATCCTTTTGTACTGATACTATTGTATAATAGCTTGTTTAAGAGATATAAA
>Ga0182030_10014141_pt1 | contig 15798 bp, 18 predicted proteins | sample 812S3MmetaG_FD_121299 | JGI IMG/M metagenome (GOLD analysis project Ga0182030, IMG submission 121299) | Permafrost microbial communities from Stordalen Mire, Sweden - 812S3M metaG (Illumina Assembly) | ecosystem: Environmental > Terrestrial > Soil > Wetlands > Permafrost | place: Sweden...
CCACGTCTGGTAAGTAACGTCGTCGGCGTGGAACCCGACCTGGTCGCCATCGATCAACGAGTGCAGGTGCGGTTCGACCGCGTCGGACCCGGCACGGTCCTTCCGCGATTCGCACCGGTCGAAGCAGACCGATGACGCGTCGACCCTACGAGCTGATTTCAGCCGATTCGCACGTCAACGAGCCTCCGGACCTATGGACATCGCGGGTGCCCGCACGCTACGCCGATCGCGCTCCACGCATTGAGCGATTCGAACGCGGCGACGCGTGGGTGCTCGAGGGAGCTCGCGAACCGGTCCCCTTCGGTCGGAACGCCTGTGCGGGCATGGGCCCTTGGCCGCCCGATCCTTGGATGCGCTTCGAGGAGGTCAGGCCGGGCGGCTACGACCCGAAGGCGAGACTGCTCGACCAGGATCTGGACGGGGTGGAAGCCGAGGTGTTGTTCCCGACGCCCAGAGTGGCCAATGCCGTCTTCGTAAATCACGACCGGGACTTTCACGTGGCCTGCATCCGGGCCTACAACGATTGGATCGCCGAGTTCTGCTCGTACAGCCCCGACCGGTTGGCCGGCGTGGCGCTCCTCCCCAACTCGGGGATCGACGACGCGGTAGCCGAGTGCACACGGGTAGCCGCCCTGACGGGCATCAACGCCGTCACCATCGGCATGTATCCCCACGGCGACGTCCGGATGGAGCCCGAAGATGACCGGCTCTGGGCTGCACTCGAAGAGACCGACCTCACGCTGACCATCCACGTTCGCCTCACGGACGCCGCACCTGGAGCCCACCATGCGACGTTGCGAGAGGGGGTCATCCGGATGCTCGATGTCCCGGCCCGACTCGAGGAGTTCATCTACACCGGCGTCATGTGGCGCTTCCCGCGATTGCGTGTCGCGTTCGTCGAGGTGGATGCGGGCTGGGTGCCGTACTGGAAGGAGCAGGCCTATAACCGCTGGCGCCGCCAGGACCCCGTCCTTCGCGCCGAGAGGGACATGGTCGCGTCGCCGCTCTCGTGCATGGATCGAATCGGCTTTACGTACATCACCGATCGCTACGCCGTGCACAACCGCCATCTGGTCGGCCTCGATCAACTGATGTGGTCGAGCGACTACCCGCATAGTGCGAGCGACCACCCCTTCTCCTGGCGCACCATCGAATCGGACTTCTACGGAGTGCCCGAGCACGAGCGGCGGGCCATCCTGGCGGGCAACGCCATGAGGTTCTTCAAGTTCCTGCCTGATGGGCCTGGCACATGACCTTGGCCAGAGGGTCCCAACAGGTCGGTGCCGGCCGGGCCTACGTGGCATGGCCCCAGCGGGCCGACCGGCCCTTGCCCGTCGTCCTCGTGGTGTCGGACATCTGGGGGGACGGGGACCATCTGCGCGACGTGGCGGACCGGGTAGCCCACGCGGGGTATCTCGCCGTGGCCCCCGATCTCTATAGCGGGTTCCCGGCCTCGGATGTGTTGACGCCCGACCGCGTGGCGAGTGCACGCGGCTGGGTCGACGGGTTGGCCCCTGCGACGTGGATGGATGCGACGGAGCGGGCCAAGGCCCTGGCCGAGGTTGGGTCCGAAGGGGTGGCGCTGGCCGAGACGCTCGACGCGCTCTTCGAGGGTCCGGCCGATCCCAAGCGCTTTGATCCGATGCTCAGCGATGCCATCACGCTCGGATCCGCCCATGACGCCGGGAACCACGGCCCGGTGGGGGCAGTCGGGTTCTGCCTGGGTGGCAGCCTGGTGGGTCTGCTCGCGGGCGGCGAAGCCCGACTGGGCGCCGCAGTGATCTTCTATGGGGCTCCTCCCCCGCAGGACCGGTTGCAGGGCGGTACGTGTCCTGTCCTGGGCCTCTACGGCGGCGAGGATCATGTCATCACCGACGCCGTGCCGGCCCTGGCCGCCGCCCTGGCGGCAGCGCACCGACGCTTCGAGTACCACGTCTATCCGGGGGCGCCGCATGCCTTTTTCAACGACACGCGGAGCGCGTACCGCGTCGACGCCGCCAGGGATGCCTGGGTCCGGACACTCGACTTTCTGTCGACCGAGTTGGTCGGTCATTCATGACCACCCTGGTCACCGGGGCGGGCCTGACCGGGTCTTTCGTGGCCCGCGCCTTGCAGGCACTGGGCGAGCCCGTGGTGCTCCAAGATGTCATCATCGACCCCGTCGCGCTGCGGCGAATTCTCGATCTCGACGCCATCACACTCGTGCGCAACGACTTGATCGACCTGCCCGAGTTGCTGAGAACCCTCGAACGGCACGAGGTGAGCCGGATCATCCACACGGCATCGCTCACCTCGGACATCTGGCAACACCCGTACAGGGGCGCCCGCGTCAACATAGAGGCCTTCTTGAATATCTACGAAGCCGCACGACTCTGCGAGATCGAACGAGTGACGATCTCGTCGACGGCCTCGGTCTACGCTGCCGCCAACACCACCGACCCCGAGCGCCCGACCGCGCCGGTGAAAGAGACCGACGCCCTCCGGCCCGGAGACGTCTACGGCACGACCAAACTGGCCGGCGAGCACCTGGGGCTCAACTATCACCATGGGTACGGGATGGGCTTCTCGGCCGTACGCTATCCCTTGGTCGTTCCCCCCTACGACGGCGCGCTCGGCTTCATTCCAGCCACCGACATCGCCCGATTGGGTTCGAACGTCGCCGTCATGGTGGCCGGTGCCCTTCACGGCAATCCCGTGCGCTTGCGGGACTGGGGCGACATGGACTGGGCCTTCGCGGCGGACATCGCCCATGGCACGGTCCTGGCCAATCAGGTCGAATGCGCCGACGGCCGCATCTACAATCTGGGCGTGGGGTCGACGATTCGATTGGGGGCGGTGGCCGAAATCGTGCGCCGCCTCGTCCCCGGGGCGGACATCACGATCGAGACCGATGCCCGAGCCCGCACCCGCGCGCACCCGCTCGACATCAACCGGGCCCGCATCGACTTGGGATACGAGCCCGAGTACGACATGGAAAGGGTGGTCTCCGAGATGCTGGCCGATGCTGCGCAAGGGGTCGCGCCACCCGAGGCTGCCGCTTTCACCGTCGGCACCAGCTTCTTGGATCTCCGGGGCGAGCAACCCAAATGAGCGAGTCCGCCGAATCCCGGGGCGACACCGTGCAGCGTCGGGTACTCGGACCCGACCATCCTCCCGGGGCCGCTCCCGCCACCGAGGCTGAAGCGGCCTTCCGGGCCTTGGCCTCACGCGAGATATGGGGGGGCGTCTGGGATCGACCAGGGCTTGACCTCGCCACGCGACGGGCGATCACCATGGCGGTGCTGGTCGCCTTGGGACACTCCGACGGACTCTTCGTACATGCACGCGGGGCCCTGGCCGACGGCATGACAGCCGAAGAGATCGGCGAGATCGTCATGCACTGTGGCCTCTATTGCGGTGCTCCGGCGGCGGCCGCCGCCTTTCGGGTACTACGGCCGCTGTTGACGGGCACCGGCGTACCCGGCGGCACGGCCGCCGCCGATGACGCCTGAGCCCGGCGGCCGCGAGGGGCCATCCGCTCAGGCGAAGACAGAGCAAGGGGCGCTGTCCGGACTCATCGTCGCCGATTTCAGCCGCGTGCTGGCGGGGCCACTCGCGACGATGATGTTGGGCGACCTCGGAGCGACGGTCATCAAGGTTGAAGAGCCGACACACGGTGACGACACCCGGGCCTGGGGCCCGCCCTATGTCGATGGGGAGAGTACCTACTACCTCAGCATCAATCGCAACAAGCGGAGCATCACACTCGATCTGCGGACCACTGAGGGTGCAACTCTCGCGCAAGAGTTGGCCGCCCGCGCCGACGTCATGGTCGAGAACTTCCGTGCGGGCCGGCTGGCCCAGTACTCGCTGGACTACGAGAGCGTCGCCCGGGTCAACCCGGCCGTCATCTATTGCACTGTCTCGGGTTTCGGCTCTGGTCCAGGGTCGGACCTGGCCGGCTACGACTTCATCGCCCAAGCGGTGGGCGGGCTCATGTCCATCACGGGCAGCGAGGAAGGACCTCCCACGAAGGTGGGCGTGGCCGTCGTCGATGTGCTGACGGGGCTCCACGCCTGCATCGGCATCATGGCCGCGCTCGCCGCACGCGCGAAATCGGGCCAGGGTCAGCGCGTGGAGGTGAACCTCCTCTCCAGTCTCATCGCCTCCCTCATCAATCAAGGATCCGCATACGCCAACACGGGGCTGGTGCCGCGGGCGATGGGAAACCGGCACCCGAGCGTCGTTCCCTACGAGACCTTCGACACGGCGGACGGCGTCATCGCCGTAGCAGTCGGCAACGACGCGCAATTTCGCAGCTTGTGCACGTTATTGGGGCTGCCCGCACTCGGTGAAGATGAACGGTTCGCTGTGAACGCCGCACGGGTGCGTCACCGAACCGAGCTCATCGAGATGCTCGAACATGCACTGACATCGGATACGGCAGAGCGGTGGGCCGTCCGCATGAACGACGCCGGCATCCCCTGCGGACCCATCAATGACATCGCCGGGGCATTTCATCTGGCGGAATCCCTGGACTTGCATCCGATCACCATGATGCAACGTCACGCTGGAGCGGCGATCGCCCAGCTCTCAAACCCGATCCAGCTTTCGAAGACTCCTCCCCGGTACGCGTTGCCACCCCCCACACTCGGAGCCGATAGCGAAGGCATCCTGCAGTGGCTCAACACTCCCCAAAGGCGTTCAGGCCTTAGACCGCAATGAGCGAAGTCCCATAACCGAGTATCGCCCGAAACCGTCGTGCTCCGGAGATCGGAAGGATGGTGGCGGTGGACATCTCATGTGGTGACCATGCACCCGACTCCGAGAGTGCTTCGCCGATCCATCTGACGTTGGCAAAGACGTACCAATCGGTGACCACGAGGTTCAAGACCGAAAAGGTGGCAGGCCTCCACGAGAGGAACTGCTCGTCCAGCGCGATCCTTATCTCCTCTTTCCCTGCGCCGATGCACATCGGACCGTCGGCGGCGCAGCTACGGATGCCCAGCGCACAGTCCTCCTCGAGGAAGTCGACCACCTTCTGCCCGATGCCCGTGCACCACGCTCCCAGGAAGGCTTCGTGCAGGTCCACGGTTTCCATCAACTCTTCGGTCGGGGGCTCGTGGTGGACCGACTTTGCTGCCATGGCGCTGGCAAAGCTCGTGCGGTTCCACGGGATCTCCCCCAAAATGCCGCCGGCGGCAATCGGGAAGAGTACGGCGGTGTCGACCGCAAAGTCGTGCGGCTCAGCCGGGTGGTCATCGCGACCAGCGCGGGCACGCATGGTGGCCACACTTTGCTGAAAGACGAACCAGTCACTGACGATGCGCCGAATCTGGCGAGAGCGCACGACGTCCAACGACGTCCGCAGATTGACATAGTGGTCCCTGACTGCGGCGGGTGTCTCAGCGACCTCCAATTCGAGTTTTCCGTCTTCTCTCGTGACGATGAAGAATCGAGGATCAGGAGCGACGGTGCCCATGATCTGGTCGACGTCGTTGGAGAATTCCGCCCGTAGGTGGGCCATGACCTTGGCCAGATTCTCCTCATAGGTGTGCGCGATCGTCATTCTGCAGCCTCCCGGCCCACTGCTTAGCCGGACTTCTCGCCTTCGGCCAGCATCAGCATTGTGCGGCGGCCCTCACCCGGGTCAGGACGGCCATGAGGCAAACGGCTACAAAGACCCTCGTCGATAGGGCAATTGCCCCAGGACGCGGGAAGCCGATACCCATAGGGACGTTGGTCCCGATTTCGGTCTGAAGGGACAACTAGGGAACTTGGTCCCTACGCAAACGCCGCTGGCGCGCTGACAATGAAGGGATGTCGATGTACACCCAACTTCTCACCAGCGCGCAGAGAGGACCGCTCGAAAACCTGGAGGGCGACGCACTGATTTGCTACACGCTCGACTGCCGGTCCGAAATGCTGGTGTCGGAACCGATTACCCGAGCCACCGCGATGTCCGCGTTGGCGATGGAAGTTGCCTACGATTCCGCCCTGCTCAAGCTCTGCGCGGCCAATGGCATCGACACGGTCGCCACGGACTTCTCGCACCCGGCGCAAGGTCGGCACCGCCTCGAGGTTGCGCTGAAGGGGGCCGGTCTTGATCTGACCTCTCTCGCCCGGCAATGGAAAGAGCCTCATGCCTGAGTGATGTCGCTTCGGCGTCGTCCGGTCTTACCGGCGGAGCGTTGCCATGGTCCGATCCGAGCTCGAAGAGCTCACCCACCGCCGTTGTGCTCGCAACTGCTATCGGGATCCTCACCGTGACCGGATGTAGGTCGGGCGGCGGGGCAATGGTCCTGAACGACCCTTTGCCGGGTCGTGGGACCTTTGTCCCTACCGACATGGCGGCCAATGCCTGAGGATGGGTGCGAGACTCCGACGCAATGCAGAGAATGAGAAGGTGGCCATGAACAATGACTCGAACACTCCAACCGATGGCGGCGAGGAGGGCGAGCTCCGGATCGTTGTAGGGGTCGATGGTTCCGAATGTGCAGACAAAGCCGTCGAGTTCGCCGCCCACGAGGCGGCACGATGGGGGGCCCTTCTTCATGTCGTCAGCGCGTACGAAGTATCCCCCAATGCCGGTTGGGTCGTCATACCGCTCGAGCCCTATGAGGAGAATGCGGCAGCAAACGTGCGCAATGCACTTTCCCGCATCCACGAACTCGAGCCGGACGTGGTGACGAAGGGAGAGCACATTCACGGTTTCGCCGGAAACGTGCTCGTCGATGCGGCCAAGGGGGCGTCGCTGCTCGTCGTCGGCAGCCGCGGACGCGGCGAGATGGCCAGCCTGATCCTCGGATCGATCTCCGAGCACTGCCTGCACCATGTCCACGAGTGCCCGATCACCATCGTCAGACACTCGGGATCGCACTAATCGCTCCATCAACGAAAGCGGTGAAGGCCCTACTCTTCCCTCGACGACGTGTCGAGCGCGAGGACACGGATCGAACGGGAGTTCGATCCGTGCACGGTACGGCGCTTGAAGACAACGACCGTCCGCGACATCACCGTCGGCGGTGCGGAGCTCGGCGGGCAGGCCATCGCTTCGGGAATCGTTGATGAACTGAACCTGCTGGCGGTGCCGGTCCTCGTCGGGGGCGGTAAACGATGGCTCCCCGACGGAGTCTTGTTGGATCTAGACCTTCTCGAGTCGCGCCGATTCGGTAACGGCGTTGTCTTCCTCCGATATCGCGTCAACCCATGAGTGTCGGCCCGAACCGACGCGGGACGCTGAACCGCGCTGGGAGACTCACCCAGCCATTGACCGCTCCCACCCTCGCGTAGCGAACCGCTCGAGCGGTGTCGACGACATAGTCGCCGATGGTGTCGAGGACCGTATCGAGCACGGCGTCAAACGTCGCCCGGGCCAGCGGAGCCCCGATACAACGGTGGGGACCGAAGCCGAATGCCACGTGCGGGCGAGCGTCACGGGTCACCTCCACCCGGTCCGGCTCGTCGAACACGGCAGGATCCCGGTTGGCTGCCGTCCAGGAGAGAAGCAGGCGCTCGCCGCGACCGAGGTCCTGTCCCCCGATCTGCACGGGGCGGGTTGCCGTGCGGGCGGTGGCCGGGGCGGGGCTGAACACCCGGAGGAACTCTTCGCGAGCCGATGGACGGAGGTGCGGCTCATCGATGAGCCGGCGGCGGACGTCGGGGTGCTCAGAGAGCCAGAGCAGGGCGTTGGCAAGCAACGCCGTTGTGGTATCGACCCCGCCGGCCACCACCGCGAACAAGACATTCACCGCATCCGCATCACTCACCGGTTCGCCGTCGATCTCGGCTGCAACGATCACAGAAGCAACATCGTGCGTGGGCGACCGACGCCGAGCGATGACCAGGTCCAGCAAGGTGGCCCGTAGGTGGCCGATGCCCTCGAGAGCGGCCAGCCACGTCGGTGAGTGCGGAGGGGCGGCAACGAGAGAATGCAACGGCTCGGCAAAATTCTCCCACTGGCCGGCGTCGAGGCCGACCAGGACCAAGGTGACCATTGCAGGGACGGGGTTGGCGAGGTCCAGCACCAAGTCGATCGATCCGGACTCGAGGTGGAGTTCGAGCCGCTCGGCGACCATGGCGCGGATCACGGGAAACCAAGGGGCGGTGGCCGCAGGGGTGAACCATGGAAGGAGCAAGCGGCGGTACTGGTGGAACGCCGCCCCATCGATCTCCGAAGGGATCGATCGGTAGTGCCCCTGTGGCGGAATGGCGATGCCCCCGAACTCCTTGCCCAGTCGCGACCCGTCGAGGTCGTGCTCGGAAGAGAAGGCATCGGGGTCGCGCCCACACAACCGGACGAGGTCGTGTGACGTCACGACCCAGTAACCGTCATGGGCCGGTGTGTGAGCCACCGGACATGAGCTTCGCAACTGGGCGTGAGTGGCCACGGGGTCCCACTGGTCCAGGGGGCGGTGGTGATCGTAGGGATCAAGCCCCTGCCGCTGACCGGTTGAAACAGCAGGTGGAACGGTCTCGGGCTCCATGTTCAGGGTGCCGTCCCGATCGGTGGGAGCCGGCGGACGAAGACCTCTATGCGCTCGATTCGACCTTCAGGATCCAGGCGGAACGTACCGGCCACCCGCGCCGCGTGGGGCGAGCCCTCGACCTCGATCGTCTCCGTGATGTTGACCTGGACCATCGGGCCTTCCTCGATCATCTCAGTGATCTCCACCTTCTGGCCCTTGAGGGTGGGCAACAGGTCACGCAGGAAGGTGATGTACGCGTCGGGATCGCCCCAGGCATGCTCATCGTATGGACCCACCCGGCTGAAGGAGTCGGAGAGGCACTCTCTCAATTCGGCCCAGTCACGGCGATCCATTGCGGCAAAGTAGCGCTCGATGGTGGCGTTCACGCCGTTACCGTAACGGGTGAGGACAATCCACGCCCCGGGCACTGCCGCCTGGTCGCCGGCACGGCCACTCGCTGACCGCTCACGGACTTGCGCGCCGGGGATCATTGCGGGGAAGCTCCTGCGGTCGTGTTGCACCCCGTCGAGAAAGACGCCGCGTTGTTCGTCCCCGACGGCGACCGTTATGTGCCGACGCACTACTGCCAGGGACCGTGGGACCCGGGTGCGCAGTTCGGAGGATCCCCAGCGGCGCTCCTCGCAACTCTCGTCGACACCACACCGAGCCTTGTCCCGATGCAGGTCGCCCGGCTCACCACCGACTTGATGCGGCCCGCTCCGCTCACCCCCCTCACCGCCGACGTGCACATCATCCGGGAGGGCAAGAAGATCCAGGTGGTCGTGGCGTCCTTGTTCGCCGACGGCGTCGAAGTCGCCCGGGCCACGGCTCTGCGGGTCCGTCGCGCCTCCGTCGAGGCCGACGGCCTCCCCGACGGCCGTAGCTCCAACCCGCTGCCCACCCGGCCGAAGCCGGTGGAAGAGGATCCTTTCGCGCCGAGCCCGCACGGCTCGAGGTTGGCCATGGAGTACCTCTTCGAGGGGTCCGGGGGCTACTACCGTAACCCCGGCTGGGTGCGACTGCGGATCGATGTCATCGCCGGGCAGCGTCCGCTGCCGGTGGCCCGGCTCGCCTACATAGCCGATTCCGCCAGCGGGGTGGGGCACGTGCGGACGGTGCCGATCAGCTGGATCAACGCCGATGTCGCTGTCAACGTCGTCCGCGAGCCGGTCGGCGAGTGGATCTCGCTCGATGGCCGGAGCTGGATCGGGCATACCGGCACAGGGCAGGTGCAGGCCACGATGTCAGACACCGAAGGCGTCGTCGCGACGGTGTCCATGGTCCGGCTTGTCGACCCCCCTGGTGCCTCGTAACGCCCCGCGTGGAGGCAGCACCGCAATGACGTCACCGTGACCCTTGCTGCTAGCGTCGCCCGGAGGGCTTTGATGCTCTCACGCCGTGTTGGCGCCAACGGGGCACCGACAAGGAGGCGACCGTCCTTGACCAGTAGGGACTGACGAGGCTTGGTGACGGTGGATATCGAACTCTCCGACGACCAGCGCTTGTTCCGAGACACGACTGCCAGATTTATTGAGGCGCGCTGTCCGATCGGAACCGTGCGAGCAATGGCGGACGATCCGCTGCTGCGCGATCCGGACATGCTGCGGGACGCCGGCGACCTCGGGTGGTTCGCCCTGTTCGTCCCCGAGGAGTTCGGCGGGGGAAGCGTCTCGGGAACTCCGATGCGTGACGCTGTCATCATCGCCGAAGAGCGCGGCCGCAGCGTCCAGCCAGGTCCGTTCATACCGACGAACGTGGTGGCCTTCGCGCTGGCCGAAGCTGGTACCGCGCAGCAACAAGAGGCCTGGCTCCCGCTCCTGGCCCGGGGGGAGGTGACAGCCGCGTGGGCAATCAGCGATCGTTCCGGCGCTCCTCAAGCCGGCGCCGTGCGAGCGCACACCACCGGCGCTGGACTCGAGCTCTCGGGCACTGCCGGACTCGTCTCGGAGGGCAGCACCGCGGGCCTGGTTCTCGCCACTGCTGTTCGTGACACCGGCGAATTGGCACAGTGCCTTGTTCCCGCCGATGCCACGGGCGTCACGATGACGCGACTCAGCGGCCTCGACCTCACCCGCGACTTCGTTGATGTGTCCTTCAGCGGCGTGCACGTCCCGGAGGACGCGGTGCTTACCAACGGCGATCCGGTGTCGCTCCTCGACCGGTTGATCGACGTTGCCGCAACTCTCTGTGTTGCCGAGTCGGTCGGCGCGATGAGTCGGCTGCTCGATCTCACCGTTGCCTACGCCAAGGATCGAACGGCGTTCGGTCGGCCGATCGGCTCGTTCCAGGCACTCAAGCACCTCCTCGCGGACGCCAGCTTCTCGGTGGAGGTGAGTGCGGCCGGTGCGACGGCGGCGGCCCATGCCGTCGGCGCCCACTCCGCCACTGCTTCGGAAATCGCCAGCATCGCCAAGGCCTACGTTGGCGACGCTGGGATCGCGGTCACCCAGGCCTGCCAGCAGACCCACGGCGGAATCGGCTTCACGTGGGAACACGATCTGCACTTCTATCTCAGGCGCCTCGCCGTCGACCGTGTGCTCTACGGCGACCCGTCGTGGCACCGCGAACGGATCTGCCGGATGCACGGTCTATGACGCGAGGACGGATGCAATGACCACAACGACGCCGCTCGATATCGACGCGTACCGACGAGTGGCTCGGGCGTGGATCGCCGCCAACCTCGCCCCGCGGGAGGCGAGACAGGATCCCGTCGCCGCCAACTTGCGCGGGAGTCGCGAGTACACGCGGGAGCAGATCGAGGCCGAACGCCCCAAGCAACGAGCCCTGTTCGACGCCGGGTACGCAGGGATCACCTGGCCGGTCGAGTACGGCGGACAAGGTCTGACGCGTGCGCACGAGCGTGCGTTCCTCGAAGAAGCTGCCGACTATGAGTTGCCGGACTTCGGGTACGCCGGCTCCATGACCTTCGGGGTCTGTGCGGCGGTGATCCTGGCGCACGCCTCAGAGGACTTCAAGCGCCGCCACTTGCCTCGCATGCTCAAGGGCGAGGAAGTGTGGGTGCAGTTCTTCTCGGAACCATCAGGAGGGTCGGACCTCGCGGGGGTCCGGACACGGGCGACTCGCGACGGCGATACGTGGATCCTCAACGGCGCCAAGGTATGGACTTCGTTCGGCCACCTGGCCGATTGGGGGCTGTGTCTCGCCCGCTCGAACTGGAGCGTCCCGAAGCATCGCGGGCTCACGTGGTTCGGGGTACCGGTCGACGCTCCGGGTGTCACCGTGCGGGTGATCCGCCTCATCAACGGCGGTGCCGACTTCTGCGAAGAATTCTTCGACGATGTTGTGATCCCCGACGCCGAGCGGATCGGCGACGTCGATCAAGGATGGACGATTGCCCAGACCATGCTCGTCCACGAGCGCGGCGGGAGCACCGAGGTACCCGACTCCCCTCTCGAGCCGGGGCCCCTCGCCCCCGACCTCGTCGCCCTGGCCCACGAGGTCGGTCGGATAGACGAACCTCACGCCCGCCAGCTCATCGCCCAGGCCCACAGCCTGATGTTCCTCCGGGAAGCGCTGAGCCGGCGCATCAGACAGACGCTCCGCCTTCACGGGGCCAATCCCGGTTACGCCGCGTACTGGGCGTTGGCACACGGGACCTTCGATGCCCAGCGTGCGAATCTCAGCATCGACCTCGCACGCGGTCACATGGTCACTTGGGAACAGTCGGAAACCGAGGGTGTCGCTGCATCCACCGCGCTCGGGTTCCTCAACGGGAAGATCAACTCGGTCGCCGGCGGCACGGATCAGATGCAACGCAATGCCATCAGTGAGCAGGTCCTCGGGCTGCCCCGCGAACCAAGTTTCGACCGCGACAAGCCGTTCGACCAGGTCGTGCGTGACGCCGAACATTGGGATGGTCGCGTCACCGGCCCGAACGGGCCCAGCCACGGTTGAACGGGTCGCCACGGGCGGTAAGGGATATTCAGCTACACCTTGCGTAGTACTACGTGAGATGTAGTACTCTCATCCCATGCGAACGAAGCGAGAACCAACGGGCCTGCGCCGGCCCAACGACCCTCCCGTTCTGATCCTCACCAGCTTGGCCGCGGGATCGAAGCATGGCCACGCTCTGGCCAAGGACATCGAGGCATTCGCAGGGGTTACCCTTGGCCCCGGAGCCCTCTACGGAGCAATTACCCGGCTCGAAGAACGCGGCTTGATCGAGCCACTCCACAGTGAGGACAGGCGGCGGCCGTACCGCATCACCAACGCGGGCTCAGCGGCGCTGGCGGACGTCGTGACCGAGATGCGCCGGATCTCCGATGTGGGCGCGTCGCGGCTCGGGCTGACGTTGGGAATGCCCGGATGAGGCGGAGCCACGATGAGACGGCTGGCCTGTTGCGGTGGTACCCGCGGACCTGGCGCGATCGCTACGGGGACGAACTTGTGGCGCTGATGGAGGACGAGCTGGGCGAGCAGCCCCCCACGCTGAGGTTCAAGGTGTCGGTGGCCAGGGCCGGTCTGCGCGAGCGCGCGCACGGCACAGGATTGATCGGTGACCAGCACTCCCCGACCGAGCGGACCCGAGCCGGAACGCTCCTCGTCCTTTGCTCGTGGACTGCATTCGTCGTGGCAGGGATCAGTTTCTCCAAGGCGTCCGAGCACTTTGCCCAGGCCGTACCGGCCGCCTCGCGATCGCTGCCTCAAGATGCCTTCATCGTGGTGGCGATATGCGGTCTCCTCGGGAGTGCCCTCGTCGTGCTCGGTGGGATGGCTGCGCTCCCAACGTTTGTCAGCTTCCTCCGAGATGGCGGGTGGCCCGCTCTTCGGGGACACGTGCTGAGGGCCTGCCTCCTCACTGTGGTGACGGGCGTCGCCCTCATTCCTCTCGGTGCCTGGGCCCATCACCTGAATCAACACCAGCGCAACGGGGGGGACGGGATCTACTCGGCGGCAATCGCGGCGTGGGCCGTGCTCGTCGCTGCCACCTTGGCTCAGTGGACGGCGGCCGCAGTGGCCGCCGGACGGAGGATCGACGTGGGTCATCGAGTTCTGCGCCTCGAGGCAGGGCTGGCCGTCGCTGTCACAGGGGCGATGTTTGCCATCACCACGGCGACGGCGCTCTGGTGGGCGACGATCGCACAGCGTGCACCATGGTTCCTCCAGGGAACGGCCACCGGATCGAATAGTTCGCCGTTCGATCCTCAGCTCGTCTTCACGCTGGCCTTGATGTCGGCGGCCGCTCTCACGGCAGGCTACGGGGTGGCGCGGATCACCCGCTCGGCACGCGCAGTCCGCGCTGGATGAGCTCCGCCTGAGACGGCACGCCGCCCCGTCAGGATGCCCGTCGCCAGCCGGTCGGGACCTACTCTTGGCTCCCGGGCGGGGGGCTGAGTCTGAACTGCTGCGTCTTCCACCCTCGTAGACGGTGCACACGCGGGATGAGCCACCCGTGCAGTATCGGGTGCTTCTTGGCAATGAGCGCTGCGGCATGGTCGGACTCGGCACCCTCGAGAAGGGTGGCGCTGGCTTGGATCGGTGCGCCAAGGGGGCGCCCCCGCGCCGAGGACGGCGCGACGGTCACTGTCGGCGTATGGCGGATCCGCTTCGCCTTACCTGACACGTCCCAGGTGCGAAAGAAGGCATGGCCGCCTTCGACCACCACATTGACCGGTGTGGCAACTGCGGTGCCATCGCGCCGATACGTCGTCAGCGCAATGTACTTCGCACCTTCGATCGGCGCGAAGTAGCTGGACTCACTGGCCATCGTCATCACCTCACATCGTTCGATTATTCATACCTCGGGATGGGCTGAGGATCCAGACCTGGCGGCGAGCTGCTCTACGCCATCTCGAAGGCGGGCGCCCGCAATCGGGCGGAGGCCGTCCGCATCGCCGAGGACCACGGGTGGTTGTGATGCAGCGGTATCCATCGCACCAGCTCCAGCGCCGTCACCCGGGGGACACAGTTCCCTAACATCCGCTTCACCGCCCCCTGACACCTGCCCTTGACACTCGTACACAGGCAAGAACGAGGAGGGCGACATGCGAGGTGTACGGGATCAGGTACGCGAACGGTGGGCGGCCATGGGGATGGCCGGCAGGATGTGGTGGGCCGGCGCCGCCTCCCTGGCCACGGCCGCCGTGCTCGTGCTGGCGGCGACGTCACTGACCGACGCCGCCTCGCCTCCGGCCATCGGGACGGCCGCTGGCTCGTCACCGAGCACCGCCACCGGAGGCGGTGCGGATGCCGGCAACACGGGATCGATGCCCGGCATGTCGGGAACCACCACACCCGGTGGGATGCCCGGGACCTCGACAACCGCCGCCGTCTGTCCCAACGTGCAGGGAACCACGACGATGAGCGACGGCATGGTGATGGCGCCGGTCCCTTCGGGTCCACCGACGGCGGCGCAACAGGCCGCAGCCAACCAACTGGTGGCCGAGACCACGGCCGCCGTTGCCAAGTACGCCAGCCTCTCGGCGGCCACGGCGGCGGGCTACGTTCCCGCGACCAATCCAACCGGGTACGAGGTGCACTACGCCGACTGGGCGATCGTGAAGTCCGGGGACGTCCTCGACCCGAACCACCCGTCCTCTCTGGTGTACGCCAACACGGTGAAGGGGCCGGTCCTGCTCGGCGCGATGTATCTCGGGGCTGGGCCCTGCCAACCGGGTCCCGACATTGGGGGTCCGCTCACGCAATGGCATGCCCACGACAACCTCTGCCTCTCGGCGACCCATCAGGTCGTGGGGAAATCCAACGCGGCGGGGATCTGTACTACGGGGGTGCACAACACGAGCACCTACTTCATGCTGCACGTCTGGGTGGCCCCATCGTTGGCCGCCACCCACCAGTTCCAGCCCGACCTGACCCGGGCCGAGCTGGCGCCGATCATTAGGACGGGCCAGTCATGACCGCGCCCGCCATGGGGCGGTCGGTGCGGGCGACCGCCCGATCCGTCCAGATCGCCCTGGGGGTCGTCTGGCTGGCCGACGGCTTGCTGCAGCTGCAGCCGAAGATGCTCGGGGTCGGCTTCGCCAACGACGTGATCCTGCCGTCGGCCCAGGGCCAACCGGGGATCGTGTCCGGCGCGATCGCCCACACCGCGCACTTGATCTCGACCCAGCCGATGGCGACGGACCTCGTCTTCGCCGGGATCCAGCTCTTGATCGGCGCCGGACTCCTGTTCCGCGAGACGGTGAAACCGGCGCTGGCACTCTCCTTCGTCTGGGCTCTCGGGATCTGGTCCCTCGGGGAGGGTTTCGGCGGTCTCCTCAATGGCACCGCCATGCCGCTCACCGGTGCGCCCGGCGCCGCGCTGCTCTACGTCGCCATAGGCCTGATCGTGTGGCCCCGCAAAAGGCCGTCGCTCCTCGACGGTCCGGCC
>Ga0182030_10014142_pt1 | contig 15798 bp, 11 predicted proteins | sample 812S3MmetaG_FD_121299 | JGI IMG/M metagenome (GOLD analysis project Ga0182030, IMG submission 121299) | Permafrost microbial communities from Stordalen Mire, Sweden - 812S3M metaG (Illumina Assembly) | ecosystem: Environmental > Terrestrial > Soil > Wetlands > Permafrost | place: Sweden...
AGCGATGACTGTCGTGAGAAGCCACACGATGTCCAGGGTCAGAAAGCCGGCTCCCGAAATAGGGCCGAACCCCGCGTGAAGGATCAGCGGCAGCGCGAACGCAGCTCCGAGCGCCACCGAGCCAATATACAACCAACCCATGCGCCGATGGAACGGTGGCCAGCGGCGTCGCAGAGTGTCCAGGAATTGAAACGGTCCCACCAGGAGTGCGATGCCCGCACATGCCGCATGGCTCGTCAGCGCGATGCGGTGCAGCGTGAAGTTCGGCAATTGCGACGGAAACGGAACCCGGGGCAATAGATAGCGCATCGCCAGTATGCAGTTGAGCAGCGCGAGAAAGAAAAGGACACACCAGCCGGTTTTCATCAGCAGTCTTCTCATCTCTCAACCTCATCCGGCTGCGGTCCTGTCTCGGAGTGCGTTTGCAGCGGCATGGGACCGTGATTTTCAGGAGTTCGTGATCAGGGTAGTGCGTGAAGCCGCACAAGCCTCTGCAATTCCGTCCGCGCTTCGGGACTCAAGTCAATCGCTGGCGCTACACGCATGCCGGTCACCTCAACTCTATAGGAGATGCCCATCGCCATATAAATGATCCTATTCTTGACGGACTACACTACCGACTAATGTGCCCATGCCTATCCAGGTGGCCGCCTTGATGGAAGCGGCTATGTACCATGCTCAGTCCAAGGAAATAAAGGGCCACCGCTAAGGCAACTAGAAACAGGAGCTGCGCAATGTTAAACCAGGTCGCCCTTTCCCTTGCAGGGGGCGCCGTATTCAAATTGGCTGTCATCTAAGCTACTCTCCATCGGGCCATGCGGCGGTCATGGCGCCGCCATTCATGCTTTTAGGCGTCCTATCCGACACCATGAATGATGGCAGCAAGATGGACGCCATGCAGTACCATTTTGCACACTCGCGATGAACGCGGCTGACTCCATTTGCCGGGAAGTGCAGCAACATCGAGGTTGGCCACGCAGCAGGCTCTTCAGGCGCCCAACTCCTGTGCCACCGAATACATTTGCGAGTTCAGTGCAGCTAGTGCAGGAGGACCAGGTATACACACATGCCGATTCCGGCGCCAGCCAATAGCAGCCCCAGCGCTACGGCATCCCTCGACACGCGTCCGGGTATCCAGGTGCCTGATTTCAATTCGCGAATCAGTTGAAAATGTCGCAGGACCGAACTGAGGATGACGATCACGCCCAAGCCCACCAGTGTTACCCCAGACCAGACGGATAGGCCAGTGGCGCGGGTGGGCAGATGGGATTCGCTTGCGCTGAGTTGCCTGAAAAACAAACCGAATCGGCTGACCGCAAATCCGATACCGATCAAGCCCAACCCCGTGCGAATCCAGGCTAGGAAGGTTCTCTCGGCAGCGAAATAAACCCTTGGATCTTGCTCAGTACCTTTTTCCATTCACAAATTGTAATGAATGTGCTGGCCAAATCGCCGAGAATCACTGCCTTCTGTTACCGCTACCAAGCCGTGATTCCGAGCCAAGGGTTGTGCCTCCTCGAACAGGGCGGTTCGATTTCAGAACTCACGGGTTGTCATGGTCGAAGGCGCCGGGTGGAATCTGCAACAGTAAATTGTCGATCTGCCCAACTGCGGTTGGCACTCATGAGATTCGAAGGCGAGCAAAGATCGGAATCTTCACTACGTCCAGCGCTAACCCAAACGCAATTGCAGCGGCAAACTCGAAGGTGACGACCCAGAGAGCTAAGGGAGCCATGGCGATTCCGCAGATTGCCAGCGTTGAGATGATGAGAACATCCGCTATGGAAGATAGTACGAGGATCAGGCTGGGGCGCAGTCCCCAAAGATGTTGCCGCCCGCGTATCACATACGTTGTAGCCTGGCTTCCAAACACAATGCCGACCACGCAAAGGGTTCTGAGTGCGTCTATGCCGAGATGCATTTCGAATTTACCAATAGCCAGGATTGCTGTAGAGAAGGCAAGAAAACACAGCCCCAGGATGACGCCAGCGATCGTGATCCTGCCGATTTGCCATGAGTTCGGCATCTTCGACGGTTGCACTCTATCGGTCGTCAGTGACATCGAGAGGAAGTCGCCGGTGATCATCACAATAACCATCAACATTGGAGTCAACACCGCGTGCCCGGTCATGATGAGGCCCACGGCCAGCAGGAGCACCTGCAGGATCTTCTTCATCACCGAGTTCAGGGTATAGGTGAGGATGCGCTGAAACGTGATCCGGCCCTCTTTGACTGCGGCCACAATGCCGCCCAGGCCAGCTTCGGTGAGTACTACCCCTGCTGCCGATTTCGCCACATCCGTAGCGGTCGAGACGGCAATGCCGATCTGCGCCTGGCGAAGCGCGGGTGCGTCATTGGCGCCATCTCCGCACATCCCAACCGTATGCCCGCTTTTCTGGAAGGCCTTGACAAGGTCATACTTGCCTTCTGGCAGAATGCTCGCGAATACCGCGAAATCCTCCGGCTTGATCCCATCGGGAAGCTTTCCGGGCGGGCAAACTGGCCCGGTCAATCCTACGTCGTGAGCGACAATTGCCGCCGTCGCCGGAGCATCTCCTGTCACCATGACCGTCGCCACGCCGAGTGCATGTAGCTCCGAGATGAGAGAACTCGAATCCGATCGCGGCGGGTCGCTGAGGGCGATCATCCCGATGAGCTGAAGGGAACCCGACGGTCCCGCGGCAACTGCCAGAACCCTGAAGCCTTGCTTCTCCAGTTCGTCAACGATCGCAGCCGCAGCGGGGGACGGAGCCATGAGGGCGACGACCGCGGTATAGGCACCCTTGACGATGCGCTCTGCGGCCCCCTTTGCATCTGTTGCGGTTGCCTCCGATGTCTTCTTGGCTGGGTCGAATGGCACAAACGTCGCCAGCTTTGGCAGGTCTTGCGCCGGCTTTTTCGAAGCGGCAGAACGAATCGCTGCATCGACAGGGTCCTGACCGCCTTCAGAGCTGGCCAGAGACGCCATTCCGAGAACGTGGGCTTCATCGAATCCTGGCATCGGGCGAACGCTGGTTACTGAAAGGGCGTTGAGGGTTAGAGTTCCGGTTTTGTCCGAGCACAAGACATCGATCGAAGCTGCCTCGTCCACGGCAGACAGACGTGTCGGCAGCACACCCAGCTTTGCCAAGGCACGAGCCCCGAGCGCGGCGGCGAGGGTGAATGTTGCGGGCAACGCCACCGGGATGGCTGCAAGGACCGACGTGAGCAACAAGGGAACCATCTCACTCCACGGCATCGCATGGAAATAGGCGTATGCGCCCATGGCAAGAATCAGGGAACCGTTGAAGATTGCAAGGTTACGCACGATCTTGAGCACAGCCTTCTGCTGCGTGCTTGCAACATGTGCGGTGCGCACGAGTTCCGCCGTGCGGCCAAACTTGGTTCGTGCTCCGGTGGCCGTCACTACAGCCGTTGCTTCACCACGCCTGACGAGAGCCCCGGCATAGGTGTCCACACCCGCACCGGCTTCAATGGGCAGAGATTCGCCTGTGAGCATTGACTGATCTAGTTCAACCGATCCACCGGTCAGATGTACGTCGGCAGCCACCACACCACCAAGGGACAGCTTCACCAAGTCGCCACATACCAATTCTGCGGCCGGTACAGTTTTCCAAACTCTATCGCGCTGGACAGAGGCATTGAGGGCCAGACGCGACTTGAGGGCCGCCAAGGTGGCCTGGGCGCGACCCTCTTGAAAGTAGGCAAGTGCTGCATTGAAGATCAGCAGGGCCGCAATGACCGCAGCCTCATAGTACTTATGCAGCACAAGCTCAAGCACAATGGAGGCTTCGAGCAGCCAAGGAACCGGCGCCCAAAACTTGGCCAATGCATTGCGAAGCGGATGAGCGGATGTATCCGGCATTGCATTGGGGCCGTCCTTTGCAAGACGTGCTCGGGCCTCGTCGCTCGTGAGCCCCTTTGAAGGGATGTCCTGGGCCGCCTTTACCGGCTCACTGCGTGGTGCGGGGGCGACAACAGGCGTTGCACCCATAATGAGGCACCTCTACCGCTGCTTCTGCTACCACCATTCCGAAGCGCGCCAAGAGTCCTATCCTCCTCTAATCGCAATGACAAAGGCTGTGCAGTTTAAGACATGTAGCGGGTTCACGATGCACTTCTTCGGCGAGGTTCATCTTCGGGGGGGAATAGGGGGGCGAGAGATGGGCCATCTGCCACGCAAAAGGGGCAACCGCAGATCCTTCGACTGCCTGCGCTGCGCTTCGGTCGCTCAGGATGACAGGCTTGGGGTGGTGAGGCGGGATGCCGGTCGAGGGTTGAGGTTTCCCGCCCATTCGCAGAGAGCGCGAATGGACGGGGCACGGGAGCTTGATGGCGCTCACGGCACGGCGTTCGCGTCAGGGTTCGGTGCGCGTGCGCCACTTCTCGGCGAGCGGCTTGTCGGCAAGGGCTTTAATGTAGACGCCGCCGACTACGGAGCGGGCCTGGAAGCCGATCTGCTTGCCGGTTTTGGTGTCGTACCAGTCGGTGAGGGGGACGCGGGTGGGGCCCTGGTTGATCCAGTCGCCGATGGGCGTGAGGATGGCGGCGAATGCATCGGGCTGGGATTTGTCGGCCAGGGTTGCGGTCCACACCGACCAATCGAGCTTGGTGTAGTCTTCGCGGTTGTCGAGCGGCAGGCCGAAGCGGTTGATGTGCTTGAGGTAGAAGGCCAGCTCGGTCTGGCGAACCTGGGGCGGGAACAACTTCAGGTCGAGTATCTGGTCCCAGACCAGGTTGTACTTCTGGCTCCAGGTGCCGGGCTTGTCGAAGGCCAGTTTGTAGTGCGGGCCGCCGCCCTCGCCGGGGGAGGTGTCGGTGTCGAGAGCCATGGTTTGCCACTGGGCAGCCATGCCGTGGGCCAGCTTTTCATACTCGGCGGCTACGTCGGGCTTGCCGACGGCTCGCGCGAGCTCAGCATAGGCGGCCAGCGCCTCAATGGCCTTGATGGACAGGTTGGCGTTGTGGGCCAGGTGGCCGGCGAAGTCGTCGGTGGAAAGCTGGTTGGCGGGGTCCAGACCCTCGGTGCGCAGGTATTCGGCCCACTTGCTGAACTGCGGCCAGTACTGGCGGGCGAAGTCGGCGTTGCCCAGCTCGCGCTCCATGGCGGCGACCAGGATCAGCAGGTTGCCGCTCTCTTCCACCGGCATCTGGTCTTCTTCGGTGCGTTCGCCGCCGCCGTAGACCTGGCCGTCCGCGAGGGGATACGTGCCGAGATCGTGCGGGGCAAAGGGCCACTTCCAGCGAGCCAGCGCAGCATATTCCATTACCGGCTTGAGCTGAGCCTGAAGCAGGACAGGATTGAAGAACAGGAAAAACGGCGCGGAGGGATAGAGCACGTCGACCGTGGAGATGCAGCCGTTGGAGAAGTTCTCCTTGGGGAACATTAAAGGGGTTCCATCGATATCGGCTGCAAAGCCATGAGCACCCAGGGTTTGCCGATAGGAGAGAATGGCAAGCTGGGTATAGGCGGGGCCGCCGGTGGCTTCGAGGTCGGCGGCCAGTTCCTTGTCGAAGGCCTGGCCGCGTGCTTCGAGAGCCGGCAACTGCGCCTCGGCGTCGGCCAGCATCTGCTGCACGGAGAGGTTGTTGCGCTGCCAGTAGGGGCGCAGCTTGCGGCCGAGGTATTCGATGGCGTAGTCCTCGGTGTACGACAGTAAGACATGGCGGCTTACAAGCTCCGCTCCGGGCTTGCCGAACGGCAGCAGCACCGCTAAATCGGCTGCCCCATCCCGCGGCATGCGCGGCATGTCCATGTCGTCAGAGTTCGGCAGAGCTCCCGTCTTCTGGTAGCTTCCGATGGCATCGCTGGAGAGAACAAACTGCGCGCCTTCGGAGTCCGGCGCAGCCAGGTGGAAGTAACCCCAGTCGATGCGCAGGTCGTCGCCGGGCCGGTTGAGCACGCGCTGGTCGCGGGATCCGGTATTGAGCACTGTGAGCCCGCCCGCCCTGCTTCGGCCCCAAGTCACGGCCTCGTCGGCGGTATTTACCGCAATCACCGGATCGACGTCAATGAGAACCGACAGATCGTGGCCGCCATCCCCAGTCGCACTCACAGTCAGATAGGTGACAGGGCGCGAGAGAACGTCGAGATCCTTGGGAAAGGACGGCGTGAAGAACGTGACCGTCAGGCCGACCGGACCGGCCAGGAACTGGTAGATGGTGTGCGTGGCCGTGACCTGGAGCGAGGTCTGCTGCATGGCGGGAACGTCGCGCGGATCTTCACCCATGAAGCGCCAGGTTTTGCCGTCGATTCTTGCCAGCCCGTAGATGGGCTGCTGGTGACCGGTCCAGTGTTTGGTGTTCTGGTCGGTGAGGTGGTCGGCCATGGACCAGACGCTAAAGTAGGGGTTATGCACAATGAGCGGCACGGCGGGCGGGCGCTCGGGCGCCTGGCCGGGTGCCGCGGGAGCCTGTGAGAGGGCGGACAATGCAGCGGCGAGCGAGGCGAGAACAGCGAAGGTGAATTTCATGGAGAGAAGAGGCAGCCTTTTCAGGTGAAATGCTGAAAGGCGATTGTAGAACGAAGCGTAAGCAGCAGGATATGGGTCAATCGACCCATATTATTTTCCAGCGGAAGTCCCGCTCGTGGAACCTGGCGCGAACGCGGCCCGCGCATCCGCCGGTTTGTGCGTGGCCGGAGCCGCTTGTTCGCCTGCCTACGCCAACGGCAGCGTGAAGTGAAACTGGGCGCCGTGGCCCAGTTCGCTCTCCGCCCAGACGCGTCCGCCGTGAGCCAGGACGATGTGTTTGACGATGGCTAGGCCCAGGCCGGTGCCGCCGGAGTCGCGGGAGCGGGCTTTATCCACGCGGTAGAAGCGCTCGAAGATGCGGCCCAGATGCTCGGAGGCAATGCCGGGACCAAAGTCCTGCACGATGAATTCGACAGCGCCGTCAACCAGTTGCGCGCCGACGCTGATCCGCTTGCCGGCCTTGGCATACTTGAGCGAGTTCTCAATCAGGTTGCCGAAGACCTGGTTGAGTGCGTCGGGGTCGGCGAGGACCAGCGCATCGGGCGCGCCGGTCGACTCAAGCTCAACCTCGGAATCGACAACGATGCCTCCGAGACTTTCGATTGCATCCTGAACCAGCGAGGACGCGCGCGCCGGCTGCGGTGAAAGCTTGTAGTCGGGGCCTTCAACGCTTGCCAGGGCGAGCAGATCCTCGGTGAGGCGGTTCATGCGGGTGGCGTTTTTGAGGATGATTCCAAGAAACTCCGCAGTTGTCTCTGCGTCCGGAATGGGGTCCTCGAGCAGCGTTTCCACGTAGCCCTGGATGGACGTGAGCGGCGTGCGCAGTTCGTGGCTGACATTGGCGATGAAGTCGCGGCGGGATTTCTCCGCGGCTTCGATGCGGGTTACGTCGTGCAGCACGACCAGCGCGCCGCCGGAGGGCAAAGGCGCGGCGTTGATCTCGAATGTGCGGCCAGGGGCGAGAGAGTTGGCGCGGCCGTCGCGGACCTCGTGGTTGTCGAGGGCGGCACGCATGGCGGCCAACACGTCGGGATCGCGGACGGCGTGGACCAGCGGGCGGCCAGGATGAAGCTGGGTTCCGGCGATGCGCTGCATGACGGCGTTGGACCAGCGAACGGCGCCCTCCGGCGTAATTGCGACCACAGCCTCCTGCATCGAGTTCAGCATGGCGGCCAGCTCCTGCCGGCGGGCCTCGATCTCGGCGAAGCTCTCACCCAGCCGCTCGGCGGTCTGGTTCAGGGCGGCTTCCATGGCGGAGAGCTCATCGTTGTCGACCAGGTGCAGGCGGGCGCTCAGGTCGCCGTCGGCAATGCGGCGAACGAACGCGATGACGCGTTCAATGCGCATGGTGACGCCGCGGGCGGCAAAGGCGGCAACCGGGAGGGCCAGCAGGAGGGCGATGAGGCCGGACCAGAGCGCCTCCTTGGCCATGAGGTGAAAGGTCTCCCCGGCTGAGCGCTCCACCAGGCCGCGAAAGACGAACTCCATCACCGCGGTCTGAAAGACCAGCAGGACGACGAAGAGCGCAAGCAGCTTGGTAAAGATTTTGCGGGTCACGGTGCGGCCCCGGGGGAGTGCGAAGAGGTTAAGATTCGCGGTATCCCCAGTCCCCAAATGCGAGGGACCGGGGGCACCCAGAGTTGAGCCGGGTCAAGCTCTCAAAAACCGGAGGCAGACCGCGGTGCTGGCTTCACTCGCCCTTGGGCAGCTCGAAGCGATAGCCGGCGCCGCGCACGGTCTTCAGGTAGCGCGGGTTCTCCGCATCCACCTCGATCTTCTCACGGATGCGGCGCACATAAACGTCCACTGAGCGCGGCGTGACGAAGCGCGCATCGCCCCACACGGCGTCAAGCAGATGGTCGCGGCTGAAGACGCGCCCCGGATGCCGCGCCAGGTAGTCGAGCAGGCGAAATTCGGTGGCGGTGGTCGTGGTCAGTTCGCCGCGCACCATGAGCTGCATGGCGTTGGCGTCGATGATGACCTCTTCAAAGCTGATGATGGAGGGGGTAGTAGGCCGCTCGAAGCGGCGCAACACGGCCTTGACGCGGGCCACCAGTTCGCGCGTGGCAAAGGGCTTGGTGATGTAGTCGTCGGCACCCAGTTCGAGCCCAAGCACGCGGTCGTTTTCGCCGGCGCGCGCGGTCAGAAAGATAATCGGGATGGTCGACAGCGCGGCGTTCGATCGCAGCCGCCGGCACACGTCCAGTCCATCGCCGCCGGGGACCATGATATCAAGAAGGAACAGAGCCGGCGGGTTGCGCTCGGCGTCTGGAATGAGGTTGGTGGGGGTGTGGAACAGGCGTGCGGCAAAGCCTGCCGCTTCCAGATGGTGCTGCACGAGCCGCGCGATGTCGGTCTCGTCTTCCAGTACAAATACGGTTTGGCTCAAAACGTTCTGCCCTCGCCCGGCGGCCTGTTTGGGACGGGTTGCGTGGGCCGCTCGGAACTATGAACAGACTACTGCAGCCAGACGAATAGATTGCAAACGTTGTGTGAATTTGAAGGGAAAGGGCGGTTACCGCAGTGCTGGAACCGGCGCATCTGAATGCACGGCCAGCATAGCGGCTGCGGCCTCCGCCTGCTTCTTGGCGGCGCGTTCAGCGCGGCGCTTGCGGACCTCATTGGCGGCGACCAGGAACAGCGTAATGAACGTGACGGTGAGCAGAATCCAGGCAGTGGCGCCGTGCAGTTGCTCGATCTGGCCGTCGCCGTCCTGGCCGACATCCTCATAGAGCAGCCCGAGCCCGATGAAGACGAAGAACAGGTGCGCGCAGAAGACCCGCAGGGAGGCCTTGCCCAGCGTGAGAAAAGGCTCGCGGGCGATGAGGCGGATGAGGAACGGGCGCATCCAGTAGACGACGATGGTGAAGGTGGTGAGGTTGATGATGCGCAGCCAGCCGAGCTGCCACTTATCGAGCTGAATGCCGAGCGCCGGCTGCGTGAGGTGAGGCCCCAGCCAGCCGTGGCGAACGCCGATAAAGAACAGGCAGGCGGCGATGGAAACCGCAACCGCCCAGCGCGGCGTCTTGTCCAGAACGGTCTCACCAAGCGCCGAGCGGGCGCCAATCCACAGGCCCACGATCCACACCGTCTGCCAGGCGAAGAGATTGAAGGCGCCGGTCTCCTGCAAGGGGATGGGCAGGTGAGTTATATGCACGATCCAGTTATGCACCAGGTCGCGCAGGCCGAACTGGGCAAGTATCCAGATGAGCGCGCTGACAGTGAGGATCTTTCGCCAGCCGATGCGCGCCGCCACCGAGAGCAGCAGCGGCGAGAGAAACAGGAACATCACGTACATGGGCAGAATGTCGAGCAGCGGCGGGCAATAGATCAGCAGCACCGACCCGACAATCGCCACTACCGGATGCGCGAAATAAAAGTTGAGCAGGTGGGTGAGCGCAGCCTTGTGCGTGTGCAGCGCATAGGCCGCGGCCACGGTGAACAGGAAGGTGAGCATGATCAGGTGATAGGTGTAAATCTGCAGCGTACGCTTCCACAGTTTCGCACGCACGCCGGTGGCGTTCTCGATGGAGTCGCGCATGTAGATGCGGCCCACCAGCAGCGCCGAGATGAAGACGAAACCCTCCGCCGCCGAGACAAATCCGATGGGCTGATTAGTGTAATCGCTGAAGCGCGTAGGCAGATGCGTGAGCGTCATCCATACCAGGAAGAGGCCGCGCAAGGCATCGAGTTCGGGGCGGCGTTCAAGGCGGGGAAGCTTCATGAAATTTGGGGCGCGTGGCAGTCCGTGGGCGGAACACACGCTGCAGGTTTAGACGCATACGCCGCGCACCGGTTGTCTGACCACCTGCGGTGGGGCAGACGCTGCTCGCGCCGCATGACGGTTGAGGTTTCCCGCCCATTTCGCATAGAACGCTAAAAGGACTGGGCACGGAGCAGTGGTGGCGGCCGGCGCAAAGCTCATCGAAAGCCGCAGGTCGACGCGGCGACTTGGCCCGTCAGAATGGGCAGGAATTTACTTGACTCCGGCCAATGCCTCTGAAAGACTGCCTGCACGCAACCGGCAAAGGCTTTCAATTTCCCTGATTTTTGGCCCAGCGGCTTCCCTTCCCCCGGACAATCTCCGCTGACTCAAAAAGCAAGCCGCGCGGCTCCGCGCTCTTTCACGGGTGCGGAGATTTCAGCAACGAAGGTGGAGAGACAATGAGAAAGTATTTTGCAGAACTGGTGGGGACATTCGCCCTGGTGTTCTTTGGCGTGGGCACGGCCGTAGTGGCCGGAGACAAGGTGGGCGTGGTGGGCATCGCATTTGCCTTTGGCCTGGGATTGATCGCCGCGGCGTACGGCATTGGGCCCATCTCCGGCTGCCACATCAACCCCGCGGTGAGTATGGGCGCGTGGGTGGCGGGACGCATGAAGATGGCTGACCTGATTGGCTACTGGGTGGGCCAGTTTGCAGGAGCCACGCTGGGCGCCTTCGTCGTCTACCTCATCGCCAGCGGAGTGGGTGGCGGGTATAACCTGGCTGCCAGCGGGCTGGGCCAGAACGGCTTTGGCGCCGGCTACCAGGGCGGCTATAACCTGACCGCGGCGCTGACCTATGAATTTATCGCCACGCTGCTGTTTGTCGTCGTGATTCTGGGCTCGACGCAGAAAGCTGCGCCCACTGGTTTTGCGGGCCTGGTGATCGGGCTCTCGCTGGTAGCGATTCATCTGCTCGGCATCCGCATCACCGGCACCAGCGTCAACCCGGCGCGCAGCTTTGGCCCGGCGGTGTTCGTCGGCGGCCTGGCGCTCAAGCAGCTTTGGGTGTTCCTGTTGATGCCAACGCTGGGCGGCGCTGTGGCGGGCGGCCTCTTCCGCGCCCGTGCGCTGGCTGTCGATCTTGAGGCCGACTCGCTGCCGGCAAGGACGCAATCCAACGCAGAGCGGGTCACCGTCTAGGTTGTTGGGCGGTCGCATAAGCGACGAAGGATGGGGCATTCGATTCGCGGTCTCCCAGGTCTGAAAATCCAGCCCTGGGGCACCCGACTAAGAGCAACCGCAGATCCTTCGGCTCCGCTGAAGTACGCTTCGCTCAGGATGACAGCTTTCTGGGTGAGGTTATGAGATGGAAGAACCTTCTAAGATTCATGCGCGCGCTACGAAGCGCAGGCGCACATAGTCGGCCACCCAGTTCCCTTCCTCGTCGCGCAATACGGGGGCCAGCAGCGCGGCGGTCTCTTCCACGACCGTGTCGCGCAATGCCTCCGGCAGGCTGTCAAGAACGCCGCGCCGGAAGGTGCGCAGCCACTCCGTCATGCCGCCCTCAGCCAGCGGCGTGGGGCGCGGAATCAGCGCGATCTGCTCCACCTGGAAGCCATGGCGGGCGAGTCGCCGCGTGTATGCCTCGGCCGTGGGATAGTAGTTCACGCCGCTTTCTTTGTCGCCATAACCATGGCGCGCAAGCACTGCCGTGAGCGCAACAAGAATCGCCGCGACGTTTCCGTGGCCGCCCATCTCCGCAACAAAGCGGCCGCCAGTCCTGAGCACGCGATGCACCTCGGCCAGCATGGCGTCCTGGTCGCGGACCCAGTGCAGTGCGGCGTTCGAGAAGACCGCATCGAAAGCAGCGTCGGGATAAGGGAGCGACTCGGCGCTTGCCTGTTCGACCTGAATTCCCTGGCTGCGCGCGGCTTCCACCATCTGCGGAGCGGCGTCGACGCCTGTGACCGTGGCGCCGGTGGCGGCGATGCGCCGGGTCAATTGTCCGTCGCCGCAGCCGAGGTCGAGAATGCGCTCACATGGCCGCGCTGCCAGCAGTTCCAGCACGCCGCCCGCGAGTTGATGGACGAATGCGCCGTTGCGGCCGTAAGCTTCGGCGTCCCAGGTCTGGGTCATGAAGTGCCTCCGAGTTCAGTTTCTATCCTGAAGGCAGCATAAGGCAAAGTTATTATCTTTTGGGTACTGATGATTATTATTTATAGAGACATTGCTGGAATTATGATGGCTCTCGTCGCAGCGAAGAACAACCGCAGTTCCTTCGGCTCCGCTGAAATACGCTTCGCTCAGGATGACATGTGTTCGTGGATAGCCTGAGCAATCGCGGCGATCAGCGACAATTCAAATCGATTGCACGGGGATCAGCGTCAAGTCGTCGATCAGGCCGACTTCCTTCTGTACAAAGGGCTCGCCGTAGCGGACGCCGGCCAGCAAGCCGAAGTGGCGCGCTTCGGCGAAGGTGCGCTCGCGGATCTCTTCTTCAGGCACGAACAGGGCGCTGCCGGTGGGCTGATTCGCGTACTGCGATTTGTAAGCCATGAGCGCGGCGTGGCGTTGTTCGATGAACGGCGTGATGTCGACGATGAAGCTGGGGCGCACATCGGCGTAGAGGCTGGCGTAGACGATCTTGAAAGGGCGATGCGGAGAAGTACCGGTATCGATCTTGGCGAGCCCAGCCAGAAAGCAGGCCTCGTAGCCAAGGCTTGCAACGATCGCATGATCCGGATGGCGCGCCTGCCAGTAGGGCAGGATGACGACACGTGGCCGCAGCAGCCGCAGCACGCGCACGATCTTGAGGCGGCTCTCAAGGGTGTTTTCGATGGCGCCGTCGGGCAGGTCGAGCGCCTCGCGCCAGGCGACGCCCAGCAGGGCGGCGGCATCGGCGGCTTCGCGTGCGCGATCTTCGGCAGTGCCGCGCGTGCCGGACTCGCCCTGAGTGAGATCGAGGATGGCTGTGCGCAGGCTGCGGGAAGCCATCCGGAGCAGGGTTCCGCCGCAGGTCTGTTCCACGTCGTCGCGGTGCGCGGCGATGGCGAGAACGTCGATCTGGGGTGGGGTTGTCACGGGTCGGGTTGAGCTTGCCGGGAAGCAGATCCTTCGACTCACCACCCCCACGCTGAAGTACGCGTGGGGCCCCGTTCGCTCAGGATGACAGAGGTTGTGGCGGGTTGAGAGCGGCTGGTGTGGAGTGGAGGTTTCCCGCCCATGCCACCGTGGAGCTGTGACAAGGACGGAGCACGGTGGTTCATTGGCGGCGGAGCAAGAGCCCCGAGGTTCGTGCTTTCCCACCCTTGATTCAGAGAACGATTCAAGGATGGGGCACCCGGCGGATTGGCGATGCGCGGGCCGGGACGCCCACAGGACAGCCGGTCTGGAGGCCGGCGCTACTCTGTAATTAACTTCAGTAGACGGTGTTGTTGGCGTCGGTGGCGGCGTCCATGTAGGCCACGTCGTAGGCGGTGCCGGTAACGGTGACGTACTGGTTGTCGAGCGCGATGCCGTCGGTGGTGGTGTAGATGTAAACCTGGCCGCCCTCGGCGGTGTAGATCTTGTTCAGGCCGGTCACGGCGGCAATGCCGGTGGCGTCGCCCAGGTACGGCTCAAGCATGGTCACCGTGTCGTTGCTGGTGTTGAACATGGTCAGGCAGCCATAGGGCTGGCCGGTGGCGGCGCGCACGCCGTTGTTGCACTTGGTCATGCCGACCCACAGGGTGTTGTTGTCGGCCTCAATCATGCGGCTCACCGCGCCAGGGGCTCCGTCGCTGATGGCGATGGCGCTGCCGGCCGTATTGCTGCTCAGATTCACAACCGTCAGGTGGCCGGCGAACAGCGTCTGTCCGCTAACCTGCTGCGGCTGCTGGCCCACCACGTACATGGTCGAGGAATCAACCAGCGCATTGCTGGCGCCGCCGGGGATGGCGATCGTGGAACTGGCGACCCCGGCGTTGGTAGGCAGCGTGCCCGAGCCCTGGCTGATCAGGTAGATCATGGGCCCAACCGGAAGCGTGGAAACCGAGGACGCGACACCGCCGCACTCCGGCCCGCAGTTGAGAATGTACGCCGTACCGCCGTCGGTGGAAAAGACCGCCTTCACCGGACGATCGAATGTCAGCGGTGCACCGTACGGCGTGCCGGTTGCATCCATGCTGTCCGGGCTCTGCGCCTGGAAGAGGCACCAGCCAGGAGCGTTTTGCGGCTCGCAATCAATGGCAGCCTTGGGCCAGGTGGTGGGGCCGCCGGAGTAGTTGGTGGTCTGCGCGGCGGAAAGCTTGATGGGGTAGTAGACGTAGTTGGAGTTCTGGACAAAGGCCAGCGCCATCGAGCCGCCCGGATTCACGCTCACCCGGTAAACGCCGGGCAGTCCCAGCGGATAGCTGGTCCCCGCAACGTGGTCAACCACGGTGAGCACATGCGCGTTCTGGCTGGCGGCAAACACGTAGTTCTGGTTGCGCGTCATGAAGATGCTGGAGGAGAGCCCGTTGAGCCCGGAGGCGGTGGCGCCCGTGTTCTCCTTGGCATAGCTGATCGAGGCCAGACTGCCGTCGCCGGCGCTGTAGACAATGCCAGCCTGCTCTTCCGGCATGTTCTGGATCGAAACCGGCAGAGCGCCCGAGTAGCCGCTGATGGAGTAAGCCGCAGGCTTGCCGTTGTATCCGCCGCGAATGTCGTAGTAGGCATCCACAAAACTGAGCGCACCCTTGGTGAAGGCGCTGGGGTTCTGGATGGCGATCATGACGCGGTTGGTGAGCCCGCTGGGGGGCAGATTGCGGCCTGCAAAATAGGTGGTGCCACCACAGCCAGCCAGCGCAGCTGCAACGGCCAGGGCCGCGGCGGCGGACAGCAGAAGACTTCGTGTATTCAAAATCCCTTACCTCGATGAATTGACGCGGAACGAGCCGCTGGGTGAAGCAATTCGTAATTGTTTCCCGTCCGAATGTTTCCGGTCCGATATTGTCCGGTCCCATGTTCTCCGGCAGGACGTTTTTCCGTTGATAGCGCGAAGCAAATCCGGCTCCGCAATCGAAAAACGGGGTCGCCCGGAACCAGTTTCATACCAGCTTATGACTCCCGAAGTATAACAAAGCGAGCCTCTGCTCTGGCGCGGCCGGGGCGGTTGGCTTAGCATGGCTACAGAATGGCCAAATTTGCAGACATTTTTTTGAGCCGCCCGGTGCTTGCCGACGGCGCCATGGGAACCGTGCTCTACGCGCGCGGCATCTTCATCAATCGCTGCTATGACGAACTGAATCTCTCCGATGCCAACCTCATTCTGTCGATCCACGAAGAGTACCTGCAGGCCGGCGCGGAGATTCTGGAGACCAACACCTTTGGCGCCAACCGCTTTCGACTGGCGCGGCATGGGCTGGCCGGCAAAGTGGCCGAAATCAACACTGCCGGCGTTCGCCTGGCACGCCAGGCCGTCAACCATCTCAAAGAAAAGCAGGCCGGCGATGCGTGGGTGGCTGGGTCTATCGGTCCGCTGGGCGTACGTCTGGAACCGCTGGGCAAGACCGGCCTGGACGAGGCGCGCGCAGCCTTCGCGGAACAGATCAGCGCCCTGGCCGGCGCCGGCGCGGACATGCTGATCATTGAAACCATGCCC
>Ga0182030_10014143_pt1 | contig 15797 bp, 12 predicted proteins | sample 812S3MmetaG_FD_121299 | JGI IMG/M metagenome (GOLD analysis project Ga0182030, IMG submission 121299) | Permafrost microbial communities from Stordalen Mire, Sweden - 812S3M metaG (Illumina Assembly) | ecosystem: Environmental > Terrestrial > Soil > Wetlands > Permafrost | place: Sweden...
TACGCGCTGGGATTCGATCTTTACGAATACGACCTGAGCAGCGGCAAGCTCCTGGGCACGCGCGGCATCCAGCAGTGGCAGATCCCGGATCATGCGCAGCCCGATCTGCTGGCATTCTGGCCGGTGACCGAGCCCACGGGCATCTTCACCAGCCCCATCTACACCGAGGTCAAGAACGGCGCCGAGAGCACCCCCACGACGGCGATGATGTCGCTCGATCTGAAGTCCGGGGGTCTGTCTTACTTCGACTTCGAGCCCTTGTCGGCGCTGATTTTCTCGACGATCCTGAGCCCCGACAGAAAACATGCGTACGGTGTCTACACGACCTTGACGAGCGTCGACATGGCGGGCCACCGGCTCGCGAAGCGCGTGCCGCTCGATCATACGTTCTACGATGTGAACGTCTCCTCGGACGGCCGCGAGATCTATCTGGCGGGAACGAATTGCGACGTGGGGTTCTATGATTCGGCGAGCCTCGAGAAGAAGGCCATCCTGAAACTCCCGGGGTGCGGCGATCAGGCGCTGTCGACTCTGCGTGTCATCCACGGACGATAAATCGGCAGGCATGCGCGGCTTGCTGTGGCCTCACTTGAGGCCGCGCCTGCCCGCATTGGCCGGGGCGTTGGTGCTCGCGCTGCTGATCGCCGCATTGTCGGCCGCGCAGCCGCTCCTGACCCGCATGGTCATCGATCAGGGACTCATCGCGCACAGGTTCCCTCGGCTCATCGCCGCCTGCTCGGGGATGCTCGGCCTCGCAGCGCTCGGTTTCCTGTTGGGAGGCGTTCATAGGACGATCTATATGCGGGCCTCGGGCGGGGCGCTTTTCTCGCTGAGGCGCGAGGTATACGAGCATCTACTGCGAGTGTCTCCCCGCCGCCTTGCCGGCATCCCCGTTGGCGACCTGGTGAGCCGGCTCGACGGGGACATTGCCGAGGTGCAGCGCTTCGGCACCGATGCAGCCTCCTCCTTCATCGGCAGCGCATTGTCGCTCGCCGCTGCGGGCGCTGTGATGCTGGGGCTCTCATGGCGGTTGACGCTGCTGGTTGCCGCTCTGCTGCCGTTGCAGCTCCTGGTCCGTCACTACGCCCGCCCGCGCCTCGAAACCTCCACGCGAGATCTTCGCGAGGCGGCCAGCGGCTTGAGCGGATTTCTGATCGAGACGCTGTCCGGCGCCCGTCACGTCCAGGCCGCCGCCGCGGAGCAAGTGGAGGCGCAACGGCTCGAGAATCTCGGCGCCGACTATCTCAAGCGCGCTCTGCGCCAACAGTGGATCGGATATGCAACCGGCGCCTCATCGGCGCTTCTCGGTCACGTAGCGACTGCCGCTGCCTTCGTGCTCGGCGGATGGTACGTGCTGCAGGGAGAATTGACGGTCGGAACCCTCGTCGCCTTCGCGGCCTATCTCGGCCGCAGCGCAGGATCTGCGGCATCCATGACGGGGCTGTACAGCGGCTACCACCGCGCGCGAGTGAGCCTCGCCAGAGTCCGGCAGCTGCTCGATTTGCCGCAAGTTCGGGAGTTCCCCGAGGCAGTGGCGCTGGCCGCCGATGCCCGCGGTGCGCTGCGTTTGGAATCGGTCACGGTTGCGGCGGCCGGCGAGGGACGGCCGGTACTCGACTCGGTGACGCTCGACATTCCGGCGGGAACCAAGGCGGTACTGCGCGGTGCATCGGGTGCGGGGAAATCCACGCTGGCCGATCTGTTGCGGCGATTCATCGATCCGGATGCGGGACGAATTCTGCTGGACGGGCGGCCGCTCGGCGAATACCGGCTTGCAGATCTTCGCCGGCGCATCGTGGTCGTGGAACATTCGCCGATCCTGTTCAGGGGGACCATCCTCGAGAACCTGCGCTACGGTCACGATCACGTCGGCGAGGCCGAAGTACTCGAGGCAGCTCGCCAAAGCGGTGTGCACGAATTTGTCGAGGCGCTTGCTGCCGGCTACGCCACGAAAGTCGGTGAAGGCGGAGCGGGACTCTCCACCGGGCAGCGGCAGCGCATCGCCATCGCCCGCGCTGTACTGGCACGGCCGCTGATCGTCGTGCTCGACGAAGCCACCAGCGGCTTGGATACCGAAATGGCCCGCATGATGCATCGCTCGCTGGATGCGGCGTTTGCGGATCGTACCCGGCTCATCATCACGCACCGTACCTCGGACATCGAGGACTGGGATCTCTCCTGGCGCCTGGAGGCCGGCCGGATCCGCCCGGCGGCAGTCGTCGGCACATGAACTGGCGCGTCGGCCTCATAGACAGTTGCGGTACGTGGAGCGGAGCCGTCGAAGCCGCGGCATTCGTGAGCGACGGCTCGCACGTCGAGCGCGTTTCGCCCGCTTCTGATCCGACTGGGCACGGCTCGCGAATCGCCGCGCTGCTGACCGAGGATGGCGCGCGTGTCGAGCTGTTACTCGCGCAGGTATTTTTGACCGCGCAGCCAGCGAGCGCCGCGGTGGTTGCCGCCGCCGTCGATTGGACCGTATCGCGCGGCGCAAAACTCATTCACCTGAGCCTCGGACTCGCGACAGACCGAGCCGTGCTGCGCGCAGCCGTCGCGCGGGCAATGGACTCCGGGATCGTGACCGTGGCAGCGATGCCGGCGAGGGGTGCGCCCGTGTATCCGGCCGCCTATCCGTCGGTGATTGGTGGTACCGGCGATGCGCGTTGCGGACCCGGGGAAATTTCGGTGCTGGGGCCGCGGCTGTTCGGCGGATGCGCGGCGACGGCCCCAGGCCGGCGCGGCGGCGCGAGCGTCGGCGCTGCATGGGTATCCAAGGCTATATCGAGCTTGCCGGCAGGCACGCAACCCGAGGCGGTGCTTGAGGCGCTGCGGGAGATGGCATGCCACGTCGGGCCGGAACGGCACCGGGAGCCTTTCGATCTCGCTTAGCGACGCCGGCCGCGCCGGGGGTTGTACCTGCGGAGCCACACGCTAGCCCCCCGGAGGGATGCCCCTCCGGAGGAGTGCGTGAATCTCTCAGTGACGGTGCGCGTCGTTCCACTTGTCAGCCTCGACGATCTCTGCCTGCGCCTGTCTCAGCAGGTCGATCGCCTTCTCCGCATGACCGCCGAACTCCACACCTTTGTTGCCCTGTTGCGCATTCTGGATGTGGTTGATACCCATCTCGGCATCGTGATGGGCATCGCGCAAGTTCGGATGGTGGATCTCGTAGGCCATGGCGACCGTCGTGACCAATGCTGCGGACAGCGAAGCAATGACAATTTTCTTCATGATTTTCCTCATTAATGATGAGCGGCGAGCCGCTGTGAACGAGAGGGAAGCGAGACGGATACTATTCATGAATATTCGAGATCCCGTCTTGGTTAATTATATTTCATCGTGTATGCCGCCGGTCAGCAAGCGGGACTCGGTGCCGGGTCTCGATTGCTCGGCGGATGCGCGGCGATCCTCCCATGCGGCCTGTCTCAGAGCGCGGACACCCCCGCAAGCTCGGTCAAGCTTTGCGTGCGCGTCAACGCGATGAATTCTCGGATGTACGCGGCTTCGGCGCCGCTCCGTGTGGTGGCGGCATACAGCTCGCAGCGCAACCCCGCCTGCCCGATAGGCCGGGAGACGACGTAGCCTCGTTCGATGTAATTGCCCACGGTCCACGAGGGCAACGCGGCGATGCCGCGTCCGCTCGCGACGAGCTGCAGTATCGCCACGGTCAACTCGGCGGTGCGGCGCTTGGGATTGATGCCCGCAGGGGTGAGGCAATGCTTCATGAGATCGAGCATCTCGTCGGGCACGGGATAGGTGATGAGCGTTTCATCGGCAAAATCCTCGGCATCGAGCCAGCTCTTGGAGGCCAGCCGATGACGAGGGCTCATCAGGGCCACGCTTTCATAGCGAAACAGCGGGCTGAAAACGATATGGGGGTGCGGCGGCTGTTTGTCGTGAATGACTGCAAGCTCAGCCTCGCCGCGCTCGAGCAGCGGCAACGGATCGACCACGAAGCCCGAAATGATATCGAGCTCGACCTCGGGCCATAACGTGCGATAGGAGTCCATCGCCGGCATCAGCCAGTCGAAGCAATTGTGGCACTGCACTGCGACGCGCAGGGGACCGGCATGTCCCTCGGCCAGCCGGGCGATGTCGCGTCCGGCCTCCGCCACCAATGGCAGTACCGAGCGTGCCAGGGTCAGCAACCGCTCGCCGATAGCGGTGAATCGCAGCGGCCGGATGTTCTTCTCGACGACCGCCGCCCCGTAGTGGCTCTCCAGGGCCTTCAATTGGTGGGAAAGGGCGGATTGAGTCAAGCACAGACGCTCCGCCGCCTTGGACAGGCTCCCGCATTCAGCCAATGCCACCAGCGTCTCCATGTGCCTGAATTCAAGCGCCGTCGTAGCCATGAACGGGTTTCATCGTATCCATAATAAGACTGAGTTTAGCTCATACTTTTCGAGAGGACATTGCTAAGCTTCGGCAGCAGGGGGAAGGGAAGCCCGCTTTCCTGGGAGAAGGGATTGAAATCTCGAGGTTCGACGCTCGGTGCCGTGGCGCTTTTAAGCGCCATGGCGGCCTCTTCGGCCGTCTCGAATTTTCCACGGCACGCGGTTCGACCACGGGCTCCCGCGGGCTCGGCGCACCTCACTGTATTCGGTACGCGCAGCGACGCTGCCCGGGCCCACGTCGTCGAAGCCAAGCTCGACGGCGTGCTTTCGGATCTCTCGCGGCATGCCGCGCTCGTGCGTCCGGATCATGTGCTCTCGGACCTGCATTCCTTGAGCCCGGCCGCGCGGTTCAAGAAGTCGGCCGCAGGTGCAGAACCCCTGGTTCTCGTCGATGCCGTCACCTTGGGGGACCCGCAACAGCTCAAGCAGGCGCTGGTGAATCTCGGACTCGAGCACCCGGCCGTGTATTCTAATGACGTGGGCGGGTGGCTTCCCATCAACCAGCTCGAGGCCGCGATGGGCCGCCGCGAGGTGCATTCGATCCGCGCTGCCATGGCGCGCGCGGCGAGCGTCGGGCCCGTGGCGACGCAGGGTGATCATGTGCAGGGAAGCGATTCGATACGCGCCGCCTATCCGTCGATCACGGGAACGGGGATCACCGTAGGGGTTTTGTCCGATAGCTTCAACTGCTATGCGGTGTACGCCAACCCCGCCAATCATGTGCCGGTCTCGGGTTACCAGGGCTACGCTTTCAATGGCTTCACGGCCGATTATCCGACCGATCAGTCGAGCGGCGCTTTGCCGGCCGGCGTGAAGGTTCTCGAGGAAGCGAGCTGCTTGGATTACGGAGCGCCCGACCAGACGCCCTTCGGGGACGAAGGCCGCGCCATGCTGCAGATCGTGCATGCGATCGCGCCCGGGGCAAGCTTGGCCTTCTATACAGCCGAGAACAGCGAGGCTGACTTCGCCAATGGCATCACCGCGCTCGCCTCCGCGGGCGCGAAGGTCATCGCGGACGATGTGGGCTATTTCGACGAACCCTATTATCAGGACGGCATCGTCGCGCAGGCCATCGATGCGGTCGAGGCAGAGGGGGTTGCCTACTTCACTGCGGCGGGCAACAACGGGGCGCTGAGCTATGAGAACACGGCGCCGAAATTCGACACCTCGTCGGCGAGCGGCGCGAACGCCGGCGAGCACTTGCTGAATTTCGACGCCTCCGGCGCCACTACGACCACCGCGCTACCCATCACCGTTCCCCCGATCCCGCCCGGCGACTTCTTCGCCGTGGTGGTCGAGTGGGACCAGCCATACGTGACCGGTGCGCCCCAAAGCGGCGGCTCGAAGAGCGAGATCGATGTCTGCATCACGGGCGGCACCGGGAGCGATACCATCACCGACCTCGACGGCAATCCCGTGAGCTGCAGCGGGCCAAGCGCCGTCGGAGCGGACCCTTATCAGGTGTTGATCATCGGCAATCCGGCCAATGCGAAGAGCAGCACGCAGCAGCAGAATCTAGATATCCTGGTCGGAGTGGCGAACAGCACGACGCCCGGACGGGTGATTGTCACGATCGAGGACGACGGTCTCGGCAGCAGCATCAATCGATTCGCCACGAACAGTGCGACCATCCAGGGACACCACACCGCGGCGGGGGCGATCACCGTCGGCGCCTCGTTCTATTTTTATAACTACAGTTGTACCGAAACCTTCCAGCCCGAGAGTTTCTCCTCGCAAGGCGGCATTCTGACCTTGTTCGATCCGGCGGGCGCAAGGCTTGCCACGCCCACCCAGAGGCAGAAGCCGGACATCACGGCCACCGACGGCGTGAACGATACCTTCCTCGGGTTTACGCTCGCGTCGGATCCAAACGCCTTTCCGTCGGACGGATTGCTGCCGGGCGCGACTGCCGCATGCCAGAACAGGCCGAGCTACCCGAATTTCTTCGGCACTTCGGCCGCGACGCCGCATGCCGCAGGGATGGCGGCTCTCATGATGCAGGCCAACGGCGGCGCCGCTCCAGCGCAAATCTATGATGCGATTCGTGCGGGCGCCCTGCTGCCGTCCACACTCTCTTCCCCGAATTACACGGTGGGTCAGGGGGAGCTGTACGAGCAATCGATGGCGATCCCGACCATGTCGTCGAACACGACGGCCATTGCTGCAGGCGGCTCCGCAACCATCACCTGGTCGACGATCCTGGCGAGCAGCTGCGTCGATGGCAACCTCAATCCTCAGGCGACCAGCGGCAGCATGACGGTCACGCCTGCGACCACCGGCATATGGACTTATCAGCTGTCGTGCATCAATGCCATCGGTATCGACGCCGTCTACAATTCTGTTCAGCTCGCCGTGGGCGTGCCGCCTCGACAGCCCGCGATCGGCTGGGGCGCCGCCGGGGGATCGAGCTCGCAATCAATCGAGTTAGGGGAATCGGGACCCCTGTATTGGTCGTCCGCCAATGCGACGAGCTGCACAGCCTCGGGGGACTGGAGCGGGACGCTGGCGACCAGCGGCAGTGTCACGATCGTTCCGACCGCCGCGGGTACCCAAACCTTCTACGTGACCTGCAGCAATGTGAATGGCGCCTCGGCCAGCGCCATGGCGACTCTCGGCACCGTCCTGCCGCTGCCCTCCACTCCCGTGATGACCTTGAGCTCCCCGTCGATCACCGCCGGTGCAACGGCCACGGTCAGCTGGTCGTCCAACTACGCGGCGAGCTGCACCGCGTCGGGAAGCTGGAGCGGCACGCTCGCCGCGAGCGGATCGCAGAAGTTGTCGCCGACCTCGCCGGGTACATACAGCTACTCACTCATGTGCGCGGACGTGTCCGGCAATTCACCGGCGAGCTCGGTGTCTCTCACAGTGACGGCGGCACCGCCTAGCGGTGGCGGTGGTGGCGGCGGCGGCGCGATGGGCGCCCTGTCGATCGTGGGCCTTACGCTCCTGGCGGTCGTCCGCCGATTAAGGGGTAGCGCCGGCGCGAGCGGCTGAGGCGCAAGGCGTAGGACTCTGGGTATATCGGCGCCGCCGCTGCGGCAGGGCGTCACCGCGTTATGTCATGACCCCGGGGGCATGCCCCAAAATGGCATATGAAGCAAATTCATCCTGTCCATGAAGATAATGAGTTTGAATCATCCACCAGTCGCTCCCATGCTGTCAGTCGAGCAATCGGCTCGAGAGGGCAGCGACCATGACCAGCGCGACGGTATCCTTCGAATTCTTTCCGCCCGGCGACGACGCGGCGGCCGGGCATCTCTGGGATGCCATCGTCAGGCTCGCGCCCTTGAGGCCGAAGTTCGTGTCGGTGACCTACGGCGCCGACGGCTCGACCCGCTCCAGAACGCACGAATGCGTGATGCGAATTCTGCGCAGCACCGATCTCACCGTCGCCCCGCATCTGACCTGCATCGGATCGCCGCGCGAGGAAGTGATCGGGATTGCCGAGGATTACTGGCGCCAAGGCGTGCGACACATGGTGGCGCTACGGGGGGATGCCGCGCCCGGTTCGAATTACCGGCCGCATGCCGGAGGCTTCGCCTTCGGCGCCGACCTGGTGCGCGGCTTGAGGAGCGCCGCACCCTTCGAAATCTCGGTCGCCGCCTACCCCGAGGGACACCCTGAATCCGGTACCGTCGAGGCGGATCTGGAAAATCTCAAGCGCAAAATCGACGCGGGCGCCAATCGCGCGATCACGCAGTTCTTTTTCGACCCGGACGTGTTCTTGAGGTATCGCGATCGGTGCGCAGCCGCGGGGATCCGCGCGAACATCGTGCCGGGCATTCTTCCCATCACGCGGTTCCCGCACATGCTGCGTTTTGCGGAGCGTTGCGGAACGTCGGTACCCGAGTGGCTGCGCCGCCGGTTCGACGGACTGGATGAGGATGCGGAGACGCGCCGCATGATCGCGGCCCACGTCGCGATCGAGCAGGTGGAGCGCCTGCGTCAGCACGGCGTCGAGGAATTTCATTTCTACACCTTGAACCGTGCCGAGCTCACCTACGCCATCTGTCATGCGCTCGGCATCCGTCCGCAGTCAGCCCAGCCACCGTCGATCGCGCAGCAGTCCATTGCGCACTCCGCGACCATGGCGCTGGCCTGAATGGCAAGCTCATCCGCGTGACCCGAATGACAGCGGCCGATTTGCCAGCACGCTCCCGGTCGTTCCTCCAATTGCTCGAGCAACGCATCGTGGTCCTCGATGGTGCCATGGGTACCATGATCCAGCGCCATCGGCTGGCCGAAGCGGACTTTCGAGGTGATCGCTTTGCCGAGTGGCCGATCGATCTGACCGGCAACAATGATCTGTTGACGCTGACACGGCCGCAAGTCATCGCACAGATTCACCGTGGATATCTCGAGGCCGGCGCCGACGTGATCACCACGAACACTTTCAACTCCACCGCGATATCCCAGGCCGACTACCGCCTGTCTGAGCTAGCACCCGAGCTCAACCTGGCGGCCGCGCGGCTCGCGCGCGAGGCGGCGGACCAGATGTCGCGCCTCACAGGTCGCCAGCGCTTTGTCGCGGGCGCGCTTGGCCCCACCAGCCGCACGGCCTCGCTCTCTCCCGACGTGAATGACCCCGCCTATCGCAACGTCGACTTCGACGAATTGGCGGGCGCCTACGCGGCCGCGGTGCGCGGCCTGATCATGGGCGGTGTCGATGCCATCCTCATTGAAACCATCTTTGACACCTTGAACGCCAAGGCCGCGCTGTTTGCCGTGCGCGAGACCCTGGACGAGATCGGCGTGGATTTGCCGATCATCGTCTCGGGAACCATTACCGACGCCTCGGGCCGCACGCTGTCAGGGCAGACCACCGAAGCCTTCTGGAACTCAATCAGGCACGCGAAACCTGCGGTGGTCGGGCTGAACTGCGCGCTCGGCGGCAAGCAGCTGCGTCCCTACATAGAAGAGCTCTCTCGTATCGCCGACACTTTCGTATGCGCCTACCCCAATGCGGGCCTGCCGAACGCCTTCGGGGAGTACGATGAGACCTCGTGCGAAACCGCCGAGGTGCTGCGCGATTTCGCGGCGAGCGGCTTCGTCAACATGGTCGGGGGATGCTGCGGCACCACGCCGGAACATATTCGCGAGGTCGCGCAGGCGGTGGAGGGCCTCGAGCCGCGCCGTGTCCCACTCGTCCCCCCGGCGTGCCGGCTGAGCGGCCTGGAACCGCTCACGATCGATGCGACGAGCCTGTTCGTGAACGTCGGCGAACGCACCAACGTGACCGGCTCGGTGAAATTCCGGAAATTGATCGAGGCCGGCGATTATTCCGCCGCGGTCGACGTCGCGCGCCAGCAGGTGGCCAACGGTGCCCAGATCATCGACATCAACATGGACGAGGGAATGCTCGATTCGCAGGCGGCCATGGTGCGCCTGCTGCACTTGATCGCCGTCGAGCCGGACGTGGCGCGTGTCCCGATCATGCTCGATTCGTCCAAATGGTCTGTGATCGAAGCGGGCCTGAAGTGCGTACAGGGAAAGCCGATCGTCAATTCGATCAGCCTCAAGGAGGGCGAGGAAATATTTCTCGAGCATGCGCGCAAGTGCATGCGTTACGGGGCCGCCGTGGTGGTGATGGCGTTCGACGAGAAAGGTCAGGCGGACACCGTGGAGCGCAAGGTGGCGATTTGCGAGCGCGCATACGCATTGCTGACCGAACGGATCGGATTTGCGCCGCAGGACATCATATTCGACCCCAACATCTTTGCCGTTGCCACCGGCATCGAGGAACACAACCGCTACAGCCTGGATTTCATCGAGGCGACGGCGGCGATCAAGCAGCGCATGCCGGCCTGCCACGTGAGCGGCGGAGTCAGCAATGTGTCGTTCTCCTTCCGGGGCAACGACCCGGTGCGCGAGGCGATGCATTCGGTGTTCCTCTATTACGCCATCCGTGCCGGGCTCACCATGGGTATCGTCAACGCGGGGCAGCTCGCCATCTACGCGGAAATCGAGCCGGAATTGCGCGAGCGGGTCGAGGATGTGATTCTCGCGCGCCGCCCGGACGCCACCGAGCGACTGCTCGAGATCGCCCAGCGTTTCAAGGGCGGGGGAGGCGTGAAACGCGGCGACGATCTCGAGTGGCGCAAGCTCCCCGTGGCGGATCGACTGAAGCATGCCCTCGTGAAGGGACTCGATGAGTTCGTGCTGGCGGACACCGAGGAAGCGCGCCTTTCGGCAGTGCGTCCGCTCGACGTGATCGAAGGCCCGCTCATGGATGGCATGAACGTGGTCGGGGATCTTTTCGGCTCCGGCAAAATGTTCCTGCCGCAGGTGGTGAAATCCGCCCGGGTCATGAAGAAGGCCGTCTCCGTGCTGATTCCCTACATCGAAAAGGAGAAGGTGGGCGCTTCGCGCTCGAACGGCAAAGTGGTCATGGCCACCGTGAAGGGCGACGTGCACGACATCGGCAAAAACATCGTCGGGGTCGTGCTCCAGTGCAACAACTTCGAAGTCATCGATCTGGGCGTGATGGTGTCGTGCGAGCGGATCCTCGAGACCGCGACCCGGGAGGGGGCGGATCTCATCGGCCTGTCCGGCCTGATCACGCCCTCGCTCGATGAGATGGTCCACGTGGCCAAGGAAATGCAGCGCCTGGGCTACCGCCAGCCGCTGCTCATCGGTGGCGCGACCACCTCGCCCGCACACACGGCGGTGAAGATCGACCCGCAATACGCCGGCCCGGTCATTTACGTCAAGGACGCATCCCGCTCGGTCGGCATCTGCCAGCAGTTGATCACGTCCGAGACCCGGGGAGCCTTCGTTGCGCATGCCAAAGCGGAACACGAGCGCCGGCGCGAACAGCACCGAAACAAGAGCGTCAAGGCGCCGCAATTGTCGCTGGCTCAAGCGCGCACCAGGAAATTCAAGACCGATTGGTCGGCCTACTGTCCGCCTGTACCGAAGCTGGTCGGCGTGCGGACTTTCGTGAATTATCCGCTCGAGGAACTCGTCCCTTATATCGATTGGATGCCGTTCTTCAATGCCTGGGAATTCGCTGGGAAATTTCCGGACATCCTGCGCGATGCCACCGTGGGCGAAGCGGCGACCGCACTGTACGAGGACGCGAAGCGCATGTTGGACCGCCTGGTCGCCGAACGATGGCTCGAGGCGCGCGCGGTCATCGGCATTTTTCCGGCCCAGAGCGTGGGAGACGACGATATCGAGGTGTACCCCGGCAAATCCCGGGACGTGCCCGCGCGCGATGCCCCCGCGGTGCGTCTGCATCAGCTGCGTCAGCAGAAGGCAAAGCCGCAAGGGCAAGCGCAACTTTGCCTGGCGGACTTCATCGCGCCGGCGCAGAGCGGTCGATCGGACCATCTGGGCGCCTTCGCAGTCACGGCCGGCATCGGCATCGACGCTCACGTCGCCCGGTTCGAGGCAGCGCACGACGACTACAGCAGCATCATGCTCAAAGCGCTGGCAGACCGTTTGGCGGAAGCACTCGCCGAGCGCATGCACGAGCGCGTACGCCGGGAATTTTGGGGCTATGCAATCGACGAGGCGCTTGACGAAGGAGCGCTGATCCGCGAAGAGTATCGAGGCATCCGGCCGGCGCCCGGTTATCCCGCCTGCCCCGATCATACGGAAAAGACCGCGCTCTTCAGTTTGCTCGATGCCGAGAGGGCGGCCGGCATTCGACTCACCGAGTCGTTCGCGATGTTGCCGACCGCGGCGGTCAGCGGCTGGTATTTCTCGCATCCCGGATCGCATTATTTCGGCGTGGGCAAGATCGATCGCGACCAAGTCGAAAGCTATGTGGAACGCAAGGGGATGTCTCTCGCCGAGGCAGAGCGCTGGCTCGCCCCTTGCCTGGGTTACGATCCGGAGTCTCCGCGGGCGGCGCGCGGCGTGGCGGCTTAAGGCGGCAGCCGAAGTGGGCGCCCACTCCGTCGAGGTGACCAGGGCACTTCGCAATTCTTTTTCACCAAATCCTTTTCCGATGTCGTTAGGCGGTCAAGAGCGGTGCAGATCACCGTGCAGACAACCACACCAAGCAACTTCGGAGATGACTCACATGGACACTTCCTTCAAGAGCTTTGCGATCCGTACCCTCGCCGTCTCGGTGCTGGCTGCCGCCGCGTTGAGCAGCGCCAATGCCGCCGTCTTCATCCGTACCCGCGTGTTCGTGGCCCCGGTCGCCCCGGTGTTCGTGGCGCCGGTGATCGCCGCGCCCGTGGCGGTGGTGGCGGCCCCGGTGGTGGTGATGCCGATTTGCCAGTTCGTGGCGGTTCCGGTGGTGAATGCCTGGACCGGGGTCACGTACCTGGTGAGCCGCCGAGTTTGCAACTAACCGCAATCCCTCCCCGACCTACCCTGAAGCGCCGCGGCCCCTGTGCCGCGGCGTTTTTTTGGGTCAAGGAGTCGCAAGCGGCGCGATTCTGCCGCGCCCCGCGAGTAGTTTGCGCTCCTCTCGCTTTCCGTATCTAGTCAACATATTGATAAATATAGGATTAATTTGTGTTAGGCGCATCTCTCCGGGCCCTGCCAGGTGACCGCCGCAGCGTCTACGAATTATTTTTCACCGATCGGGGTCCCGATGTCGTTAGGCGGTTAAGAGCGGTGCGAACCACCGTGCAGATAACCAGACCAGCCAACTTCGGAGATGACTTACATGAACACTTCCTTCAAGAGCTTCGCGATTCGCACCCTCGCCGTCTCCACACTGGCCGCCGCCGCGTTGAGCAGCGCCAATGCCGCCATCTTCGTGCGCACGGGTGTGTTCGTGGCACCGGTGGTCGTTACCCCGATCATTCCCGCCGCGCCCATGGTGGTGGCCCCCGTTTCGGTGGTGCAGGTGGTCGCTGCGCCGGTGGTGGTGGTACCGACCTGCCGGTTCGTGGCGGTTCCGGTGGTCAATGCGTGGACCGGATTCACCTACATGGTCACCCGCCGGGTCTGCTACTAAGGTCCGCGTGATCGGACCGTTCCGAGACTAAGGTAAGATAAAAAGCCATGACTTCCCAAGCACCCATTCCGCCAAGCTTCGATCAATTCAGCCGCTGGCTGGCCGCGAAGCTCGATCAGCCGCAACTGCAGCCGGAGCGATACGAGCTGTTGAGCGATGCGGCCCGGGAGGCCCGCGATGAGTTCGTGCAGGCGCGCGAAATCGCGGGCGCCACAGCTCCGCAGCAAGCGGCTGCGCGCGGCACGCTCGAGGCGCTTTATTTGTTGGCGGCGGCCGACAAGGCCGAGACATCGCAGCTGCCGGAGATCACCACACCGCGCGGGTTTCGCGTCATGCTGGCTTACGATGAGAGCGATGGTGCCGAGCCGGCATCCATCGGCGTGTTGGTACGCTGCCCCCCCGAGTTGATTGCTGCGCTTGAAGGGAAAACGGTCCACCTCTGGTATGGCGCGGAGCGATTCGAGCTCGGCGAGTTCGACGGCGAAGGAAAGGCGATCGGCGCGCTGCCGGCCGGCATCGAGATCAGCGCATCGGACCTCTCGCAAGGCAGGGTCAAGCTCGAGGAACCGCCCGCGGCCGCGGAATGATGCCGACCCGTGACCGGGGCTTGCGCCAAGCTCGGCCGGACAATGCGCGAGAGCAATTCACCGATTTTTTTCACCAATCTCCGAAAGTTCGTCGTTAGGTGGGCACGGGGGGCGCGCATGGTGCGGCCAACCCGACCAACCCAACAAGGAGATGACATGAACAAGACTCGCTGCCTGATCCAGCTTCTCACCTTCTCCGCGCTCGCAGCCGGCGCTGTCGGTACCGCGAATGCAGGGATTTTCGTCCGATCTCGCGTCGTGATAGCGCCCGTGGTCGCTCCGGTCGCCGTAGCGCCGGTGGTTGCTGCGCCGGCCGTCGTTGCCGCGCCGGCAGTCGTTGCTGCGCCCGTTGCCGTCGCGCCGGTCGTGGCCGCCCCGGTGGTTGTGGCGCCGGTCGTGGTGGTGCCGGTCTGCCGCTTCGTAAGCGTCCCGGTGGTCAACGCGTTTACCGGGGTGACCTACCTCGCGACGCGCCGGGTCTGCAACTAAAGCCTTTTCGCCGGCAACACACGGGCGGGCGTCCTCGACAGGGACGCCCGCCCGTTGCTTGTGTTTCCCGAGTCCGCCGTGCATTGTCGAGACCATCATCCAGCGCTTCCCAACTCAATGAACACGAAAGCGACGCAGTTGGATCAGATGTTGTACGCCTGGCTTGCCGAGAGCGATGACCGCAAGTTCGATCGGGCCTTTCAACGTTACTACGGCGAGGCATCTCCCAGCCTGGTCCGCTATCTCGTGAGCCGGTCCAGTCTTCCCGATCTCGACTGCGAGCAGATCGCGGTCGATGCGCTGCTCAAGTTTTTCACCCGTGTCGGACGCGACCGGCGGCAGGCAGCGCAGTCCGTGTCGCACGCGCTGCCGCAGATCCAGCCGCTCAATCTCGGGCCGTTTCACGTAAGGCAAGTGCAGCGTTGGACCGCCGACGTCGGCTCTTTCAAGAACAGGAGCATGAGCTTTACATTGACGCCGGACGACGCGGCGGGGCGAGAGTGGAAAGCGGAAATTCAGACTCAGACGGACGGAATCCCGCCGCTGCAGCGGCAAGGGCTGCATTTATTGGAGGCTGCGCGGATCGCCGTCGCGGTCATCGCAGAGCCAGCCCCGCTTGCCCCCGAGAGCCTCCGGACTGACGGGACGGCGGAAGCGTCCCCGGCTGAGCATGCTGCCATCCGCGCCTTCGCGGAAGGCCTGCGCGAAGCGACCGAAGCGGGCGCCACCGGGGCCACGGCAGCCGAGTCCCGGCATCCAGGCGTGCTGAAGTTCGTCGGGGGAACCTGGGCCGTGGTCGATGTGCTGCCCGCGCTGCGCATTCCCACCAACGGATATCTGTTCGACATCGCGCAGAGCATGTATCTGGATGAATGCAAGGCGCGCGGCCGCAAAAAGCGCGGCGGAAGCGGCGTATTGGCAGCGAGGCCGGATGACGGACAGGCCTTCGACGGCCCGACATCGTCTATTACGCCGTTCGTTCTCGACGAAGAACGCGCATTCGAGGAGGCGGACAGCGAGGGTTCCGGCGGCAGCTCCGTGACGTTCGCCGCCCGGCCGGGCGAGTTCACCGCCGATCCCACGGCCGAACTCATCGACGAAGACTTCTGCGAACAATTCTACGCCTGCCTGCGCAAACCGCTGCACGATGCGGAGGAGGCATACCGGCAGGCAGCAGCCGTCGGCAAGGCCGATGCGGAGCGCAAGCGGCTCGCATCGGTCAGCGACAAGCACGCGAGGCTCATGGCGGTGCTCACGATGCGTATCGAGGGGCAAACGCAGGAAGCCATCGCGCAGTTGCTGGACCTCTCACGCAACCAGGTCAAGTACATCGCCGAGCAGGTGCAAGCCGCCTACCAGCAGTTTTGCGCCTCGGCGATGCGGCCGGCACGGGTTTAAGCGATGGGCTGA
>Ga0182030_10014145_pt1 | contig 15797 bp, 14 predicted proteins | sample 812S3MmetaG_FD_121299 | JGI IMG/M metagenome (GOLD analysis project Ga0182030, IMG submission 121299) | Permafrost microbial communities from Stordalen Mire, Sweden - 812S3M metaG (Illumina Assembly) | ecosystem: Environmental > Terrestrial > Soil > Wetlands > Permafrost | place: Sweden...
CCCCCGCCCGCCCTCGCTCCCCTCCCCTCTCCTCCTCTCCCCGACCCCGCCGCCCGCCACACCGCCGGCGCCGTCGTCGTCGGCAAGGAAGAACCGTGGCGCGCCTGGACCCTCCAGCTCACGGCCGCGCGCGGCCCCCAGCCCCTCGCCGTCCTCGAGAAGCTCTTCGCCGAGAGCTACATGCCGCTGACCAACGCCATCGCCTCCGGGCTCGACGATCCGCGCGCCCGCCACGCGCGCGACGAGTTCGCGGCGACCTTCTCGAAGGGCTACACGGACGCGTTCCCGACGTTCTCGGCGACGACCAAGCGACCCCGCATGGTGTTCGACGTGCACGACGCCGCGGCGCGCATCGCGAGGCTCCACGGCGCGCGCACGACGCGCGTGCTCCTCGTGGACGCCATGCGATGGGACGTGTCGCGGATGATCGAAGAGCGCGTCGTCGCGAAGCTCGGCGCCCACGCGTCGCTCACCGACGAGCTCCTCCTCTGGAGCGCGCTCCCCACGACGACCCTTCGCCAGCTGGAGACGATCGCCCGCGGGGTGGAGGCGCTGAGGTCCCCGGCCGCGCTCGACGGCGAGCCCGAGCCGCCGCGCGGACGCACCGCCGAGTTCGTGCGCCGGATGCGCGTCGGCCCGAGGGAGATCCACAAGCTCGACGTCGTCGAGGCGCGCGTGCAGGCGGCTCGCGGTACCGTGCTTCGCGATCTCCCGGAGATCGCCGAGGTCGCCGCCGAGGCCATCGCCCGCCACGCCGAGACGTGCTCGCCACGCACGCTCCTTCTCGTCGCCGGCGACCACGGCTTCGCCGTCGACCGCACCGGCTCGGTGCGCGAGGGCGGCGCGTCGCCCGAAGAGGTGCTCGTCGGCGCGTTCGCGCTCCTCGTCGGCGACGTGCACTGAGTCGGGTTCGCGTGCGAGCATGGCAGGCGGAGCATGCCTGACGAATCGACGTTGCTCGCGCGCTGGCTCGCGCGCGCAGGGGACTCCCGCCCCGCCTTCCACGACGCCCGCGGCGTGACCCTGTGGTCGGGCGCGGTCGACGCGTCCGAGCGCGTCGCGGCGGCGCTCCTCGGCGGGAAGCGGTCGCTCGACGGCGAGCGCGTCGCCATCCTGGTCTCGCCCGGGGCCGACTTCGCCGCGTGCTTCTTCGGTGTGCTGCGCGCCGGGGGGGCCGTCGTGGTGCTCTCTCCGCTCCATCCGCCGCCGGAGACACGGTACTTCTGCGACGATGCGGGCGTACGCACGGTCGTCGTGTCGGCCGACCTCGCCGCGAAGGCGGCGCCGCTGGCACCCGAGCGAAGCGTCGTCGTCGCGGGGGACATGCTCGCCCACCCGCGCGCCCGCCTCGGCCCCGTCCCTTCCGACCGCGACGCCGCCCTCCAGCTCTACACGAGCGGCACCACCGGCAAGCCGAAGGGCGCCGTCATCTCGCACGCCAACCTCGCCGTGCAGCAGGGCCTCCTCGGGCAAGCGTGGGGATGGCACGAGGGGGACGTCCTCCTGCACGTCCTTCCGCTCCATCACATGCACGGACTCGCCATCGCGCTCCTCTCCGCGGTGGGCGCCGGGGCCGCCACGCTCTTTCTCCCGTCGTTCGACCCCACCGCCACGTGGGACGCGATGGCGCGCGCCACCGTCTTCATGGCCGTGCCGACCATCCACGCGAAGCTCTTCGCCGCCTTCGACGCCGCCGACGCGGCCACGCAGGGCGCCTGGACCGCCCACGCCTGCGCCCTCCGTCTCGTCACGAGCGGCAGCGCCGCCCTCCCCGTCACCCTCGGCGACCGCTGGAGAACTCTGACCGGCGCCTACCCGCTCGAGCGGTTCGGCATGACCGAGATCGGCGTCGGCTCGACGAACCCGCTCGACCCGTCGGCGCGTCGCCCGGGAACGGTGGGGTTTGCCCTGCCGACGGTGCAGACGCGCGTCGTCGAGGACGAGCTGTGGGTCGCGGGACCGAGCGTCTTCGCGGGCTACCACCAGAAGAACGAGGCCACGCGAGAGTCGTTCGTCGCCGAGGGCGGCACGCGCTGGTTCAAGACGGGCGACACGGTGGCGTATGACGACGCCGGCTACCTCCGCATCCTCGGACGGACGAGCGTCGACATCCTCAAGAGCGGTGGCTACAAGCTGAGCGCCCTCGAGATCGAGGAGGTACTGCGCGAGCACGGCGCCGTGGGGGAGGTCGCCGTCGTGGGGCTGCCCGACGAGACGTGGGGCGAGCGCGTCGTGGCGTGCGTCGTGCCGCGTCCCGGCCGCGAGGGCGAGTGCGCGGAGGACGCGCTGCGAGGCTTCGCGAAGGAGCGGCTCGCGCCGTACAAGGTCCCGAGGCAGGTGGTGCTGATGACGGAGCTGCCGCGCAACGCCGTGGGCAAGGTGATGAAGCCCGAGCTCCGCGCGAAGCTCACAGCCCTCTGAGGGCTCCTCTCAGCTCCTCCGACTTCACGACGCGCCCCGCGACGCGCAGGACAATCCGACCGGCGCGGTCGAGGACAACCGTGACGGGAACGGCGGTCACGTCGCCGAAGGGGCCGCCTCCCGCGGTCGTCGTCTCGTCGGCGAGCGCGATGGGGCACGGGATGGAGAGGGCCTTCTTGTAGAGCTCGACGATCTCGCGGTTCTCGCGCGACTCGAGGGCCACGACGGCGTAGTTGACCTTGTCGGCGTCGTGCTTCGCCATCACGACGAGGAAGTCGACCTGCGCCTGCGCGGGGAGGCTGCCGGTGTTGACGAAGGCGATGACGGTGGGCTTGCCGCGCGTCGCGTCGGAGCTGACGGGGCGCTCGTCGATCGAGTCGAAGGCGAAGTCGATCGGCGCGTGCACCTCGGCCTTCGACACGCCGAGCCTGTCGTCGGCGAGCGGCGGCCCGTTCGTGCGGCCGCACCCGGCGCCGACGACGCCGACGACGCCGACGACGACGCCAACGGCGCTACTCGTCGCCCTTTTGACCCACGAACTGATCGTCACGGCTCGAGAACAGCACGTTGAAGGTGGTGAGGGAGCCGTAGCAGCCGGTGATGTACTGCTGGAGCTGCATCTTCTCGTCGTCGGCCAGCTTGGGGTGCGCGTTTATCTTCTGCTCGAGGACGCGCAGCTTGTCCCGGATGAGCACGACCTTGTGGAAGAGCGAATCGAGCGGGATGCGCTTCTCCTGCGTCCCGGGCTTGCCGGGCTTGAGGATCATCTCCCCGCCCTCCCAGCGGCCGGTGATCTCGATGTCGCCGACACCCAGCTCGTCGCGGATGACGTGGGCCAGCACTCTGCGAAATTCGTCGGCGTCCATGTCGAGCAGATCCTCCGGGAGAGCGAGCGGTCGCGCACGCTCGGTGATGGTCTCGGTCGTACCCGAGGACCCGCGTGCACGGTGCACCGTGGCTTTGAACATACCCCGCGAGCTTGCGAGCGGATTGTCTGCGCCAGGCTCCCGCCGGGAGGCTGGCTTGAACTCCCCCCTCCGTACCCACTGCGAGCAGGTGCTCGTGTCGTAGAGCGGCGATGGCCACACGCCGAGCAGGCACTCACCATGGCGCTTGACCTCGCCCGTCTCGTCGAACGTCTCGATGACGCGAACGAAGCGTGCGCACGACCCGCACCGGCGTTCGGGACCGTCGGCCATCACGCGTGCGGCTCGGTGCCGTCCTCGTCTTCCAGCGTCGGACCGAACAGGTGGGCGAACGAAGCGACGGCGGCCGGAGTCGTCCTCTGCTCTCGCTTGTCGGCGAGGATGGCGTGCGCCAGCTCTTCCACGACCACGCGCAGCGGTGTCGGCTCCACCGGGACGCCGTCGACGTCACGGATGAGGCGGAAGTCCCCTGCGTGACGCAGCGGCTCGTGGCGAACGGTGACGAAGCCCCCCGCCGGCGTGTAGCGGCACTGCAGCACCTGCACGAACTCGAGGTACAGCGGCGCGACGATGACGCACGCGTGGGTGCCGTCGCGTGCCACACCCCGCAGCGCCCGCGCCTCGGGGCCCGCCGCACGCCCCTCGGCCACGTCGCCCGCGATGGTCAGCTCGATGCGCTCGCGCCGCGCGCACTCCGACTCGACGGCGAGCAGCGGCGCGTAGAGGGCCACGAGCGGCACCCCCAGCCCGGGCGCGTCGACCTCGAGCGCATCGAGCCACGCGTCACGCCCCTCGTCCGGAAGGGACTCGTAGGCGAGCGCCGCGGCCATCGCGGCCTCCGCATCGGTGGCGAGCGCCGAGAGCCAGCTTCGCCATGCTGCGCGAACGCGATCGTCGTCGTCGGGTTCGCCGGGCATCGGGAAGCGCGCACGCTAGCAACGTCGGCGAGCGATCGGAAGTGTGGACCGCCATCTTGACAGTCGTATGCGTCGCAAAGGATCGTCGTGACAGGCACGTGGTCCCGAACGACTCCCCCGAGGTCCTCGCGCGCTTCCACGCGGAGCTCGATCTCGTCGACATCACGGCGAAGCAGACGGTGCGCCGCATCGGGAAGACCGTGACGCTCGACGACCTCAAGTCGTTCGGGCAAGAGGGACTCCTCCAGGCGGCGCGCACGTTCGACGCGTCGCGTGGCGTCCCCTTTCGACGCTGGGCGAACATGCGCATCAAGGGCGCGATGCTCGACGGCATTCGCCAGTGGGGACACCTGCCAAGGCGCGTGTACCGCGAGCTCCAGGGCATGGAAGCGGGCGACCGGATGCTCGAGGCGTACGACGAGGAGGACTCGGCCAGCCCGACGACGACCCCCGAGGCGGCCGACGACCGGTTGACCACATACCTCGCCGGCATCGCGACGGCGATCGCGGTCGGCACGATGATGGCCGCGCCGCGCGAGAACATCGATCCCGAGGGGCGCGACGTGACGCCGGAAGACCTGCTGGCGGAGGCCGAGATGATGGCGCGCGTGAAGGCGGTCGTCGCCACGCTACCCGACCAGGAGCGGACGCTCGTCGAGCGGCACTACTTCAAGGGGGAGACGCTCGACGAGGCGGCGGCCGGGCTCGGGCTCTCCAAGTCGTGGGGGAGCCGGCTGCACGCGCGGGCCATCGAGTCCATCGGGAGAGAGCTCCGCCGGGCCGGCGACGTGTAGGTCGTCCGGCTCCGTCATTGCCCCTGGATGACGGTCTTCAGCGCGCTCGTCGCGTTCTCGACGAGCCTCGACGCGAGATCGACCGCCTCGCTGTAGCGATAGACCCCGGCCTGCAGCGCGATGAGCTCCGTCGGCCCGAGCTCACCCCCGCGGGCCGACGCGATGGCCTGATGCACCATCGTCTCGCTCCCCTGGACCTCGTGACCCAGCCCGCGCAGCAGCTGCGCGAAGGGCGACGGCGTGGACGACGGCGTGGACGACGGCGGTGACGCGGCCGGCGCGGGGATGGCGGGCGGCGTGAGGCGCGCCTCGCGGATGGCTGGGATGCTCATGGCTTCTCCTTCGTCCCCCCATCGGCCGCTCGGCGGGCGTGGTTGCGTCGAAAGTGGTAAACGCGGGCGCACGGGCATGGCTGGGCGTGAGCGAATCGTCGTGGCGATGAGCGGCGGGGTCGACTCGTCGGTCGCCGCCGCGCGCCTGCTCGACGCGGGCCACGACGTCGTGGGCGTGACCCTTCACCTCTGGGACTACGACGAGCAGCCGTCCCCGGGCGGCAGGAGCCACGGCCGGTGCTGCGCCCCGGAAGACCAGTATGACGCGAGACGCGTCGCCGACGCCCTCGGCTTCCCTCATTTCACGTTCGACCGGCGGGCGCTCTTCGCAGAGACCGTCGTCGAGCCGTTCGTCGCGGCGTACCTCGCCGGCGAGACGCCGAGCCCCTGCACGGCGTGCAACCGCGGCGTGAAGCTCGGTGAGCTCTTCGCGCTGGCCGACCGCCTCGGCGCGTCGAAGGTGGCGACCGGGCACTACGCGCGCATCGTGCGAAAAGACGACGGGGTGCTGCGGCTGGCGATGGGCGCGGACGCGGCGAAGGACCAGAGTTACTTCCTCTACGCGAGCCCCCGGGCCTGGCTGGAGCGGCTCGTGTTCCCTCTCGGCGAGTCGACCAAGGGCGAGGTCCGGGCCGAAGCGCTGGCGCGGCGGCTCCCGGGCGCCGGAAAGGGCGAGAGTCAGGAGCTGTGCTTCGTGGGCGCCGGCGCGCATGCATACGCCGATTTCGTGGCGGAGCGGGCGCCGGCGCGCGTGCGGCCGGGGCCCATCGTCGACGAGGCGGGGCACGTGGTCGGGACGCACGAAGGCGTCCACCGCTTCACGATCGGACAGCGCAAGGGGCTCGGCGTGGCGCTGGGGAGCCCGGCGTTCGTGACGCGCATCGACCCGGAGCAGGCGACAGTGCACCTCGGGCGCGAGGAGGCCTTGCGGGCCCGAGGCGCAACCCTGTCCGACATGGTCCTCGGCGAGGGCGTCTCGCTGCCCACGCGGGCGCGCGTTCGCGTGCGTTACCGCCACGAGGGGGACACAGCGCTGGTGCGCGACGACGGCGGAGGCCGCGCGGTCGTGAGGTTCGACCACCCCGTGCGCGCCGTGACCCGCGGGCAGATGGCCGTCCTCTACGATGGGGATTGCGTGCTCGGCGGTGGCCGCATCGCCGACGCTCTCGACGAGGGTGACCTCGCCTCGCCTCGCGCGCTACCCTGAGGCCGTGAAGCGCGTCGTCCTCGTGGCCATCATCGCGACACTGGCCGCCGCGCTGGCCCCCGCGTGCTCGCTCGGCTCCGGGACGGGGACCTGCAGCGGCACGCTCGACGTTCCCGACTGCTGGTCGGGCTCGTTCAACCTGCACCCGGACTTCTTCGCCGCCGTGCCCGGCGCCACCCCGGAGTATCCGCAGACGAACAACGACGCGATGCAGCTCCGCGTCCAGCACGGCGGCGACTACGAGACCTTCAGCGACGGCGTCATCATCCTGGTCGACGACGCCGGCGAGGTCCGTGGTGACGAGTCCAACGGCATTCCGCGCCCCAGCCTGCTCGGCCAGGCGCTCGTCGTGTCCCTTCCCCCGAGCGTCACACCCACCGGCGTACCCATCACGCCCGTCGGGTCGGCGCGCATCGTCAGCGCGGCGCTCTACCTCGACAACACCTGCCGGACCCAGAACGACGCCCTCTACGCGATGGCCGCCGTGTCGGGCGTCGACCCGGACGGTGAATGTCGGAGCCCCGACGGGGGCGATCCGCCGCTGGCCTGTCCAGCCCCGGCGAGCGCGGTCACGGGAGCCGACGGCGGCGTGGTCACCGCGGATGGCAGCGTCATCTACGCAGACGCCGGGAGCGCCGCCGCGATCCCCGGCTCCATCGGGACGAGCACCATCACGTTCCGGAACCTCTTCGACGGCAACCCCGACGAGTCGAACGCCAGCGAGCGCCTGACCGACGCCGACTTCGACTTCTACTTCGCCGACCCGCGCAAGATATGCCCTGGGGGTCTCGGCCCCCCTCCCCGCTGCGAAGGACACCTCCAGGGGACCTTCAAGTTCTACTTCCAGAGGGGCCGGCCCGCCCAACCCTTCCCCTGATCGGCGGCGATGAACCGCACGGGCTTACATTGGAGACGTCGGTCGCGAGGACCCTTGCTTGCGTGGCCCTGGCTCGGCCGATACCCTGACCCGTAAGGTGCGGAGATTCTCGCCTTCGCGTGCGGCGGTCGTGCGCACGGGGGTCGCGTTCGTCGTCATGGTGACGTGCGCGAGTCCCGTGTATGCGCAAAGTTCCGCGTCCACGGCTCCACGCGGTGGCGACAGCGCACTGCAACGCGCGCGTGCAGCGTGGGACGGCGGCGACTTCGACCTCGCGCCCGGGCTCTATCAGCGCGCGCTCGATGCCGGGAACCTGCGACGCGCCGACGTCGTGGAGGCGTACGTGCGAATGGGCTCCGCGCTCGCGGTCGGGGGCAAGACCAAGCTCGCCCTCATCGCGCTCCGGCAGGCGGCGCTCCTCGACCCGGTCTTCACGGTTCCGCCGGAGGCGGGCAAGAAGGCCGTCGGGCTCGCCGACAAGGCGCGTCGCGCGCAGCGTCGCGTGGGGTCGCTCGCGCTGAGCGCGCAGGTCCCCGACGAGGTCGCCTCCGGGGCGTCGTTTGCGGTCGAGGTCACGCTGGCCCCGGGCCACTCCTTCCTCGTCGATTCGGTCGGCCTCGTCGTGCGCGACTCGCTCGCGGGGCGGTCGTTCCAGCAGGACTCTCCCCCGGACGCCAACCTGCACTTCGACGTGCCGCTGCGGATGACGCTCCCCGACGCATCGCTGGTCGTGCGCGTGCAGGACTTCGACACGCACAACAACGAGCTCATCTCCACCGAGAAGCACGTGCACGTCGCCCGGGCCGTCGTCGCGCCGTCGGCCGCGCTGGCCGCCCTCGGCCCCATGCGCCCCTCGCACGCCAAGGACCGCGCGCACGACGCGTCGAGCGGCGGCTTCTGGACGACGGCGTGGCCGTACATCATCGGAGGGGCAGCCCTCGCGGCAGGCGGTGCCGCAGTCTACTTCGCGTCGCGTCCGGGCGACGACGTCAACGTCGGCGCCGCGCGCGTCGAGCTGGTTCACTAGGAAGGAGGGACGATGCCGCAAGACCGCGCCGAGCTCCCCTTCCCGCCCCGTCCGGACAGCGGCAGCGATTCCGACGGCTCGCCGGACGGACGCACCGGACCGTTCACGGGCGGCACGTACTTCCTCGGGCGCTACCGCGTCGTCGACGAGATCGGCGTCGGCGGGATGGCGAGCGTCCACCTGGCGCGCATGGACGGACCGGGTGGCTTCCAGAAGTGGGTCGCCATCAAGCGCATCCACCCGCACCTCGTCGAGGACGAGACGTTCGTGAACATGTTCCTCGACGAGGCGCGCGTCGCGGCGCGCATCTCGCACCCGAACGTGGCCACCGTCTTCGAGCTCGGCAAGCACGAGGACACCTACTGGATCGCCATGGAGTACCTCCACGGCGAGCCGCTCCGCGAGGTGATGCGCCGCACCGAAGACCTCGGGCAGCCGATGCCCCCGGAGATCGCCTGCCGCGTCATCGCGGACGCCGCCGAGGGGCTCCACTCGGCCCACGAGCTGCTCGGCAAGAACGGCGAGAAGCTCGGCCTCGTCCACCGCGACGTCACGCCGCACAACCTCTTCGTCACGTACGACGGCAGCACCAAGGTCGTCGACTTCGGCATCGCGAAGTTCAGCTCGCGCATGGCCAACACGCGCGCCGGCACGCTGAAGGGCAAGCTCGCGTACATGTCCCCCGAGCAGGTGGCCGGCGAGCCCATCGATCGGCGCACCGACGTCTTCGCGCTCGGCGTCGTCCTCTGGGAGCTGACGACGGGGCAGCGCCTGTTCCGCATGGAGAGCGATCTGGACACGCTCGCCAAGGTCCAGGAGTGCAACGTCCCGCGGCCGAGCACCATCGTGCGCGGCTATCCAATCGACCTCGAGAAGATCGTGATGAAGGCGCTCGCGAAGACCAAGAACGAGCGCTACCGCACCTCGCGCGAGTTCTCGCGCGCGCTGCAGTCGCTGCTCATGCGCCGGGGCCTCTTCATCGCCAGCGACGAGGTGGCGGCGTACATGACGTCGGTCTTCGGGGACCGCATCCAGAAGCGCGAGGCGCACCTGCGCTGGGCGGCCGAGGTCACGCAGACGCTCGACATCGACAAGCTCAAGGGCACCGCGTCGCCATGGCAGACGGAGGACGGCTCGATCCTCACGTACAACTCGGAGGTTCAGCCGTCGCAGCCCAACATGCCGAGGGCGCCCCCCCGACCCGCGGCCGGAGCGCCTGCCCCCGAGCCACCACCGCCGGCTTCGATGCCGCCGACGGCGCGGCCGCCGAACATGAAGGCGACGCTCCGCGGAGGGGCCGTCATCGCGCCGCCGCCCGCTCCCGTGCCGCGGCCGAGCACCCTCGCGAAGCCGGTCGACCCGATGCGCTCCGAGGACCCGCCCACCCTCGCCGTGCATCGCGGGCCCCCCACCGGCCACGCGGCGCGACAGGCTCCCATCCCCAGCTTCGAGGACGACTTCGACGACTCGGGCGACACCATCGTCAGCGACTCGATGCCCGACATGGAAGAGCTCCGGCGGATGCCCGCGCCGAAGCCTGCGGCCGGCGCTCACCCGCTCGGGATCACCCTGACGCAGGCGGCCTCGCCCGTCGCCATGGCGACCGGCCCGCGCACCCTCCCTCCTCGCCTTCCGACCCCTCCGCCGCTGCCGCCCGTGGTCGTTCCGATGGGCATGCCTCTCGATGCGGGCAACGGGGACCTCTCGCGCACCGCCGTGGCCGAGTCGCACCTCGTCTTCCCGCAGCCGCTCCTCAGGCCGCAGAGCTTCTCGAACGAGTACTCGGCCCCCGCCGCGCATCCGGCGACGCTCGCGATGGAGGGGCACGGGCCGCCGGACATGCAGCGCCTCTTTGCTCCGCCCGCGCGCAGCGAACAGCGCACCATCACGGCGCAGTCGCTCCGGCGCGGCGTCCCGGTCTGGGCGGTCGCCGTCGGCTCGGCGGTCATCGGCCTCATCGCCTTCGGCCTCGTCGTCGCTCTCCTCTCGCGCAGCCTCTCGCACGGTCCTTCTCCGACCGACCCCTCGGCGAGGGCTGCCGGGACGACGAGCGCCGCGCCCCCCATCATGCCGTCCGCCGTTCCCGCGGCTCTGCCCGCCCCCCACGCCGGACCGTTCGGCGCCGCGCGCGCCGCCTTCGTCTCGACCCTCGGCGCCGTCGTGCCCGGACCGACCGGCGACATCGCACCGCCGCCGAGCGCGGCCCCGGCCAGCAGCGCGGCACCTCCCCCCAGCGCCACCGCGACCGCCCAGGCCATCCCCACGACGAACATCGCCTCGCTCCCGACGACCCCCGCCCACCCGACGCCCGTCGTCGCCCCGCGCCCCGTCCCGGCCAGCACCGCCACGGCGCCGTCGACAACCGCCGGCGGGAGCGGCACGCTGAAGGTCATCTGCTTCCCCGGATGCGATCAGGTCATCGACAACGGCAGCGCCCTCGGTCCCTCGCCGATCGTCCGGCGGACCGCGACGGTCGGCTCGCACCGCATCAAGCTCGTGTGGAGCGACTCGTCGAAGGTGGTGAGCACGGTGGTCATCGCGGACCAGACAGCCACGGTCCGCGAGAATCACCCCTGAAGAGACTCCCCTTCGCGATCCTCGTGGCGCTCGGCCTCCAGTGTCAGAGCACTCCCGGGGTCTCGTTCGAGATCATCCTGCCGGGCGCCATCGCCGACCAGGCAGAGTGGATGGAGCTCGGGGTCCTGCCCGGCGCCTGCCCTGCTCCCACCGAGCTCGCGGCCGGGATCCCGCCGACGGGCGCCGTCGTGCGGGTCGCCTTCCAGAAGGGCGACGCCAGCCCGCCCCCCATCGGGGACCTGAAGAAGGCGTCGTACGCCTTCGCCGCCGCGGCGCGCGGCGCGGACTGCAGCGTCCTCGCGACGGGGTGCATGGAGGTGGACGTCACGCAGGCCCGCGACGTCTCGATCACGTTGAACGCGACCGCGACCCCCATCGGCGCGTGCGCCCCGAGCGAGACCTGCAGCGCCGGACGCTGCGCCCCCTCGACCAACCCCGACGACCCCGGGATCGGCGCAGGGTGCTCGATGGAGCTCGTCGGCGCCGGCCCGTTCGCCGTCCCGCTCGACGACTCGGGGGACACGGCGAGCGCTCCCGCCGTCGCCGTCACCGAGACCGGCTTCCTCGTCGCCTACCGCGAGTACGATCCGGGCCAGGGCGTCGCGCGGCTCACGGTCGCCGCCATCGACGAGGGAGGCGCGCTCACCGTCCCCACGCAGACGATGCTCCCCGGCCAGTGCCCCGCGCAGGACGAGAGCGACGCCGTCGGCCTCGCGTACCTCGGCGGCACGGGCATCGTGCTCTCCGCGCGCCCGTCGTGCGGACCGTCCATGAGCGCGGGCCTCGACGCGCTTATGGTCGACGCGGGCGGCAACGTCCAGAAGACCACGTTCAACCCCAGCGCGGACACGCTCGGCCTCTCCAACGCGCACGCGGCGACGCTCACCGGCGCGACCTCCGGGTGGCTCGCCTTCCTCGACGACAGCGCGGCCACCGTCATCGCGCTCGATGGCCTCCTGACCCAGGGGAGCCCCGCCCCCTTCGGCGGCGCGCGCCCGCAGACGCAGGCCGAGGTCACCGCGACCGATCAGATGCTCGCGCTGCTCGCGGGCAACGGGTCCACCCTGGAGCTGGCGCTCGGCGCCGCGCCCGCCGACGGAGGCGCCCCCTTCACGATGAGCGGGACGTGGGGCGCCGTCGCCGCCGAGGGCTCGCGCGCGTACGTCGTCCACGACGGCGGCAGCGCCGCGCAGCCCATGGCGTTCAGCGCGTTCGATCTGGGAGGGAGCGCCGCCGCCGCGAGCGCCACCTTCGCGCCGCCGGGACAGGGCGCCGTGGCGGGAGGCGACGTCGCGTTCCACGGCGACCGGGTGATGTTCGCGGCCGAGCAACCCGGGGCGCTCTCCATCGTCGTCTACGACCACGCCTCGACCTCCCCGACGTTCCTCACCAGCGTCCTTCTCTCCAGCGACGCCCGCATCCCCGCCCAGGACAGCGTCCGCGACGGCCGGCTCGCCATCGCCGCGGGCGACTCCCGGGTCCTCGTCGCCTGGATGACGGCGGCCACCCTCGGCCCCGACGATCCCGTCGGCGGCTACGCGCTTTACGCCTGCGCTCCGTAACGTGCCATCTTGCCCCCCCATGCAGGCCGTCGAGCTCACCGTCGCCTCGCTCGCCCCGGGTGGGGACGGGCTCGCCCACGTCGTCATCGACGGCGAACGGCGCGCCGTCTTTCTGCCGGACACCGCCCCGGGCGACGTCGTGCGAGCCGACCTCGACGCCTCCCGGCGCCCGGCGCGAGGGCGGGTGCTCGAGGTGCTCTCCGCCGGACCGGGACGCGTGCCCTCCGCGTGCCCCTGGTCCACGCGATGCGGCGGGTGCGACTGGATGCACCTCTCGCTCGAGGCGCAGGGGAGAGCCCACGTCGAGCACGTGCTCGCCGCGCTCCCGGCCGCGTGGAGAGGCGCTCCGGCGACCCATCACGCGGCGGTCGAGGGCCTCGCCTACCGGACGCGCGCGCGCCTCCACGTGCGGTGGGAGCGAGGGCGCATCGAGGTCGGCATGCACGAGACCGGGACGCACGATCCGGTCGTCGTCGACGTCTGCGCCGTGCTCGAGCCCGCCGTCGAGAACGCGCGCCGGAACCTCGGAGCGCTCTTCCAGGGGAGCCGCGGACAGGGTGACGTGCAGATCGCCCTCGGCTCCGAGCGCCGTCCCGTCCTCGAGGTGCGCTGGACCGGGGAGATCGCCGACTCGTGCTTCGCGCGGCTGGAGCAGGCCGTGAAGGCGGGCGAGCTCGCCGGGGCGCGCGTCCTCGTCGGCGACGCGTCGCGACCGGCCGTGGTGGGCGACCCGACGCCCTGGGTCCCGGGCGCCGACGACGTGCCGCTGCGTCTGGCCCCCGGAGGCTTCGGCCAGGCGAGCGAGCGCATGAACGCGACCCTCGCCCTCCACGTCGCCGCCCTCGTGCGCCCTCTCGCCGTCGACAAGGCGGTGGAGCTCTACGCCGGCTCGGGCAACCTCAGCGTCGTCCTCGCGCGCGAGGTGCGCGAGCTCGTGCTCGTCGAGTCGAGCCGCGAAGCCTGCGATGCGGCCCGGGCGAACCTCGCGGCGCGTGGCCTGAGGGCGCGCGTCGTCGAGGCCGACGCCGCCGCGTATGCCTGGGGAGCGACGACGCGGCTCGTGGTGCTCGATCCGCCGCGGACCGGCGCGCGCGCCGTCGCCGAGCGCCTCGCCGCCTCCCGCGTTCCCCACGTCGTCTACGTCTCGTGCGATCCGCAGACGCTGGGGCGCGACCTCGCGCTCCTCGCGCCCGGGTACGTCGCGCGTTCCGTCGCCACCTTCGAGATGTTCCCCCAGACCAGCCACGTCGAGACCGTCGTCGCCCTCGAACGCGTTCGCGGACGGCAGGTCTCCGGCTCTGCCGGAGCCTGGTCGAAACCTGGGGGCCGCTCGTGAAGCTCCCCGTCGACGCGCGCCTCCTCGACGAGGCTCGCTCCTTCGCCTTCCGCTTCGCCTGCGACGACTGCGCACACTTCGACGAGCGCCGCGAGCGCTGCTCGCTCGGCTACCCCGCCGCCCCCCGCCGGCAAGCCCTGGCCGGCCCCCACCTCGAGCTCTGCAAGGCCTTCGAGCTCGGCTGAGCTCCCGCGCCGCCTCGACGCCATGCCCCGCACCCACCCGCCGACGCTCATCACCCTCACCCGCGCGGCGCTGCGCGAGAGCCCGACCGCCCCCCTCGTGCCCCGGGGCGCCGTCGTCCTCGTCGCCGTCAGCGGCGGGCCCGACTCGATGGCACTCCTCCACGTCCTCGCGCTCCTCCGCGCCCGCCTCGCCTTCGGCCTCTTCGCCCACGGCGTCGACCATGGCCTGCGCCCCGCCGCCGTCGCCGAGCTCGACCTCGCCGGCGACCTCGCCCGCTCGCTCGACGTCCCCTTCTCGCGCTCCCGCGTCTCCCTGGCCCCCGGTGGCAACCTCCAGGCGCGCGCCCGCACCGTCCGCTGGGAGGCGCTACGCACTGCGGCATCCCAGGCCGGCGCCGACCGGATCGCCACGGGTCACCACGCCGACGACCGCGCCGAGACCGTCCTCATGCGAATCCTCCGGGGTACGAGCCCCCGCGGCCTCGCCGCCCTCCCGCCCCTCGACGGCGACCGGATCCGCCCCTTTTATCGGGCACGCCGCGCCGACATCGATGAGCACGTCGCCCGCCACGCGTTGCCTCACGCCGTCGATCCGTCGAACCGGGATCCGCGTTTCCTCCGCACCCGCGTTCGCCACGAGGTCCTGCCCCTGCTCGAACGCCTGAGCCCGCGGATCGTCGAGCATCTCTGCGCCCTGGCCGACGCGGCCGCCACCGGGGCCGAGGAGCGCCCCCGAGGGGTCTGAAGAAACGCGCGCCTCAAGCGTTTTTTTCGCCCTAGAGGTGCTGGTTGCCACCCCACCTCGATGTTACGCATCTTAGGTAGTAACTTGAGTCGGGCCCCTCGGGGGTCCTGACCGCACCGCTGCCGCCAAGGAGTCGACGTGAAGCAATCGCACAAGACGCTGCTGCTCTGGGTCCTTCTGATCGTCATGTTCCTGGCGATCTGGCAGGTGCTCCAGCCCGGCGAGCGCAAGCAGCAGGTCAGCTTCAGCCAGTTCGTGACCTGGGTGCACTCCGGCACAGTCACCGACATCCACATCAAGGATCACGAGTACACGTTCACCCGCATCGACAACGGCAAGAACGTGACCAACGAGACCCTCGGCCCCATCGCCGACCAGGCTCTCGTCGACGACCTTCAGAAGCACGATCCGGCGGGCTGCGCGACCACGAACACCTGCACGGGTCACAACCCGAACGAGAAGCTGAACCTCTACTTCGAGAAGGAAGACTCGACGCCGTTCTGGTCGTCGACCCTCGTGACGCTCCTGCCGATGCTCTTCATCGGGATCATGTTCTTCCTCTTCATGCGCCAGCTCCAGGCGGGCGGCGGCAAGGCGATGTCCTTCGGCAAGGCCAAGGCGCGCATGCTGAGCGACTCCCAGAACAAGGTGACGTTCGCGGACGTGGCGGGCATCGACGAGGCGAAGGACGAGGTCGAAGAGATCATCGCCTTCCTGAAGGATCCGAAGAAGTTCCAGCGCCTCGGCGGGCGCATCCCCAAGGGCGTGCTGCTCATCGGCCCCCCCGGCACGGGCAAGACGCTCCTCGCGCGCGCCATCGCCGGCGAGGCGGGCGTCCCCTTCTTCAGCATCAGCGGCTCGGACTTCGTGGAGATGTTCGTCGGCGTCGGC
>Ga0182030_10014146_pt1 | contig 15797 bp, 5 predicted proteins | sample 812S3MmetaG_FD_121299 | JGI IMG/M metagenome (GOLD analysis project Ga0182030, IMG submission 121299) | Permafrost microbial communities from Stordalen Mire, Sweden - 812S3M metaG (Illumina Assembly) | ecosystem: Environmental > Terrestrial > Soil > Wetlands > Permafrost | place: Sweden...
AGACCGGCGGCCGAGGCCCGACGCCAAACCCGCCAATCTCGAATCGTTAAGGCCGCCAAGCGTAGACCACCGTCTGCCGGGTTAGCGAGGCTTCCTTGCTCTCCACCACGCGCTCACTCTCAAGGGGGCTAAAAACTTCGGTCAGCCCCAGCAAATTCCGCGAAAAAAAGCTCGGATCGCCGCCTGCGCCGACTTGAGCTGCCTGAGGAGAATTGGTCCGGTCTACCAGCGCCGACCAGCGGGCGAAGCCGGACCGCTCCTGCGGCAGATCGAAGCCCGCAATCAGCGTCGTGACATCCGCCTTCCCAGGCGCCTTCTTCCAGCGCTCACGGGCAGACCCGGAGAGATGCCCCAGCATCTCCATCAACAACCCAGCGTTATCGGTCAAGACGCAAATTCGACCGCGCACCGCCAGCTCAATCGGTCGTGTCTCGCTCAGCTCCCAGTAATTGCCGGCCTTGGTCTTCACCGGCTTCCAGGCTAGACCGAGGCCGCCGGCCGTAAGGTGCGCTGCGAGCGCCTTTTGAAGCGCTGTCTGCAAGGCGCCGACATCCCAGTCCTTGGCGGAAGAAAGCACCACCGCCGATTGAAACGGAATCCAGATGCCCTCCACCGGATCGCCCGTGCGGCTCACGGTCATGATACCGTTCAGTTCCGCCGCCCCCAGCGCCTGCCGCAACGCGGTGAGCTGCGCGCCTGCCTCCTCATGAGCCAACGGCGCAGCATCGATGCGCGTTTCCAAATTTGAATTGAGATCCGAAGCCGAACCCGCTCCCTGCACCGAAACATCTGCATCCGGGGCAAAGCGCGCATCCTCGTAGCTGCCGATCCTACGCTGCAGCAGCTTTTCGTCCACACTCTCGACCGCATCGTTCACCGCCGGAGCCGCAATCGCCCGATACACCCCGGCATGTTGCGGCAGCAGCGTCGTCAAAGTGGATAAATCTACCGGCGCAGGGGCAAGTTCCTGGAGATTCTTGGGCAAAAGCACTCGTTCCTCGCGGAGTTTGTCCGTATCCAGAAACAAATCCGCCACCGCCGCCCGATACTGTTTTATCTCGGAGACGTTGTGCTGAATCCAATAGCTACGGAAGTACGGCGACCGCACGATCTTCTCCAGATTCAGCATCATGCGCAGCTCCCCCGGCTCCTTCGCGGCCACAGCGCGCGCATCGGCAAACCACGGCTCTTCGGAGAGCGGCAACATTCCTCCCGCTCCCGCAGCATTGCCGTGCGCCGCCATCAGCGTAAGGGCGCCTACCATCAGGTCCTCGCGCGTCGCCAACAACAGCCAGTCGCCGCTGGTTGCAAAGGCCACGGTCCGCGACTGCCCAACCGCGCCAGCGTTTTCCTCTTTCGGTTGCGCGGCATCGGCCTGCGGATTACCATCCCCCGTATTTCGCACATAGAACGTCTGCTCGCCCACCTTGCGCGGCGAGAACTTGCCGCGCATCTGCGCCAGCCGCGTCTTCTCCGCCGCACCCGACGGCAAGCGCGTAATGTAGAGAAACTCCAGTTGCCCAATGTCGTACCAGGCAAAAACGCTCTCGCGCCCCGCCACTTCGTTTAGAAAACTCATGTCCGGAGGCAATCCCGCAGTCCGCGCAAACTCCGTCTGCGCATCGTCCAACCGGCCAAAGAGGTGCGAACGCGAGAACGCGCCGTAGTTGTCGCTCTTGAGCCACGCGGCCTTTTCGGGCGAATCGCCCCAACGCTTCAGCAGTCCTGCAAAGTTCTTCGATTCGATGGTTAGCAACGCACCTTGCGGCAGCATCGCCGTCAACGGTGGCGGAGCCGGAGCAACGGCCTGCCACGCCGCCCAAACGCCCGCCGTTCCCGCCGCGAGCGTGCCTGCCAGAACAATCGCCGCAGTCGACCGCCTTCGTCCAATAATCAAATGCCAAATTCGCGATTTCATGGAGTCTCCGTAAGGTTCAGGTCCGCAGCGGTGAGCCTGGGCCGGACCACCGCGCTCTGGTTCAGCGCTCGCTGTATCTTTGGCCGCCGCTGGGTGTTTTCCTCATCCAGCCTCTGCGCCGCCTTCAACTGCTCGATATGGCCCGCAAGCTCGGCGTGACGCTTGGGATCTTTCTCCCAATAAGCCGCCAGCTTCAGATAGGGCAGCGCCTGCGCCGGACTGCCATTCTTCTCATAACTCTGAGCAATCTCTTTCGCCAGTGTCAGAGACCCGGTATTTGTCCTTTCGCCGGAGGGCAACGGCGCGTGTTGCGTAAGTTGAGCCAGAGTCTCAGCCTCTGCATGGGCCGTAACCGTCCCCTCGGCGTCTATCCCGAGACTGGCCTCCGCGTCGCCCGCTGTGGCGGGTCCACCTTCGCCTTCGGTATCGTTTTCATACCCTGGCTCATCATTCGGCGCGCTCAACAGCGATTCAATGGCCGCCAGCGCCGTCGCATGGTTGCCCCCGGCAGCCTCAGCTCGAAATATCCCCAGCCGCACATCGTTTCCCCGAAAGCCGTCCGCCGATGAAGCTCCCAACGGAGAGATGGCGATAGCCTCCCGCAGCAGCCCCTCCGGTCCCACAGCATCGGTGATCCCGCTGGCCGCCGCCACCCGCGCCGCCGCGAAGTACGGCTGCCGTGCCTGCTCCGGGGTCACCTTCCCTGCCGCCAGGAGCCGCAACTCCTCGCTGCCAAACTTGCTCGCATCCGCGCCCAGCCCCTTCAACGTTGTTGCCGCCTGCGCCCGCAGATCGTAACTCCGCGCACCATCCCCGGCCAGTGTTGTAAGTGCGGCCACAGCCTCAGACTTGCTCACGCCAACGCGCAACTGCGCCTGCGCCAACCTCAGCGCGTAAGCCGCATTCCACGGAACTCCCCTGGCCAGCGCGGCGAGAAATTTCAGCGCCTCGGCGTCATGTCCATTCTCAACCAACAGCGTCGCCGCGTGGTCGAAATTGCCCATCCCACTCGCGTCGCCGCGTGGCGATTCGCCATCCTCCGGCAAGAGCGTCATGCGCCTAAGCAGCGCAACGGCTTCAGCCACTTTGCCAACCTGAAGCCGGGCCGCAGCGAGACCCATGTAATCCGAAGTCATCAAATCGTGTTGCAACTGCACCTGTTCAAAGACAAACTCCCAAACCGCTAAAGCCTCAGCCTTGTAACCGTCCACAGATAACGTCGCAGCCGCGTTGCGCAACGTTTGCAGGCGCATTCGCGGCGGCGTGCCCAACCCTCTTGCCGATTCGTCCTGGAAGCTTTTCAAGAATGCATCCACCCGATGCCCACGCGCCGCCAACTCCAGCTCCGCCGCCAACAACTCCGGGCCATCGCGCTGCTCGGGAGTCAATCTACCCAGAATCTCCTCCGCTTTGGCGTCCTGCTTTTGCTCTGTGTAGAAAAGCGCCAGCTTCCGCTCAAGTCCCGCGAACTGCTCAGCCGCAAAGTCGTATTCGCCCGGCCGAGGTGCAGCTTCATGCGCTGCCGCAATCCGCGCCAGTTCCAGTTCCTTCACCAGCACCGGCTCGCGCATCGCCGCCGGTAGCCACGCTGCGTTGTTACACTCGCTCAGCACCGCCGCCGCCGCATCGCCCGAAGCATCGGCCAGCGATAGCAGCCACTGTAATCCCTCCTCGGGACTCGCCGAAGCCTCAAACGCCGCCTGCAACAGCTCCTTGCTACGGTAATCCCCATTCACCTTGAGGTAGTCGCGCAGCACCGCGTCCATCTCCGCATGGAGTTGCGCGGTCAGCTTGCGGCTGCCCAAATGACGCTCAACCAGCGCAAAGCCGGTCCAATAACTCTCCGGAGCAGGCCCTTTTTTCTGAATACGATCCAGCGCCGCCAGCGCCTGCCGCCACCCGATGATCGCCTCGTCCTTCTTGCCATTCTTCCAATCGAGCAGAGCAATCGCATCGTAAATTCCCGGCGAATCCGGCTTGAGTTCCAACCCATGCCGGTATTCGGCAATCGCCTCCGCGCTCTCGCCCGCATCGGAGTACGCCCGCGCCAGCTCCACAAAATTCGCGGCCGAAGGATTACGCTCCAACTCCGCCGCCAGAAAGTCCTCCGGATCGCGCTGCGCCCACTCCTTCGCGGGAGAGAGCGTCCGGTAAACGCCATACCGCATTCCATATTCGAACCAGACGTTCCCCGCAAGCGGACCCTGCGCACTGCCGGAGTCCTCCCCGTCGTCCCCGCTCCCAGAGCTGACATGGTTCTTGAGGCGCTCGGCGACCGTCAACTGGTCCGCAAGCAGCCGATGGAAGGAGGAATCCGTCCCTTCGCCGACATCGCGGAAGTAGAGGCCAAGCAGCGCTGAATAAGCCGTCTCCCACGCCCCTGGAAATGCACTTGCGCGAGCGTTCAACGTCGCGCGGGCAATTTTCACGCCGCCATGCGCCGCCGCATAATTCGGAGCAGCCATGGCCAGATCTTCATCCGCGCCCTTCTCCCCAAACGACGTAAAGCGCGAAGCATCATGCTTAAGCAATAGCGTGAGATACCGCTCCCGCTCCTCAACCCAAGGACGGCGCCCGTAGTCGATTTTGCTCAACGCCCCTAGTTCGGCTTTCTCATCCCCAGCCATGCGATAAGCACTCGCTTCTTGAGAGAAGATCACCGAAGGTCCATCACTCGCCTGCGTATAAGCATAGGCATCAAGAGTCTCCGCCAGCTCGCGATACTCCATGCGCGACTCCTCAAGCTGCTTGTACGGCTGCAATTGCGCATCGGAAGATCCCTTCGGCCAATTCGCCGGATGCAGCAGCACATCCTTGCGCATCGCTGCTTCCTCATCCTTGATCCCCGCCGCACTTGCCACATCGATCCATAACAACCGGTCCACTCGCGTCGAACGTTGAGGCATCTCCCAGCGCTCGTCCACCAGCTTCGCAAATTGCAGCTTTTCCTCCGGCGTAAAGTAAGTCCCCGCTGTCTTGCCCATCTCGTTCAACGCCTGCTTATAGCGCATCGCCGCCGTGCTCTGCCGCCGCGCGATCTGCCGCTTGCGCCACTCCGCGTTGGTCACTGAAGCCAGTCCTTGCTTCTCTACCTGCTCCACCACCAGAGAGGGCGAGTTGGGAGATGCATCCGCATCGGCCAGCGCCGCATCCAGTACCGAAAGCGCCTTGTCCTGCTGGCGCATCCGCGTCAGCAGTCGTGTATAAATCACCGCGCCCTGTGGATCGTCGCCCTTGCGGTCTCCCGGCTCGCCGCCAGCCAATAGCGCATCGCCTTCCGCCTTGACGCCAAGCTCTGCAAAGCGCAAACTTTCGTCCAGAATGTTCCAAATCTCCAACTGCGACGCCACGCGAAAAAAGTCGCTGGCCGTCGCCGGACGCGCTTCAATCCAGGCCTTCTGCAGCGCCTTCACCACCGCATCCTTGCGCCCCTGCCGCGCCCGCGCTGCCGCTATCTTCACCATCCAGTCGGGATTCTGATAACTCAAGACATAGAGCCGCTCATAGTCCGTGCAAGCATCGTCCAACCGCTGCAAACGCTCCTCCAAATCCGCCTTAGCCTGGTAGATGTCCGCGCGGTCCGAACGAATCGCAATCGCATGAGCGTACGCGTCGATCGCCGCCGGAAACTCCTCAAACACTGTCTGAATCTGCCCCAGTAAAACCGCAAACCTGGAGTCGCGCGGCGAGGCCTTCACTGTCGTATTCAAAAAGTCCACCAGCTGCGCCTGCCGCGAATAACGCAGCGCATAAAGCGCCGCTTCCTGCGCCGTCGTTGCATCCTCTGGATACGCGCTTAGAATAGCGATGTACTGGTCCACCGCACCCGCATAATCCTTCATCTCGGTCAGCGCCGGAATCAGCCCACGCCGCAGCAGAACCGTCTTCTGCCTGCGCTCGTCCGCAGTCATCGCGGCAGTCTTGATAGCCGTCAGTCTATCCAGATAAAACTGCTTCAACCCTGCATCGTCCCCCGCCCGCGCATAACTCTGCGCCACCACGCCGAGATACTGCGCATTGTAAGCATCGCCGCCAGACTGAATAAGCGGAGTCATCAGCTCCCGCGCCTGCGCATAACTCCCTGAGTCATTCGCTCTATCCGCAGCCTCCACGGTAAACTGCCTGCTCAACGCCGGTTGCGCCGACTTCGCCGCGTCAGCCGCCGCAACCAACGTCGCAATCGCCTTTGCCGCCTGCTTGTTTCGCCAGTAGAAATCCGCAGTGGCCCGCACCACTCCAAGCAGCTTTGGATTCTCGCGATAGACCCGCCCTATCTGTTGACCAGCCGCGTCCAAATCCTTGCGCCCTTCGTAGGATCGCACCAGCGAGTACGTCAACTCGATCTTCTGCACCGGATCGCTGGCCAACGCAATCTGCCGCTGCAACGCTCGCTCGTAAACGCCGCCAAGCGAATGCGCCTGCGCTTCAGCCCCAATCGCCTGCGCCTCATCGAGCGTAACGGCCCTGCCCAACGCAGCCTCCAGCAGCGGCCCAATCTCCCCCGAGCGTTTCTGCGTCTCCAGCACTCGCTCGCGCAACTTGAGCGCTGCAATGCTGTTCTCCGCGTCAAGCGCCTTTGCAGTCTCCGCATCCACAGTCCTGGCCCACGCCTTGCGCCGCGCCAGTTGCATCAGTCGCGCCGCGGCCGGTTGGCCCGTCGTCGCGTCTGCAACGGCCGCCTGAGTATATTCGGCGATAGCACGTTGAGACTCACGCTTGCCCTCATAGATGGCCCCAGCTTCGTAGCCATAGAGCGCCGGTTGATCGAACTTAGTTCGTGCTTCGCCAATCTCCCCCAAAGCATCGTCAAATTGAAAGTAATCCCAGAAGACAGTCGCCGCCTGCAGATATCCATCGGGCGTACCCGGATGCACCGCCGCCATGCGCCGCAAATAAGGCGCTGCGGCTGCCAGATCCTCGTGTCCAGCCGAAGATCTCGCGCTGGAATCAGCCCCCCAATCGGAATAAATATCCCCGATCCGCGCCAAGCGATCCATGTTGGCCGGGTCCGCTTCCAGCAAGTGCTTCTCAATCCCAACTGCGTGCTCCGTCTGCGCGGGATCATAGTAAGCCAGCGAACGAAACACGCTAGAAGCCTCTGTCCCAATCTCCGCGTCTGCGGGATAACTCGCCGCGAGCGAACCTAGCAGCGGCGCACTCGCCTCAAAGTGCGACTGCCATATCTCAGCCTCTGCCAGCTCCCGCGTCGCGTCTGGATTGGCCGCCTGCTCCTTCGCATTAGGCACCAGCGTTCGCAACTGCGCAAGCTCCGCATCGAGCTTCCCATGGCTGATCAGGTAGTCGAAGAACTCACGCCGCAGCTCCTCGCTTTCGCTCCAATGCTCGCGCATCAGCTTCTCCCAGGCAGCCGTGTCGTAGGTACCCTTGGAGCGATACGCGCCCAGGAGGTTCTGGACAAACACCGCATCATGCGGAAAGCGCCGATGCGCGTAAAGATTGAGCTGAAGATACAACTGCGCCCCTCCGCCGCTCGCATTGCGAAGATACTCTTCCAACTCCGTCCCGGAGAAGATCCCAACCACCTTCCTTGTCAACGCTGCATAAGCCTCGCGCTTCTTCTCTCGCAGATACAACCGCGCCAGCTTGTCATACCAGCCGCGATCCTGAAACCTCTGTATCGCCTGCGCGTACACCTCTTCCTGCTGCGCGCTCAAGTTGTTCTGCTGTAGAAACTCCGCAAGCCTCTCATACAACAGCGGGTCGTTCGGATTGCGATCCAGCTCCTTGCGCAAGACAGCCAGCGCCTGGGCCAACTGTCCCTCCGACGTAAGCCTGCCAAGATAGCGCTCCAATAGCTGCCGATACTCTTCAGAACCAGCCACAAAGACTCCAGCCGGCGTCCCAGGAGTAACTTCAAACGCCCTGCTTCCCTCAGTCTTCTTGGGCGCACCTCCCTCGGCGCCGCTCACATCAGCATTGTCACTATCTCGCGCATCGACTTCCACCGACGTCTGCACAGAGGGCGCATTGACAACGCCACGGATCGAAGCGGAAGCTGCGGTCAACGGCATCTCATCCGTCTGCGCGCCAAGCTCCGTGAGCAAGCGGTCATACAGCGCAAACTCATCCTTCGTGTCTCGCAGGCGCCCATACGCATCGGCCATATACATTGCCACCGAAACTCGATTCATCTCATTCGCCGGCGCGGCAAAGCTATCTAAATATTCATTGCCATCTTTCACTACCAGAGCATTCTCGCCATAGTCTGCAAACGCATGAATCAGCTCAGTATGTAGCTCTGCCCGCCCTGCGGCCTTGGGGTACTCCTTATCCAGCGTCGCCAATAACTCTGCCGCCTTGGCGCGATGAAAGTAAGGCTGCGCGCGTTGCTCCTCTGCGTGATACGACTGCTGCGGCGACTCGGAATTCAACCACAGCGATAGAATCCCATTCCAATATCCCGGCCCCCGGTCGAGCGTAGCCACATCGCGGTAGAGACTTAGATTGTTAGCACCGAGTTCCACCGGCTCGTCCGGCGCACTCAGCAAAATGCGCACGATACCGCTCAAGCCAGCTTCCTGCGGCGAACCGCCAGAGTCCAGCTTGCCCTGCACATGATAGAGCGCGAAGTTATACCGCGCCGCTTCAGGATAAGCGCGAACCGCCTCCGTCAGCGAAGCCAGTGTGTATAACTCCTGCGCGCTCCAGTTAGCGTTGCGGCTCTCCTTGCTGAGCCGGTACGCCTCAACCGCCTCCCGCGCAGCCGGCAGATTCCCCTGCTGCTGCGAGTAGTAGAAGAGCCGCGCCATCGCATTCAGGTCATCGGGATTCCTGGCCAGCCGCTCATGCGCGTCTGCCAGGAAGCGCCTGCGGCTGTGTGTCTCTAGCAGCAGCGCATAATAGCTCTCCACCAACTCCGCCGGCCATAGCGGCGCAAAACCCGCATCGTAAACGGCAAGCGCTCGATCAATCGAGCCGCGACGATACTCCAGCAGCGCCGTAGCCTTCAGCGGAAACACGGCGTCCTTGGGAAACGCTCGTGCATATTGTGCAATCAGCGCGCTCGCCTTATCGAATCGCTGCTCATCTTTCTTCTGCTCCAGCAGCCACCCAAATTCCCGTGCGTACAACGAGGGCTGCTGCGGATATCGCGCAATCCAAGCTGCGTACGCGCGCGCCGTTACATCCACATCCATCCCTTGATCCGCAGCGACCAGAAGAATGCGCTCGAAGGCCTTCCATGAATGCTGCTCCGCAGCCGCCGTGTACTTCTCTTCCGGAGGCGCAGAGGTAGAACCTACCTCCATCAACGCGCCAACTTCGTCCTTTGCCTGTAATCTGCGATGGTAGTAATCGGCCAGTTCCAGCTTCGCGCCGAGTTTGTCTTTGGCCGTCGACGCGTAAGTCTTCCAGTCCTTTTCCGCAGCGGTAAACTCAAGTGCCCGCTCCTCCTCCATCGCGCGCAGCGAATACAGTTCCGCCTGCTCCGGAGCTTTGCCTATCAGTCCATTCAACTCGCCCCGCGCCTCCTTGGGCGGCCGGGGATAGAGCGCCTTCATCTCAGGAATCTCCATCGCCCGATAGAGCGCGGCCTCGATCGCGCTCCCACTCACCGCATCCTGCATCCAATGCGGCAGATCGGCCCGCGCCTGCCAGCCGATCGACACCAGCCCACAGACTCCGAGCGCGGCCAGTCCATTCCAAGACGACCACCACCCCTCGCGTCTCGAATAAGCCCGAGGCTCCATCGAATGCTCCAGAGTAACTGGGGAACTATGGAAAAATCTCAAGCTGCACCTCCTCGCTGCCGATGTTATGCGCAATGTCTTCCGCAGTCACCGAAAGCGTATACCGCCCAGCGGGCATCCCGGCCGGCACCATCAGCGTCCCTGTATTGGCTGCAGCCGCGTGGTTCCAGTGCAAACTCACCGGTAGCGCGCCGTCCAACCGAGCAGTCAGCGTCCGCGTACTGGCGGTGGCATTGGCTTTGACGACGACCGCCTCGCCTGCATGAAACTGCCGTCTATCCAGCAGAATCTTCACCGCCGGCGGCGTACTGGCAATCACAAACGTCTTCGCCTCGCGATAGGTATTGCCATTCCTGTCGCGTAAGATCAGACGTACACTATAAGTCCCGTCTTTCATATCGCTAGGAGCCAGGAAGCGCGTCTCCCATAACTCCCCGCCGTCGTCCCCCGGAGTATCCTCGTCCGCCAGATGCCGCAGCGGCTTGGTCAATCCGAAGGGAAACAACGCAATCACGGACGCGATCTCCGGGTCCGTCCTTACCCGCAAGACCGGGTCGCCCGGCCTGATTACACGCGGTCGCAAGAGCGATCGCGGCACCGCCAAAAATGACGTGTACGGTGTGACCAGCTTGTATCTGCGGGCCAGCCGAATAATCTCGTCGATAGCCGCGCGCGTCTCGCCATCGCGCGCAATCTGGTCCAGCAAAGCATTCACCCGCGCCTGGGCCCACAGTCGCGGCAACTGCGGATGTTCCAGCGACTCCGCCGGCAAGTCCACCTTCGCCTTGGCATCCAAGGCTGCTCCGTCGCGTGTCGCCCGCACCTCAAATCCCACGCTTGGAGCAGCGGCATACTGGCCCACCCACGAAGCCATCGAACGCGTGTAAGTCTGGTCGTCGAGCGGATAAACCAACTTCACCTTGTTTGTGGGCTGCACCGTGAGCGCCAGATCCCCAACCGGGCTGCGCACAATCTTCGACAGAAAAGCACCCAGCTTGAAATCGACAGGCTCCGTCGAAAGCACATGCTCCAGCACACCGCCATTTTGCGCCAACAGCTTCAGCAGAGGCAGATTCGCATCGTCGCCCACGGCAAACACGTTCGTCTTGGGATGGTGCGCCATCTGTTTCCACTGCTTCGCATAATTCGCTGCAATCTTCCCAGTCAGCACCGTCTCTCCGCGATCGGAGCCACCATCCGTCATCATCACCAGCACACAGTTCTCCGCGTTACACTGCTTCAACCCCGCGCTCAGAGCCTTGCCGATGTCGGTGCCACCGCGCAACTTGCTGTTTCGCACAAAATCAAGCGCGCCCTGCGCCGCTGAAGCATCGGCAACCACCGGCTGCGGCTTGTAATTGGAAATATCCTGGTTGAACAAGATCAGATTGAATCGGTCCACAGGCCGTAGCTTGCGCAACAACGCCTCCGTTGCGGCATAACTACGCTCCAGCTTCTCCCATTGCATCGAAAGCGAGTTATCGAAGAGCAGCACCACTGTACGCGGATCGCCCGCATCGGCTTGTGGGGTTGCAGGAGCGCCCTTGCCCTCACCCACCAGCACTTCAGCCTGAAAGAACCCCGGCTCCGCCACAGCGTTCTTCTCCGGTGACTTCTCATCCGCCGACGGCAATGCGGTCTTGGGATTGCGATACGCAATGACATCCAACGTATCCGCCTGCGCCGCATCCAACCGCCAAGTGGCAGCAAAATCCTCATCCAGAGAAACATGATCGCCCGCAAACGATCCTGAAAGCCCATGCGTATTCGCGCTGGCATCCATCTTCAGCGTGTACAGCCTTGAAGCTAGTTGAAATCCCTCGACTCCGTGCGCCGAACGCAATTCAAACCGCAGAGAAAAATGCTCCGCAATCTGCTGCCCATAGGCGTCGGGCTTTAGCGGCAGAGCAAAGAACTGCTTCCAGTCATCGACCCTTAGCTTTTGATGATATTCCAACTCCAGTCGCTTCGTTCCACACGCTGGAATCGGAACAATCTTCGCGCTGAACGTCGAAGTCTTCTTGGGGTCCGAGTTACCCCTCTCGCCCATCTCCAAAAGACCGGGGTCAATCGCCTGCATCCGCGCCTGGTCGTAAACCTCCTCCGCGCGTTTGCGCTCCAGAATCACCGCAGGAATGCGCACCGGTCCATCCCAAACGGCAAAGTCTGAGACAGTACTGCGATCGGGAAGGGCGAAAACATACGTACCTTCTTCGATATGGTCCGTATGGTTGGCGAAAATCTGCGTAATGCGAACGCGCGCGTCGCCATTGTCGATCACGACTTCCACCTTCATCTCCGCAAGCGAAAGTACCGCCGCGTCCGGAGCTTCCTTGTCCTTTGAAATCAGCACTCCAGCATCGCCATACAATGTCGGCGGCGACGCAATCGCTATCAGCGAAACAAACATCGCAAGCCATGCGCCCCGCAGTCGTCCCATCCACCCAAACAATCGCACCGCTCTATGCTCCCTCTCAACCCGATAAGTTCATCCAACAACCAATAACTATGCCCAGGATCTCAATCCAGCAGCTTCTCCGCAATCTTCACCAAACCGTTATCCGTTCCCACATATACTTCGCCCTCGTGCGCAGCAATCGCCGTCACGTTCTCAGAGGGCAACCCTGCCGTGATCTGCCGCCAGCGCCCAGTAACCCGCGACAAGACCCAAAACCCCTGACCGAGTGTTCCCGCAAAGATGTGCGCATCCGTCGCGAGCATCGCATTCGGGTTCACATCCATCGCCCGTGTTGCACCTTCCATCGCCGTGAAGCGACCATCCCCATCAAGTCGCATTACACCGGCGCCATACGTGCCTACCATCCAGGAGTTATCGCCGTCGGGAACAATTGCGGTCACCCAGTTGTGCTTCAGTCCTGAGTTACTTATCGTAAGATTGCGCCGCACCGATTCCTGCTCCAGTTCCGAAAGGCCGCCCAGCGTCCCCGCCAGCACCGTCTTGTTCCGCACCCCAAGCGCATAGACGTGGTTATTCACGAGGCCCTCGAACGCATATAGGCTGCGTGCGCCATCCGCATCCACAAAGGTCATGCCAGCCGGCGTAGCCAGCACCATGCTCTCTCCCGCGAAGGCAATATCGTTCACATGATCGGCAATCAATCCATCGCGCTTGGTCATCACCTGGCGCGGCTTGCCCTGGCCGTCGAACAACACCAAGCCGTTGGCCGTGGCGACGTCCATGCTGTTACGCCGGGGATCAAAGACAATTCGATTGATGCAAAAGAGCCGGTCGTCTTCGCGATGCTCCGTCAGGCCTCCATTGAGAGAAACAACATCCATGCCGCGATCGAAGTAGCCCACCCACAGCCGCCCATCCGGCCCAAACGCCAGCGCCGACACATTCGCGTCCGTCAGTATCGCGGCATTTGCATCCTTCGTCAGCGGAGCCCACGCTCCACTAGCCTGCTGCATCTCGAATCCATCCCGCATGACCGCAAGGAGGGAATCAGTCGCACTGGCGCGAAGAAATTGCTCAGCTGTCCCGCCGGAGACAGGGTCCATCACCGGACCAGGCCGCCGGTTTACCTGCAGCGATACCCGCCGGATTCCTTGATCCATCGATCCCACAGTCATAGTCTTGTCGTCCGCATACAGCGCGTTGACAAAGAGATTCCGCGCCAGCGTACGAGCCGGCCGTCCATCGGCGAACTCCTCCACCCCAAGCGGCGTCCCGGCAAACACGCGATTTCCATGCACCGCAATCGCATCCACCTGCTCATCCGGCAGCGCCGCCGATGCGTGAAAGCTGTCCATCTCCCCAGCATGGCAATGAAAGAGTCCATGATTGCGCGTACCCACCCAGAAACCTGTGGCATCCGCTGCCAGCGCAGTTATCGCCAGTCCCGATAACTGCGGCTGCCACGTTTCAAGCGTGTTACTGTCCGCCTGTCCGCGATAAACAAGCAGCCCGAGTTTGCGCGTCCCGACCAACAGCTCTCCAGTCGGCAGCGGCAACAGCGCTGTAACATCCCGCGCCTCTGCGTCCAGCGGCCGTATCTGACGAAAACTCCCGCCGCCGTCCGCAGCGCCCGAGCTGGAAAACACCAGAATCCCCTCGCCGGCCGTAGCAATCAGCAACTCCGGCTCACTCGCCCCGCGCAATCGCCCTACCGCCATAGCTCCCAGCGGAGCTGCCGGCAGATCCAAACCCACGCGATAGGTCTTCAGCAGCGCAGTGCCGCCTCCGCGCACCGCCTCCGCCGCGCCATAGACGTACAGTCCTGAAGGCCCGCTGACATACAGTTTGCCGCGATGAAAAGATCCAGCGGTATAACTTGCCGGCGAAGCGATCCATTCAAACCCAGGATTTTCCATGCGCCCAATCGTGCGCGCTTCAAATGGGAATCGTCCCTTGGCGGCCACCGCGACCTTAGCTCGATCCAGCGAATGTTGCGTCCGCATAAAAACAAAAGCCGCAATGCCCAGCGCGAAAACTGCGGGCAAAGCAGCCAGAAACCACCAACGAGGTCTGCGCATCGGAGTAAGTTACCTATCCGCCTTCCGCCGGAGAGGTAACTTACAGTAGCACGGTTTTGCCTGTGGAAAACATCTGGCTTATTTTCGCCCGCCGCCATCGCCGATTCTGCGCAACGCATGGTTTGTTTTCACATTCTGCCAGGAATTTTGGCATTCGCCAATCGAAAAGAGGATTTCTCATTTGCCTCGCGCCATCCGCGAAGCGGATACTGGCAGCCGTCGCGCAAACCCTGGGACGGACGGTTTGAGGTTCCAGATCCGCGTTCCCACGACGAGACGCCCCGAAGCGCACTAAAATCGATTGGAAACTGAAAAGGCTGGCCGATGTCATCAAAAACTCACTCCCTCCCGTGGAACCTGATCGCCGCGTTTCTTGTCCTCTCCACATTCGCACCTGGCTCTCACGCCCAGGAGCCAAAGCCCGTCCGCGTGGTCATCGTGGGCCTCGTCCACGACCACGCTCGTGGATTCATCGGCCCGCTCTCCAGGAACACAAACGTCCAATTAGTTGGCATCAGCGAGCCGGACGTCGCGCTCGCCGCCCATTACGAAACCGAATTCCACCTCGACCACAAGCTCTTCTACGCCGACATGGACAAGATGCTCGACCAACTCCACCCCGACGCCGTCCTCGTCTACACCGACATTCAGGATCACCGCAAAGTCATCGAAGCCGCCGCCAAACGCGGCATCAACGCGATGGTCGAGAAGCCCCTCGCCACCACGATGGCCGATGCCCTCGCCATCCGCACCACCGCTCGCGAGCATCACGTCCAGGTCCTAGTCAACTACGAGACCACCTGGTACGCGTCGAATGCCGAAGCCATCCGCGAATCCGATGCCGGGAAGCTGGGCGCAGTTCGCCGCGTCGTCGTCCACGACGGCCACGAGGGGCCCAAAGAGATCGGCGTCAGCCCAACCTTCCTCAACTGGCTCACCGATCCAGAGAAAAACGGCGCCGGCGCGATGTTCGACTTCGGCTGCTACGGAGCCGACCTGATGACCGTCCTCATGCACGGCGAAACACCACTCAGCGTCACCGCAGTAGCCCTCACCGACAAGCCTGAAACTTACCCTAAAGTCGACGACGACGCCACCATCATCGTTCGCTACCCCAAAGCCGAGGCCGTCCTCCAACCCTCCTGGGACTGGACCTTCGCCCGCAAAGACATGGAAGTCTACGGAACCAAGGGCCTTCTCATCACAGAAGCCGCCGACCACGTCCGCGCCCGCTACGCTCCGGAAAAGACCGAGTCCGAGATCCCCACCCCACCACTCACCGGAGGCTACCAAAATTCTCTCGACTACCTGGCCGGCGTCCTGCGCGGCCAAATCAAAGCCGAGCACGACCTAACCTCACTCGATACCAACATGATCGTCATGCAAATCCTCACCGCAGCCCGAGAATCCGCCAAAACCGGCCGCACGATCTCGCTCAAACCGTTGCCGCAATGAAGGCTAAACAGACCCCTGGTCTTTCTGCTTGTGAACGGATCGAAGGACCTGCCTAAGTTCGTAAATCTTCGCGTGTCACAATAAAGGTCATCAAGTGGTGCTAGGAGTGTGTCGGTCATAGCGTCTTCATCAAGGCCGATTAAGCGGCTTGCAGGGGCGGTTGTCGAACCGTGGCGCGCGGGTATTCATGCCGTTGGTGGCTTATAGCGAGCTTTCAG
>Ga0182030_10014147_pt1 | contig 15795 bp, 14 predicted proteins | sample 812S3MmetaG_FD_121299 | JGI IMG/M metagenome (GOLD analysis project Ga0182030, IMG submission 121299) | Permafrost microbial communities from Stordalen Mire, Sweden - 812S3M metaG (Illumina Assembly) | ecosystem: Environmental > Terrestrial > Soil > Wetlands > Permafrost | place: Sweden...
ACGGCTTCTACCTCACCGGTATTTTTGTTGATGGCGACAATGGAGGGTTCGTTGACTACGATTCCCTTGCCTTTGGCGTAGACAAGCGTATTGGCCGTGCCGAGATCGATGGCAAGGTCGGAGGAAAACAAACTGAATAAAGAGCGTAAATTCATTTATAAAAAGGTGATTCCAAACAGGCAGGACGAGCTGCGGACGGCCGGAGCACAGTCCTATTGAATGTTAACACATCCTGCCTAATTGCCCTGTCCGGGGCCATCCTGCCGCTGCGGCTTCCGGCTTGCGCACTTTGGAAGGCGGCGGAAATCAAGGGCGGCCAGCGAGAGGCCGGTACGGAGTGGACAGAACGGATAGCGCCTCGGTCTGCCGGGAATCACCGGTTCATCTGGGACTCAGAGATGTGCCTGGCTTCCAATCGTTGGCAGTCCGATCGGCCTCATCGACCTGGGGCGCGGTCATCCGTTTTGCAAGTTTGGCACGGAGTTTGAACGCATCCTTCGAGCCGTTTCTTGCAGCTATGGTGGCCCAAGCGCAAGCTTGCACCAAATCGTCATCGACCCCGTTTTTCGACGAAAGCCGGATGGCAGCCTCCACTTGAGAGCCCGTGTCGCCAGCCTCGGCGCGGTTTACGTACCACTCGAGCAGCGCACGGTCCTCGTCGGCAGTTGGAATGTGCGTTACTGACTCCTGACGCACTTGCGGCGCTCCTGTGTCTTCACGAGGACCGAAGTTGATTGCGACCATCGCCACTCGAGGAATCGGTTTGCCATTCTTCATCGCCGGACGAAAGCGCCACTGCCGGACAGCTTCGAGCGAATTCCGCTCCTCCTCAGGTGTTAGACCCTTAATGACCACGGGGTGAAATGGCACACCATCGGTCCCAATCACCATTCGCATGACGACCGATCCGGTTTCCGCGGCGGTGGCCGACTGGGACGGCGAGTCGGCAGCCCGGTTGCGACTCGCGAGGCCAAAAACGGCAAGGGCCACGAGCAAACTGCGTTGTGCCATAGAAGCGAGTCTAGCAGTGACTAACCGTTGCCGCATTCGATTCCCGGCAGAGAGATGGCGAATCTCGTTTCGTGGGCATTACAACGAGTCATCGCCGGTAGACGCCTTCCAGTCTCCGAGCTACCGTGCGATATGTCACAACGTCAGGACGGGCGGCAGCTATTTAGGATCTGCACATCCTATTATTAGCTATGGCCTTGTTCTCGAACGTCCGACGGCAATGGCATCTATCCCACTCAACTGGGCAATGCGAGCATCCTGATTGGCAACACGGCGCTTCCCTTGCTTTATGCGAGCGACACGCAAGTGAATGCCATCGTGCCGTACAGCCTGGCTTCCGGACCGTCGGCAGCCGCCACCAACTTGACTGTGCAGAACGGATCGTTCAGCGCGTCCTACGCCGTGCAGGGTATCTGGAAAGCATGGCCGGCCGTCTTCACGCAAGGCGAGCAAGCCGCGGCGATCAATCAGGACGGTTCCATTAACTCGCAGAGTAATCCGGCGCCCGTCGGGTCGGTGATCAGCCTCTACGCAACCGGGCTCGGCGCCCTCAACGGGCCGCTCCCGGACAACGCGATGACTCCCCTCTCGGCCCCCTGGCCCGGGCTGGCGGAGGGATTCGGCGCCTATATCGGCGCGCCGGCGGGCAACGCAGGATCGGCGGGGATGGAAGTGTGGTACGCGGGCCCGCCCCTGGAATGCCTCCGGGCGTCTATCAACTCAACGTGCGCATTCCGGCTGGCGCGACCTTGGGAGAGGCTCCGATTACTTTGCAGATGGATCTGAGTGACTGCGTCGGCTTCGCTCCCTGCGCGAGCCCTCATGGTCCATACGTGTGGACTAAGGGACAGTAAGCACTATCGCGCCGCAGCGTGCCGGGTCTTCCGGCTTCGGAGAGGACCACGCTCCCACCTTTCCAAATCTCGACGCGCTTGAACCGGAGTGGGATGTTTTGTCATACTCAATAGCGTGGTACAGAAAATCGCTGTCACTTTGGACAAGCGGACCGTGGCGGATCTCGACCGGTGGGTGAGCGAGGGAAGATATCCTAACAGAAGCCGCGCGCTGCAATCGGCCGTGAATCTGCTCAGCGAGCGCGAGAAGCGGACTCGCCTGGTACGTGAACTTGCCAAGATCGATCCACAAGAAGAGAAGCAGTTGGCCGAACAAGGGCTGGGTGATGCTTGGGCCGAATACTGAGAGGCGAGGTCTACTGGGCGGACTTGAGCCCGGTCCGAGGTAGGGAACAGGCCGGAATGCGGCCGGTTCTGATCCTGAGCCACGATCTGTTCAATCGAAAGTCCGAAACTGTGATCGCCATGGCCATCACCAGCCAGCCGCAGAAGGCTGGATTCCCGTTGACTTTGGCGCTTCCCGCAGACGTTCTGCCCAAAACTTCGTGGGTCAAGATCTCGCAGATTCGGACCATCTCCGTCGACCGCCTTGGTAAGAAGATCGCGGTCCTCGACAGCGAGACGATGGTTCAGCTAATCGACGGCTTACTCGAACTGGTCGGGTGAACCGCTGGCGCCTTCCGGTGACTGCCGGGGGGCTGGATCGAATTCGTGTACTCGATCTCGATGGTCGCCCTGCTGCCTCAGGTAATTCCCTTCGCCCCCTCGTAGCACCGGCCGAGCGTCGTGCTTGGAAAGTGTGGGCTTATCGTACATTGACCGCCCAAATTGGGTTCGGGCAAACGTGGAGCTGACCTTCGGGTCGGGTGTATCGCCACCCACTCGGAAACAGCAACGCATTCCCGGCCCTCGACCGATGAGCCGCTCATTTGCCAGCGATTAGCCGGTCGTATACGGCGTGGGTACCTACCCAGAACCACACCAGGATGTTGTCGCGTTCCACCGCGATCGCCCGGTAATGTAAGCCGATCCGAGCCGACCAAAATCGCCCGAGCCTCTTGAAGTGCAGAGATGGGTGCTTCGGATCTCGTTGTATCAGTCGATAAGACTCGTCGGCCAGGCGCCGTATCTCGTCGGGAAGCAGCCTATAACAGGCCCAAAACTTCGGACTCGCCCGGTGCGTCACCGCGCCGTGCAACGGCCAGCCCGCAAATCTTCCAGGGCTTCATCTGCGAGCGCGTCCAGACGTCCCGCCGCAACGTCACCTTCCATTTGGCGGTCCCAGGCCGCGGCATCGAATTCGGCGAACCACGTTCTGAATGCATCGAGTTCGGCCGGCGTGAGCCGCTGAACTGCATCCTCGATCTCGTGCACACTGCTCATGCATTCAGCTTACTGTACACGACCGGCCGCACACAACTCCTCCATTCCACCTTTACTGAGATGCGTGCTCCAGTTTTCCAGTTCTTCATTTCCTGTTCCCTGTTCTCTACTGCTAAGTCTTCGTTTCTTTGCGGGCCGCGGCGATTCTGCACTGGCTAAGCCCGGCTGATTCGCCGCTCGTGAGGCGCATGCGATTCACCGTTGCATCGCGCCGCGCGCGCTCCGCCGACGTGTCTTGCCGCACGCCGCTGCCGCCGGGTTGCGAAAGAGTATTCCGCGAGCCAAGCCAGCGAGGGTAACACCAGGGGCGCAATCAGCATTGCCGGCAGTTCCATCCTGAGTTGAAATAAGGTGATCACTTTAAGATTTCCTAGCCTCTTATTCCTTATCGACCGAGTACAAGACAAACTGAACCGCTGTCAAAACCGTTGCGCCAGATTGAGCGTGAGAAGGTTGTAGGGTACTCCGGAGGTGGTGCTTTGCAGGAATTCCCCGCCCGCCCGGCGAAGCCGGCTACGGCGAGGGAATTGGGAACTGCCCGGCGGGCCGCAACTTACTATTTACAGTAAGTTAGTGGGAGGACGCACGTTGATATGCTTAGGCCAGCCAAATTAATACCTTAGATTCTCGGCCGCTGATTTGTAAGCTAAACTACTGGAAGAAGTGGATGGATAACTCTTGGAAGCGACCGGAGGGAGCTGCTAATTTCCGGCCGCCGCGCGAGTATTCTGTCTTCCGGCAGTCGCGCAACGGGCCGCTTCTGTCTTCCCAATCCGACGGATTTCAGGGGCGGAGTCCTTGGTTAGGCGTTCTGTGGGACTTTACGCCCCCGCTTCCCCCTTCATCCGCCGTGAAGTACGCGCAATCGGGATGGTGGAACACCAGCGCGCTCACGCTCGCCTCCGGCTCCATCATCATGCCCTCAGTCAACTGCACGCCGATGTCTTCGGGACGCAGTAACTGGAACAGCCCCACCTGATCGTCGAGATTGGGACATGCCGGATAGCCGAAGCTATACCGCTTACCGCGATATTTCGACGTGAAATGATCGTGCATCGTGGTGGTGGGCGGATCGGGGAAGCCCCAATCCTCGCGTATGCGGCGATGCAGCCGCTCCGCCGTCTCGATGGCCAGTGCCGCGACGTGCTTGAACCGGTGTAGTATGTTTTGTCATACTCAATAGCGTGGCACAAAAAACCGCCGTCACATTGGACAAGCGGACCGTGGCGGATCTCGACCGGTGGGTGAGCGAGAGAAGATATCGTAACAGAAGCCGCGCGCTGCAATCGGCCGTGAATCTGCTCAGCGAGCGCGAGAAGCGGACTCGCCTGGTACGTGAACTTGCCAAGATCGATCCGCAGGAAGAAAAGCAGTTGGCCGAACAAGGGCTGGGTGATGCTTGGGCCGAATACTGAGAGGCGAGGTCTACTGGGCGGACCTGAACCCGGTCCGAGGCAGGGAACAGGCTGGAATACGGCCGGTTCTGATCCTGAGCCACGATCTGTTCAATCGAAAGTCCGAAACTGTGATCGCCATGGCCATCACCAGCCAGCCGCAGATGGCCGGATTCCCGCTGACTTTGGCGCTGCCCGCGGACGTTCTGCCCAAAACAGCGTGGGTCAAGATCTCGCAGATTCGGACCATCTCCTTTGATCGGCTTGGTAAGAAGATCGCGGTCATCGATAGCGAGACTATCGCACAGTTAATCGACGGCCTGTCTTGGACCTGTCCCAGGCGATGAGACACTGCCGCCGACACTAACTTACCATGGCCGCTCCAGCTATCCCGGGCTGGACCAGATCAACGTGATCGTGCCTCCGGGTGTGTCGGGGTGTGGCGTCTCACTGGTAGTGAGAACCGGCGATGTCGTCAGCAACTTCGCCACGATCCCGGTAGCGGCCACGGGCCGCACCTGCTCCGATCCCCTCTACTACTTGCCGCAGAACGTCCCAAGCGGTAGCAATGGGGGCACCATCAGCTTGTCCAAGTCGGTCTCCACCGGTCTGCCACTTTTTTTGGCCGGCATCTCAGCCCAACCGCAACCTCCACTGGGAACGGCCGCCACGTTCGAAACGGCTGCGGCTTCGTTTATCAACTATGAATTAGGGCTGGATTACGGGTTGGGTGGAATTTCAGTCGGCAGTTGCCTTGTCCAAAGCTACGACGATGGCGGCGGGTACGCCATCAGTCCCGGAGGTATTTGGTTGGGACCTGCCCTCAATGTAGGTCCGACAATCGGGGTCTCGGGACCGCTGGGCAAAGAGACACTGGCGCCGCAGCCGGATGGTTAGCGGCGTGTTGGGTGGGAATGTGGGCATCACCACCCCACTACCGACCTTCATACCGGACGCGGGTGGCACGTTCGTCTTCGATAACGGCGCCGGCGGTCCGGACGTCGGAGCGTTCGAGGCGTTACTCACGCTGTCCCCCCCGCTAGTCTGGACCAATATCGATAACATCAGCCCCGTGAACCGTTCCGCTGGACTCACCTTCACTTGGCAGGGTGGGCAACCCAACACCTACGTCACCATCAACGGGACCGCAGCCGGATGGAACGGAACGGATTTTGGGGCGGCAGCTTTCACTTGTCTGGCGCCGGTGGAAGCTCAGACGTTCACAATCCCGCAGACGGTAATGTTGTCGCTACCGGCCAGCGTCTCCGCCGTCACGGTCAACGGCGTGACACTCGGCCAGTGGTCGAGCCTCAGCATATCGAACAGCAGCGTGCCGCAGAGCTTCACAGCGCCGGGCCTCGACAGGGGCACGATGAATGCCAACTTCTCCATCGCGCGGGCCGTCACATTCCAGTAACAGCTTCTCCCTCATCCGCCGTGAAGTACGCGCAATCGGGGTGGTGGAACACCAGCGCGCTCACACTCGCCTCCGGCTCCATCATCATGCCCTCAGTCAACTGCACGCCGATGTCTTCAGGACGCAGCAACTGGAACAGCCCCACCTGATCGTCGAGATTGGGACACGCCGGATACCCGAAGCTATACCGCTTACCGCGATATTTCGAGGTGAAGCGATCGTGCATCGTGGTGGTGGGCGGATCGGGGAAGCCCCAATCCTCGCGAATGCGGCGATGCAGCCACTCCGCCGTGCCCTCCGCCGTCTCGATGGCCAGCGCCTGGACGGCGTGCGCCTTGAAAAACTCGCCGGCCTTCTTATATTCCTCCGACCGCTCCCGTACGCACGCGCCCGCACTCACCACGAACATCGCCAGATGATCGCGGCGGCCCTCTTCCGCATCGAGGATGTAATCGCTCAGGCTCAACCCGTTCTCGCGGCGCTGCCGTCCGAAGCGGAACGTATGAATCGGCGTGGCTCCCGACGGCGCGAACAGGTGGATGGAATTACCGTCCCGCTCCGCCTCGAAGAATTGCCACACGGCCTTCACCTTCATGAATCCGAGCGCCGCCTGCTTCACCTCCTCCATATTGTGGTAAAGCTCCAGCGCCTTCTCTTCGCGCTCGGCGAGGGCCTTCTCGAAATTGCCCTTGTATCCCAGGTGGCGGCCGAACAGCATGTACGGATTGATGTAGCTCCACACTTCCGCGAGTTGCGGCACCTCGCGGATTTTGCGCTCGAGATACGGCGCCGCCGGAATGGCAATATCGGTGCGCACTTTGGAGCTGCGCTCGGTGCCGATCGGAACCGGCGCGGGCTCTTCCTTGACGGCCGCGGCGGCGACCACCTGCCCCTGATGCGAGGCCAGTGTCGCCTCACGTTCCGCCGGATCCATCAGGCGATTCATCAGACTCAGCCCGGTCATGGCGTCCTTGGCGTAGCAGACCGCCTCGCCATACGCCACCGCGATCTTGGTGCGCGTGAACTTCTCGGAGAGCGCCGCGCCGCCCACCAAAATCGGAACGGTGATGCCGGCGGTTTGCAGATCGGTGGCCGTGATGACCATCTGCTGCGTGCTTTTTACCAGCAGCCCGGAGAGTCCGATAGCGTCGGGCTTGTGCTCGGCGAACGCATGTATGAGCGCGTCCGGCGGCACCTTGATCCCGAGATTGACCACCTCGTACCCGTTGTTGGAGAGAATGATCTCCACTAGATTCTTGCCGATGTCGTGAACGTCGCCCTTCACCGTGGCCAGCACGATCTTGCCGCGCGCCGCGGTCTCCGACTTCTCCATGAACTGCTCGAGATGGTTGACCGCAGCCTTCATCGCCTCGGCCGATTGCAGCACCTCCGCGACAATCAGCTCGTTGTTATTGAACAGCCGGCCCACTTCGGACATCCCGGCCATCAGCGGCCCGTTGATGATGTCGAGCGGCCCGGTGCCCTCGGCACGCTTCAGGTCGAGATCGGCGATGAGTCCGTCTTTGGTGCCCTCGATGATGTAATTGGCAAGCCGCTGATCGAGCGGCAAAGCGGCGGACTGCGCCTTGGTGCGTTTCACCGATTGGCGGAAATGGTCGGTGATGGCCGCGATGTGCCACTGATTGATGGCGGCCTTCTGCTCGGCGCTCTGCTGTCGCCAGTCCTCCGGCGCGGTGCGTAGAGATTCGTCGGCCGCCTCCACCGCCGGAGCATTGAAGAGCAGATTCTCCGCCAGCCGCCGTTCTTCCACGGGGATCGAGGCGAAGCGCTCCAGCTTTTCGGCATTGACGATGGCGAGATCGAGCCCGGCCTTGGTGCAGTAATACAGGAAGACCGAGTTCACCACTTCGCGCGCCGCCGCCGGCAACCCGAACGAGATGTTCGAAATGCCCAGCACCGTTTTGACGAAGGGCAGATGCTCTTTCACCATGCGAATGCCTTCGATGGTCTCCACCGCCGCGCCGATATAGTTGACGTCGCCCGTGGCACAAGGGAATACCAGCGGGTCGATGATGATGTCCTCGGGCGGAATGCCGTACTTTTCGGTGAGCAGTTGGTACGACCGCTTGGCGACCGCCAACTTACGCTCGCGCGTGAAGGCCTGCGCCTGCACCTTATCTTCGTCGATCGACCCCACCACCAGCGCCGCGCCGTAGCGCTTCGCCAGCGGGCAAATGCGCTCGAATTTCTCCTCGCCGTCCTCCAGGTTGATGGAGTTGATGATGCTCTTCCCCTGGCAATAGGTGAGCGCCAGTTCCACCGCCTTCGGGTCGGTGGTGTCGATCATGATGGGCGCTTTGATCTTGCGGATGAGCTTGTCGTAGAACGGCGGGATGTCAGCCATCTCATCGCGGTCGGTGCTCTGCAGGCAGACGTCGACCACGTGCGCGCCATTCTTCACTTGCCGGCGCGCGATCTCCGTGGCTTCCTCCCACTTGTCCTCGGCCACCAGATTCTTGAACAGCCGCGAGCCGATCACATTTGTGCGCTCCCCCACGATCAGCGGGCGATTGCTCTCTTCCGCTTCGACCAGTTCGATGCCCGCATAGTAAGCGCGATGCGAGCGGCCCGGTAGTTGCCGCGGCCGCTTGCCTTCGGCCATTTGCGCAATGGCGCGGATGTGTGCGGGAGTAGTGCCGCAGCATCCGCCCACGATATTCAGCCAGCCGCGATCGATGAAGCGCTCGAGTTGCGGCGTGAGCGTCTCGGGGCTCTCCGGGAAATGGCCCTCCTCGTCCGGCAGACCGGCGTTGGGATAGCAGGAGATCGCGAACCGCGACATCTCCTGCAAGCTGCGAATGTGGTCCGTCATCAGGTCGGGACCGGTGGCGCAATTCATGCCGATGGCGAGCAGGTCGTGGTTGGCGATGGACGCGTAGAGCGCGTCGACGCCCTGCCCCGCGAGCATCGCTCCGGTATCGAAGATAGTCGCGGAGGCGACCACGGGAATCGCAATTCCCAGTTCGTCGCGCAGTTGCTGGATGGCGATCAAGCCGGCTTTCATGGCCCCGGTGTCAAAGGCCGTCTCGATCAACAGGAAATCGGCGCCGCCGTCGAGCAAGGCTTTTGCCTGCTCGTAATAGTCTGCGCGGAATTGTTCGAAAGTGGCGGTACCCGTGGTGTTGATGTTCTTGGTGGTGGGGCCGATGGATCCGGCAACGAAACGGGGCTTGGCGGCGGTGGAGAATTCGTCCGCTACACGGCGGGCAATCTGCGCGGCGGCGAAGTTCAGCTCGTAAGTTCGCGGATCGAGCCGGTTCTCAGCGAGCGTCATGCGCGAGCCGCCGAACGAATTGGTCTCGACGATGTCGGCCCCCGCCTCGAAATAAGCGCGGTGCACGCCGGCAATCACGTCGGGGCGAGTGGCATTGAGAATCTCGGGACAATTCTCGCGCCCCTCATAGTCGGTCTCGATGGACAGCGGCACCTGGTGCAGCATGGTGCCCATGGCCCCGTCGAGTACCAGGACACGTTGCTCCAGAATGTCGGCGAGCGCCTTTCGGCGCTCAGAAGGTGTGGTCATAACAGGCGTTTGCTCCTATGAGTTTAACAGGGAAGGCCGCGAACTCCCGATGCGAGGGAGTGAGGATGAGCTCACCTTGGCGGCAAAAACCTGATTGGCCGTGGCTAATCACAATACTTTTCACCTGAGCTGTATGACTAGACCTGAGAATCTTTGCGCGCCGCGACGATTCTGTCCGAGAGCCCTCCAAGCCGGGTGGAAAGGCGAACGCCCCGCGAACTGACAGCTGAAAGCTGACAGCTTACGCGCAGCGCATTGTGGGGCAGACTTCAGTCTGCGGAGGGCTTCAGCCCGACCTCCGCGAACCACGAGAAACCTGCGGCAGGCGGACTGAAGGCCGCCGCAGCCTGAGGGCTGCCTCACTGAAACTCGCGCAGACCTTCGCTAAGTGAACAGTGTTGTGGCTAATCAAGAGTCCTCGTGGCACCCAAGATTATGGGGGCGGCATCGGCGTCTCGGAGACTCCGCCCGCTTCGTGAAACGGCAACTGCAGAATGGGCGCAACCATCCGCAAAACGCTGGCCGCGAGCTGGTCGGCCGGGCAACGGCCGGGCATGTAAGCCCACTCCTTGACGGCGCCATAGATCGCCCAACTGGCCGCGGCCACCACCAGTTGTACCGCGCTGCCGTCCTTCGGCGGATGCTTGGTAAGACCCTCTGTCAGGATCCCGCGCACCACCGCAATCATGGCCGATTCCATATGGGGCTCCACGGCGCGCGTGCCGTCGGGCCCTTGCATCCGAGTCAGGTATTCGCTCACAGCCAGCACCAGAGCCTGCAACGCCCAGGCGCAAGTGCCATCGAATTGCACTTGGCGCTCGGCCAGGAGCCGATGGAATCGACAGCCAACCATGGCGGCCAGGAGGGCGGACTTATCGTTGTAATGGTCGTAGAAGGTGGCGCGGTTGACGGTCGCCTGATCGGCGATGTCCTGTACCGAAATCTTTTCGAACTCTTTGGTTTCCAATAACTTTTCGAGCGCCTGCTGGAGCAGCTCGCGGGTCCGGCGAATGCGTGGATCGACGGTCTCGCAAGTGGAAATATCCATAACTGCTCTAGTTCATCAGATTACCAAACACCGCCTTACGTCGCATAAACAACATCTGTCGTTTTTCCTGAATCGACACATGTCGCTTAGGCATCGAATGTCGTGTAGGAGCCAAAAAGAAAATGCCCACACTTCTCAAAGTCGATTCCAGCCCGTTCCCCGGCGAGGCGTCATTCAGCCGGCAGCTTACCTCGGAATTCGCCGCCCAATGGCAGAAATCTCATCCCGACGGTCGCGTGATCGACCGCGATCTTGCCCAGACGAACCTCGCGCCGGTCAACGCGCCGCAGATCGTCGCCGTCCACACCCCTGAGGCCAATCGCACGCCGGAACAGAATGCGCTGCTCGCGGTCTCCGACGAGCTGGTCAGCGAACTGCAAGCCGCCGACGACTACGTCTTCGGTGTGTCGATGCACAATTTTTCGATTCCTTCGAGCCTCAAGCTGTGGATCGACCAGATATCGCGTGCGGGCAAGACGTTCTCCTATGAGAACGGCACACCGGTCGGGCTATTGGGCGGCAAGAAAGCGACCTTCCTGGTGGCTACTGGCGGGAATTACGAACAGGGGACGCCCATGGCGGCGATGAATCACATCGAGCCGTACCTGCGCTCGCTCTTCGGATTCCTGGGCGTGACCGACGTGACATTCATCAACGTCAGCGGCACCGCGCGCTCCCGTTTCGGAGTGGACCCGGCGGCCATTCTGCAGCCTGCGCTCGCCAGCATCCACGCGCAGTTCCACACGACAGCGGCATGAATCAAGGGCGGCGCCGATAGACGGTGTGCTCTCCTCCTCCGCTGGCCGCTCCGAGTCCTGCGCCAACGGCGGCGCCGGCGCCGATCCAAACTGCGGGCGAAGTGTCGTGAGCTTCGTTGCGCAAATATCGTCCGATCGTGCCATTCAGGACTGCTCCGCCAGCCAGCCCAATCCCCGCGCCGATAACCACGCGTAAGCCGCGACCAACACGCGGACGTCGATACACCCGCACTACGGAGTCCTTTGGCACGGCGATTACCTGGTCCGTTCGGACGGTAACGGCGGAATCCGAAAAACTTTCGAAAGTACCTTGCACGCGCTTCCCGTCGGACTGGACAACGCCGATCCGCTGCCCCGGTTTTAGCGACCGGAGACCATTCCAGTTGTCCTGGCTGAATGCCGGGACTGCGAGGGCGGCCGACAGAAGAAGGACGGCGGCTTGAGGCTTGATTGACATGAGACCTCGAACGATTCTATTCGGACAATGGACTCTTCAATGTCACCGAGGCTCTAGCTCGATGTCAATGGTATAAAATAGCGCCGTGACGATGCACCGACGTTCTTTCCTGACGGCCGCGGCCGCCGTCCCGGCCATGTTGGCCCAGACGCAACAGCGCGATTGGAGCGGGCACCAGCCCATCCGCTACACCGACCCCGATGTCATCGCGCTCGACAAACGCTTTACGAAATATGTCATCGGCAGTGCCGCCATCGAGCGCCTGTGGACCGGCGCGCGGTGGGCGGAAGGCCCGGCGTGGAGCGGCGCGGGACACTTCCTCCTGTTCAGCGACATCCCCAACAATCGGCAGATGCGCTGGATTGAAGAGGACGGCCACGTCAGCGTTTTCCGCTCGCCTGCGGAATACAGCAACGGCAACACCTTCGATTTCGAGGGGCGGCAGCTTTCCTGCCAGCACGCGCAACGCCGAGTGGTGCGCTTCGAAGTGGACGGAACTACCACGGTGATCGCCGATAAGTGGCAGGGCAAGCCGCTCAATTCGCCCAACGACATTGTGGTCCACCCCGACGGCTCGGTATGGTTCACCGACCCGACTTACGGCATCCTGGGGAACTACGAAGGTTTTCAGGCGACCTCGGAAAACAAGAAGGCGGCGTATCGCGTGGAGCCGAAGACGGGTAAGATCGACAAGATCACCGATGAGTTAGACCAGCCCAACGGAATCTGCTTCTCGCCCGATTATAAGAAGGTCTACATTTGCGACACCGGCGACCCCAAGGACATACAGGTGTTCGACATTGCCGACGGCAAGGCACGCAATAAGAAGCGCTTCATCGGCACCGAGATGAACGGCAAGTCGGGACTGGCCGATGGCATTCGCGCCGATATCGACGGCAATATCTGGGCCGGCATGGGTTGGGTGGGCGACGGCTACGACGGCGTGCACGTCTTCACGCCGGCGGGAGAACGCATCGGGATGATTCGTCTGCCGGAGATTTGCGCCAATCTCTGTTTCGGTGGCACGAAGCGGAATCGCCTGCTGATGGCGGCAAGCCAGTCGATCTATTCACTGTACGTGGGCACCAAAGGCGCGCACATCGCATAGATCTTTGTATTACCAGACCTGAGTTGTGGGGCAGGCTTCAGCCTGCGGCGGACTTCAGTCCGCCAGATCCCGTAGCTTTGAGGTGGTTTGCGGCTTGGAGGGCTGAAGCCCTCCGCAGACTGAAGAAGTCTGCCCCACCCCTACTCCATCCGCAGCGACGCCAGCGGATCGATGCGCGACGCGCGGTGCGCCGGCACCCATCCAGCCACCAAAGCCACCAACAGCAACACGACCGTAGCCCCGCCGATTGTGACCGGATCGCTCGCGCTCACCTGTGCCAGCGACGCGGCGATGAATCGCGCGGCCAGCAGAGACACCGGCAATCCGATAGCGATTCCCACCGCGACCAACACGAACGTCTCGCGCAGCACCATGGCGATCACACTCGCGCGGTCGGCCCCAAGAGCCATCCGCAGACCGATCTCGCTGGCGCGCCGCGAAATGGCGTAAGCCATCACACCGTAGAGTCCGGTCGCCGCCAGCAGCAGCGCCAGCGCGCCGAAGAATCCCGAGAGTTCGGCGATCAATCGCTCATCCGTGATGCTCTGGTCGATCAGCCGGCTCACCGGCGCCAGGCTCAGGATCTTCAGGTTGCCATCGAACGCCTGCGTTTCGCGGCGAATGGCGGCGATCGTTTGCGCGGCATCGCCGCGCGTTCGCATCTCGAAGTTGAAGCCATAGATGCGGTCGGTAATCTGGTAGAACGGCAGATAGTAGCGGCGCTCCGTAACGCTCTTGAGAGCGCGCTCCTTCATGTCCTTCGCCACGCCGACAATGGTGTAGCGGGTGCCGTCGTCCACGATGGCTTGGCCGACGGGATCCCGGTTTCCGAAATAAAATCGCGCCATGGTCTGGTTGATAACTGCCACGTGCGCACTGCCGGCAACGTCCCTTTCATCAAAGTCGCGCCCCGCCAGGATGGGCACGCCCACCACGCTGAAATAATGCGGCCCTATCTGGTCGACGCTGGCGACGAGGTCCTCTTTGCGTGTCGAGGTGTATCCCTCTACCTGAAAGCCGCTCGATCCGGAATCGGTGCCTCCGAAAATCCCGTTTTCCGAAACGGTCACGCCGGTGACACCGGGGATGGAGCGCAGATGTTCGAGTAAGCGCCGGGTGAGTGGCAACTGCTGCGGGAGGGGATAGCCGCTGGCGGTGGGGTCGACGCGCAGCACGGCGATGTGGGAGCGTGAATAGCCGACATCCAGCGTCTCCAGATTCATCAGACTGCGCACAAACAGTCCGGCGCCCACCAGGAGCAACAGGGAGAGCGCGACTTGCGCCACCACCAGCAGTTTGCCGAGTCGCCATCCGCTATTGCCGGCAACGCCGCGCCCACTTTCCTTCAACGCCGACGACAGATCGACGCGCGTGGAGCGTAGCGCCGGCGTGAGTCCGAAGAGAATTCCCGTCAGCAGCGAGATGCCCGCGGTGAAGGCCAGCATGGCGGTGTTGGGGTGCACATCGAGCGGAACTGGAGAGCCGCCGCCCGCCGCCATCCGTAAGAATAGCGGGGTGCCCGCGAAAGCCAGGAACAGACCGGCCGCTCCGCCCAGGGCCGCGAGCAAGACACTTTCCGTCAGGAGCTGGCGCACCAGGCGCTCCCGGCTGGCCCCGATGGCGAGCCGCACGGAAATCTCCTTTCGCCGGCTGGTGGCGCGCGCCAATAGTAAATTGGCGACGTTGGCGCACGCGATCAGCAGCACCAGCCCCACCACGATCATGAGGGTCAACAGGGGACGTGAAAACTGGCTGCGCAGTGCCGAGAAACCCCGCCCGCCAGGCTCGACCGTCACCCCCTTCCGCCACACGTCGCGCGCCTCATCGGCGGAAAGCGAGCCGCCTGTCAGGTCGATAGCGCCCTGGATAGCCAGCGTGCCGATCTGCGCGCGGGCTTGCGCCAGTCCCACCCCGCGGCGCAGCCGTCCCATGAGCAGCAACCAGTTACCGTCGGGCTTTTCGAACCAGTCGTAACCGGGACTCACCGCGGCCTGCATGGAAAGCGGAATCCAGACATCCGCTGCGTCGCCGACTACTTCACCGGTGAAGCCTCGCGAACCCACGCCAACCACCGTCACGAGCGCGCCATTCAGCTTGACGGTACGCCCCAGAACGGCCGGGTCGCGCGCGAAGCGCTTCTGCCAGTAGTCATAGGCGATCACGACTACCGGATTTGCTCCGGTTGGGCGGTCTCCATCGTTGACAAATGTACGGCCGAGAGCGGGCTCGACGCCCAGCACATCGAAGAAATTGGCGGAGACGATGCGGCCCCGAATTGGCTCATCGCCACCGCCGTCAATTCTCACGGTGAGATGATCCACACGTCCGGACGCAAACACTCCGGTGAAAACGGAATTGCGATCGCGCAGACGCAGGTAGAGCGGCAAGGAGAAAAGCTCCACATTGACGGGCCCAAACGACATGCCGCCGGGGCGCGCCGTGTTCCCGATGGCGACCAGCTCATTCGGCGAACGCACCGGCAGCGAGCGCAGCATCACCGCATCGATCAGCGTGAAAATCGCCGTGTTGGCCCCGATGCCGAGCCCGAGCGACAGCACCGCAATCGCCGTAAAACCAGGGCTTCGGCGCAGCGTGCGCAAGCCGTACAGCAAGTCGCGGAGCAGCAATTCGAGCATGGGCAATCCCCTTCGGTCGCGGTAGATTTCTTTGGTCTGCGCGACGCCGCCGAACTCGCGGTGCGCCGCCTGTTCGGCCGCCTCCGCCGTCATGCCGCGGCGCCGATTGGCTTCCGTTTCCATGTCGAGATGGAAGCGCAGCTCTTCATCCAACTGGCTGTCGAGCGCGCGGCGGCGGAACAGAC
>Ga0182030_10014148_pt1 | contig 15795 bp, 12 predicted proteins | sample 812S3MmetaG_FD_121299 | JGI IMG/M metagenome (GOLD analysis project Ga0182030, IMG submission 121299) | Permafrost microbial communities from Stordalen Mire, Sweden - 812S3M metaG (Illumina Assembly) | ecosystem: Environmental > Terrestrial > Soil > Wetlands > Permafrost | place: Sweden...
ACGATAAAGATGTCTGGCCGGAGTTCGAACATCGAGATCTTTTGAGCGCCAATCCTGATATGAAAATTTGCAATCTCACGGAAGACGGAGCAACTACTTTCGACTTTTTGGACGAGGATTATTTGAAGCTTCTGAAAGGTGCCGAAAGGTTGCCATCGCTCGTGACAGTCACGCTTGGTGGCAATGACATGCTGCGCACGTTATCCTATTCGGAAGATCAAATCGCTTCGGAATCAGAGAACATCATCGGGCGATTCAATAAAGTAGTTGATCTGCTCACACAAGAACTGCCTCGCGCAATTCTCATTTTGACCACCGTTTACGACCCCACAGATGGCACTGGAATTCTTGAAGGTTTTGGAAATATTAAGGCGCATCTGAAGTGGTTGGATTTTATTAACGACGGAATCAAAGCTTGTGCCAATCGCAAACCCGCGCTTCTGGCTGACGTACACCAGCACTTCCTGGGACATGGCGCGTCTGCGCCCGTAGAGGATAGATGGTACTGGAAGCCAAATCCAATCGAACCAGGCGCTCGCGGAGCTAGTGAAATTAGACGCCTTTGGTATGAACTCGCAAAAACGGAATGCATGCTCTAGCGGCTCTCTTCTAAAGCTGTCAATAAGTGACAATTCCAAGTGACATAAAATGAATAGCAATTGTTAATTTAACAGTCCAGTTACTTCGACCAGATCTAAGCCCTGGTTGGCATTCCGACATATTTAGTTCTGGTAGGATAGGACGTCACTTATCACCAACATTATTGAGACTGAAAGATGCGTAGATTTTATTCGTTATCGGTAGGTATCCTGCTCCTTTTGGCAGCGCCGGTCATGGCACAACAAGCATTGTGGGCTACCTACGAAAATGCAGGAAAAAAGGCCTACGAAGCAGGCAAATTTATCGAGGCCGAGAAGATTTTTTCGCTGGCACTTCAGGCAGCTCAAAACGCTGCCCCAGGTGAAAATAAGGAGCTTTTCCTCGCCCACGCATACAACGATCTGGGAGCTGTCGCCAGAGATTTAGGTCAATACCCGAAATCAGAAGAATTGATCAATAAAGCAATTCCTCTCATCTCTAAAACTTCTGGTGACGATTCGCCGATTATGGGTTACGCACTACTCAATCTCGCGAACATTTACGTAACCATGGCAAAACCGACGGAGGCAGAGCAGCTATATATCAAGGTTGTCGAAATAGCCGAGAAAAAGTCGAACAAGCTAAAGAACACCTCAATTCTGGCATTGCCACTCACCAACCTCGGTAATGCATACGTGGAGGACGGCAAATATTCACAAGCAGCCAAAGTCTACGCGCGTGCTCTGGCTGTCTACGATCGCGCAAAAATCAAAAAAGACCTCTACTATGCTGGCACTCTATATGGGCTAAGCATGCTTTATCTTTCAACCGGCGATTATAAAAAAGCCGACGAATATGCTAGGAAGTGTGTCGAATTCGCGGGCCAACTCGTGGGGAAAGATAATCCCTATTATGGAAAGGCACTGATCAATCTTGCACGAGTATGTGGAAAAACTGGTCACTATAAAGAAGGCGAGGAACTACTTGCTCAGGCAAGAGAACTCACTATAAAAAATCTCGGTGAGGACCACCCGGAAATGCCCATTATTCTCTGCGCGCTCGCCACGAATTACGAAAGTCAGGGCAACTACACGAAGGCTGAGCCCATAGCGGCAAAAGCGCTGGAACTCGGTCGAAAATCGTTCGGTCAAGATCATCCTGTTGTCGCAGATGCGCTGACTACACAGGGGAACATTTATCACGACCAGGGCAAATACAAAGAAGCGGAAGATGATTACAAGCTCGCAATTGATGCGACTGAAAAGTCTGTAGGTGCCGATCATCCATGGGTAGCACGGGCATTGAATCGGCTTGGAGAGCTGTACCTGGATGAAAATCGAACAGCAGATGCGGAAGCAGTTTTGCAACGGGCGCTCGCTATAGACAAAAACAAGCTGTCATCAGAAAATTCGGACGTCGCTGATATCGAACGACTTTTAGCTGCCACATATAGAATGCAGGGAAAGGACGCAGATGCCGAAACACTCTACAAACATTCAATCAAAGCAACTGAAGCGTCGCTCGGGAAAGATCATTCGCAATATGGTGCGGCCGTCCGTGAACTCGGAAGGCTGTATCAGCAGCAGGGAAAATACCCGGATGCCGAGTCTTTATACAAGCAATCGCTGGCGACTGATGAAAAGGTATTCGGATCGAATAGTCCTAAAGTGGCTAGCGATCTCGACTTACTCACCAAGCTATATTTGGCAGCCAAAGATTCTGCGAACGCAGCGGAAACTGCAAAGAGAGCCGACGCAATTAAGCAATCCTTACCAGGAACTGCTCAATTGTCGGTGCTCAAATCTTCGATTAACGACAATGAACAAAAATTGAAACAAGCAACTAAGCCAGTGGCAGACAAATGGGCGCTCGTTGTTGGTATCAGTAACTTCCAGGATCCGAGCATCAATTTGAAGTTTGCGGCTAAGGATGCAACAGACTTCAAAAACTTCCTGGTATCAAAAGAACAATTTCAGCCTGACCACGTTCGCCTCCTGACTGACAAGACTGCTACCAGGCAAAATATCGCTGATCAGCTTGGTGAAAAATGGCTTGGACGAGTAGCGAACAGAGACGACCTGGTTGTAATTTATTTGTCAACGCATGGCTCTGGCTCCCAGAAAGAAATTGGCGGTGTCAATTTTCTGGTGGCACAAGACACGAATAAGAACAATCTCGAAATGACCGGTATTCCGATGCAGTGGTTGACTTCAATAGTAGGGAAACAAGTTCATTCAAATCGGATAGTGATCATTATGGACGTTTGCCACAGCGCGGCAGCTGCATCCGGCTCAAAAGAACTGTTTAGAGGCGATGCAAAGAATGCAAGTGCAAACGGTGTTGCTGCACAGAACATTCCCCTGGGTGAAGGACAGTCGCTTCTCTGCTCGAGTCTTGCCGATCAGGTTTCGTGGGAATCTAAAACATATCCCAACAGTGTGTTCACCAAGAAACTGATGGAAGCATTGCAGATGAAAGGTAGGCAAACGACCTTGACCGATGCCTACAACTATTTAAAAGATGCGGTTGAATCAGAAGTGCTGCGCGATCGTGCTGAGGTCCAGACACCTATTCTCAATACCAAGTTGTGGACCGGGGGCGACGCTATTATTGCCGTGAAGCCGGTGAAGCCGCGTAAAGCACTTTAAAGCAGCAACGTTGGTAAAACAAAATCCGTTACAGAAATTTTTTGTACCTTGCGCCGACCGATTGCGTAAGCTATGCTTGAATTTCTTCCTGCCCACTTTTCGGAGTTAAGAAAATGAGATCAATTCCAATGCGAATGGTTCCTGTTCACCGTTAAGTCGCACTCTCTGATTGCTCGTGGTTTTATGCCCGTGATGGTCCCTGTGACCTTCTAAGCGGCGATAGCTACTCTGCACTGAGGATGCGTCTGACCCCGTCAGATAGACAGCATTACCTCATGCAGCGTAACAACGCCGCTTTCTGTCATTTCTGGCTTTTCAAAACTAAAATCACCTGGAGCAATTGTTATGAGTAACAATGTTATGGAAGTGCGCGCACTTCGCAAAGAATTTGGCAGCTCAGTTGCCGTAGAAAACGTATCGTTCGAAGTTCGAAAGGGCGAAATACTTGGTCTCTTAGGAGCAAATGGTGCCGGTAAATCAACCACACTATTTATGCTGCTTGGACTGATTACGCCTAGCAGTGGCAGCATTCGAGTATTCGACAAAGATCTGCAAACTAATCGTGTCGAGATTCTGCAAAGAATGAATTTTGCTTCGTCGTATCAATGTCTTCCATACAATTTAAAGGTATGGGAAAACTTGCACGTCTTCAGTGAAATCTATCGTGTAGAAAATGGCAAACGTAAGGCTGTCGAATTGCTCGACATGTTCGAGCTAACGCATTTGCGAAATAAGATGACTGGTTCTCTCTCATCCGGAGAACAAACCAGGCTCAACCTTTGCAAGGCGTTACTGAGTGATCCGGATCTATTGCTACTGGATGAACCAACAGCAAGTCTAGACCCGGACCTCGCCGACAAAGTTCGCAAGATCTTGCTGGAGTTGCAAAGGCAGAACGGCATGACTATCGTCAACACGTCACACAACATGGCTGACGTGCACGAGTTATGCGACAGAATTTTGTTCATGCGCAAAGGCAATGTCATTGCTGAAGGAACCACTGCAGAAATACTGGATAAGTTTGCAAGCACTTCTCTGGAAGAAGTGTTCATCGCAATCGCCAGATCATAGAAGCCCGAAAGCTTTATGTGCGGCCAAACTTATCTCACCGCCATATAAGGAATAAAAAAATGGATCTTCGTGTAATTAAAGCTCTTCTGATGAAGTATATGTTTGTCTGTTCTCGTAACTCATTTCGAGCGATGGACGTATTCTTCTGGCCACTTATGGACCTCTTCGTGTGGGGATTTCTGTCCATCTACATGTTGAAGGTAAGCCATGCGTTGCCATCATTGATCACCTTCTTGATCGGTGCAACGATTCTCTGGAACGTGCTCTACCGTGCTCAACACGCGGTCAGTGTAATGTTCCTGGAAGATGTATGGTCACGTAATTTGCTCAACATCTTCGTCGCGCCAATTAAGACCAGTGAATACGTTGGTGCAGCGTATTTCATGGGTCTGGTCCAATCAGTTGTCGTAATGGTTCTATTAGGCATAGCGGCTGCAGCATTTTATCAATTCAATTTGTTTCAGCTCGGAATAGGTCTAGCAATTCTGTTCGCCAATTTGATGTTAATGGGTTGCTGGTTGGGACTTCTAACGACTGGCTTCATCTTAAGATGGGGACCACCTGCGGAAGCTCTGGCATGGGCAGTGCCATTCTTGATTCAGCCCATATCAGGCGTGTTCTATCCAATATCGGTCCTTCCTGTATGGATACAACCACTGGCGAAGGTATTTCCATCGTCATACATCTTCGAGGGTATGCGTGAAATGCTAACGACAGGCTCCACAGCGCCGCACTACTTGTGGTGTGCATTCATCCTGAACGTTGTGTACATGATTGCGACCGGCTTCCTGTTTCGCTACTTCCTGCAAGAAGCAAGAAAAATGGGATTCCTCGCCAAGTATGCAGCCTGAGGATGAAACGCAGTACGTTAGAATCGAACAAGCGCTGCGGGGAAGAAAAGCCTTCCCCGCTTTGCCTGTGTTGTAGGAAGGCAGGATATAATAACCAGAAGTGGAAGAGACCAATCATAAAGCCACAGAGGTCCACATGTCTTTAGATCACAAAGCGCAAAAATTCCTTGATGGCACATTTAAGACGGTCATCTTTTTTGCAATTATTGGCGCAATCGTTTTTTTAGTAGCTGTACATTTTATAGAGAACATGTTTAAAGATATGATCGGTGAATCGGCTAAGATCTCAAATCCAACGACAACTAAAACCAACAGCTCTCAACCTTCGTCAAAGGTCGATAAACAAATTCATTGAAGCGGCAAAACATGCTCTTTGGTAATGCCCATCAAATCAGGCACAGCCACAATCGCTTGTGGCTGTACGACTGATTGATTGAAAAAGTCATCCCCTCGCACCCATAACTCTTAGCCCTTCAGGTCCATCAAATTGCCTGATTCGTAGCGCCGCAAACCTAGATAGAATGCTGCGAACCCCAGACCAAGCATAACTAATGCCGCGAATATCGTGATCAGAGTCAAACCGACGGAGGAAGTTTTAAGCGCCTCGGCCGGAAGATAACTCACGAAACCTGCTGGAATGAATGAATAAAGCAAGAGCTTTACTCCGCCATGGAACAGGGTCGCGGGATAAGTGCTGAATGTGATGAGCGAAAAGCGCCATTGCTCTGTAATTGATTCTGCGTTTCCGATAAAGAAGCTCAAGCTTCCTATTAGTACGAAAAATCCGATCAACAGAACGGTTGTCGTTAATGTGAAGAGCACGAAGAGAAAAAAGTGCTCTAAATCAGGGCGAACGAAAAGGACGAAGACGGCGTAACCGAATATGGCATCGCCCCAACTTGTAGCGGTCATTTTTCCTAGCACCAGGTGCGGTAACAGGGCGCGAGGATACATGAGCCAGGCGTCCAGTTGTCCGCGCAAGACAAGTGTGGGCAAAGCGATTGCGTTACCGCACAAGCCTGTCGCCAATCCATATCCGGCCGCTGTTACTCCCCAAACTGTGATGACATCATTGAAATCCCATCCATGCAGAACGGGAAATCTTTTGAAGAATATCGACCAGAAAATGAGCCACAAGGAATTATTCAGGATCATCGCAATTACCTGAGAAAAGAATGCGCCTCGGTATTCCAGGTGCGAGCGAAGGTTCAATCTCAAATATGAACCCGCGAGCAAAAGCCAGTTGAAAAACTTATTCATATCAACCTCCGTTGATGAATACACGTCGCTGAGCGACTCGATAAACTAGATAGACCGCCGAGCCAAGCAATGCCACTCCAAATAACTGACGCGATAAAACTAGCAGCAGATCGGTTAAGGTTGGATTCACAAATAACCGAGCCGGAGCGTAAGCGATATTCGCGAACGGCAATATTTTTAAAAGCGGCTGAACTGATGTCGGATAGAGTTCAAGAGGTAGAAGCACTCCCCCGATCAGCATGGTGCCTCGAGAATAGATAAGCAACAAACCACTTGTATCTTCAATCCAGAAGGCTCCGAGCCCGACCAGGAAGTTGCCCAGGAAGTCGAGCACAAAGGCTAAAGGCAAAGCCAGTAGCAAAAACCAAAATCCACTCCATTGCAAGCTTGAAGGTCCAACCAGAACAGAAGTTACAAGGCATCCTGCAAACATGTTGCTGATGAATCTCACTACGCGCTCGCCAAGGCACATCGCAAGTCTATATAAGGGATAGGACATCGGTCGAACAAGATGCGTTGCAAACGAGCCAGTGCGCACATCTTCATCGATCAGTTGCGAGACCTTCGGTCCGGATAACAGGATAGCTTCAGTCACAGTGAGATACCACAGCATCTGATTCAAGGAGAAATCTCCGAGCTTTCCCGTTCCCGAATAATCGTAGGTATCCTGCCACAATCTCAAAAAGATGTAGAGAATGACCGTGAGAAATATCAAGCGACTTGAGACCTCCCCCAAGTATGCGAGATTTGAACGGGCTGCTGTAAAAGCGATCCATGCGTATTTACGTAAAGAATTCATTCTAATCACATCCTTTTATTGCAACCCGAGCGCCCACGGAGATCACCCCGGCAAGCCGGATGATTCCGATATGGCAGCAAAAATGATTGCCTAATTCAGCAAGCAGCACACAATGGAGCTACCGAATCTTTGCCCTTCTGCTGATTGTAGATATGGGCAATTACATCTTCGAGGGGTGGGTCTTCGATGGTTATATCAAGTACTCGGCCAGCTTTTAGAATGGCCGATGTCACCGCCTCGATATTGATCTTTACCGTATCCACTTCCAATTTCAGAGAGTATCCAGTACGTTCAATGACAGTTACTCCAGGCAATTCCAGCAACGCTGGCTGTTCCTGAAATTTGGCACTGATTACCTTTGCTCTCAGCAGTTTTTGACGCACATTAGATACTCGGTCATCTAAAACAACACGACCATGGTTGATTACCACAACTCGCCTTGCGACGCTTTCGATATCGCCAGCGTCATGACTCGTCAAAAATACAGTTACACCCTCGTTCTTGTTCCACTCACAAATCAGATCTCGCAGTTCTTGCCGAGCAATTACATCGAGTCCGATAGTTGGCTCGTCAAGAAAAATTACTTGCGGAGCATGCAACAGACTGGCGGCAATTTCTGCCCTCATTCTTTGTCCCAGAGACAACTTGCGCACCGGAGTATGCAGGAAGTCTCCGAGCGAGAAGCGCTCAATGAGAATCTTTCGCCTCTTTTGATAGTCGAATTTCGGCAGGTTGTAAATACGTGCTAGAAGTTCGAATGAATCATCAGGAGGCAAGTGATACCACAACTGTGAACGTTGACCAAAAACCGCACCGATTTTATAGGCGAGGGCTGTCCGATCACGCCATGGCGTCAATCCTAGGACAGAAGCCGTGCCCTGACTGGGTCGCATAATTCCCGTCAATATTTTGATGGTGGTCGACTTCCCGGCACCATTTGGTCCGATGAATGCGACAGATTCGCCGCGAGCCACTGCCAGGTCGATACCCTCAACTGCCACCACTTCGGTAGCGGTGCGCTTGAAAAGACCACCTTTCTTTAATTGAAAGACCTTTCGCAGATTGTGTAGTTCTACGGCATTCATGACATTGTTCCTTTTCCAAAATTTTCTCGACATAAACAAAAACCTCCCGACCGAAGTGGTGGGAGGCGACGTGTTTTGCAGCTTCGACGAATTTAAAATCGTCAATAATACAAACTCACGCACCTCCTTCGTCCGACGGTTGCGAACGGAAGCTGAATTGCTGTTTCCATGTAATTGCAGGTGGGCATAAATACTCACGTCAAGAAATTGCTATGAATCCATTATTCACTTATTTAGAAACTAGTCAACGATAATAAACGCAATATTAAGAGGGTGATGTTAGTTGGTATTGAACTCTTGCGTGCCGATAATGCACATTGCGGAAAGTCTTAGCGAACTAATGTGTCTTGATCATATGCATTGCGAAAAGTACACCGATTGTGCCACCAACTAAAATCAATACCAACAGAACGGCACCGACGATAATCAAAAGCATCTTGTTCTTTTCAACAAACGTTCCTAAACCAGGACGATGCTCTGAGCCAGAGCGAATACGACTGCTACCGGCACCTGGACTGGGTTCCAGGTCGTCTCTGCGTCCTCGGCTAGCACCATCCGGGGCGCTGATGCCTCTCGACTTTCTTAAAGATGGGGCACTTCCAACCTGTGGCTCCGGAATATCATCAAGCGGCTGGGACAAACCTCTGGCGGGGAAAGTAGAACTGTTACTGGTTGCCGGACCGCCGATTATCTCAGGGGATGGCATTCTCTCTTCGTAGCCCAAATCGGGCTGTGGGGGCAAGCCTGCTTGCGAGCCGATGCCTGAGCCCTGAGATTCAATAAATGGAGAATTGTAATTTCCAGCGAGTGGGGCTTCCGGTTGCTGATCATAAACATCTGGCTGACTCATGCCCATTTGATTTAAACCAGAGTGACTCAATGGGGAAATATTAGAGGAAGATCCGGTACCGATTCCACCAGACTGGTCGTATTGCGAAAGGGCATTTGCCGATGGCGCACTCGAATGCGGCGCAGGGGTGTCAGGCGATGGCATAGAGCCGACAGCATTGTTTTCGCCTGTTTGAGCTCCTAGATTTCGCTTCTTCATTGCGTCAAGAATCGCAGAGCCCGCATTTTTAGAGGCATTGCCTGCGGAGCCCGGTCCAAAGGATGGTGCCTGACTAAAGGTCGTTCCCGCCTCCGCTGGGTGCTGCATATTATCAAGTTGTGAAGGTACTACATCTGGTGCAGGTGTTGGAGCAGGTTCCGTCTCGCGATTTGACATCGCTGATGGTGCGTAGCCACCAGAAATGCTGGAATCAGACATTCCAGACAAGCCTGGAATTTGGACTTCATCCTGAGAACCAGTCAACCCGTCATCGACAAAGAACAAGTCGCTTTCTAGCAAAGTCTTTGTCGGATTGACTTTGTTCTTTTTGTCCATTCCGGAGGTCGAACCTGATGGAGATACCGAGGATGGTGCACTAGGCCGATTCAATTGCTGCGATGGTGGCTGCACCGGTTGAGCTTGCATTGACTGCGATTGTGTTGGATTAGGCAACTGTTGATTTGCGGGTTGCTGAGGCTGACGAACAGGCTGGGGCTGAGCCGGCGCGTACTGTGCGGGTTGGGTATATGCGTCCGAAGCCTGATAATTACCAGATATACTCTGCGCTGCACGTATCTGCTGGTCCGTAAGCAAATTATTTTGAGCCAATTGATTATTAGGACTGAGGGAAGCAGGCCTTACATATACAGGATTTGTGGTCGAGGATATTGCTTGCATCAATGCAGCCTCATCCTCAACTGCCTGACGCTGTAGATCCCTCATGCTCTGTTGATGAGGCGATTGCGCATGCGGTTGTTGCATATTCTGCATATTCTGCATATTTCCGGCACCCAAATTGCTCGGGTTTTGGCCCATCGGTTGAGAGAGACCAGCTGATTGGGGCGATGGTGGCGATGGTGCCGCAGCAGGTGCTTGCATCATTCCTTGCGTTGGTGGCATGCCGGGTTGCATCATTCCTGGTGGTGCCATTCCTGGCTGCGACATACCAGATTGCGTGTTCATGCCCGCCGGTGACATTACGCCAGATTGATTCATATTGGCTGGCTTTATTCCAGCGAATGTACCCGATGGTGGCAACATACCAGCCGGTGGCACCATTCCTTGCTGGGTGGGCAACTGATGGTGGTGCATCATGCCGCCTTGCTGCTGCGAAAGTCCAGGAGAAGGCCCGGCTGATGCAGCAGGCGCCTGTGCAGGACGCGCAGCTGGGGCTGCGGGTCCGAGACGATTTAGATCAGACAAGTTTCTTAAGAGATCATCTTCTACGGTCTCTCCAACTTTTGGTGTCGGCGCGACCGGAGCATCGCCATCAAACACATCCATGGCGAAATTTGTCGAAGCAAACTTTCTCTTCTTTGCTTTTGTACCGCTTGTTGGCGCCTTTACCTGTGCACTTTGCGGAGATTGGGGCTGCGGCGGAAGAGGATTTGAGGTCGGCGAATGAGATGACGGGTTCGGAGCTTGATAGCCCTGGCTCTGTCCATAGGCGCCCGCACCACCAGGCTGCGGCATCGTTTGCGATGATGACTGAGCATAAGCAGGCGGCGACTGATGGACGCCCTGAAGTTGATTGGGAGCGCCTGCTTGCGAGGTCTGTGGCTGTCCGATAAATTGCTGCTGCGGATAAGCTGGCTGCTGGACATGTTCTTGTTGTTGTCCATAGCCAGGCTGTCCAGTCGGCATCACCGGCCCGCCCTGCTGCATCTGTTGTGCGGGAGCTCCCGGATACGATGGTTGATTCGGCGCCTGATAGCCGGGCGGTATAACCTTGTTATGCACTGAGGAAATGTCGACTCGCTGAGACGGTTGAGCTCCACCATCTGCGGTTCCCGCATCCTCCGCACCTCTAATGATGCTAACGATGTCCATCCGCAAAGTCTTTTTGATATGCTCGTTTGGATATTCATCGCCCTCGAAAAACGCATATTTGCCATTTTTCCAGTCCATGATTTTCTTCAGAGCAAATAGTCCCTGCTCATTTTTGCCACGAATTAAGGCACCGATTATCAGACCTTGCTCAGAAATAGCCATTTCCGCTTCGCCCATGTCGGTTATGACGACAAGCACGCCGCGAGCCCCAGTTGGCATTGAGCGCAACGCCTTGAAAGCCGGTAGCAGTCCTTGACTTGCTGATAAATGACCGGTGAAGAGAGGTACCATGCTCGTGTAGTCGTGAGTTAGTGCAAAAAAGGAGCCGAAAAGCTGAATCTACGATGGATTCGGTTGGCTCGTTTCAGGCACGAGCGATCTATCCCTAAAACCCTTATACCCTCGAAGTTCAAAAACGCAATCTAGATATACGATATTCAGATTAGCAGAGCGACAAACTTATTGTCCGTTAGCCCATTAGACTCTCCGGTGATCGACATAAGATACGTGGACAGACCAGAATGACTTGTAACTGTTGACTACAAGCATCACTGATTGACAACTCCGGTCATTGGTCCAGATGACTCCGGAGCTCAGTGTCAGACTGTTCGAACTTTTCTGACCTCGGTAATTTGCAGACCTCCCCAACCGCACCGTACGCAAGACCGGGGCTAATCATACTTTCACCAGGGTTTCAGATCTGATAATTCCTTCGGATATATCTGAGTGCAAAAAAATCAGTCCGGCAATGATTAGCTACTTCTCTGCTGTTTTAGTCTGGTTTTCCAGGTTTGAAGAGTCTCGGTCATACCGACAGAAAATGGAATTCGATCGGTGTATCCAAGCTCTCTCTCGGCTTTGGTTATGTCGAAACCTTGATTGATCGCAGCCAGGCGAAAAGCTGGTCGAGAATATCTGGAGAGTATTGGCTCTAGTAGTGGTGGCGCCCATGGTGCCGCAAAAGACGATATCTCGCAAATCAATCGAGCAATTCCGACCGAGACCTTTATCCTTGCGCGGGGCAAACCAAGCTCATCTGCAACCGTATCAAATAGCTGCTTTTTAGTTATTTTTTGACCGTCGGTCAAATTATAAACTTGACCGTAAGCAACAGGATTCATCACAGCCAGACAAATTGCTTTCGTCAAATTTTTGACGTAAATAACATTCGTCTCTTTTACGCCACCACCCACCACAAGTGCTCGTCCGGCCTTTAAGGCTTGCATCAAACGTGGCAACCAGGCTTGTTCATGGGGTCCGTAAATGAAACCGGGGCGAAGTGATGTAACTTCGATACTTCCTTTTCCGCATTCTTGCATCACAATCAACTCTGCGTCTATTTTCGAATTCGCATACGCTTCGCGACAATGACGGAGTGGTTCAGCTTCATTGACGTTGAACTTATCTTCCTCTCCAGTAATTACGGAGAGGCTGCTTATGTGCACAAAGTGCTTAACACCCGCCTTGATCGCGGCGTTCAGCGCATTTTGTGTACCTTGCACGTTAACCGCTCTTAAGTTCTTTCCGTTACCGTTAGGATCGATAGTTGCTGCAGCATGCACCACGGCATCACACCCTTGCATGCCGGCGCATAGAGACTCGACATCATCGAGATTGGCGGTCACAAAGACTAGCCGCCCGTTGTATCGAGCAGCAATCTGATTCAGATATTCGGTCTTGGTTGAGGCACGAACCGACGCAACGGCAAAACCACCATAATCCGCTAGTAGGCTTTCAATGAAATCCAGACCAACAAGACCGCTCGCACCCGTAACGAAGATGCGCATGTTTCTCAGCTCGTTCAGAGACTTCTGCTTGTTCGAAACTCGAGGGTCGGGTGAAAAAGTCGGCACAAAAATCGTCCAGTTAAATCATACGTACACAGTTATAAAACAGAGAGCGACAAGGTTTCAATGGTGATAAGACGAAGTCTTTATTTTGTCGAAGGGAAGGACAGTGCTGGAGCTGCCCTCGCTGAAGTTAGAAGATACATTACGTTATCGTCATCATTGTAAGCGTGCTGCAAGCGAGGACGACACATAATCAGTATTTTCAAAGCCGGGAAAAGCCGTCCGAGAAGGAATTATGAGTTGTCACAAGTGGCTGATTTAAGCATTTTCTGTCAAAATCTGGGATATCTTTAAGATACCAAGGCCCAAATGTGCAGGCATCTCAGTCAGGTCTACCTAGTCATTCGAAAAACGAGTACCAAAACGAGAACCCAAAAAGAGGAATCTGGACGTTGCCGCCCCTGAAAAGCTGGAAAAATTATTTAAGTGCGAGCATTGTTGGTCTTCTTTTCACAGCATTCGCAAGCTCGACTGCCGCAGCCTCGGCAGAGCCAGTCAGAGAGGACGATCCAGAGATTGGCAAGAAATTGAATCTGCCAATCTATGTCTGGTCTGATCCGACAAAGCCAGTCAAGGGAATTATAGTTGCGATTCACGGTTTAACGTTTTACGCATCTGCATTCGACGACTTTGCCAGATACATGGCCTCCCAGGGTTACGTCTTCTATGCACCAGATATGCGTGGTTTCGGCAGATGGAAAGCCGAGTCCGCAAAATGGAATGGCGATAATAAGGTGCATTTCTCGCAGACAAAGGAAGATCTTTTACGAGTAACAGATACCTTGCGCAGAGAAAATCCAGACCTGAAAATTTACGCGCTTGGTGAAAGTTTGGGCGCGAACTTCGCCATCTGGCTTGGTTCCAGCAAGCCCAATTTGATAAATGGTGTGATCTGCTCTGGACCTTGCTACAAACGATTCACACATGTTCGAGCAAGGTGGGGAAAAGATTTCGCTACTAGCTGCTGGCGTTGGAATCACGATTTGAATCTCGAGCCGTACATCAATCCCTATTTATCAACAGATCACGAGCTAACTGCCTCGTGCCTGAGAGATCCGCTCATCATGAGAAAGATGAGTCCTGTGAACTTGGTCAAAACAAACATGACCAACCGCGAAACATTGCAGTATGTGCAAAATTTGCCGGCTGGAATGCCGATGTTCATCATGGCCGGCGAGAAAGACGCAGTGTTCAAGCCGAATTCTATTCCTGAACTGGTTTCGCGCATGGGCTGTGCAAAAACGACTTCCGTGCATATATTGAAGGATAAAGGACATCTCTTGCTCGAGCACCAGGCTGTCGACCCATCGGTCGCGAACCTGATCGAGAGCTGGTTAGATAAAAATGTGCAAACTCCGCAGCTAGCATCAGACAAGGTGTCTGAGGTCCCCGGCTATTAGGCGTCCCACAATGAATCAGTGCTCAATGAAAAGAGAATTCTATGTGGGAGTCGACGAGATCGTCGACGATCTACTAACCTCCGTTCGACAGAACGGATGGACTCTCTCAAAAATGCAGTACGAAATTTGCCAGTTAAAGGCCACCTGCAATGAAAAGAGAGAAGCTGACGGAAAGAAGGTAGACGTAACTTTCGCTTTGACTGCTCACTGGCAAGATTACGGCGATTCAATCGAACTAGATGTTGTTGTGGAAGAAGGCAAATACGACTTCACCGATCAGGAATGCAAAACAAAATGCTCCGCGGTGCTGGCATCTCTGAAGCAAGAAAAGACCTATGAAAGTCTTTACGCTCCGCAGCACGGACTGGTATTTGACGATTTCGAGAGCAACAATTAACAGCTGATGCTACGCATCAACCCAGATGTTGCCGCATCCTTTCGAACCTGCCACCCTTCGCAACCGAGTGAAGCTTCCTTTAAAGAGGCGAGGTTGTGACGCTCTGGCAAAAAAGCGGCAGCTCCTACTGCTGCATTACTCTCGGCAGTTCGCTGAGGCGACTTTTTGACGGAGCCAACTTCTCTTTCTGGAACATTTTTCATCTTCGGAACAAACTCGTTATTGGAGATGGCACATTGGGCTGAGCTGCCTGTACAATGCTTGGGGAAGACCACGCCTTCTCGAAAAGGTTCCGTGAAAAGGTCCGGCCAAGCTTCGATAAAATTCAGATCTGAAAGCAACTAGATTATTCGAATCGTCGATAGACCCTCTGTCAACTCGAGAAACAATCACAACATAAATGAGAATCGCGCAATTAGCTACAAACGTAGAACGGGTTCCGCCATACGGATACGGAGGAACCGAACTTGTCGTTCATCTGCTGACGGAAGAACTGGTTCGTCGAGGTCATGAAGTGACGCTGTTTGCGACCGGCGACTCTCAAACAAGTGCGAGACTTATTTCGACTGTAGATTCACCACTCAGAACTAATGAATCTAAAAAGCTTACCCGGTGGGCGGCTTACGACATGTCTACGTGTCTAAAACTGACCCGGATGCAGGCACAATTCGATGTAATACACAATCATCTCGGCTATCACGCGTTACCGTTCTTGGACCAAATGACTCCATCGGTAGTATCAACCAATCACAATCCGATCAAATCATATTGCGAAGATATTTATTTCGCATACGGGCATCAACCCTTTGTCTCTATAAGTGATTCATACCGAAAACTTAACTATCCTGATCGTATAAACTATGTCGCAACCGTATACAACGGCATCGATATCGACGCCTTCAAAACTGAGGAGAATGTGCCTCGCGACTACCTGCTTTTCGTGGGGCGATTGGGTCATGATAAAGGCACAGCAGAGG
>Ga0182030_10014151_pt1 | contig 15794 bp, 17 predicted proteins | sample 812S3MmetaG_FD_121299 | JGI IMG/M metagenome (GOLD analysis project Ga0182030, IMG submission 121299) | Permafrost microbial communities from Stordalen Mire, Sweden - 812S3M metaG (Illumina Assembly) | ecosystem: Environmental > Terrestrial > Soil > Wetlands > Permafrost | place: Sweden...
CGCTCCCTCATAATCGGCCCGCTCAACCGCCAGCAGACCCGACCAATCCAAAAATCGAGGAGCCTCAAGCCACGTTCGCGTCGCTCGAAAGCCTCCCCCCAAGCCAGCCTGAGCAGTTACGTAGTCTCTACGTCAGGCTGATAGTTGCGCTTCTAGGTCGCTCATCCTGGCTGAGGATTTTGGCGATCTAGATGCATCGCGCCGCTTTCCGCCGAAGCTTTCTCAAGAGGCGAGTCATGGCCGTTTCCTTCGTCACAAAAACCAGCCCCGTCGCCGACTCCGAAGCGGCGCCGGCGCCCGACATTCGGCAACGGATAGACGCCGCTGTCGCCGTTGCCCGACTTCATGCCGACTCTGTCGACGCGAAGGCGCGCTTTCCGCGCGAAGCCTTCGACGAACTACGCGCACAAAAGCTCCTGGGCTTGCTGCTTCCTGTCGAGGCGGCCGGAGAAGCCGCACGCGTCACCGATGTCGCGCAAATCTGTTACGCGCTCGGCCGCGTTTGTTCTTCCACGGCGATGATCTTCGCGATGCACCAAGCCAATGTCGCCTGCGTCGTTCAACACGCCGACGTCAATCCGAAATTTTCCGTCTATCTGCGGCGGCTAGCGCAAGGGCAGATGCTTGTCGCCTCCTCGACGACGGAGGGGAACAACGGCGCCAACGTGCGCACCAGCGGAGCGGCAATCCACACCGACGCGCGCGGTATTTCGCTGAGCAGAGACTCTTCGGTGCTCTCCTATGGCGCTGACGCAGATGCGATTGTTTCGACCGCCCGCCGCGCGCCTGAGTCCATCGGAACGGATCAGGTGCTCGTTCTCTTCTTCAAGGAGCAGTATAATCTCACCCGCAGCATGACATGGAACGCACTGGGCATGCGCGGCACTTGCAGCGAGGGCTATCAGTTCGAAGCGCACGGGGAAGCCGAACAGGTGTTGTCGACGCCCTACGAGCGCATCCACCGCCACAGCATGATGCCAGTCACGCATTTACTGTGGGCGGCATGCTGGGCTGGCGTCGCAGCCGGCGGCGTGGAGCGCGCGCAAGGTTTCGTGCGCAAAATCTCGCGCCTTACCAAGGGCGTACTACCGCCGGGCGCGCCCTTCGCGACACAAGCCTCGCTATCGCTGATGACGCTTGTCAATATGGTCGGGGCGGCCCTCGCCGAATACGAACACCGCGTCGAGAACGAGAGCGCGCTGGATGAAATCGTCTTTCAAACCTCGCTCAATTTGCTCAAAGTGGGCGCTTCGGAGCTCGCGATCGCAACGGTCATGCATGCGCTCAACGCCGCCGGCATTTCCGGTTATCGCAACGACAGCGAATTTTCCATCGGCCGGTCGTTGCGCGACATCTTGTCGAGTTCCGTGATGATCAACAACAATCGGATCCTCGCCAACGTCGCCACCGCTTCGTTGCTCGGCGGCGTGCCAGAGCAAATCTGAGTCGAAGCGCAGGATCGCGGATCGCCCAGCCCATCTTCACGCGCGAGGCCACATGAACATCGCAATCAATCCACCCCTTGACAGCCGCGCCGATACGAACGTCATGCTCGATTATCTTTTTCGGCCGATGGGCGTCAATGGCGTCTATGCACGCACCGCGGTCTACGAAGACGTCGTAGCAGGCTTGCAACGCGCGATTACAGGTCAACGACCGGATCACGCGGAAGTGTTCCGCTTTCCGCCCGTCATGAGTCGACGCCAACTCGAAGAGGCCGGCTATCTTAAGAGTTTTCCGCAATTGCTCGGCTGCGTCTGCGCCCTACACGGGACGGAACGAGATATTCTTGACGCCGCTAAACGCTCCGAAACCGGTGGAGACTGGACCAGGGACACGAGTTCGACCGACCTTGTGCTGAGCCCGGCGGCTTGCTACCCGGTCTATCCGATCGCCGCCGCGCGCGGAACTGTTCCAGGCGACGGCTATGTGTTCGACGTTGCGGCGGATTGTTTTCGCCACGAGCCCTCGCGCGATCTCGATCGGCTGCAATCTTTTCGCATGCGCGAGTTCGTGCGGATTGGTTCGCCAGAACAGATTCTCGCCTTCCGCGCAAGCTGGATCGATCGCGCCGGCGCCATTGCGATGCGATTGCGTTTACCCTTCAAGATCGAAACCGCCAACGATCCCTTCTTCGGTCGCGTGGGTCAGTTAATGGCGGCAAATCAGCTGGAAAATGCGCTGAAACTCGAAATGCTTGTTCCTGTGCGCTCGGCGGAGGAGCCCACCGCCTGCATGAGCTTCAACTATCACAAGGATCATTTCGCACAGATTTTTGGCCTTGTCGAAGCGCAAGGCGTTTCCGTCCACACCGGATGCGTCGCCTTCGGAATCGATCGTCTGGCGCTTGCGCTGTTCGCAATCCACGGACTCGAGCCAGGCGTCTGGCCCCAGGAGGTGCGCACTACGTTGAGCCTCGACAGCCTTTGACCCCCAACTCTCGCATTTAAGGAGATCGCGTTGCGCGCAACTAAAAAGATCGAGTTTAGTATCGCCGACGATGTGGCGTTGAAACCCGCCCCGATTAACGCCGAGTGGATTCTCGAAGGCGCGCCAGCCGCCCGCAATGCGCTACTGTCGCAAAGCGAGAACGGGGCGGCTTGCACGCTGATCTGGGACTGCACAGCGGGTGTATTCAACGGGAGCTACAGCATCGACGAGACGGTTTATATTCTGGAAGGATCGGTGATCGTCGAGGACGAGGCGCCCGTAACCCGTCGGCTCGAAGCTGGCTCCAACGCGTTTTTCACAGCCGGGTCACGTGCGAAATGGCGAGTGGAGTCCTATGTGCGTAAAGTCGCGTTCTGCCTCCAGCCGATGCCGCGGGGTTATATCCTAGCGAAAAACCTCACCAAGGCCGCTTTGCGAACTGTTGGATTACGCAAAATGGAAGGCGAAAGTGGTTTGGCGATGTTCGGCGCCGAGAGGTGATCTTCGATTGCGCTTCGCGCGGCTGATAAGTAGTGGATTAACCCTCGCTTCACGCAAGGTTCGACATGACCGACATCGAAGCCCTCTCGCGCGCGCCGACCCGAACTTGGACTTATTTCGAAGGAGCCTGGCGAGAGGGCAATCTACCAGTTCTTCGCGTGCGTAGCCATGGCGCCTGGCTTGGCTCAGTGGTATTCGACGGCGCACGCGCTTTCGAGGGTGTGACGCCCGATCTCGACAAACACCTTGCTCGGGTAAACCGCTCCGCGGCGAATATGTTGCTCGATCCAATCGTGACAGTAGATCGATGGCTGGAGTTGGTCGCCGAAGGCCTCCGGCGCTTCCCGAAAGACGCCCAGCTCTATATTCGCCCAATGTATTGGCCAGAACAGGGGCTCGGAGGGGGCGTACGGTTCGATCCCACCTCGACCAACTGGTGCCTTTCGATCTATGAGGCGCCGATGCCCGAGCCACGCGGCGGGGCGGTGACTTTATCGCCCTTCCGTCGACCAACCGCCGAATCGGCGCCGGTCGACGCCAAAGCCAGTTGCCTTTACGCTAATGGCGGGCGAGCGTTGATCGAGGCGGCGAAGCGCGGTTTCGACAATTGCTTGATGCTGGATGCGCTCGGCAATGTCGCGGAATTTGCTAATTCCAACGCCTTCATGGTCAAGGACGGCGTGGTCTTTACGCCAAGTCCAAACGGAACCTTTCTCGACGGCGTGACGCGCCAACGCGTCATCCGCCTGCTGCGCGGGATCGGCGTCGAAGTGGTCGAGGCGATTCTCGCCTATAGGGATTTCACGCTAGCGGACGAGATTTTTTCGACCGGCAATTTCCAAAAGGTCGCGCCGATGACGCGCATCGACGCGCGCGAATTGCAGCCCGGGCCGATCTATAAAAAGGCGCGAGCGGCCTATTGGGAGTTCGCGCATCAGTCTGCGCACACAGTCGCGGCTTTGCTCGCGGCGTCCTGAAGGCGCCCGCGCAAGCCCCGCCCTACTCCCGCCCTAAGGCGGCTTTGCGAATAGCCGCAAGGCTCACGGTCGGCGTAATGCGGTCGGGATCGATCTTCAAATGTACAATCGCCGGAAGTTTCGATGCGAGCGCCGCCTCAAAGGCGCCGACGAAGTCCGAAGTCTTTTCGACCGTGATTCCAAAGCCGCCAAACGCCCGAGCATAGGCCGCGAAATCGGGATTGCGCAAATCGGTCGCAATGACGCGCCCCGGAAAATGGCGCTCCTGATGCATGCGAATCGTCCCGTAACTAGCGTTGTCGCAGACGATCACGATGATCGGTAGTTCATATTGCACGGCGGTCGCGAATTCCTGCCCGTTCATCAGGAAATCGCCATCTCCATTGATCGACAGGACGAGTCGGTCGGGGAAAAGCTGCTGGATCGCCACCGCCGCCGGGACGCCGTAACCCATGCTGGCCGAGGTTGGCGCGATATGCGTCACAAAACGCCGGAAGCGGTAATAGCGATGAATCCATGAGGCATAATTGCCTGCGCCATTGCAGATGATGGCGTCATCGGGGAGATTTTCGCTGAGCCACATCATCACCTGCGCCAAATCGACATCGCCGGACGGCGCTGTTTGGGACGAAAAATCCAGATAATTTTTGTGCGCGCGACTCGTTCTCTCGCACCAAGGGATGCGCGCCGGGGGACGCAAGCCGCCCAACGCTCGCGCAAAGGCTCGGGGCGAAGCGTGGATGGCGAGACTGGGCGCATAGACCCGGCCAAACTCCTCGGCCTGAGGATATACATGAACGAAAGTCATGCGCGGCGAGGGAATATCGAGCAAGCGATAGGATTGCGAAGGAATTTCCCCCAGTCGCCCGCCAACCAGCAACAAGAGATCGCTGTCTTGCACGAGCTTCGTCAGCGCGGGATTGGCGTTGAGGCCAAGATCGCCGGCGTAACGCGGGTCCAGCGCGTCGAATAGCGGCAGGCGGCGATAGCTCGTCACCGCCGGCATATCGAAGCGTTCGGCGAATTCGTGCATGGCGAGGCGGGCTTCCTCGTCCCAGCGCGTTCCGCCGAGAACGAGAATCGGGCGCAGCGCTCCGGCGATCAGCCGCTCCAATTCGCTCATGTCCTGCGCGTCGGGCGCGGTTTCCACCACACGAGCGGGGGGATGCGGCCTTGCAAGAATGCGCTCTTCGAGCATGTCCTTTGGCAGCGACAGCACGACCGGACCGGGGCGGCCCGCGCAGGCGAGAGCAAAGGCGCGTGACACGAATTCATTGACGCGCGGCGCCTCGTCGATCTCCGCAACCCACTTGGCCTCGCCCCCGAACATAGCGGGATAATCGACCTCCTGAAACGCCCCGCGCCCGCGCACAAAGCGCTCAACTTGGCCAATGAAGAGTATCATCGGCGTCGAATCATGGCTGGCCACGTGCACGCCGGCGAAAGCGTTGGCCGCCCCGGGCCCGCGCGTCACAAAACAAATCCCAGGCTTGCCAGTCGCCTTGGCATAAGCGTCGGCCATCATCGCGGCGCCAGCTTCGTTGCGGCAGACGGTGAGCGCGAGGCGGCGCTCGTAGCAGGCGTCGAGCACGGACAGATAGCTTTCGCCCGGCACGCAAAACACCCTGTCCACGCCGTGGACCATCAATTGATCGACAAGCACGTGTGCGGCGCTGGTCTCGGACAGCGGCTGATCCATTGGTTTCCCGTTTTCCCTTGACTTCACGCGCTGCGCTCGCATTCTCGATTAATCGCGCGGGCTTCACGCAAATCGCTTCCTCACGCTTGATTATTCACCATTCGCTGCTGAACGACTTGCGCGGAGCTTATAAAAAGACAAATCTCTTGAGACTCTGACAACAGCGAGGTCGAAGCGGTGTCGATACGGTTAACGATACTTTCTCAGATCGAAAATGTCGCCGCCGAGCAGAAAAAGAAGATCGCCCCTCTCCGCGACGAGTTGATCCTCACCGAGTCGGGCCTTGATTCCCTCTGTTTTGCGATCCTCGTCGCCCGCCTCGAAGACGAGCTTGGATCCGACCCATTCACCGCATCCGAGGAAGTCTACTTTCCGACGACCCTTGGAGAGTTCATTGCACTCTATGAACACAGCCCTAAATGACGCGCCCCGCTTAAGCGAACTCGTCACGCGCCAACCGGGCTTGCGTCTCGACGCGCCCGCAGCGACGTTGCGCGGACGGGAAATCGACGCATCGACGATTTTTCGGGGACGGCGTTCCGAGCTTGCCGGAAAATCGGTGCTGATCGGCGCCGATTCGCAATTCGCCAGCGCCCGCGCCCTGATCGAACTTGACGGCGTTGCGGCGCGGCTAGTGATCTGTCCGCCCGATTTTTCGAAAGAGCGATTAGCCAGCGTCATCGCGCTGGCCGGCGTCGAGGCGATTGTCGGCGACAACGCGGACAAGGATTTTGGCGTCGAGCGGCCGATTTATCTGTGCGAAGATCCGGTTCCCTTCGAGGATGCGGCTCGCTTGCCTCGTCTCGCCAGCGCGTGGGTGCTGCCGACCTCCGGCACTACGGGAGCGCCCAAGCTTGTCGCGCACCGCCTCGAAGGTTTGCTCGGCGCCATAAAATCCGCGCCGGAGCCGGCGTCAATCTGGTCGACTTTTTACGACATCCGCCGCTACGGCGGCCTGCAGATTTTCCTGCGCGCCTGCGTAGCCGGGGGAAGGCTGATCCTGTCCGACGCGGCGGAGTCTCTCAGCGACTATGTCGCCCGCTGCGCTGCCGCCGGCGTCAGTCATATTTCCGGCACGCCTTCGCATTGGCGGCGCCTGTTGATGAGCCCCTATGTCGGCTTGATCAACCCAAAATATGTCCGTCTTTCCGGCGAGATCGCAGATCGCGCCATTCTCGACGCGCTGGGCGCGGCTTATCCCAAGGCTCGCATCGCCCATGCGTACGCCTCGACCGAGGCGGGGGTGGGTTTCGAGGTCGCGGACGGGCGCGAGGGATTCCCCGCGGCGCTGCTCGGCGCCAAGGGCGACGTCGAGTTGCGGCTGCGCGACGGCTCGCTGCATATCCGCTCCAAACGGACCGCGACCGGCTATATCGGCCGCGGCGATCTGAAACTCTTCGACGCCGACGGTTTCGTCGACACCGACGACATGATCGAACAAGAAGGCGACCGTTGCTTTTTCAAAGGACGGCGCGCCGGCGTCATCAATATCGGCGGGTTGAAAGTGCATCCCGAGGAAGTCGAACAGATCATCAATCAGCATCGCGACGTTCGCATGTCACGGGTCAGCGCGCGGCGCAATCCGATCATGGGCGACCTCATCGTCGCCGACGTAGCGCCGAAAGACGCCGCCGCGCCGCGCGAAAAAAACGGCGCGCTGGAGGCGGAAATCATCGAAATGTGTCGCGCTCGCTTGCCGCGCCACATGGTTCCCGTAACGATCCGCTTCGTGCGAACGATCGACATTCTGGCGAGCGGCAAACTGGCGCGTCATCATGCGTAACGTCATCGTCACCGGCGCCAGCCGAGGTTTAGGACTGGCGATTGCGCGCCGTCTGGTCGCAGAAGGTTTTTGCGTTATCGCCGTCGCACGGCGCGAGAGCGACGCATTACGGAACGAAATCGCCGCGGCGCCGCCGGGCGCTCTGGTGTTCGCGCCGTTCGATCTTGGCGAGATCGGCACCCTCCCCGCCTTCGTCGCGGCGTTGAAAAAGCAATATGGAACGCCCTATGGGCTGGTTAACAACGCTGGGTTGGGCACGGAAGGCCTGCTGGCGACGATGCATAATACACAAATCGAAACGCTGCTGCGGGTAAATGTGACGGCGCCGATTGTCCTGACGAAATATGTCGTGCGGCAAATGATGGCGGGTGGAGGCGGCCGTATCGTCAATATTTCCTCGATCATCGCCTCGACGGGCTATAATGGCCTCAGCGTCTATGGCGCCAGCAAGGCCGCGCTCATCGGCTTCACCAAATCGCTGGCGCGCGAGGTCGGACGCCTTGGCGTCACGGTCAACGCTGTGGCGCCGGGTTTCATCTCGACCGAAATGACCGGCGCGCTGCAGGCCGACGACCGCGCCAGGATCGCCTCGCGCGCCGCTCTTCGCCGCTTAGCTGAACCGGCGGATGTCGCTAACGCCGTCAGCTTCTTGTTGGCCGATAGCGCGCACAACGTTACTGGGACCGTGCTCACGGTCGACGCAGGGGCGACTGCTTAAGTTTGTTCCGACAAATAGCGTTGCCATATCGGCGCCTTGCCGAGGCTGGCGGCGAGGGCGCGGTGCGCTTCGTCTTCTTGCGCACTCAGATGACCCGACAGCGGCGTCAGCCTTCGTCGCACCAACTGCACGTTGGATTGCGCGGCGACTTTTTTCTCGACGCTCAGCGACATCGTCGTCTGACGCCCGCCCATCAGCTCCGCGTAGACTTCCGCCAGCAAATAGGCGTCGAGCAAAGCGCCATGTTTTTCGCGCCTCGATGTGTCAACGCCATAACGCTGGCACAGAGCGTCGAGCGAGTTGGACGCGCCGGGATGACGACGGCGGGCGAGAGCCAACGTATCGATGACACTGGCCAATTCGATGAGCGGAAGATCGAGACGCGCGAGTTCCGCGTTCAAAAAGCGCACGTCGAATTCGGCGTTGTGAATGATGAGTTGCGCGCCGTCGACGAATTCGCGAAAGGCCTCGACGATTTCCGCGAATTTCTTGTGTTCGACGAGAAACTCGCGCGATAGTCCGTGCACGCGAAAGGCTTCTTCGGGCATGTCGCGTTCGGGGTCGATATAGACGTGAAAGGTTCGGCCTGTCGGAATGAGATTGCCGATTTCCACGGCGCCGATTTCCACGACGCGGTGGCTCCTAGCCGGGTCAAGACCTGTGGTCTCGGTGTCGAGCACAATTTCCCGCATCAGGCTTTTTCCTCCTCTCTTGCTTCGAGTGTCTTCAATATTGCGCGCACCTCGTCCCGAGCTGCGTCAAATCCCGCATCTGTGTGAACAATAAAATTGGCGTATCGAAGCTTTTCTTCGTCCGGCGTCTGACGCGCCAAAATCGACTCGAATTTTTTCTCTGTCATGTTCGGGCGCGCCAGCACACGTCTACGCTGCACGGATTTGGGCGCAGTGACGACAACAATAGCGTCGACGTCCTTATCAGCGCCTGTTTCAAAGAGGAGAGGAATGTCGAGCACGGCAACTTTTGCGCCGCGCCGCGCCTGCTCCTCCAAAAATCGCCGTCGCCCTTCCCAAACGAGTGGATGCACGATCGCCTCCAGACGCTTCATCGCCTCGCCGTCGCCGAGCACAAGGCTAGCGAGCCGATTGCGATCGACCGCGCCGCCAACGGTCGCACCGGGAAAAGCGCGCTCGATTTCCAGCGCTGCCGACCCTCTATAGATGTCATGCACGAGTCGGTCGGAGTCATAGACCGGCGCTCCCTCGGCACGAAACATATCCGCCGTGGTCGATTTGCCCATGCCTATAGAGCCGGTCAGGCCGAGCAGCAGCATCGTTCGCACCATTTTCTCGTTATTCTAGCCAAAAAGCGCTCCTTCCCGCCGCAAAGCCTCCAGCACCGGCAATAACGGCAGTCCAAGAATCGTCCAATGATCGCCGGAAATGTCCGCAAAAAGATGGACACCCACGCCTTCGACCTGATAGGCGCCCGCGCTGGTCAGAGCCGCCTCGCCGACGGTGGTCAGATAAGCGTCGATAAAATGGTTGCTGAGCGGCCGCATCCGCAAATCCGCATAAGAGACCGTTTCGAATAGTATGGCGCCGCCACGGGCCAGTGCGACCGCTGAATGCAGTCGGTGCGTTCGTCCGGCGAGAAAGGCAAGCTGTCGGGCCGCCTCGTTCAAATCGCCGGGCTTGCCAAACAGCCGTCCCTCGCAACTCGCCGCCTGATCCGCCCCAAGCACAAAGAATTCTGGCTTTTCGGCCGAAATTGCCAGCGCTTTCGCTCGCGCAAGCTCGGAGACCACCGCGTCCGCGCCGCCGCCCCTACTGATAATCCGGCGCTCAAGCGCCCGCTCGTCGATTTCCGCCGGCGACACAAAATAGGGGATGCCGGTCTGTTGCAACACAAGCTGTCGTCCCCGGCTTTTCGACGCAAGAATCAGTGGCTGCGATGGTAGCCAAAATCGACCGGCCGGGTCCAAAACTTCGGACGTTATCATGTCAAGAAAGCCATCCAAACGGGCCCCCCGGTCTCGGAATACTGGGGACAAATCGAGTCAAAAGCCAGCCTCCTTGTATAGATCTGGATAAACCTAGCGAATCTTCAACAGCTTTGAAACCGTCGACAAAAACCCGCAGACTCCAGATTTCTACCGGGAAGGACACAGGAACCAACTTTCAACTCGCCAAAAATTCATTTAACATATTGAAATAAAATGGTATTATTAAATATATTCACATATTAACAGGCTTGTGGGAAACTTCGCTAAGATGCCAGAACCTGTGGAAAAGCAGTTAATGAAAATAAACTTTCTCTGAGGCCGTCTAACAGAAACAGATTAATATATTATTAATTAATCTCTTTATTTTTGTGAAAAAGCGGTTTAGCTCCTACTTCAATGTCCAAACAACCGGCGCTGTGCGGTCTGACGCCACTGGAACCCCTTGGAATGAAAGACGAAAAGCCGCTCCTTTCAGTTTTGCGCGGTCAAAAGACCGCCATCTCGCCGCTCTGGCTGATGCGCCAGGCTGGCAGGTATTTGCCGGAATATCGGGAAATTCGCGCGAAGGCGGGGAATTTTTTGGAATTTTGCTATTCGCCGGCGGCGGCGGCAGAAGCAACATTGCAACCGATACGGCGTTTCGGATTCGACGCGGCGATCCTGTTTAGCGACATTCTGGTTATTCCAGATGCGCTAGGACAGAAGGTCTCCTTTGTGAATGGAGAGGGACCGAGGCTAGAGCCAATCGAGACGCCGGATGATTTTTCACGGCTAAGCGAATCGCTCCATTTTGGCCGTCTTGCGCCGGTTTTCGAAACGATTGACCGGGTCAGAGGCGCGTTGCCGCCGCAAACGACATTCATTGGCTTTTGCGGAGCGCCCTGGACTGTCGCGAGCTATATGATCGCGGGGCAGGGCACCAGCGATCAGGCTCCGGCGCGACTGTTCGCCTATCGTTACCCCGAGGCTTTTGCGATTCTGATCGACAGGTTGGCCGAAGCGTCGATCGGATATCTGCTACGCCAGATTGACGCTGGCGTCGAGGTTGTGCAGATCTTCGACAGCTGGGCGGGTGTGCTGCCAGCGCATGAATTCGAAAATTGGGTGTTTTCTCCGGTCCGAAAAATCGTTTCCGCGATAAAGTCGGAACGACCAGGGACGCCGATCATCGCCTTCGTGCGCGGCGCGGAGACACATTTAACTCGGCTGGTGGCGGAACTTGGCGCCGACGCTTATGGGCTCGACACGGCGGCCGATCCAGTGTGGGCCGCGCGCGAGACGGCGGGGCGCGCCGTTTTGCAGGGAAATCTTGATCCCTTGGCCTTGCTCGCGGGCGGGGAGGCGCTCGACCGCGAGGTCGCGGGGATCTTGCGCGCCTTCAAGGGTCATCCGCATATCTTCAATCTAGGCCACGGCATTTTGCCTCAGACGCCAATCGCTCATGTCGAGCGGCTGGTGGATCTGATCCGTAAATCGGGGAGTTGAAAAGTGTATCTGTGGATCAAAGCTCTGCATGTGATCGCCATTATCTCCTGGATGGCCGGGCTGCTTTATCTGCCGCGGCTTTTTGTCTATCACGCGGGCGTAGGCTCCGGCGCGCAATCGGAACTGTTCAAGACGATGGAGCGCAAGCTGCTGCGTTTCATCATGATTCCCGCGATGTTGCTATCCTGGATCACCGGCGTGGCTCTGGCCGTGCAAGGCGCGCATTTTCACGCGATCTGGTTTCATTCGAAAATGTTGGCGGTGGTGCTGCTGACAGCCGTTCATTTATACGATGGCTTTCTCCAGAAGGCCTTCGCGGAGGATCGAAACAAGCGGTCGTCGAAATTTTTCCGCTTTTATAATGAGACGCCGACGGTGCTGATGATCGCGATCGTGATTTTCGTGATCGTAAAGCCGTTTTAGAGTCGTGGCCGGGCCGACCGAGGATTTCGCTCGCGTTTTGATTCTTGGGAACAGCGGTTCCGGCAAGTGTTGGCTGTCCCAGGAGTTTGGCAAGAGGCTGGGAACAACGGCGATCGATCTCGACACGATCCATTGGGAACCGGGAGGCTTTGAAGTCGCGCGGGATAAGGATGCGGCAAGAGCGATGGTTCGCCGGATCGCGTCGCGAGAAGTTTGGATTATCGAGGGCGTTTACGGCTGGTTGGCGCGAGAAGCCGTATCACGAGGAACGGCGTTGATTTGGCTCGACATATCCATTGAAGAATGTGTTCACAATCTGCGCGTGCGCGGTCCATATCCGGGGAGCGACGAGAGGTCTTTCGCTGCATTGTTGATTTGGGCCGCCGCCTATCAAGAGCGTGAGACGTCAAGCTCGTCGATGGGTCACGAGCGACTTTTCTCGGCGTTCCATGGCTGGAAGAGGCACATTTATTCGCGCCAGGAGGCGCAAGAATTTCTCGCTACGATGAATCGGGTCTAGCGTTTCCAGATTGTGTCTCGACGAGGTCGCCGCCGTCGTCCTTCCGGCTGAAGGGCGCGGCGACGCCGGCGCGACCAGTCATGAAATGAGGGAAATGGCCACGGTAGCAAGGAGCGCGCTCCGATAGATCGAACATCAACGAAAGACGCGTCAAGGCGTCCTGCCGCGTGATCCATTTCCGCTCTGTCGCGATGATTATGGCCATGACGCCGAAGCCGGAGCCGCCAATCGTGACGAGATCGTCTCTTGGGTCTGCGTCGAGGCCGACCCGCATCGACCACGTCGCTTCCTTTCAAGCATCAAAGCCGAGATTCACAGTCGCTTCAACCCCTCCTCGTAACTGATGACCTCGTAAGCTTGATCGTATTTCAAAGCGCCATCGGCGATCACGTCGAGCTTCTCGGCGGTGTCGTATTTCTTCATTTTTGTCTTGTCGAGATAGAGAAAGTCGATCAACTCATTGTAGACGGACGTGTCGTCTATCGGCAGCACATATATCGACACGCCGTTGAAACTGATCTGATACCGCGAGGCGCGATCGAGATCGCCGACATAGATAAAATACTTTCCCCCCGCCTGCACACTCTCGCCGAGCATTTCGACCAGCGCCGGAAGTTGCTTGTAGGACGTCAACGATCCGGCAAGGAACGACAAGGCCGCGTCCCCGCCCTGGGCCGCCGCGAAAGCCGCCGCGAGATTCACCGGCGGATCGAGCGAGACGGCGATTTCGCCGCGAAAGCCAAAGCGTCCCGGCATATTCGTCGGAGCTTTATGCGCTGGTTTTAGGAGGCGACCTTCGGACTCAAGGCGACTGAAGGCAGTGGATTCGATGGTTGTCATTGCAAGCTTTCGGTTTTCCGCCAATTCCTAAAATATTTTAAGACTTTGGCGGCCGGTAGAATTCGGTTGGGCTGGGAGTCTTCGCACGCGTTGTCTTTTGGCCGCCGGCGCCCGTGCGAACAAAAGTCGACAATGGGCGTTTACGCGCGGATTCGCGCAAGGTTTGGCGGGTGTTTTGCTCGAATCTGCACGCGCCGGTCGCCGAGTCTTTGCCGCCTGCCGCGGCGCTCCCGCCTTGCGGGCAGCATTTATCGCGCCACGCTAGATTAGCCGCGAAAGCAGAGCTGCGCGAAGCTTTCCCGACAGGGCGAGAGACGGCGATGGAGCAAAACCTACATTTCCATGATCCCGCCAATAACTGACCCCAAGACCTCTGAATCGACCAATCTGATCAAGGACAAGCTCGCGCCGCCGTGCTACCCAGCACGCATAAGGGCGTTCGATCGAACGCCCACCGTAAACGACGCGCTATGCCCGACCTCCCGCAAGACGCCCGCGCGCTGCTCAAATCCGTGTTCGGCTATGATGATTTTCGGCCCGGTCAGGCCGAGATCATCAACGCCGTGCTGGCGGGCGAGCCGGTGCTGGCGGTCATGCCGACCGGGAGCGGCAAATCGATGTGCTACCAATTGCCGGCGATTTTAGACGAAGGCCTCACCATTGTCGTCTCGCCGCTGATCGCCTTGATGCGCGATCAGGTGCAGCAGATGCAGCTGCTCGGCGTGGCGGCGGCGACACTGAATTCGCAAAACGACGCCGCCGAGAACGCCAAGACGCGCCAGGCCTTGCGCGCGGGCGAATTGCGGCTGCTGTTTGTGTCCCCGGAGCGGCTGCTGATGGACGGCTGGATCGGCGAATTGCGCGGCGCGAGGCTCGCCCGCCTCGCCATCGACGAGGCGCATTGCGTCTCCGAATGGGGCCATGATTTTCGCCCCGAATATCGCGAACTCGGCCGCGCCGCGCGGCTGCTCGGCGGCGTGCAGGTGATCGCTTTCACCGCGACGGCGGACAAGGCGACCCGCGCCGACATAGCGCGCCGATTGTTCGATAAGCCGCCGCGGGTTTTTCTGCACAGCTTCGACCGCCCCAACATCGAGTTGAATTTCGCGCCGAAGGAACAGCCCCGCAAGCAGTTGCTGCGATTTCTGGGGCGGCACAGGGGCGAGAGCGGCATCGTCTACTGCGCCTCGCGCAAGGAGACCGAGCAACTCGCCGCCTATTTCGTCTCGGAGGGTTTTGACGCCATCGCCTATCACGCCGGCCTTGATCACGCCCTGCGCGCCCGCAATCAGGACCGTTTTCTGCGCGAGGACGGCGTCGTCGCTACGGCGACCATCGCCTTTGGCATGGGCGTCAACAAGCCGGATGTGCGCTTTGTCGCCCACGCCGACATGCCGTCTTCAGTCGAGTCCTATTACCAGGAGATCGGCCGCGCCGGGCGTGACGGCCTGCCTGCCGACGCGCTGACGCTCTATGGTCTCGACGACATGGCGTTCCGCCGCCGCCAGATCGACCAGAAGGAGCTGCCGAAAGAGCGTCGCCGCGTGGAACATGAGCGCTTTTCGGCGCTGGCGACGCTGTGCGAGTCGCCGCGCTGCCGGCGCCAAACCTTGCTCGCCTATTTCGACGAGGAAAGCGCGCCCTGTGGACGCTGCGATATTTGTCTCGGTAAGGTCGCAGTGCGCGACGGCACGATCGAGGCGCAAAAAGTCCTGTCGGCGGCGGCGCGCACTGGCCAGCGCTTCGGCGCCGGCTATCTCGCCGATGTCTTGACCGGCTCGGCCTCGGAGGCGATCGCCCGCAACGGCCATGATGCTATCAAGACCTTCGGCGCCGGGAAAGAGCATTCTAAAACCGTGTGGGGCTCGATCATTCGCCAGCTTTTCGCAGCCGGCGCGCTGCAAAGCGCCAGCATCGAGCACGGCGGTTTCGCGCTGACGCCGAAGGGCGAAGAGATTCTCTTTGGCCGCGAAAAAATCGCGCTACGCGACGATCCGGTGAAATCGCGCGAGCCCAGGTCTTCGCGCGGCGCGCCGACGGCGTCCGAGGGGGTGGAAGACAGCGTGCTGGCCGCGCTCAAACGAAAGCGGCGCGATCTCGCCCGGGCGGAAAACGTGCCGGCCTTCATGATCTTCGCCGACCGCACGCTGATCGACATGGCGCAAAAGCGCCCGGCGACGCTGGAAGACCTGCGCCTCGTTTACGGCGTCGGAGAACGCAAATGCGCGCGCTATGGCGAGGCGTTTTTGGAGGCGTTGGAGGAGGCGACGCGGTGACTCATCGCACGCTCTAACGTTTCGCGATCGGCGCGTAATCTCGCTGTCCTTCGCCTAGATTCTATGAGGGCGAGCGGCGGCCTCGGATTGGTTATCCTGGGTTTGTTTGCTCGAACCTTGGAGAACCGAGATGACGCCTTCTTGCAAGTCAGCGCCTGCGACCGCCGCTCTGGACTACG
>Ga0182030_10014154_pt1 | contig 15792 bp, 11 predicted proteins | sample 812S3MmetaG_FD_121299 | JGI IMG/M metagenome (GOLD analysis project Ga0182030, IMG submission 121299) | Permafrost microbial communities from Stordalen Mire, Sweden - 812S3M metaG (Illumina Assembly) | ecosystem: Environmental > Terrestrial > Soil > Wetlands > Permafrost | place: Sweden...
GAGAGCCGCTGCACTTCGATCAGGTTGGGAATCTTGGTTGCGGTCGGAATCTTTGAAAAATCGAGCCTGCTGCGGATGGCGCGCTTCTCGTTGGGCATGATCACTCCTGAGCCTCATTGCTCGGCCGCCGGGCAGGCAACCGGCCAGCGCCCGAGTCTCGCCGGCGCCGGCGTAGTGCGGTAAAAAAGCTATAAACAGGCGATCCGGCAAGTGAAACTCGGCCCTCGCCCGTACATCTTCTACATCCCGGAGGCTTGCCACGCGCTCCCGGATTGGGTCCCTACTGCAGGGTCAAGTGAAAGTTCGGCCAAGAAAGACCCGCATGGAAAGGTTCGTGAGAAGCCAGCGGCATTGCCCTTTCTCCATAAAGTGCGCTAGACTGCGCACAATTGAATTCAGGCAAGCAACGCGGTTTTGTCCGATCTTCCGGATAAAACCGCTCAGGGTATGTATGCGTTGCAGGCACGAAGAGGGTAAAGAACCTCTTCCGTGTTTGGCGAGGAAAAGCGCGAACGGCTCGTAAGGACACAATGCCTCACGAGCGCGGCTCACTGCCTTTGCTCCCATTCCAATTCACTTGCCCTGCTTCCGCCGATCCCAAGTTTCGCTGCTGCTGGTCGCCAATCGAACCTCGTCAATGATGCCTCAAGTTTCGGCATACAATTGACCTTGAACCACTTAACACTGCCGAACGGCCAATCCGGGGCTATTTCCGCCCCGGATTAAGCCGCCAGATATTCCGCTCTTCGTGTCCTGCTTTTCGAAAGTACGCGCCATAAGCGCCCGGTTTCCCAACCACGATTCAAGACCCCAAATCAGGAAAGAACCGTAAAAGACGCGCAATAACTATCGTAGCGCGTCCCGGCGCGGATTGCAACAGGACCGTGAAATTACTTGATTTCGACGGTTGCGATGCCTTCGAACTTCTTCTTGATGGTCTCAGCCTCTTCCTTGGTCGCGCTTTCCTTCAGCGCCTTGGGAGCGCCGTCGACCAGGTCCTTGGCTTCCTTCAGGCCAAGCGCGGTTACTTCGCGCACTGCCTTGATGGTGTTGATCTTGTTTGCGCCGGCATCCTTGAGAATGACCTGAAACTCGGTCTTCTCTTCCGCCGCCGGTGCCGCTGCCGCGCCGCCGCCCGCCGCCACAGCAACCGGGGCCGCTGCCGCTGCCGAAACGCCGAGGCGCTCTTCCAGCTTCTTCACCAGAGCCGCCGCTTCCAGCAGGCTCAACGATACGATTTGCTCTTCCAACTGCGCGATATCCGCCATTTTTCTCTCCAATCAAAATCGATGTTGAATTTTCTTACCCAGCCGCTGCAGCGAATTCTGAAAGTTTCCGATGCGCCAGACCCGCGCCCTTTCAAATCGCCCAAAAACAGCTATTAGCTTTCAGCCTTCAGTTTTTCCTCGCTAAATCAGTAATCCCGTCCTCAGCAAAACTAGCTAAAGGCTGACAGCTCGCGCGGCTACGCCGCAGCGAATTTTTCCTTCTCGACGCCCTGGCCGAGCACCACTGCCAGATCGCGCCCCGTTGCATTGAGCACCGTTGCCAGGCGCTGCGCCGGCGCGTTGATGAGGAACAGGAGCTTCGAGAAGATCTCTTCCTTGCCCGGCATGGTCGCCAGTGCCTTGACGTCGGCCGCGTCCAGCAGCTTTCCGTCCACGATACCCAGCTTGAACTGAAACTCCGCCGCATTCTCGCCCGCCCACTTGGCAAAGACCTTGGCCAGGGCAACCGGATCGCCGGCCGTGAAGGCAACAGAATTGACGCCCTTCAACCCCTTGAGAGCCTCCTCGACCTGCGTGCCCTTGCCGGCAATGGGGGCCAGCTTGTTCTTGACCACGCGGTACTTGCCGCCGGCCTCGCGAATCACCTTGCGCAGCTCAAAATCCTTGGCTACGGTGAGCTTTGAAAATGTGCCGATGATGGCCGTCGTCGAGCCTTCCAGCTCGCTCGACAGCACCTTCACCTTCTCGTTCTTCTTTGCTTTTGAAATTGCCATAGTGTGCTCCGCACGGAAAGCAGTAAACAGTGAACAGTGGGCAGCTAACAGTTAAGAACCGCCCTTGATCAAATTCCTGCTTTCAATTTCTCTTAAAGTCTTCCATCGGGACTGCAACCGAACATGGGGTCACGGTTCACTGACCACTGTTCCCTGTCCACTGTTTCTAGTGCTTGCCCGCCGCGTCGGCAACTGCTGAATCGAGCGGTACGCCGGGCCCCATGGTCGAGCTCAGCGTGAGGCTCTTGATGTATTTGCCCTTGGCAGCCGAAGGCTTGGCGCGCACAATCGAAGAAATTACAGTCGTCGCATTGTCAACCAGCTTCTGCGGATCAAAGCTCAGCTTGCCCACCGGTACGTGCACCAGGCTGGTCTTGTCAGCGCGAAACTCGATCTTGCCGGCCTTGATCTCCTTGACTGCCGCGCCCACGTCGACCGTTACAGTGCCAGTCTTGGGATTGGGCATCAGACCCTTCGGTCCAAGCACCTTGCCCAGCCGGCCTACCACCTTCATCATGTCTGGCGTCGCAATCAGCGCGTCGAAGTCGGTCCAGTTTTCCTTCTGGATCCGCTCGACCATCTCCTCGCCACCCACAAAGTCGGCACCGGCTTCCGTAGCTTCCTTCTGGCGATCGCCCGTGGCGATCACGGCTACAGTCTTGGTCTTGCCCAACCCATGCGGCAGAACCACGGTGCCGCGGACCATCTGATCGGCATGGCGCGTATCGACGCCCAGACGCATGGTCAGGTCAACCGTCTCATCAAACTTTGCATATTTCACCTGCTTAAGCAGGCTCACAGCTTCAGGCAGCGGATACGCCGGCTTGGTAACAGCGGCGCGCGCCTTCGCGATATTCTTGGCTACTTTGGTTGCCATCTTCCCTCGTCTCCCACCGCTCTTGCCAGCCCGCCGCAGCGGGACTCCTTACCGGCGGGCGGGCTATTTGGATAGCCGAATCACCCCATCCACAGGAGTCAAAAACCGTGGTGCATCTGACAGCCCGGAGCTTTTCTCCGGACGCATCTCATGAGTGTACCCAAAGTGAGGCTGGAATGCAAATCGGACTCCCTCCGACCCGACAAACGGAGGCCGTCCGGAAAACGATGCAGATTGGTCGGGGTACCGGGCTTGTTCTCCGCTTCTACGATGGCGCGGTTGCCGATAGCGGCGGCATTCGGTCGCGATAGCGAACCATCAGCCCGAACAACTTGCGAGCGGCCCAGTAGCGAGGCACATACAGCGACGGTTTGCTGACGCAGCGCCACAGCCAGCCCAGGCCCAGTTTGTCGACAAGCGTGGGAATGTGGACCTGGTCGCCGCTGAGGAAGGCAATCGCGGCGCCGATGCAGTGAATGGCGGGAGTGCGGGCAAGACTTCTCTTGAGATAAAGCCCGAGCCGTTCCTGTGTGCCGCCGCCGACGGTGAGGATGACGTGCTTGTAAGAATTTAAGTGAAATTCTTCAAGCAGGCCGGGATCGGAGATTTCGGCAGCGTAGCGGGGCGCGAGGTAGACGTCCTCATCGCGCACGTTGATTCCCTGCCCGCGAAGATAGGCCAGGTTGATGCCGGCGCTGGCCGGGCTGGCCATCACCCAAAGCGTGTTGCCCGGTTCAATCACTTCCGCATCTCTGAGCAGTTCCTTCATGTATTCGAGGCCTGAGACGCGAGACAGACTTTCTCCGGTGAGAATGTTCCAGATCAGCACCATGAAGAAGCTGTCGGTAATGGCAACGTCTGCGCCCAGCAGCGCTTCCCGGTAGCCGGGATTGGAAGGAAGATCTTTGAGCGCGGGCGCCGCAGGGACTACCAGCAAGCCCCCGCCGCGCACCTGCTCCAGGCTCTCGCTTGCTGTGCCGGTGAAAAAGCGAACGCCGAGTATTGTGCGGAATTTGTCCTGGGCTTTACTCAGCATCTCACCTTTCCTGGTTATCAGATCTCGGAGACTTGGTAGAGTCCATCGGCAAGGTTATAGAAATCGAGACATGTTCAGATTGCAGGCAGTGATTGTTGTGCGCAAAAAGGGATGTATCAATGAGATACACCCCCTGGGCTTCAACCAGATACATTCAGCTACATCGTGGCTCTATGCCTGTACATGTCTACCTGCCTACGGCTGCCCCTGTCGGCTGCCCCATAGTCACCTCAGGCTGAGCTGCGAGTTGACCTGCGAGCTGACGTGCGATCCAGGGATAAGTCTTCGACAAGCCGTCATAGAGGCTCTGACTTGGCTCCCAGTTCAGTTCTTTTCTCAGCAGCTTGTTGTCTGAGTTTCTGCCGCGCACGCCGGTTGGCCCGGGGATATGACGGATGCCAAGCTTTTTTCCGGCGATCTTCATGATGATTTCGGCCATATTGTTGATGGTCACCATCTCTTCGGAGCCGATGTTGACCGGACCCATGAATTCGCTCTGCATAAGCCTGCGCACGGCCTCGATGCACTCATCGATATAGAGGAAGGAGCGGGTTTGCAGGCCGTCACCCCAGATTTCGATCTCTCCGCCGTCGGGCTGTTCCGCAACCTTGCGGATCAGCGCCGCCGGAGCCTTCTCCTTGCCGCCGGTCCATGTGCCCTCCGGGCCAAAGATGTTGTGGAAGCGCGCCACGCGAACGTTGAGGCCGAAGTTACGGTTGAAGGCAAAATAGAGCCGCTCGCTGAAGAGCTTTTCCCAACCGTATTCGCTGTCCGGAGCGGCTGGATAAGCCGTCTCCTCGGCGCACTTTGGGTTGTCCGGGTCTTCCTGGTTATAGGCCGGATACATGCAGGCGGAGGAGGAATAAAAGATCTTCTTAGCCTTGCGCTGCGTTCCCAGATCGGCCATGTGCAGGTTGATCATGGCTGAGTTGTGCATCACATGCGCATCGTTGGCTCCGGTAAAGATATAACCGGCGCCGCCCATGTCTGCTGCAAATTGATACACCTCGTCCATTCCCTCATCGAGAACCTTTTCCCAGCTTTCGCGAAGCCGGAGATCGGCAACTACAAAATCGTTTGCGGCCGACGGGCTGAACTCCGGATCCTTCAAGTCGACTCCGCGAACCCAATAGCCCTCGGCACGAAGCCGCTTCACCATGTGGCTTCCGATAAACCCACCCGCCCCGCAAACAAGTGCTCTTTTATTCGTCATCTTTTTTCTGCTCCGAGATCGCGAATTTGGAAGGAAAGCATGAGAAACGAGCGCTTTCCTCGTGCTCTGGCAGCAATCCGATTGCCAGAAAATGCTACGTACTCCGTCCTTAACCTAACATATCCCAGCTGGCAGTTCCTAGAGTGCGAACTTACCGGGAAGCACGAAATGCGAACGGGGGATCTTGCAGAAAACAGAAGGGCAACGTGCTGATTTGTTCTGCCTCAGCTCCTCCTGCGTCACGCCTATCCCCCTTTTACGCGCATCGCGCATGCGGCCCAGGTTGCGGCCATTGCTGGGACGCTTGATGCGCCTGTTAGAGCAATCGATCCGCTCCGGTTGTTGGCGAGTACCGTGAACCAACCTTTAGAAAGGATAAGTCAGGTTTGCGCCTGCGCCCCATAGGGCAGTTTGACTGCTTTCCGTCCCCGCTCCCCAGAGTGCGGTAGCGGCGGTAGGAGTTCCTGCGCCCCAAAGGGCGGTTGCTCCCCAAAGGGCGGTGAAGCTTTGGGGATCGTTGGCGCCCCACAGCGCGGTCGCGCCCCATAGCGCCGTGTCGCCGCCAACGAACGCATTGGCTCCGTAAATGTTGGACGCGCCCCAGAGTGCCGTCGCGCCCCAAAGCGCAGTCTGGCTGGTGTCGAGCGTGACCGTCCCGGTCTGGGAGTTGTAAACGGCGACCGGCGACATGGCTGTCCCGGCGGGAACCTGAGTGCCGCTCTGCACATCGCTCAACGCGGCATTGATGTCGAGATAGCCTGCGCCAACCGTGAAGACATCGTAATAGGCGTGGTAGGAGATTCCTGTTGTCGGATCGATGACCACGCTGGTGTACGGGAAATGACTGTTGTCGGCGTCGCGCATCAGCAACGCCTTCACCTGGTCGGGAGTCAGGTTGGGCTCGGCCTGGAGCAACAGCGCAACCGCGCCGCTGGTTACGCCCGCGGCCATGCTGGTGCCGCTCAGCGGAAAGTAAACCGTGGAGGCGTTCGGATTGTTATTGTTTTCATAAAACTTATAGGGCGTGATGTAGGCATCTGAAGCAGCCAGCGAATCGTTCCGATACTCAAGACTTGTCACCAGGTTGCCTGGAGCGACAATGTCAGGTTTGGAAATATCATCCAGGAAGGACGGCCCCTTGGAACTATAACTGGCGATGATATCGTCGTTGATCGTGGCGGTTTGCATGGTGTTCATCGCGCCGACGGTTATCACATATGGATCGTTGCCGGGAGACTCAATAGTTCCATAGCCTTCTCCGTTGAGGTTCTGATCGCGGCCGTCATTTCCGGCTGCGACAACCACGACGATTCCTGCCTTCCAAGCCTGTTCGACGGCCTGGCAGAGGGGATCGAGCTTGTAACTCTCCCAGATCGGCCGGCCGAGAGAAAGGTTGATGACTCGGATGTTGAGGTAGCTCTTGAGCGCGATGGCCTGCTCGATGGCGGCGATGACCTGAGAGTCGGTACCGTTGCCATTTTGATCGAGCACGCGAAGATCGATGAGATTGACGTTGGGTGCCGCGCCTTCAAACGTGCGGTAGAAATGCTTACCTGTCGAATCCGTTCCGTTGCCGCCAATGAGGCCGGCGACATGCGTTCCATGGCCGTAAGCATCGGCCCCATTCGTAGAGATCACGATACCGCTGCTGTTGGGCACGAAGTTCTGTTCCCATACAATCCGGCCCGGACCCGTAGTACCCGGCAGTAGAGTCGCGGAGGTCGATCCGACGAGATTGAGAACCGGCGCTATCCAATTTGCACCCGCGCTCAGGTCATCGTGGTTGTTGATGCCGCTGTCGATCACCGCGACGCCGACTCCCGAGCCATCGTATCCCTGCGCCCATACCTCTGGAGCGTTGATGGGCTCAGTTGTGTAGTTCGCGCCGGTCAGGGTGGTCGAGGTCACCGTCACGGACTGTCGAGCGGCGAGCGGGCGATCGATCGAGACATACGCGACATTGGGATCGACACCGAGTGCGTCAAGCGCGGATAGGGGAATCGTGGTCGCGTGCGCGAAGATCGAGTGCATCCTGCGTCGAAGTGTTCCACCGGAGTTCGCAAGGGCGATCTCCTGAGCCTCGCCTGGATCCTTGTGGTACCGGACGATCACCTGAAGCGTTGAGGCGGAAGATGCGCACGCATCCGCGGAGATCTTGCCCGTCGCGCATCCAATGGACTGACCCAGAGCGACCGTCGGAAAGAGGGTTGCAAGACCGAGGACCGTAAGACCAAGGCTGCAAACGGCAAAGCGAAAAAATCGATTCATGGTTGTTACTCCGAATGCGCCCATCGCAAGGTGGAGGGATTCTCAGGGTCGGCGCATCTACCCACTTTCCTTATCGGGTAATCATGGGTTTTCTCCAATAACCGAAGTAATGTGTGAAAGGCCTTAACCGAGCGAGAAACTGTGGCCGCTACTGCCGTGCCGGGTTAGCTCTCCGACCGCGTGAATTCGATCTCTTGGGTCTCGAGATCTCCCATCCTTTCGCCAAAAAAGAGGCGAAAGATGGGGTACGCAGCAAAGCGCGTGAAGGCCTGAGTTCCACTGCCTGAAGAATCGTAAGAAGATCGTTCGAGGAACCCACCGTTAGAACGGATAAGTCAGGTTTGCGCCTGCGCCCCAAAGGGCAGTTTGACTGCCTTCCGTATTCGCGCCCCAGAGTGCGGTAGCGGCGTTAGGAGTTCCAGCTCCCCATAGCGCTGTGGCGCCCCAAAGCGCAGTGAAGCTTTGCGGATCGTTGGCTCCCCATAGCGCGGTCGCACCCCAGAGAGCTGTGTCGCCGCCGACGAACGCGTTCGCTCCGTAGACATTGGACGCACCCCACAAAGCCGTTGCGCCCCATAACGCGGTCGAGCCTTTGACCAGCGTGACCCCTTCCGTCTTCGTGTTGTAGGTTGCCACCGGCGACATTGCGGTCCCCGAGGGAACCTTCGTGCCGTTCCTGATATCGTTCAGCGCGGCGTTGACATCGAGATAGCCGGCGCCGATCGTGAATACGTCATAGTAGGCGTGGTAGCTGATCCCGGATTTGGGATCGACGACAATGCTTGTCGACGGGAAGTGACTGCGGTCCCCGTTGCGCATGAGATACGCCTTCACCTGGTCGGGAGTCAGGTTGGGCTCGGCCTGCAACAGCAGCGCGACCGCTCCGCTGGTCACGGCCGCCGCCATGCTCGTACCGCTCAGCGGGAAATATTCGTTGGATGCCTGGGCGGCATTGTTCATGGTCGTGTAAAAGCCGAACGGGGTAAAGAAGGATGGATTGTTCGCCATCAGCGTATCGGTCCCGGCTTCAAGGCTCGTCACCAGATTCCCGGGAGCAACAATGTCCGGCTTGGCGATGTGATCGATGAATGACGGCCCCTTGGAGCTGTAACTGGCGATGACATCGTCGTCGATGGTCGCGGTTTGCATGGTATTCATCGCGCCGACGGTGATCACGTACGGATCGTTCCCGGGAGCTTCGATGGTTCCATACCCTTCTCCATTCAGGTTCTGGTCGCGCCCGGCGTTGCCGGCGGCGACCACAACCACAATTCCAGCCTTCCACGCCTGTTCGACTGCCTGGCAAAGGGGATCCTGCTTGTAGCTCTCCCAGACAGGCCGGCCCAGGGAAAGGTTGATGACCCGGATATTGAAGTAACTCTTCAGCGCAATCGCCTGTTCAATGGCCGCAATCACCTGCGAGTCGGTACCGAGGCCGTTCTGGTCGAGTACGCGAAGATTGACCAGATTGACATTGGGCGCCGAGCCCTTGAAGGTGCGGAAGTAATTTGAGCCTGTTGAGTCCGCTCCGTTGCCGCCGATCAGCCCGGCGACGTGGGTTCCGTGGCCGAAATTATCGCCCGCACTCGTTGAGGGCACGCTGCCGCCGCCGGAATTCGGCACGAAATTCTGCATCCACACAACCCGGCCAGACCCGTATGTACCCGGCTGCAGGGCCGCCGGCATCCCATTGCTGAAATTGAGCTGCGGCGCCCTCCAGTTCGGTCCCCCGGTCAGGTCCTGGTGGTTATTGATGCCGCTATCGATCACCGCAACCCCAACTCCGGTTCCGTCGTAACCCTGCGCCCAAAGCTGTGGGGCGTTGATGGGCTCATCGGTGTACTCCGCTGCTGTTATGGTTGGGTTGGTCAAGGTCACGGACGTGCGCGCACTGAGCGGGCGGTCGAGGGAGATGTAACTGACGTTGTCGTCGGCTGCTAGCTGCTCGAGTCGGGACTGAGGCAGCGTGGCGGCGTGGGCGTGGATCGAATGCAACCTTTGACGAATTGCCCCGCCGGCGTTCTCAAGGACGTTCTCCTGAGCCTCGCCCGGATCCTGATTGTACTGGACGATCACCTGCAGAGTGGAAGCAGAAGACACGCACGCATCCGCTGAGACCTTGCCCGACGCACATCCGGTGGATTGTGCCAGAGCTGCGGTCGGAATAAGGGCAGCAAGACCCAGGACCGTAAGACCAAGATTGCAAACTGCGACGCGGAGAAATCGATTCATTGTAGTTACTCCCAATGCGCCCTTCGCAAAGGTGGAGGGACCTTTGGGTCGGCGCTATTACCCACTCTCCTTATCGGAAATTCATGTGTTTCCTCCAATAACTGAAGTAATGTGTGAAAGCTTGGCGGCCGAGCGAGACGGCCACGGCCGCTGCTGCCGAGCTAGGCTAGATCGAACTAGATCAGTTGGGATGCCGCTATTTCACAGCGGGCAGAGATGGCTGCCGAAGCCGGTCAACGCGGTTGTCGGCATTGCCCGGTGTTGCCTCTTCGGACCGCAGGCTCTCGGTCGCGGGAAGTGCAACGCCATCCTTCGCGGCCTCGAATGCGTCGCGCAAAGCGCGGGAAAGCCTGGGTTCCACCGCCTGAAGAATCGGAAGATGATCCTTTGAGAAGGCATCGTGCTTTGCTGAATAGAGGGTGAGCGCTCCAATGTTTCCCGCGCCCGGTTCGCGGAGCGGAACAGAGAGCGCGGAACGCAACTGGCCCGGCGATCCGCGTTCTGCGGCGTAGTTGGGCTCGACTTCCGGGTTCCCGTTGACGCTAGGCAAACCATTATTGAGCACCCAGCCGGAAAGGCCTTCGCCGGCGGGGATCTGCGCTGTAGAAAAGGAATCCCGCAATGCTCCGTCGCGGTAGTAAGTAATCAGGGCCTTGCCCTTCTTCCTGTAGATGGCAAGACAGTCGAAATCAATCCACTGGCTGAGGCTGAACGACATCGCGGCGGCACAATCGTCGAAGCCTGTAAAGTCATCGAGCATGGCATTCATCTCTGCAATGGCCTGCGCCTGGATGCTTGCCGCGGCTATCAGATCGTAGGCCACGGTAGCGGAGTCTGGCTGCACGCCGGCAGGCAGGCACGGATGCTCGACGTGGGCCTCGAAGGCGCTGTAATTCTCGAATCCTGCACCCGGTGCCGCTCCTCGCGTAACGGTGATAGCAGTTTCAAGTGGTGCAATGGCGTCATAACCGGCGCGCGCCAACTCCTCAATTTCGTCAAGATGATTTTCGAGGACGGCGACGATCTCCGGGTCAAATTCGATGCCGGACTTGCTCTTCAAAAAGGCCATGGCCTCCTCAGGCGGCATGGCGCGTCGATAGGGACGGTCCGACGACAGTGCATCGAAGCAGTCCACGACTTTCAGAATGCGCGCGCCGATAGGAATCTCCTCGCCCTTCAGGCCATCGGGATAGCCGCTGCCGTCCCAGGCCTCGTGGTGCGAGCGGACGATAGGCGTAACCGGGTATGGGAATCGAATGCGTTCCAGAATGTCTGCGCCCACGATTGGGTGAATCTTCATCTTGTCGAACTCTTCGGGGGTCAGCTTGCCCGGCTTGTTGATGATGTGTTCGGGGACGGCCAGCTTGCCGATGTCATGCAGGAATGCTGCGGTAAGCAGAGCCTGAAGCTGGGATTCATCCTGCTGCATGAGCCTGGCAATCTCCGCTACATAAACGCGGACGCGAAGCAGGTGCCTGTGTGTGCCCTGATCCTTGGCTTCGATCGCCAGGCCGAGCGCTTCAATGGTGCGAAGATGCACGGCTCTGATCTCATCCAAATGCATTTGCTTTTCGCGTATCGCGGAGACTTGTTCCCGGTAGGTGCGATAGATGGTGTAGACCAGGGGAAGAATCAGCAGAGAGGTCAACCAACCAAAACGCATACTGACCCAATCGACGACTGCCGCAAGAAAGGCACCGACCAGATAAAAGGGAAGGAACCAGGGAAACCGGTTGCGCCAGAGTGCAAGTGCGCTCTCACCGCTGCTCCAGGCAATGGCCATCGCGACGGGAATGGTATTGGTGAGGAAATAGATGGTGGCAGCCAGAGCAAGTGCCGGCGCCATCTCCAAACCGTGCTGGGCCGAGTAACGAAAGACCATGCAGGCGGAGGCGGTAGAGATCACCACACTGCCGAGATTGAAAGCGATCTGCGCTACGGTGAAGGGCTTGAGAACGCGAATGCGGCACTGTATGAAAACCGACGCCAAGGCCAACGCCACTGCTTGCAAAGGCGAGAGCTGCAAAATACCAAGTAGTATGAAGGGGAAGTTGACCGACATGGTGCCGTCGCCCTTCGGCATGGCGACCTTCATGTGGGAACTTAGCAGGATTGCCGCCAGATAGACGGCGAAGCGAATCCAGAGCAGAGCCGGCGGACCTGCGATCCACTTCAAGCAGCAGAGAGCGCATACCAGCACGAGTCCAATCAGAAGCTTGACTCTAGCTGGCATTTACGCTCTCCAATCTTCGCTCATTTCCAGTAGCAACCGTCCGCTATGGTGTCAAAGCATCCCTCATTCGGCCCTCGGCTGTCGGCCCTTTTCGATCAGCGGACCTGCCCGCTATCTCTATCGTCAGTTTGCGGCGAAACTGCACAGCGTGTCATCTCCAGACACATTGGCCGGGACACTTTCCTCTTGTTAATCGAATGCGCCCTCCTTTGCGATGTCTTCGCCCAACCAGTTAACTCAAAGCTGAGAAACGCCGATAAGATCAACAGGATTCTGTGCAAAGCGGGAGGGGAGAGCATTGTCCTCTCAAACGATCGAGTTCACACCGAAGATGCGTTCTCTGCCAGGGGCAAGCCCTCGTGCCCGCCGGGCGGCCTCGTCTTCGTTGCTGTTCGCGGCGAAGCGCGTTGGAAGGACTTTGCTTCTGATGCTCTGCGCGGCGGCGGGAACGATCCTGCTGGTGCGCTTTGCTCCGGGGTTTTTCTCCGACGACCGCGAGATGGACGCAAAATACGCCCATGCGGCGCAAGCCGAGATCGCGGCGCAAGGCGAGGCACAGCAATCGATTGGGCGCATAGCAATGAGTGAGGTTGAGGGTTGGGGGAAAGGCGAGTTTGGCGAGTCGCGCCAATATGGCGTTCCGGTTGCGGGGCTGGTAGGTGAGCGGATGAGAGCCTCCGCGCTGCTGCTGGCGCGAGGAATTCTGTTCGGCTGGCTGTTGGCGATTGGCGCGGCCTTGCCCATCAGTTGTTTGCGCAAGAGTAGTGCTCTGTTGGGATTGCCGTTCACGATTCTATTGTCCGTTCCTACGGCAGCTATGGCGACGGCCTGCATTCTTGCCGACGCGGGCGGTCCGGTGCTGGTGCTTTCTCTGCTCATCGCGGCGCGTGAGTTCAAGTTTTTGCGCAGCTTGCTGGAAGGCGCGTGGCAATCGCCGCACCTGCTGCAGGGCAGAGCGCAGGGGCTGAGGCCTTGGGCACTGGTGCGCCTTCACATCCTCCCCAATGCTGCTCCGCAACTGCGCGCTCTGGCGACTTTGTCGATCGTCACCGCGCTGGGCGCGCTGGTTCCCATCGAGGTAATCTTTAACGTGCCGGGCGTGGGCCAGTTGGCCTGGTCGGCGGTAATGAATCGCGATCTTCCCGTATTGGTTGCCGTCAGCCTGCTGATGGCCTTAGTGGTCGGAGTGGCGGGAATGCTCTCAAGCAGCGAGTTCACGCTGGAGGCGGCATGAGGCGAATCTCCGCTGCTCTTCTCATACTGCTGCTCATCGCCGCTGCGGCAACTCTGCGATGGTCGCGCTACGATTACGCCTCTCAGGATCGTGACGCCATCATGACTCCATCAACAGCCCAGCACGAGGCAGGAACCGACGCGCTGGGGCGCGACCGCATCGTGCGCGTTGCCGCGGCGCTGGTCATCGGCTTGGCAGGGTCGACCGCGGCGGCGACTGTAACCATCATGATCGCCGCCGGCTTCGGCCTGCTTGCGGCTTTCAGTTCCAAGACTCTCGCCGCGATCCTGCTCTTTGTGAGCGATGTGTTTCTCTCGCTTCCGTGGCTTTTTCTTCTCATGATGGCCCGCTCCCTGCTGCCGCTTACCGCTTCCCCGTTGGCGACGGCGGTAACGACCTTTCTGGTTCTGGCCGCGCTTGGCTGGCCTGCCTGTTCGCGGGCCATCTATCGCGGCGCTGTCGAGCTGCGCAACGCTGAGTGGATGATTCACGCGCACGCCAGCGGCCTGCGGACGCGGCAAATGATTCGCCTTCATCTGCTTCCACATCTGCGTCCGCTTCTGCTGCCGCAGTTTCTCATTTGCGTACCGGCATTCGTTGTGGCCGAGGCCAATCTCGGCGCGCTGGGGCTGGGCGTTGGCGAACCGCTGCCGTCCTGGGGCGCGATGCTGCTCGAACTCGACAACTCAGCGCTGCTTGCGCGCTCGCACTGGGTTTATCTGCCCATTGCACTTCTGGTGATAGTGCTGCTTGCCCTGGAATCCTTTACTTCGGAGATCGAAACCCATGCCTAGATTCCTGCGTTCACCGCTTGTGCTTATGCTGGTGTCTTTTGCGTCGATGACGCTGCTAACTTTATCTGCGTTAGGCCAGGCCACTCCGCGGCGCGCTGGAGATCTGGTGTGGGCCATTCACTACGATCCGAAAACCTTCGACCCCGCGAAGGTGGATGAGCAGGCCTCCGAACTCGTCCGCTACCTCACCGGCGGCGTGCTCTTGCGGATCAACCGGCAAACACAACAACTCGAGCCGCAGCTTGCCGAGAGCTTTCAAATCTTGCCGGATTGCAAGACCATCGTCTTCCACCTGCGCAAAGCGCTGCGATTTTCCGACGGTTCCGCACTGACTTCGGCTGACGTTGCCTGGTCGATGCGCCGAGTGCTCGCACCGGAGACGGGGTCCGTAGTGGCGGAGGAGTTTCTTGAGCCTCAGCAAGTCACCGTAGAAACGCCAGATGCACTTACGGTAAAAGTTCATCTTCCCAAAGCCATTGTTGGAGCCGGCAAAATCTTCGATGAGATTGCCATCGAGCCGGCCAATCGTCCCAGCGAAGGGCGCATCACCTCCGGGCCGTTCACCGTGGCCGACTACAAGCGTGGGCAATATCTACTCTTGAATCGTAATCCGAACTACTGGCGGCGCGATAGCGCCGGTGCCCAGCTTCCTTATGCCAGCGGCATCCGGCTGGATATCTTGAACAACACCGAGCAGGAGATTGCGGCATTTCTGCGCGGCGAGTACGACATGATCGATGCCCTCTCTCCCGATTCCCTCGGCATCCTGATACAAAAGTCGCCGCAATCCGCGCACGATCTTGGCGCATCCCTCAATACGGAGCAACTGTGGTTCAATCAGTCGTCCGCCGCCGCGTTGCCGGATTACGAGCGATCCTGGTTTCAAAATCACGGCTTCCGTGTTGCCGTATCCGAGGCCATCCATCGCGCCGATCTGGCGCGCATCGCTTATGACGGCCACGCCACACCGGCCTATGACTTTATCTCTACGGCCAATAAAATCTGGCACAACGACAAGCTGAAATATCCGCAGGAGAGCGTCTCGGACGCGAATCGGCTGCTGGATGCGTCGGGCTTCCATCGCAGCGGCAATCAACTGTACGACGCAGCGGGGTACCCAGTGAAATTTTCAATTTTAACCAATGCCGGCAATCCAGCGCGCCAAAAGATAGCCACGCTGCTTCAGCAGGATCTGGCGGCGATTGGGATGCAGGTCACCATTGTCACGCTGGACTTTCCGGCGCTGATCGAGCGACTGATGCACAAGCAGGACTACGAAGCGTGTTTGCTGGGCTTGTCGAACGTGGAGATCGATCCCAGCTCGATGATGAACACCTGGCTGAGCTCTTCGCCGAACCATCAATGGAATCCCTCGCAAAAGACGCCGGCAACAGAATGGGAAGCGGAGATCGATCGGCAGATGCTGCTCCAGGCCTCGAGCCCAGCGCAGAACGTCCGCAAGGCCGCGGTAGACCGGGTGCAGCAGATTGTGGCCGATCAGCAACCTTTCATTTATCTCGTGTATCCGAATGTGCTCGAAGCCGTATCGCCACAGTTGCGCGGCGCGCAACCGGCCATCCTGTCGCCGAGGCTGGTCTGGAATATTGAGTCGATTCATCCCATAGATGGCCGTTCGGGAGGCGCGCGATGAGCGCTCCGCTGCTTCAGATTCGCCTGCGGGCCGAATACGGAGCACGCTGCGTCCTGGACGATGTGCGGTTCGAACTGCGAGCCGGCGAGTCGCTGGGGATGGTCGGCACCAGCGGCGCGGGCAAGACCACACTGGTGATGGCGCTGCTGGGCCTTCTCCCTTATCGCGGAGGAAAGGCGATGGGCGAAGTGCTCATTGACGGCGTCAATTTGCTCACCTTACCGGCCAGCGAGGCGCGGCGAATCCGCGGTA